>ERZ1022756.485-NODE-485-length-11109-cov-9.284784_pt1 | contig 11109 bp, 11 predicted proteins | sample MGYA00520902_ERZ1022756 | MGnify/ENA primary metagenome ERZ1022756 (study PRJEB33162, sample SAMN09537601) | freshwater metagenome | isolation source: freshwater | place: Canada:Alberta | collected 2017-07 | study: EMG produced TPA metagenomics assembly of the... | reverse complement strand
AGCGGCGTGACCGACAGTGATCCCACCGATACCAGCGGGCGCGGACGCGGCGGTACCGGCATCACCGACAGCGATCCGACCGATGGCTCGGGCCGTGGCCGTGGCCGTGGCCGTAGCGGCGTGACCGATAGCGACCCCACCGATACCAGTGGGCGCGGCCGTGGCGGTACCGGCATCACCGATAGCGATCCGACGGATGGCAGCGGGCGCGGACGCGGCGGTTCCGGCATAACGGACAGCGACCCGACAGATGGTCCCGGCCGTGGTCGCGGGCGTTCCTGCACCGATTCCGATACCGGCAACTATGCCGATGGTGTCGGACGCGGGCGTCGCTGCTGATCGGCTGACCAGATCGACCGATGATTGATAAACCGCTCGACTGGCTGCTCGGCCAGACAGAAGCCGCGCGTTTTCATGCCGAGCTGTATGAACAAGCGGCGGTGTATGTCCGCGCGGGCGACGCGGGCCTTGATCCGGCCCGTTTCGCGCCGGTCCTGACCATTGAGGACGTTGACCGGCTGGTCACCACGACCGACCTCAAACAGGATGATCTGGTGCTGGCTGATGCCGGCGTCGAAGGCGGTATCGCGCACAGCGACTATGTCGATTCAGGCGGGTTCATTGATCGCGGAGCGGTCGCGCGCAAGCATCGCGAAGGCGCGACGATCATTCTCAATCAGGCGCATCGCTTCATCAGCGGGCTCGGGCAATTATGCCAGGCGATCGAGGCGGAATTTTCCTGCCACGTGCAGACCAATCTCTATCTGACGCCCGCCGGTGCGCAGGGGTTTCCCACCCATTTCGATTCGCATGACGTGTTTGTGCTGCAGGTGGCGGGGCAAAAGCAGTGGCAGCTTTATGGCACGCCGCTGGCCAATCCCTATCGCGGGGAGCGGTTCCAGCGGCACAGCCATGAGGCGGGGGATCTGGCCGCGAGCTTCTGCCTTGAACCCGGCGATGTCGCTTATGTCCCGCGCGGCATGATGCATGATGCGCTGGGGGCGGGTGAGGGCGCGAGCCTGCACATCACGGTCGGTCTGATCGTCAAGAGCTGGGCCGATCTGGTGTTGGAAGCGGTGGCGGAAGTGGCGTTGCGCGAACCGGATTTCCGCCGGTCGCTGCCACCCGGCTTCGCGCGCGACAGTTTCGACCGGGCCGATGCCCGGGCGACGCTTGCGACACTGGGCAAGCTGCTGGCGACGGAGATGAAGCTCGATCCTGCGCTGGACCTGATGGCCGATGATTTCGTGCGGACGCGGCCGGCTTTCGCGCCGGGTGCAGTGATGGCGGCGACACAGCCCTTTGATGAAGGCCAGCGCTTCATCGCGTCTGCGCACTGCCAATACCGGCGGGAGCAGGAGCCCGATGGCGAGCGCAACATCCGCATCCTCGCGCCGGGCGGCGAGCTGTGGTTCACAGCCGAATCCGGAGCCGCGATAGACCGGGCCTTGTCGGGAGCGCCGTTCAGCGCCGCCGATCTGGCGTTTGAGCATGCCGCGGCTGTGGTCCGCAGGCTGTTTGACTATGGGCTGGTGGTGCAGGCCTGATACCGTCCAGCGATCCCCTTGCGTGACGGGCGGCGGGACGCGATATGCGCGCCATGCTTGCTCCTCCCCGCACTGATGCATCGGCAACTTTGAACGCCGGAAATCCGCTCGCGCTGGTGCGCTGGCTTTATGCCGTCGCCGCGCTCATCGTCATCATGGTCATCGTCGGCGGGATCACGCGTCTCACCGAATCGGGGCTGTCGATCACCGAGTGGAAACCGGTCAGCGGCACGCTGCCGCCACTGACCGCCGCGGATTGGGAACGCGAGCTGGAGCTTTATCGTTCGACCACTGAATATCAGACGGTCAATCGCGGCATGAGCATGGCCGATTTCCAGTTCATCTATTTCTGGGAATGGGTCCATCGCCTGCTCGGCCGGGTCATCGGTCTCGCCTTTGCCATTCCGCTGGCCTGGTATGCCTGGAAACGGATGATCCCTTCCGGATACGGCTGGCGGCTGGTGGCTTTGCTGGCTCTGGGCTCGCTGCAGGGTGCGGTGGGTTGGTGGATGGTCCAGTCGGGCCTCGTCGGCCGGACGGATGTTTCGCACTATCGGCTCGCGGTGCATCTGTGCCTCGCGCTGTTCATCCTCGGCGGCCTTATCTGGACAGCGCGTGACCTTTCGGCGCTGGCTGTCGAACCGGGGCGGCGGGCCGTGGCGATGCGCTGGCCGGTCACGCTGGCGCTGGTCGTGCTGTTCCTGCAGCTGTTGTGGGGCGCTTTCACCGCCGGGCTCAACGCCGGCTTTGCGTTTTCGAGCTGGCCGCTGATGGGCAATGAATTCTTCCCGTCGGCGACGCCGATGACCGCGCCTTGGGCGCTCAATCTGGTTGATAACCCGATCGTGGTTCAGTTCATCCATCGCTGGTGGGCCTTTGTTGCGGCCGGCGCGATGATCTGGCTGGGCGTCAAGGCGATGCGCGCGGGTGAGCGGCAGGCCGGTATCCTGCTGCACCTGTTGATCGTCACGCAGATCATCCTCGGCATTGCGACGCTGCTGACCGGCGTCGATCTGTGGGTGGCCGTGGCGCATCAGGGCGTTGGCGCGCTGCTGGTCGCGGCGGCGGCATGGTGCGCGCATGGGACAAGCCTTGCCGACGCTCGTCATGAGGCCCGGCTTGCCGCCTGAGGGCGCACCGGCGGGCAGATCGCCATGCTCTATTGCCCGTTCCCGGACGGGGCGAGCGCTGAGGCGGCGGCAGAGGTGCTGGTCGGCGAAGGGCTGGTTGCCTGTGCGCAGATCCTCGGCGCTGTCCGCTCGCACTATCGCTGGCAGGGCAAGGCGGAATGGGCAGAAGAAGTGCCGCTCCTCGCCAAACTCCCCCTTGCCCAGTGTGATGCTGCGCGGGCGCGGATCATCGCGCTCCATCCCTATGATCTGCCTGCCGTCGTCAGCTGGACAGTGGGCTGCGCCCCTGAGCTGGAGGCGTGGGCGCGCGATTAGCGCCGCGGCCATTCCGGCCGGAATTCGCTAACGGTATAGTAATACCACTCGTCAAAGCCGCGCTCTGCTTGACTTTGCGGGGCGGCACCGCCATTGGCCCCTCCAACGCCGTCCCTGTAACCGGGGGCGGCGCGTGTGTTTCAGGCGCTCCGGCTTGGTGCCGGTCCCGCCTCCCAACCGAAGGGAGCCAGCCTCATGAAGGCGCTCAGCAAGATGACCCAGTCGGCGACGCCGGCGACGGTCGAAAAAAAGTGGGTGCTGATCGACGCCGACGGTCTCGTCGTCGGCCGCGTCGCCACCATTGTCGCCAACATCCTGCGCGGCAAGCATAAGCCGAGCTTCACCCCGCACATTGATTGCGGCGACCATGTCGTCATCATCAATGCGGAAAAGGTGCGGTTCACGGGCAACAAGCTCAAGGACAAGACCTATTACAAGCACACCGGCTATGTCGGTGGCATCAAGGAAATCACTGCCGACAAGGTGCTCGGTGGCCGTTTCCCGGGCCGCGTGCTTGAAAAGGCGGTTGAGCGCATGATCCCGCGCGGGCCGCTCGGCCGCCAGCAGATGCGCAACCTGCGCATCTACACCGGCACTGAGCATCCGCATGGTGCGCAGAACCCTGAACTCCTCGATGTCGCGGCGATGAACCGCAAGAACAAGGTGGGTGCCTGATGTCCGACACCGTCAACAGCCTCGCCGACATCGGCGATATCGCTTCGGGCGCCGAAACTTCGGCTCCGGTCCAGCAGCCTGCCCCGCTGCGTGAGCAGCAGCTCGACAAGCAGGGCCGCGCTTATGCCACCGGTCGCCGCAAGAATGCGATCGCCCGCGTCTGGGTTAAGCCCGGCACTGGCAAGATTGTGGTCAACGGCCGCGATCAGACCGTCTATTTCGCACGCCCCACGCTGCGCCTCGTGATCAACCAGCCGTTCGGCGTGGCTGGTCGTGATGGCCAGTATGACGTTGTCGCAACTGTCGTCGGCGGCGGCCTTTCGGGCCAGGCCGGTGCGGTCAAGCACGGCATCGCCCAGGCGCTGACCCGCTATGAGCCGGCACTGCGCAGCGTTGTGAAGTCGGCAGGCTTCCTCACGCGCGACAGCCGCGTGGTTGAGCGTAAGAAGTACGGCAAGGCCAAGGCTCGCCGCAGCTTCCAGTTCTCGAAGCGCTAAACCGACCAGTCGGTTTTACCGAAGACATCCAAGGGGGCTGCGAGCAATCGCAGCCCCTTTTTCTGTGCCGGTCGTTTTCACTGGATCGCAGCCGTCAGGCGGATTGAGCCGCTGTCATTCGGGGGCGGCGCATCCCGGGGGTGATGCACGTGCGGGTTGCTCAGTGCCCCGCAATGCACGCGGTAAGGACCAGGGGCCCAGCGCTTCTGAGGATTGCACGTGGTCCCCAAAACCCAAAACTGGTCAATTCTTGACTGGAGATCAATCACATAGCATCCATGGCACCGCGCCACTTCGACCAAGTAGGGAGTTAAGGTGCGCGCGGAAGGTCGACTAGGAAACACGATTACGCAAAATTGCGGGTGCATGGAGAATGACGAATACGGAATGATCGCAATTGTAATATGATCTGAGGGGTGACCCTCTTCAAAAGATGATGACGATCTCCAAATTCTAATTTACCGATGGCCCCAGCCGAACAAATGGAAGAGGCGGTATGGAACTTCTTGGCCCAATTTTCATATTTACATTTATAATTCTTTATCTTTTGGGGTGCGTCGGTTCTGCGTTTATCCTTTGGTTGATATATAAGTTTGTTATAAAAACTGAGGAGCGACCTGGTTTTTGGAAGTTATATAAAATTTCCTTTTCATCGGGGTTGATAGCGGGCGTTCTTGGCTATGCGCTCTTCAAGATTGCAACCGTAGCAGCGCTTTTTGGAACGGCGACAGGGCAAGGCGCCGACATGGCGCTGCTCTCGGTTGTGACGCAGATTTTGAGCTACCCAAAAGCAACGGCCGCTCTCTATCTGATCGTTATATTGGCAATCTCCGCACTCCTCACCTACGCGGGCTTCTATCTCGCTCACAGATATCACGCGAAATCCACAGCAAAACAAATTGCCTCCAAGGTGTCTTTGATCGTTGCTGCTATTCTCCTCGTTATCCAAGGGGCCTACTTCACTTACGTTTGGGTCGCTGTCGCGAAAGGTGTGGAAGAGGTCTATGGCCATCTCCCTCCAGAAGAGGCTGCGGCCGCAGAAGCCGCAAGAGAATGTGCGCTACAGATGCAGAGAGCCGCGATGTTGCCAGAAGGCGAACAGGAAGCGGCGATAGCGGCAGCTACAAATTGCATGATCGAAGCAGGCAGGCTTCGCTCCCCCAATATCACCGATCAAGCGCCGACAAGTCTGCCCTCCAATTTTGATTCGGAGCTGGCTTCTGGGCCAAGTGATTTGGTCGATTTGCGAGGAATGACTAATGAACAGCTTGTGACTGCGTTTGAAGAAGCAGCTGTTGTTTGCAGGGGCGCTGATGGAGGTGAGGCGCCCAATGGAGAAATTTGGGATAATGCCGATATTGAAGCATTTTGCGAGAGGCAGAGCGCTGCATCTGAAATGCTTACACAGCGGGGGCTTTGCTTTGACTTTTCGGAACAGGAATGGCGGAGCATAGGTGGTACTAATAACTGTTGATAACAGCCAAGGCCCGCCGCAGCTTCCAGTTCTCGAAGCGCTAAACCGACCAGTCGGTTTTACCGAAGACATCCAAGGGGGCTGCGAGCAATCGCAGCCCCTTTTTCTGTGCCGGTCGTTTTCACTGGATCGCAGCTGTCAGGCGGGTTGAGTCGCTGCCACTCGGGGGTGTCCAGGCCTGGTGTCGGCGTTGCTGGCGCATGTGGATGATGGGTGGGCTAGGGTTGACGGCCGCAGCAATTGCACTTTAGATCAATCAGTTAGCGCCACTATTGGTGGCCTTGTTAAACACTGGGCCGCGAGGTGTAGGGCGATGGATCATCAGGATCAGCAGGAAAGTATGATTGTGCAGGCTGCAAAACGCCTGCCTTGGAAGAAGTGGTGGTTCTACGTAATCATTATTCTACTTATGAAGTTCGTCTATGACACCATAGATAAAATGATTCCCGTTAGTTATGATCACGTTGCATTGGGCTTCCAGAATGAAGAACTGATGAATGCCGCTTTTGCGCGAGGATATCATACTCGACAAAAGCTGGAGGCCTCTGAATCCGCGAAGGGTAACTAGTCATGAACGGTACTGTCCGATTGTTTTTCGTTATCGCAAAAAACATAGGAATTGCATTTTTGCTTCTGATTTTTGCTGGCCTGCTTTCTCGTGGCGACTCTAAGGAAGAGGCGGAGGCCAAGCGCCTCGGCTTTGCGAGCGTTGGCGAAATGGAGCGAATTCACGAAGAGGGCTGGCATACAAAAGTGCAGTACGTTGCCGATGAAACAGCCCGTGCGGAACGCTCAGGCTTTGCTGACATTGATGAAATGCGCCAAGCTGATGCTGTGGGTGCCGCTAATAAACGAGAATATGACCGCTATTTGCGCGACAGGGAGCGGGGAGGCGAGCGCGCAAAAGCAAGGTCGGAGCAAGATGACTTTTATCAAGCCCGCTCGCAAAGTGCGCAATCATTTTACGCTGCTGATCTTGTTCCAACGCAAGGGGATCAGACTAAGGAAAAAGTTGCTACTACATATGACTGTTGGGCTGCAGTTAATTTTGCTGCAATACACTTCAATAGACCGGAATACAGGGGGGATTTAACGCAAAGCCGCCTCAATGATATCATCAGAGCTAGATCGTTCTGGAACGCCGAAGTGGAAGCAATGCGCTCTTTCTTTGTAGCAGAAAATTCAAGATACTACATGAACTATGCACTTGAAGTTTCCACGGCAATTGCCAATTTAACTGGCACTATTACGGAGGAATCGCCGCAATTCCAACCATGGAGGATGTGGGCGACAGGCGTTGCTAGGGATTGCATTTTATACATGGACGTTGGCGATCCTAATCAAAACTCTTGGCAGAGCTTCTTATAAGGCGAAGCTATTTGTCTTGATCGGGCGTGCAATCAAGGTGAGCAAGATCGTCATGCTAGACTGGTTCAATTTGCCAGTTTGCAAATAGCCTGACAATGACGTGGGATTCCTTAGGCGGTTAGCAGCTTCCCTTGTACGTCCGCCGCAGACGCAAACTCGTTGTAACCGCGGAGGTATAACACCGTCTCTCGCCCGCCGATAAACTCGGCAATCGCGCCAAATTGACCGCAGCGGCTTTGGGGCATAGCTTGCGTTCGCATCCCAACCGATTGGGCCTGAATGAAAAAACTGACATGTCTGGTGGCGGTGCTCGGCGCGATCATGCTGGGCGCGTGCGGCGGCGGTGGTGAGAGCAGCGCGCCTTCGCTGGTGACTTTGAACCCGACGCCGACACCGACTCCGGCCCCGGCCCCGCCAGCCGCTCTTCCGGCGACACCCCTTTATTCGGTGAGCACCATGGCCCCGGTGCCCTATCCGGCCGGATATACCATCCCCACAACCAACCCCGCCGACGTCAATAACGACCCCTGCCGGCTCGATCTGGACGTCGTCACCTATCCGCAATCCTGGTTGCGCGGACGGACATTGCCTCAGGCCAGTGGCGCGCCGCTGAATGCCGCCATCGGCCGCGGCGTCATGATCAAGGATATCATGCTGGATGATAATCCCGGCTTTGTCTTGCGCGGTGCGCCCAACGCCCCGAACGGCTGCAACAATGGCGCCGGCGCTCTTAGTCGGGAATTGGACAGGACCGCGCAGCGCATAGCCCGCATGGGTGCCGGCTATGTCAAAATCACCCAATGGCACTGGATCACGGAGAGGGCCGACGGATCCTATGAGATCATTGACGCGGACAACAGCTTCGGTCCGATTTCGGATGATAATCTGAGGGCGTTTGTCGCGTCCGCGCACAGGGCCGGGCTGCAGGTCGTTGTCTGGAACCAGATCCAGATATTCGGTGACAGGCAGGGCAGTATGCGGCCGACGCCGCCGTCCAATGTCCAAAATTATGAGAAATGGTTTACCGCTTTCGGGTCTTTCATGCGGGAAAGATCGGCATTCTATCAGGCAATCGGTGTCGATGTCTGGGATATGGGATGCAATTATTGCGTGTTTAACGGCAACGAACAAAAGACGGAGTCGGAAACCCGCTTATTCTACGATCGCTATCTTGAAATCATCAGGGATGTGCGGGGGATATATCGCGGTCGAACCTATATCACTGACAATGACTGGTTCCTTTTCGGCAATGCCTACCTGTCTCACATCGACTTCATCGAAACAGGCATGTGGTCCAACAGGACGTGGACCTTGGCGGAAACGGATGTGCTGTCACCCCAGGCCTACCGGAACAGCCTGAACAGCAATATCACCCGCTTGCTCGGCTTGGGAAAGCCGCTCTTTCTGTCCGTGGGCATCCAGTCCCGGCGGAACGCCCTGTCGGAGCCCGGGTATCTTGAGGAAACCGCGTGCACCGCAGCGATCAATGATCTCGCCTTGTCGAATGGCCGGTGCATTCAAAATGAAACAGAGGTCGATTTTGCGTTGCAGGCCATCGTCATACAGGGGCAGATGGAATATATCGCATCCTTGAACACCAACAATGTCGTGGTCTTCGCGAGCGATTATTTCGCGACCGATAGTCTGTATCCGCAAACGGCCTTTCCGAATATCGCCTCTTCGATACGGAACAAGCCATCCGAAGGCCTGTTACGCGAATGGTTTAGGCGGTAATTCGGCCAAACAGGGCAGCGATCCTCACAGTAGGGCGAGGCTGTCGAGATCGATCGCCTGACGGGCCGGCCGTTCGGCCATCACCGCAAACATCTCGTCCCCGCGTGTCGTGCGCTCGACGCTCATGGAGGCGAAAACGGCCATGAAATAGCCGCTGAGCGCGCCCAGCCGATATTCGCGCCACAGCGCCTCTTCGTCCGGCGTGACACCGGCGGCGGAAAGGCCGGCCAGCCAGCGGTCGAATGCGACGCGGTCTAGGTCGCGGCGCGCCGATGCATCCGCCACGCCGGTGCCGATCAGATAGGCAATGTCGCTCGCCCCGCTCCCGATCCCCAGCGTCTGCCAGTCGAGTACCCAGCAGGCCGAGGCGTCCGGCGCAAACAGGATATTGTCGAGCCGCAAGTCCCCGTGGATGACCGTCCGCACTGGCGGTGTGCGATCAAGCCAGCGGTCGAGCCGCGCGACGATCTCCGCGCCGAGCGCGAGGCAGTCCTCATCGAGGCGTCCGGTGTAACGCTCGCGGAAACCGGCATAAAGCATGGGGAAGAGCTGGCGGACGATCTCGCGGCTGTCGCGCTGGAGCCAGGCAAGCGCGTCGATGCGCGGGCTGTTCCATAGCGGTGCGTGCAGCTTTGCCGCGGCATCGACGGCCAGCATCAGCGCATCGGCGCCCGCCCCGGCGAGCTGGTCTCCCTGCCGCGCAGGGGAGAGATCCTCGAGCAGCAGCAGGAAATCGACACCGTCCGCCGCGATGTCCGCAAAATGGCAGGCCGGGCGGGGAACAGGGATGTCGCCCGCCAGTTCCCGGTACCAGCTCACCTCCAGCAGATAATTGCCCAGCCGTTCCGCGATGTTGCGGCTCGCGGGGTCGAGGCTGGGGCATTTGGCGATGATGCTGGTGGGCGCGCCTTGCGGCCGGTTGGCCCAGTCGAGCGTCAGGCGGAAGCTGTCACACATCTGGCCGGTGCCGACGGGTGAGGCGGAAAAGCCGGTCAGCGATCCGGCGGGGGCGCCGAGCGCGGCGGCCAGCCAGCCACTGTCCATTGCGTCGGGGCGGGTCGGGAAAGCCGTCATCGCGCTCAGCCCACGAATGGATCGAACAGGCCGGTCAGCCCGGATGCGGCGTGCGGCCCGATGAACATCTGTTCGATGACTCCGCGCCCGACATGGCGTTGGCCGCCGACCTCCAGCACCGCTTCGGCCAGCGCCTGAATGTGCATCTGGGCCGGGTCATTGTCCGCAATGCTGTTGAGGTCGATGCGGTCATGCCCCTCCTCATAGGTCCCATGATCATGGCCATGGCCCCATAGGGGATGGGTGTAACCAAGCCCGCTCATATAGAAATGCCCGCGTCCCCCCATGCCCGATACGGGGGTGAGGGTCAGGCGGCCATGCTCGCCCAGATCGGCGCTGACGCCGGCAATGCGGCGCGTGCCGGGGGCATAGGTGGGGATGAGTGCGGGCGCCTCGACATCCACATCCCCTCCACGCGCTCCCGCTTCGGCGAACAGCACAGCGCGCCGGTTCCACGGGCGGCCCTCGCCATCGTCATTGCTGTGCAGGAACAGGCTGGTGTGATCGAATTGGGTCGGCGTCCACAGCCACCAGAATTGCGGCGGCATCGGCGCGGGCTGGGAATCGGCCTTGCCCACCGGGCGGATCCCCCAACTGCGGTCGCGCGTGCCGATGGTGGCGGCGTCGATCATGTGACGATTGCCGCCGACGTCGATCCAGCCCGACCAGCGGCCATTCTGGGTCATGCGGGTATAATCCATGAACAGGCGCGTGCCGACGCGGCGGGTGAAGCGCGGTTCCTCAATCGGGAAATGGCGGCCGGTGAAGGTCAGCTCTGCCGTCATCGCCCCGTCATTGGGCGCGAGGCGGATACGCACCGAATTCAGCGGGGCGAGGATCTCGACGCTCAGCGGTCCCACCGCCATCGCCATGCGCTCACCATTCAGGCGCGCGGAAAAGCGGGCATTGTGTTGAACGCCGTCGACACAGACGCAAAAGGCGCCGTCGATCACGTCCAGCGCGGGATAAACGCCGAGCGCCGCAGCAAAGAACAGGCTGCCGTCAGGGCTGGTGCCGTTCCAGAAGAAACGGTCATAGAAATTGCGGTCGGTAACCAGCGCCACCGGCTCCGGCGTCTGGTGGATCGGATAATCATCTCCTGCGGTCAGCATGGCGGCGCTGAATCCTCCCCTTTTGCATTTTGCCCCAGCCTAACGGCTCGAAAGGGTTGGGCAAGGGGGGATGGGCGTGCCTAGGGCCTCGGCTCCGCATTGATGGCCGCCACCGGATCGCCGGGCTCGGGCGGGTCGGCGTCGGCGGGGATATCGTCGATCTGTCTCTTATACACATCTGAC
>ERZ1022756.484-NODE-484-length-11111-cov-24.888115_pt1 | contig 11111 bp, 9 predicted proteins | sample MGYA00520902_ERZ1022756 | MGnify/ENA primary metagenome ERZ1022756 (study PRJEB33162, sample SAMN09537601) | freshwater metagenome | isolation source: freshwater | place: Canada:Alberta | collected 2017-07 | study: EMG produced TPA metagenomics assembly of the... | reverse complement strand
ACCTGCGTTTACCTGATGGCCGCGGGAGCCCAGATGGCTGCCTTCCGCGGCACAATCCCCGAACTTGGTGAGGCACCGCGGATCACCAAGCCCGCGGATCCCGCAACGGTTATCAACGCCTTGAGCAAGCGCTTAGAGGGGGGCGACCCCCGCGTAACGCTAAAGCGAACAGGCGCACGAAGCGCCCGTTCCTTCCGCGGTGCGACAAGTCAGCTGGCAGCTGACCGGGCGATCCATTCGTCCACGCGCCGTTCAAGGATCGAAAGCGGCTGCGAGCCCGAGGCGATCAGCAGATCGTGGAAGCCCTTGATGTCGAACTTGCTGCCCAGCGTCTTCTCGGCGCGGGCGCGCAGCTCCATGATCTTAAGCATCCCGATCTTGTAGCCGGTCGCCTGGCCCGGCAGCGTGATGTAGCGCCGCACTTCGGAACGTGACCGTTCGATCGGCTGGCGGCCGGTGGTGTTCATGTAGGTGACGGCCTCATCCTCGGTCCAGCCCATCGCATGGATGCCGGTGTCGACCACCAACCGCGCGGCGCGGAACAGTTCGGCGTCCAGCCGCATGAAGTCCGAGGCGGCATCGGGAAAGGCGTTCATTTCCTTGCACAACGCCTCGGCATAAAGCGCCCAACCTTCGCCGAAGGCGACATAGCCAGTGACCGCGCGGAACTTCGGCCCGCCCTGCTGGCGCACCTGAATGTCGCCCTGCATATTATGACCGGGCACCGCTTCGTGGCACATCAGCGTGTACATCGCCGCAGGGTCAGGCACAGTGCCGACGAGGTGGACATAGGTCTTGGCCGGGCGCTTGCCATCCGGGCTCGGAGCCGAAGCATGGGCGGCGCCGCCCGCGACTTCAGAGAAGGCCGGTTCGCGCACCACTTCGATCCCGTAGGCGGGCAGCGTGCCGAAATAGGGGGCAAGCAACGAACGGGTGTGCGCGACGAAAGCGTTGGCGGTGCCCAGATATTCCGTGCGCGCCGCGTCGTCATACTGGCGCGGCGGGTTGAGACGCGCGCGCTCTGCATAGAAGGCGTGACGATCAGCCAGGCCGGCCTGCTTTGCCAGCGCATCCTGTTCCGCCTCGATCCGCGCGACTTCGGCGCGGCCCGTAGCGTGGATATCGGCGGCGGTCATGTCCGTGGTGGTGACCAGCTTCAGCTCGTTTTCGTAATAGGCGAGGCCATCGGGCAGGGTCAGCGCACCGACCTTGCCGCTGGGGGCGGTGGGCAGGCTTTGTTCGGCCCATGCAATCACCCGGCCATAGGCGGGCTGCAATCCGAGGATCGCGGTGCGAGCCTCTGTCAGTAGCGTGTCGGCTTCGGCCTGCGGTACTTTGCCACCAGCGACCAGAGCTGCCGTCTTGGCCTTCACATCCGCCCACAGCGCCGCGTCATCACCATCCCCGAATGGCGCGCCCGACGTCAACTTGCGGCTGCCGGCGATGATCGTTTCGATCTGGAAGAGCGGCGGGTTGATCCCGGCCGCCTGGCTTGCCTTCGTGCGCTCAATCGCGCGGTCGAGCACGGCGGGCATGCTGCGCAGGCGGGCAATGTAGTTTTTCAGGTCGGTCGCATCGGCAACCGAGTGGGTGTTGATGAGGAAATCGGGCAGCTGGCTGTGCGCCGAATAGAGCCGCGAATAGAACGGCGGGCGGTAGAGGCGGTTCTTGTAGGACAGCTCGGCGCGGTCAGCCTCCAGCGCCCAGATATCGAAATTGACCTGTGCTTCGGGCGCAAGCTTCGCCCGGTCGAACTGCGCCTTCATTCGCGCGACGCTGGCCTTGCGCCATTCCACGTCGGCACGGGCGGATTCGTCGCTGGTGTCGTTCCAGCGGTCGCCGCCGTCCTTCAGCCCCAAACGGGTGGCAAGCTGCGGCTGGGTTTTGAGGTAGGCGTCAAACTCGGCATCGAGGAAGGCGGTGAGGCGCGCGTCCTCGCTCTGCGTGGCGGCAGATGCGGCGGGCGCCTGCGCAAAAGCGGCCCCGGCCGGCAGGACAGCTGCGGCCAGTGCCATTGCCAGACTGAACGAAATCTTGTGCGTCATCTTGGGTCCCCTTCGCGCAGCGATGTAGCGTTATCCCGCTGCGTAGCGGGCAAACGAAGGGCGATGAAGCCCCCTTCGTCGATGCGAGTCCGCCGTTCAGCCGAGCGGCAGGCCCAATGCCTCGGCCACGGCGGCGATGCGCAGCTTGCCGCCTGACACATTCAGCCCCTCGGCCAGATGCGGGTCCGCCGCCATCGCTGCCTTTGCGCCCATGTTGGCAAGCTTCAGCACAAACGGCAGCGTCGCATTGCCGAGCGCGATGGTCGATGTGCGCGCCACAGCGCCCGGCATATTGGCGACGCAGTAATGGATCACCCCGTCAACCACGAACACCGGGTCTTCATGGGTGGTGGCATGGCTGGTTTCGAAGCACCCGCCCTGATCGATGGCGATATCGACCACCACCGTGCCCGGGCGCATAGAGGCGATCATTGCGCGAGTGACAAGCTTCGGCGCGGCGGCGCCGGGCACCAGCACTGCGCCGATCACAAGGTCGGCATCGCGCACCGCATCGGCGATCGCCGCAGACGAGGCAAACGCGGTCGTGATCTGGTTGCCGAACTGCGTGTCCAGTTCAGCGAGGCGGCGGTTCGAGATATCGAAGATCGTCACATCGGCGCGCAGGCCGACAGCCATCTGCGCCGCATTCACACCTGCGACGCCGCCGCCAATAATCACCACCTTGCCCGGCTCAACCCCCGGCACCCCGCCGAGCAGCACGCCGCGCCCACCCTGATGCTTTTCGAGGTAATGCGCGCCGCACTGCACGCTCATCCGCCCGGCGACTTCGGACATGGGCTTGAGGAGCGGCAGGGTGCCATCGGGCGCAGTGACGGTTTCATAGGCGATGCACGTCGCCCCGCTCGCCATCAGCCCCTCGGTCTGCGGCTTGTCAGCGGCGAGGTGGAGATAGGTGAACAGCATGTGGTCGGGGCGCAGCATGGCGACTTCAATCGCCTGCGGTTCCTTGACCTTGACGATCATTTCGGCGGCCGCGAACACGGCTGCGGCATCGGGAAGGATGGCCGCGCCTGCGGCCTCATAGGCGCTGTCCTCGAAATCCACACCCAAGCCCGCACCGCTTTGCACCACGACCTCATGCCCTGCACGGGTCAATTCAGCGACCGCGGCCGGGGTGAGGCCGACGCGGTATTCGTTGTTCTTGATCTCGGTGGGAACGCCAACGCGCATGGGGTCTCTCCTGTAATTTTTATGCGCGCAGGTATAACATAATTCGTCTGCACAATCTCGGCGATAAAGGCTCTCACACTGCGGAGGCTGCGCGAAATTCTTGCGCATTTCGGCCACAAGGCGCAGGAAATTCGCGCATGGACCGCATTGACCGAAAAATTCTCGAATTGCTGGCGCAAGATTCGCGGCTGACCGGCGAGCAATTAGGCCAGCAGGTGGGTTTGTCGCCATCGGCAGCGCATCGGCGGGTCAAGGCGCTGGAGGAAAGCGGTGCGATCATCGGTTACCGGGCGCGCTTGTCGAAGGCGGCGCTAGGGAACCCTTCGACCGTGTTCGTGCAGGTCACGCTCACCGATCAACGGCAGGCCACCATGCTCGCGTTCGAAGACGCCATCGGCAGCACGCCGCAGATCGTGGAAGCCTATCTGATGAGCGGCCAGTCGGATTACCTCATCAAGGTGCTGGTGCGCGATGACGACAGCTATGAACGCATCCACCGCGAAATCCTGTCGGCTCTGCCCGGCGTGCAGCGGTTGGTAAGCCAGTTCACCATCCGTACATTGGAAGGCGGGGAATAACGCCTCCTGCCCATCGCCGCCTGATCATGGTCTACCGCCTGACGCCTGCCGCTGCGTTACATTTGTGGGTCAACATTGCAGTAGAAAGTTAGTTTTGCGGCAACTATAGGACAAAAATGGCCACGCCGATCTACGAATTCGGGCAAATCCCGCGCGTCGAAGCGCCAGCCAAGCCACGTGGCCGTGCCCGGCGCGTGCGCGATGCGGGGCAGGCACCCACAGTCGGCGTGATCTACAACCCGCGCAGCCATCGCAATCTGGGTGCCGATTTCGACTGCGGGTTTTGCCCGCACGTCCACATTGCCCAGCCGCGTGAGCGCGGGCAATTGCCGCTGGCGCTGACCGAATTTGCCGAAAAGGGCATTGATCTGCTTGTCATCAACGGCGGCGATGGCACGGTGCGCGATGTGCTGACCTGCGGGCAGACGATCTTTGGTGATGACTGGCCGGCCATCGCGGTACTGCCCAAGGGCAAGACCAATGCGCTGACCGTTGATCTTGGCGTGCCTGACGACTGGACGCTTCAGGATGCGGTCGATGCGCTCGATCATGGCAGGCGCGTATGGCGCCGCCCGATGGCGGTTTCGGCCGTGGACGAGGCGGGGAGGGCCGCAGGCGTGTCCCGCGTGGCGGGCTTCATTCTTGGCGCAGGCGCCTTCACCAAGGCGACGCAGGCCGGGCAAAGCGCGCACAAGCTGGGCGCATTCAATTCCATGGTCGTGGCGGTCACCGGCCTTTGGGCACTGCTGCAATCGCTGTTCGCCGGGCGCAGCAATGCCTGGCGCAAGGGCGCACGGATGCGCATCGGGCTGGGAAGCGCCGACGCGCCGATGGCCCATAGTGGCCACGGCGATCCGGAGATGCGGCAGATATTCTTCGCCTCGACGCTCGAACGGCTGCCGGCCGGGATCAATCCCTTCGGCGCACTCAAAAGCGGGCTCAAGCTGCTGGCGATCGACCAGATCTCGCGCCGCACCACGGCGATCATCCCGCTGGTGCTGGTGAGCAAGTTCAAAGGCTCGTTGCGGACACGGGGCATCCATCAGGTCGCCGCGACCCAGTTCAGCCTGTCGATCGATGACCAGTTCATCCTGGATGGCGAGGCATTCCCGGCGGGCGATTACCGGATCGAACAGGGTCCGGAGCTTGCCTTCGTCGCGCCATGAACGTCGGAATGTCATCGCTGACCGAACGCATTGCCGCGCGGCTTTCCGTCCCGGTCGATCCCGCTATTGCCACCTTTGCGCGCGCGCTGGCTGACGCGGCGGGGGCGCGGGCGGTGCTGTTCTACGGATCGAACCTGCGCACCGGATCGCTGGAAGGCGTGCTGGATTTCTACATCCTGCTACCCGGCACCAGTGAAAACACGATCTGGCCGCGGGTCAGCTATCACGAGCGCGCCCACGGGGACGAGGCGCTGCGCGCCAAGGTTGCCACCATGGCGCTTTCCACCTTCGCCCGCGCTGCCGGCGGCGAATTGACCGACACCACCATCTGGGCACGGTTCGTCCAGCCCAGCGCGCTGATCTGGGCCGAGGACGATGCTGCCCGCGAAGAAGTGACCGCCGCCATCGCTGCCGCCGCGACCACCGCTGCCCGGCTTGCGGCCGCGCTCGGCCCGACCAGCGGCACGGCCGAAGATTACTGGCGCGCCCTGTTCCGTGCGACCTACGAAGCCGAATTCCGGGTTGAGAAACAGGGCCGTGAAAACGACATTCTCAGCGTCAATGCCGATCATTTCGCAGGGCTTTTGCCGTTGGCGCTGGAAGCAGCCGGAATTGCCCCGGGCCAGCACGACGTTACGCTGACCCCGCGCCTTACCCCTGCCGACCGCGCCCGCACGCTCGCATGGTGGAAACGTCGCCGCCGGATGGGCAAGCCGCTTAATCTGCTGCGGCTGGTCAAGGCGAGCACCACCTTCGAAGGCGCGGCGCGCTATGCTGCGTGGAAGATCGAGCGGCACACCGGGATGCCGGTCAGCATCACGCCGTTCCGCGAACGTTATCCGTTGCTGGCCGCGCCGCAGGTGCTGTGGGATTTGCGCGCGCACCGCCGCCGCCAGCGCAGCAGCAGGTAACGCCAAGGCGGCCCCCAGCCGCCCCTTGCGGCCCGCACCCTACATATATCGCATGTTGATCGTCATCCGGGTGGTACCCTCGCCCGCGGTGAAACGCACCGTGTCAACCGCTGGCGCGCGCGGGATGAGGCCGAGGATCTTCTTGATCTTGGGGTTGTTCGACATGCCCGCTCCGTCGGATAGATCGGACTTGCGGTTGCCGTTAACGTCGTGGTGCACCGCGATCGCATAATCGCCCGCCGCAGGCAGCGGCACACACGCCGTCATACCGCTGGCTTGCGGCTTGGCATCGACCCGGATGATATAGCGCTTGCTCACCATCCAGTCGCGGCTGTTGGCGATATAGGCCCGCACAAACAGGTTGCCCTTACCCGATTTCAGACCGCTCACCGAAACGAGCACCGCCGGGCCATTGCCGGGCGCGCACGGGCTCATGTCGTTGGCAATAATGCGTCCATAGGCGATGCCCTGCGCGGCGGACGGCATTGCCACCAGACCGGCCACCGCCAGACCGGCCGCCACCAGTGGCAAGCGGGCTGCGGCGCGGCGGGCATGGGGCAGGATTGCGTGCAGAAAAGCGTTCATGGGCGTCCTTGGGTAAGGGGAGAGGAGCAAACGCGCAAGCGGTCGGCGGTGTTTCAGCCGCTGATATGGGCGCTGCTATAGGGGGGCGTGCCTGAATTGCGGCTTAATCCAACTGCGAAAAGCCGATCACGGTGGAAAAACAGCCCTGCGCGCCTTGTCGCCCGATTCGCGCCTCCCGTATGGCTGGCAAAGCGTCATCATAAAGGCCATTGCCGCCGCCATGCCCGCACCTTTGATTTCCCCGTCCATCTTGTCCGCCGATTTTGCCCGGCTGGGCGAGGAAGTGCGCGCCGTTGATGCGGCTGGCGCGGACTGGATCCACATCGACGTGATGGACGGGCATTTCGTACCGAACATCACCATCGGCCCCGATGTGGTGAAGGCGCTGCGCCCGCACACGACCAAACCGTTCGACGTCCACCTGATGATCGCGCCGGTCGACCCCTATCTTGAGGCTTTCGCCAACGCGGGTGCGGATATCATCACCGTCCACCCCGAAGCCGGGCCGCATATCCACCGCACGCTTCAGGCGATCAGGGCGCTGGGCAAGAAGGCTGGCGTGGTCATCAACCCCGGCACGCCGGTCGAAGTGCTCGACAATCTCATGGATCTTGCTGACCTGATCCTGGTCATGAGCGTCAATCCCGGGTTCGGAGGGCAGAGCTTCATCCCGTCGCAGCTGGAAAAGATCACGCGTATCCGGTCGATGATCAACCGTTCGGGCCGCGCGATCCATCTCGAGGTCGATGGCGGCGTGAATGCCGAAACCGCCCGGTTGTGTGTCGAGGCCGGGGCCGATGTGCTGGTTGCAGGATCGGCCACCTTCAAGGGCGGGCCGGATGCCTACGCCGCCAATATCGCCGCGCTGAAAGGTGCAAGCTGATGGCCACGCTCCTGCGCAACCCAGCCCATGCCCGCGCCGATGCGCTGGTCGAACGGGCCGCGGATGCGCCGGTTCTGCCGCTGGCTGCTGGCATCGAGCCGGACGTTGTGCCGGCACAGCCTGTGCCGGAAGAACCCTCCCGCGCACTGGCCCTGTCCGATGTCATCGCGGTCACGTCCGGCCCCGGCGAGGCGCTGATCCGGTTTGCCTATCGCATCGGTATCCCCGGCCACGCCATCGCCGCGCCGTTCCGCCGTCCGCAGGCCTTGCGGGTGCTGGCGACGGTGGAAAGCCCCAACCGCGGGGATCGCGCGGCGGGCACGGCCCTGCGCGCCGGACATTTCCTGATTCAGGGCGCGCGCCTGCCGATCGCCAGCTTCGATTTCTCTGTCGCCGCGCGCCATGCGCCGGCGGTGGAGCGGGTGGTCCATTCCTTCAGCTGGCTCGCCGATCTCGCTGCCAGCGCGCCGCGCGCCGATTGCGCCGCCGTGGCGGAGCGGGTGGCAGTGCAGTGGCTCCACGCCCACAGCGCCCCCGGCAAAGGGCCGGCGTGGGAGGCCGAACTGGCCGGCCTGCGGCTGGTTGCATGGCTGGTTTATGCCCCGCTCATGCTGGGCGGGCAGGACAAGGCGCTGAAATCACGCCTGCTGACCGCGGTTGCCGATACCGCCGGATGGCTCGACAAGCGCGCCCCGCGCGAAAGCGCCGGGTTCGCCGCTGTCGCCGCTTGGGCGGGCGTGGTCGCAGCGGGCCTGCTGCTCCCGAATGGGAGGCCCCGGCGGCTGTTTGGTGAGGCGGGCCTTGTCACAGCACTGGGCGACATGGTCGGCGAAGATGGCGGCGTCCTGTCGCGCTGTCCCGCCGCGCAGATGGATGCGATCCGGCTGCTGACCGATCTCATCGCCTGCTATGATGCGGCGGGTATCGTGGCTCCGCCTGCGCTGGCGGTAATGCGCGAACTGTTGGTGCCGCCGCTGCTGGCGCTGCGCCATGGCGACGGGGCGCTCGGCAATTGGCAGGGGCAGGGCGCGATCAGTGCGGACCGGGTGAATGCCGTGATCGAGGCAAGCGGTGTGCGCACCCGTCCGCTGGGTCAGGCTGACGGCTGGGGATACCAGCGCATCAAGGCGGGCGAAACTCTGCTGCAGTTTGACACCGCTCCGCCGCCCCCCGCCAAGCATGCCCGCACCGGCTGTGCTTCAACCCTCGCCTTCGAGCTGTCGGACGGGCCGCAGCGGATCATCGTCAATTGCGGCGGTGCGGCGCTGGCAGGCGGTCAGGTTCCGGCGCGCATCGGGCAGGGGCTGCGGGCGACCGCCGCCTTTTCGACCATGGTGCTCGACAATGCCAACTCGACTGCGGTCCTGCTTCACGGCCAGCTTGGCAAAGGCGTGGAGACGGTCGAGCTGGAACGCCGGATCGTGGCAAGCCGGGGTGCGCGAGAGGCGACCCGGATCGAGGCGGCGCACGATGGCTATGCGAGCCGCTTCGGCCTGACCCACCAGCGCATCCTGACCCTGTCGGGCGACGGCACCGAACTGGCGGGCGAGGATATCCTCATCCCCTCGGCCAAAAACGGCAAGCGCGGCAAGATTGCCTTCGCGCTCCGTTTCCACTTGGGGCGCGGGGTGGAGGTGCAGCTTTCGGGCGACAAGCGCGGGGCAAGCCTGCTGCTTCCCGACGGTCGGCTCTGGCAATTCCGGCTGGGCGGCGATAGGGCGGGCGCCTGCGCGATTACCCTGTCTGCCGAGGATAGCCTGTGGGTCGACGGCGAAGGCCGTCCCCACGCGACCGAGCAGCTGGTGATCGAAGGACTGGCATTGCGCAGCGGGGGGCAATTCTCCTGGCTGCTGAGAAAAACAGGGTAGATTTCGGCATGGCTGAAGGTGTGATCAAGCGGGCGCTGCTGTCAGTGTCCGACAAAAGCGGTTTGGCTGAACTGGGCGCTGCGCTGGCCGCGCGGGGCGTGGAGCTGGTCAGCACCGGCGGCACCGCCAAGGCCTTGCGCGATGCGGGGCTGGACGTGAAGGACGTGTCCGACCTCACCGGCTTTCCCGAAATGATGGACGGGCGGGTGAAGACCCTCCACCCCACAGTGCACGGCGGCTTGCTGGCGCTGCGCGACAATCCCGAACACGTGGCCGCCATGGACGCCCACGGGATCGGCGCAATCGATCTGGTTGTCGTCAACCTCTACCCCTTCGAAGCGACCGTGGCCAAGGGCGCCAGCCGCGAGGAGATCATCGAGAATATCGACATCGGCGGGCCGTCGATGGTGCGCTCTGCCGCCAAGAACCACGGCTTCGTGACGATCCTGACCGACCCGGCCGATTACGCTGTTCTGCTTGCGGAAATGGCAGCAAATAACGGCGCGACCACGCAAGGCTTCCGCACGCGCATGGCGGGCAAAGCCTATGCCCGCACCGCCGCTTATGACAGCGCGATTGCAAGCTGGTTCGCCTTTGCCGATCCCGATGGCGCGGCGACCCCGTTCCCTGACACCCTGCCCATTGCATTGAAGCGCGCTGACACGTTGCGATACGGCGAAAACCCGCACCAGTCGGCGGCGATCTATGTCCCGCAGGTGGTGGGCACCAAGGGCGTGCCGCAGGCCGCACAGCTTCAGGGCAAGGAGCTGTCCTACAACAACCTCAACGATGCTGATGCCGCGCTGGAACTGGCGGCGGAATTTGCCGGGCAGGAACCTGCCGTGGTCATCGTCAAGCACGCCAACCCCTGCGGCGTCGCGCAATCAGGCTCGCTGCTGGAGGCGTGGGAAGCGGCATTGGCCTGCGATTCGGTGTCGGCCTTCGGCGGGATCGTCGCGGTGAATACCGAGCTTGATGCCGCCACCGCCGAGGCGATCAGCGCGATCTTCACCGAGGTGGTGATCGCGCCCAGCGTCTCCGCCGAAGCGCGCGAAATCTTCGCCAGAAAGAAGAACCTGCGCCTGCTGGAATGCGGCACCCTGCCCGATCCGCGCCGGGGCGGCCTGACGATGAAGACCATTGCCGGGGGCGTGCTGATCCAGTCGCGCGATGCCGGCGCGATTGCCGCGAGCGATCTCAAGGTGGTGACCAAGCGCGCGCCGACGGAGCAGGAGCTGAAGGACTGCCTGTTTGCGTGGACCGTGGCCCGCCACGTCAAATCCAACGCCATCGTCTATGCCAAGGACGGCGCGACCGCGGGTATCGGCGCGGGCCAGATGAACCGCCGCGATTCAGCGCGCATCGCCGCAATCAAGGCGCAGGAAGCCGCCGCGACCTACGGCTGGCCCGCCCCTCGGACAGAGGGTAGCGCAGTCGCCTCGGATGCCTTCTTCCCCTTCGCCGACGGGCTGATTTCCGCTGCCGAGGCGGGAGCGACCGCGGTGATCCAGCCGGGCGGATCGATCCGCGATGACGAAGTGATCGCCGCCGCCGACGCCGCAGGCCTTGCGATGGTGTTCACCGGGATGCGGCATTTCCGGCACTAGTGTGTTGTCCTAGCGCTTCGCTGCTTGAGGACGGGATGTGTTTTGCGAAGGCGCCTCAGCACCTTCGTGCTCGGTGCGTTTCGCGCCGCGTTGTCATCCGACACGGCGGGCCTTGAGCTGGGCTGCTCTCGTCATGGGGAAAGCGGGGTCTGGACAGGGTCTAGGCGGGGCCTAGGGGCACCTAAAGGGGGTCTGGGACGGGCCTGGAAGCCGCATCGCGCCCGATTTACTCCTGTCTCTTATACACATCTGACGCTGCCGACGAAGAGGATAGTGT
>ERZ1022756.482-NODE-482-length-11118-cov-8.496249_pt1 | contig 11118 bp, 7 predicted proteins | sample MGYA00520902_ERZ1022756 | MGnify/ENA primary metagenome ERZ1022756 (study PRJEB33162, sample SAMN09537601) | freshwater metagenome | isolation source: freshwater | place: Canada:Alberta | collected 2017-07 | study: EMG produced TPA metagenomics assembly of the... | reverse complement strand
CCATCTCAGTGCGCAAAGTGTCGCGCGCACCTAGACCACATGGCAAAATTCCTAAGTCTGCTCCGGCTGCAAGCAGCGCATTCCAGATTGCGACTAAGCCAGCATTCTCAATTACAAGTTCGTATCCTGGTTCCCCGGTATAACCAGTGCGGCAAATACTTACGGCAAAGTCATTCCACTTTGCATCAGCAAATGCCATGTAGTCGTGATTAGTTGGTAACCCAAGTGCGTTTACAACTTTGCTGGCGTTTGGACCTTGAACTGCAATGATCCCCTGACTTAAATGATTGTTCTCAATAACAATTCCAGCTGGCGCGAGCTTTTCTAGATGCGCAACTACTGTGCTGGCATTACCCGCATTTGGAATAAATCGAACTTCTTCATCGCTAACTAAATAGACGATCAAGTCATCGATAACGCCACCGGCGTCATTGCACAGCATCGAATACTGGGCTTGACCTGGCTTAATCCGATCAATGTCATTTGTGAAAACGCTATTTGCAAACGCATACGCACCAGCGCCCAAAATTCGGACTTTACCCATGTGCGAAACATCAAAGATTCCAACTGCGGTGCGAACTGCAGTGTGTTCCGCCACAGTGCCTGCGGTGTATTCAATCGGCATATCCCAGCCGCCAAATGGGCCCATCTTGGCCCCAAGGGACAGATGCGTTTCATGTAAGGGAACTAAAGACATACTCAAACCGTACTAGTACCGTTTGTTATGCACCACCGAGACCAAGAGAAACTACCTAGCTCAATCGGAGAACTTTATGACCATCACCGTCACCCCAACAGTCCCATCACTTAGCTACAAAACCGGTAACCCGCTTACGTCTTATGTAAATGCCGTGGTCGTTGGGCTATCAAGCGACGGTCAATTGGCGGTTATATCCGATTCGATTCCTAAGGCTGCTGCAACCAAAATTGCTGCGGCATTCAAAGAGGTTGGTGCCACGGGTGCAAAAGATGAAGTTACTCGAATCCCAGCTGGGGCTCTAGCTGATGCTGAAGTAATTGTTGGCGTAGGACTTGGCAGTACGAAAAATGAGATTTCACATGAACGGCTTCGTCGTGCCGCAGGTAGCGCAGTGCGAAGTCTTGGCGGATTTAAGAAAGTTGCAATTGCGATCACGGTTGAGGGACCACTGGATGCTGGAGCATTACTTGAAGGTGCTGCATTTGGATCTTATTCATTTACCGAACATCGTTCCGCAACGTTAAAGAAGGCGAAGTCACCAGTTGCTTCAATTGCGCTCTTCACATCAAAAACCCGAACCAGTGAATACCGCGATGCACTTCACCGCGCGCAAGTTCTTTCTGAAGGAATTAACTTTGCTCGCAATTTAATTAATGCTTCACCATTACACCTCGCACCTGCCGACTTGGCTCGAGAAGCAAAAACATTTTTGTCAGGAACAAAAGTTAAAGTTGAAATTCTTGACGAGAAAGCTTTGGCTGCTGGCGGTTACGGCGGAATCCTTGGCGTTGGCCAAGGCTCAACGCGCCCACCTCGTTTAATTCGCATGGAGTACCGTCCGAAAGGTGCCACAAAGCATGTTGCATTAGTTGGTAAAGGCATCACATTTGATACTGGCGGCATCTCGCTTAAGCCACCGGCGAATATGCATCACATGAAAGATGACATGTCAGGTGCTGCCGCTGTTATTTCAACTATTCGCGCAATTGCAGATTTAGAATTAAACGTTTCTGTCACCGCATACGCAGCTTGTGCTGAAAATATGCCGGGTGGCGGCGCGCAACGCCCAGGTGATGTCATAACTACTTACGGTGGTCGCACCATCGAAGTTCTAAACACTGACGCCGAAGGCCGCCTTGTAATGTCTGATGCACTTGTTCGCGCGGCTGAAGACAATCCCGATGTAGTTATCGACATTGCAACATTGACTGGTGCTGCTGTCGTGGCACTTGGGCATCGCACCGCCGGCGTAATGGGTGATGACCAAGTTCGTGATGCGATCAAGGCAAGTGCTGATCGCGCCGGTGAAGAATTCTGGCCTATGCCGCTACCTGAAGAGTTGCGCCCAGAACTCGATTCCTTGGTTGCAGATATTGCAAATGTTGGATCCAGAGAAGGTGGCATGCTTTCCGCTGGCTGGTTCCTAAAGGACTTCATCGCAGAAGGCCTACCGTGGGCACATTTAGACATTGCCGGTCCAGCATTTAACCCTGGCAGCCCTTGGGGTTACACGCATAAGGGTGGCGTTGGCTTTGGAATTCGGACAATGCTGGCATTTGCTGAAGACGTCATGGACGGAACTGCTGAGATCTGAGTCACTCTTTCCAACCCGGAATGAATTGATTTTGCCTCGCGTGAAAGACTAAAGGTAGCGCCAAAGCGCACCAGGGCAGATTTGCGGAGGATTGATGCACGACATCGTAATTTTGGGTGGCGGAAGCGGCGGATATGCTTGCGCTTTACGGGCATCACAACTGGGTCTCTCGGTCGTCTTAATCGAGCAAGACAAGCTTGGTGGCACCTGTCTGCACCGCGGCTGTATACCAACTAAGGCGTTACTACATGCCGCTGAAGTTGCAGACACTGCGCGCGAAGGCGAACACATTGGCGTACACAGCACCTTCAATGGCATCGACATGACAAAGGTCAATGAATACAAAGACGGTGTGATCGGTCGCTTATACAAAGGATTGCAAGGTTTAGTTAAAAGCCGTGACATTACTTATGTTGAAGGTTCCGGCAAGCTCGTGGCACCAAACACCGTTGAAGTGAATGGCGAGCGCTACGAAGGCAAGAATGTTGTCTTAGCAACTGGTTCATTTGCGCGTTCAATTCCTGGGTTAGAAATTTCTGGCCTAATCATGACAAGTGATCAAGCCTTGCTGATGGATTATGTGCCAAAGAGCGCAATCATTCTTGGTGGCGGAGTTATCGGCGTTGAATTTGCATCGGTTTGGAAATCGTTTGGCGTAGATGTAACCATCATTGAAGGACTCCCAACTTTAGTTCCAGCCGAAGATGCCGCAGTTTCAAAAGCTATGGAGCGCGCATATCGCAAACGTGGAATCAACTTCAAAACAGGAGTTCGGTTCCAGTCTGCAACTCAAGATGACAAGAGCGTCACAATCACTTTGGAATCTGGCGAGACCGTATCAGCCGATTTGTTGCTCGTTGCTGTTGGTCGCGGACCGCGCACCGAAAACCTTGGTTATGAAGAGCAGGGCGTTGCGATGGATCGCGGATTTGTGCTTGCCAATGAACGCCTTGCCACAAATGTGCCTGGAGTGTTTGCAGTTGGCGACATCGTTCCGGGATTACAGCTTGCGCATCGTGGCTTCCAGCAAGGAATTTTTGTTGCTGAAGAAATTGCCGGTCTTGCCCCTGCAACGATTGATGAGCTAGGTATTCCTCGCGTTACTTACAGCGAGCCAGAGATTGCCAGCATTGGTTTAACCGAAGCTCAAGCAAAAGAAAAGTATGGCGACATCGAAGCTTATGAATACAACTTGGGTGGAAATGGCAAGAGCCAAATCTTGGGGACTACCGGATTCATCAAACTAATTCGCAAAAAGAGCGATGGAATCGTGGTTGGAGTTCACATGATTGGCGCGCGCGTTGGCGAACTAATTGGTGAGGCTCAATTGGTCTACAACTGGGAAGGAACTGCCGAAGATGTGGCTCCCCTAGTTCATGCTCATCCAACTCAAAATGAAGCAATGGGAGAAGCGTTCATGGCGCTGGCCGGCAAGCCACTCCATGCCCACGCTTAAGCGATAACCTAAAGACAACTAGTAAAAGGAGTAACGGCACAGTGGCCACTACGGTATCAATGCCCCAACTGGGCGAAAGCGTAACCGAAGGAACAGTTACTCGTTGGCTAAAGGCCGTCGGTGATACCGTCACTGCGGACGAGCCATTACTAGAAGTATCTACCGACAAAGTAGACACTGAAATTCCATCACCCGTAAGTGGTGTGCTCACTGAAATCATTGCCGGCGAAGATGCAGTGGTTCTGGTTGGCGGCGCGCTAGGTGTTATTTCTGAGTCAGGTGCCTCCGCACCTGCCCCTGCTTCAGTTCCTGCGGCTAAAGAAGAGCCAGTTTCCTCCCCAGAGTCAACTGCCGTAGCTTCACCAGAAGTAAGTGTTGCGGCAGTTGCTCCAGCAAGTAGTGGGCTTATCACACCTGTTGTATTGCCTGCGCTTGGCGAAAGTGTTACTGAAGGAACTGTTACCCGTTGGCTAAAGGCAATCGGCGATTCAGTTGCTGCTGACGAAGCTTTGCTTGAAGTATCTACCGACAAAGTAGACACTGAAATTCCATCACCCGTAGCTGGAATCTTGCTTGAGATCACAGTTGGCGAAGACGGTGTCGCCCAAGTTGGTGGACAACTTGGCACAATCGGCGCACTTTCTGGATCTACTCCGGCTACAGTGCCAGCGGTGCCTGCACCTGTAGTTCAAGAATCAAAGCCTGCACCTGCACCGGCCCAAACTCCAGCTCCTGCTACTCCTGCTACTCCTGCTACTCCTGCTGCAGCGAATAACAGCAATGCTTACGCCACACCATTAGTTCGAAAGATTGCTGCTGAGCGTGGCGTAGATCTTTCAACTGTTGTTGGCACTGGAGTTGGCGGTCGTATCCGCAAGGAAGACATTGCGTCAGCGCCAGCCACTCTAGCTCCAGTCGTAGTTAATGAAGCTCGTCCAGTTGAATCCAAGCCATTTGTTGCTCCAGCATCAGTTGCTGCAGCTGCGCCAAAGTCAGCTCCGCAAGCAGCACCGGCAAGTGATCTTCGTGGCCGAACTGAACCAATGACCCGACTTCGCAAAGTGATCGCCGAACGTATGGTCGAATCGCTTCAGATTTCAGCCCAGTTAACTTCTGTTGTCGAAGTTGATGTGACGCGAATTTCCTCCCTTCGCAATCGCTCCAAAGCTGCGTTTGAATCGCGTGAAGGTGTCAAGCTTTCATTTCTACCTTTCTTTGCAAAAGCAGCATGTGAGGCTTTGAAGCAATTCCCTAACGTGAATGCAACTCTCGACCAAGAAGCAGGCACTGTAACTTACTTTGATGCCGAGCACATTGGTATTGCGGTAGACACAGAACGAGGTTTGTTAGTGCCGGTTATTCGTGATGCCGGCGACCTAAACATTGGTGGGCTAGCTCGCAAGATCAATGACTTGGCAGAACGTACTCGCACCAACAAGTTGTCGCCAGATGAGCTAAGTGGTGGCACATTTACGATTACCAACACTGGTAGTCGTGGCGCCCTATTTGATACACCAATCATTAACCAACCTCAGGTAGCAATTCTGGGCACTGGCGCAGTTGTTAAACGTCCAGTGGTTACTACAGATGACACTGGTGCTGACGTAATCTCAGTTCGCCAAATGGTTTACCTAGCATTGACTTACGATCACCGCTTAGTTGACGGCGCAGATGCAGCTCGTTTCTTGTCCGCCATCAAGGCGCGCTTGGAAGAAGGCGCATTTGAAGCAGATCTCGGTCTCTAACTCAACTCGCTCAATTAAACATTTCGTAGCAAGGTAGATACATGCGCATCGTTATTGGTGGTTCCTCAGGCTTGATTGGAACCGAATTGGTAGATTCCCTTCGCAAGGATGGGCATGAAGTCCTTCGACTTGTTAGGCGCAAACCAACTGCATCTTCGGAGATTTACTGGAATCCAGCCGCAGGTGAGCTTGATTTCACACAACTAACAGGATGTGACGTCATAATCAACCTGGCAGGAGCCGGTGTTGGTGACGGTCGTTGGACTGATAAGTACAAGGCATTGATTTTGTCATCTCGTGTTGACTCAACTTCCCTGCTTGCAAAAGCTGCAGCGGAAATCAAACCAGAGGTGTTTATTGCTGGCAGTGCTATCGGTTGGTACGGCGAAACCGCTGATCGCCAAGTTGATGAAACAAGTCCAGCTGGGTCTGGATTCTTAGCGGATGTTGTAGTTGCATGGGAAAAAGCAAGTGAACCAGCCAAGGCCGCGGGCGTTCGAGTTGTAAACATCAGAACTGGATTAGTAGCTGCCAAACAAGGTGGTGCCTGGAGTCGCTTGCTGCCAATTTTCAAGTTGGGCGCTGGTGGAAAACTAGGTTCTGGAAAACAGTATTGGTCTTTCATTTCAATGCGGGATGAAATTGCCGCAATCAAATTTGTAATTTCGAATTCAAAAATTAGCGGCCCAGTGAATTTAACTGCTCCCGAGCCTGCAACGAATGCTGAAGTCACTAAGGCAATGTCTAAAGTTTTCAACAGACCAGCCCTATTGCCAGTGCCCGCTTTTGCTTTGAAGACGATACTTGGCGAATTTTCCCAAGAAGTATTGGGAAGCGCGCGAGTGATTCCTAGAGTTCTTATGGATGCAGGTTTTGTATTCCAAGATCCAGACATTGAAAGTGCGATGCGCACTCTGGCCACTAAGTAGCTTTACAGTGGGCATACCTTCAAGAACCGATGTTGTAATAATTGGCGCAGGTGTGGCCGGATTAGCCGCAGCCCGAAGATTATCGATTGCTGGTCGCGAAGTTTGTGTTATCGATGCAAGCGATGAAATCGGTGGTCGCATTCGCACTGATCAAGTTGATGGACTGCTCTTGGATCGCGGCTTTCAGCTTTACAACCCTTCTTACGAAGAAGGGATCAGCGTACTGGATCTAAAGGCGTTAGACGTAAAGAGTTTTTCGCCTGGGGTAATCGTTTCGATAGATGGCCGAAACTACAAAATGGCCGATCCAAAGCGCGAACCATCATGGGCAATCGATAGTTTGTTGGCACCAGTTGGAAAGATTTCCAGCAAGTTAAAGTTTGCTCGATACGCAGTTGGATTGGCGCTAACAAAAACTAAGTCGACAAACTACGATCAACGAACTGATGCTTTTTTGCGGGCAAAGTTTGGTCAAGATTTAACCGACAAAGTACTGCGCCCGTTTCTAGCTGGGGTTTTCCTTGAGCCAGAGCTAGCAACCTCAAAGAGATTTTTAGACATTTCGCTTAAGTCATTCATTGCTGGCTCACCTGGAGTCCCCCGTGCTGGCATGCAAGCTATCCCTCGTCAGTTAGCTACTCAGTTGCCAAGTGGCAGCATCCATTTGAACGTCACTGCGAAAGCTGTGGCCAGCACCATGGTTCGCACAGATTTAGGTGACATTAGATGTCGATCTGTAGTTATAGCTACTAACGCTCGCAGTGCTGCACTTTTGATCCCTAGCCTTAAGGTCCCAACTAGTAATGCAGTTACAACTTGGTATCACCTTGCTGATTGTGCTGGCTCTGACTTGACTGATGGAAAAAGCACTCTAGTTATCGACGGTAAAAAATTCAGCGGACCGCTCGATGACCCATCTCGCCCTCTAGTGAACACCGTTGTGATGACAAACAACGCACCGTCATATGCAACCGACGGTCGCACTTTGATTTCCTCGTCGGCGCTAGGTGTTCATTCTTCAACACAAGCTGAACAGCAGGTTCGCTCACACTTAGCAGCGCTTTATAAAGTTCCTACTAGCAACTGGACTCACGTTGCCACTTACCCAATCCCAGATGCCTTGCCAATGATGGCACCACCACATGATGTTGAACAATCTGTTCGGCTATCTGATGGTGTGTACATATCTGGCGACTACCGCCAAGTGTCTTCAATTAACGGTGCGTTAGCCAGCGGTAGGCGTGCAGCAGAAGCACTGCTTACTGACGATCTCTAGATCAAACTTCCTGGTTCAAGCACGGTCTCGGTAACTTCTCCGCTTATCGCTTCAACTAGGTATCCCTTGGCTTTGCTGTCCGGGGTATCGACAACCAACTCAACTGGATTCACACCTTCGTAAACAATCGCAGCATGATCATCTGTCGCATAAGACTTTGGCAAAGTTCCATTTGAAACTAGTGAGTGCAGTAGTGGTCTGCGCTGTGCTTCGGTATCGTAATGAACACCATTTCCGTATGGCAATAAACCTAAACCGTTAGTTACGGTTTCTAGTTTTGGTCCAAATGAATCAGTCGGCCCGCCAACGTGCCAGCAAATTGATCCCGCACTTACGCCACCGAGTACAACTCCACGTTCCCAAGCATCTTTAGCGGCTACATCTACTCCATGTAATCGCCAGATTGCTAGGAGATTCGCAACCGATCCGCCACCAACCCAAACCAGATCAGCTCGACCAAATGCCTCATCAACTGGGACGTTCGGTTGCGTGAATAGCGCCAAGTGTTCAGCGTCAACACCAAGGCTGGAAACTGCCTGGTAACTAGTCGCCAGATAGCTCGGATTATCACCACTTGCCGTCAATACAAAAAGCACTCGCGGTCTTGCCTTACCCGTTAGTTCAAGTGCTCGCTTGAATATCTGACCCGGTACAACCACTCCCCAGCGATCGGTTTGAACAAAACCGCCGCTAGAAGCAACAATGTGCCGTTTGGTCACGAAGTTGCAGCCTTATCCAATTCCAAACTTGAATCTGCATGCAGTGGACCTTCGGTTTTGCCCAGCTTGCTTGGCCACCAAATCTTTGCACCAATGTCGTATGCAAGTGCAGGGACTAACAGACTTCGGACAATGATTGTGTCGAGCAAGACACCAAATGCGACTGCGAATCCAAGCTGAGCAAGGAACACCAGTGGCAAGGTGCCGAGTACTGCGAACGTCGCAGCCAACACAACACCTGCGGAAGTAATCACGCCACCAGTTACGGTAAGGCCCTTGAGAATTCCAGGACGGGTACCCAACTTGATTGCTTCTTCACGTACTCGAGTCATCAAGAAGATGTTGTAGTCGATACCAAGTGCTACCAAGAATACGAAGGTGAACAGAATGAAGGATCCATCTGCGCCTTCGAATCCGAAGAGGTACTTAAACACCAGGTGACTGATGCCTAAAGTTGCACCGAATGAAATCACAGTGGTGATTAGAAGTAGTACTGGCGCGAATATGCTTCGTAGCAGAACTGCCAAGATCAACCCGATGACTACCAAGGCAACCGGCAAGATCAAGTTTCGGTCTCGTTCATTTGTAACCTGAACGTCGAAGTTAACTGCAGTTGTTCCACCAACTAGTGCAGTTTCACTCGCTTCCTTAGCTATTTCTCTAATGCCTGGAATGTAACCTTGCGACTCAACTGAGTCAGCTGGCTTGTCCAAGATGATTTCAATTTGTACTAAACCGTCAATCACGACCGGAGTAGGTTCAGGTCCACCAGGAATGAATGGTGTGGTTGTTTGCTTTACCTCAGCAACACCTTCCGCCTCACTCAAAGCGGCCATCAATACATCTTTATCGGCTTCTGGAGCAATAACGATGGTTGGATCGCCAGATCCAGCTGGGAAGTGTTCGGATAGCTTTTCCAGGCCAATAACCGAGTCAGGCCTACCGGTGAATGCATCAGTAGTGGCCAGACCATCTGTCTTTAGCTGAGTAGCAAATCCCATGGCAATGATCAAGAAGCCACCAGTGATGATCCATGTTTGACGAGGCTTGCGTCCAACCAAACCAGCAACCTTGGACCATAGACCTGAAAGTTTTTCGTCCTCGTCATCATGCATTGGACGCTTTGGCCAAAATATCCAGCGGCCGGTGAGAACCAGAATTGCCGGCAACATCGTGAGCATTACTAATTGCGCTGCCAGAACGCCGATAGCTGCAACAGGTCCCAATGAACGAACTGATGCCAGGTCCGAAAGACCCAAAACCAAGAGACCTGCAATAACTGTGAGGCCGGAAGCAGCGATCGGTTCTACGACACCCTTCCAAGCAACCACCATTGCATCCACACGACTTTCGTAGTGGTGAAGTTCTTCTCGATATCGCGCAATCAGCAACAACGCATAATCCGTAGCGGCACCAATAACCAAAACGAAAAGAATTCCCTGGGATTGACCATCGAGATCTAAGATTCCATCTTTGGCCAACAGGTAAACAACGCCGCCTGCGGCTGCCAGCGCAATCACCGAACAGAACAGCGGAATAATCCAAAGAACCGGTGAACGATAAACGAAAATCAGAATTAAGGCCACGACGGTTAATGTTGTACGCAACAAATCTTCATCGATTGAACCAAAGCTGCCGAACAGGTCTGCCAAGATTCCACCAATGCCAGTGACATGTGATTCAAAACCTGGAACTTCGCTGGCAAGGGCTCTGATTGCCTTAACAACTTCAGGCAAGGCAGGCTTTTCATTTTCTAGCGGCTCCGCCAATGCATCGTTATCAAGCGGAATAGACATCAAGATGGCTTCACCGTCTTGAGATGGGAACGGAATTAACTGAGCGCCATCTGCTAAGTAATCTCCTACTACTGCATCAGTTCCTGGAACTGGTGTAGTAGCTACCGCAACGCCGAACTCACCAACGGCAGCTACACCGGCAGCATCCGCTGGACCGGTGAAGATAACAAGCGCTGGAAGTACTGAAGTATCTTGCGAAGTGAACTTGGTAGCCAGTTCCGAAGCCCTGGTGGACTCGGCTGAGGTTGGTAAGAAGCCAGCATTATCGTTCTGCTGAACGCTAGATAGCTTTCCAAACAAAGGTCCAGCTACACCGGATATGGCAAACCAGGCAATGATTACTGCAATTGCTCCCCAAAGGATTTTTCTACCCTTGGTTTCAGTCTTGGAGGCGCGGTGAGTTGTTGGTTCGGACATACGAGAAAAGCCTTTGCGTTAGGTGAATCTAGTCTCTAAGTCTAATTCACGTTTAACAATGCGCTAATTTTGCCCTAATGCCTGAATTTGACCGTGTTCCAAGGACTTAGGCTTAAGCCGTGCAACTTGTAATAGATCAAATTGGCCTTGGTGGCAAAGCCATTGAGTACCAGGCTGCGTGGAATCTGCAGCGTGATCTTCATCAACGAATTGTTTCCCGCGAAGCTCCAGACACAGTGCTACTTCTGGAGCATCCATCGGTTTACACAGCTGGACGTCGCACTGAAGCTTTTGAGCGTCCTACTGATGGCACGCCGGTTGTTGATGTTGATCGCGGCGGCAAGATTACCTGGCATGGCCCAGGTCAGTTAATTGGTTACCCGATATTGCGCCTACCCTCCCCCATGGATGTTGTATCGCACGTGCGACGTCTCGAAGATGTGTTAATCGGTATTTGTTCTGACTTTGAATTAGAGACCGCTCGTA
>ERZ1022756.480-NODE-480-length-11129-cov-9.684938_pt1 | contig 11129 bp, 11 predicted proteins | sample MGYA00520902_ERZ1022756 | MGnify/ENA primary metagenome ERZ1022756 (study PRJEB33162, sample SAMN09537601) | freshwater metagenome | isolation source: freshwater | place: Canada:Alberta | collected 2017-07 | study: EMG produced TPA metagenomics assembly of the... | reverse complement strand
CTAAACTCTTACCCCCGCCAGAGATCTCATGGAACTATCTCCTTCAATTTTTAAAGCGTATGACATTCGCGGTGTCATTGATAAAACTTTAGACCCAAGCATTGCCAAACTGATAGGTCAATCTTTTGGCAGTGCGATGCGCGAGATTGGTGAGACAGTTTGCGTGGTGGGTCGTGATGGTCGTTTATCTGGTCCAGCCCTGATGGCGGGCCTCACAGAAGGACTTCTCTCTGTTGGTATTGATGTGATTGATTTAGGGGTTGTAGCAACCCCCATGGTTTACTTTGGCACCAATATCAAGATCAATGGCCAGCAAGCCAAGTCTGGAATCATGATCACCGGTAGTCACAATCCACCTGACTACAACGGCTTCAAAATGGTTTTAGGTAGCTCTGCCATTTACGGTGAACAAATACAGGCCTTGCGTGAGTGCATCATTGCCAAGCAGTTTGCAAGTGGCTCCGGCAAACGTTCTGAATACGATATTTTCCCGGAGTACTTAGAACGCATTGTTGGTGATGTGAAGCTTCAGAGAAAAATCAAGATTGCCGTTGATTGCGGCAATGGTGTTGGTGGCGCATTCGCAGGCAAACTATTCAGAGCCCTGGGTTGCGAAGTTGAAGAATTGTTTTGCGAAGTAGATGGCACTTTCCCAAATCACCATCCTGATCCAGCTCATTTAGAAAATCTGCAAGATCTGATTAAAAATCTACAAACTACAGATAATGAAATCGGTCTTGCCTTTGACGGCGATGCAGATCGCCTAGGTGTTGTCACAAAAAGTGGTGAGGTGATTTTCCCTGATCGCCAAATGATGTTGTTTGCCAAAGACGTGCTCGGTCGCAATCCTGGTGCGCAAATTATTTACGACGTTAAGTGCACGCGCAACCTAGCAACTTATATCAAGCAAGCCGGCGGCGAACCATTGATGTGGAAAACAGGTCACTCACTGGTCAAAGCAAAACTAAAAGAAACAGGTGCTCCTCTTGCAGGTGAAATGAGCGGTCACATTTTCTTCAAAGACCGTTGGTATGGTTTTGATGATGGCCTTTACACAGGTGCGCGCCTTCTAGAAATCTTGAGTGGTGAAAAAGATCTCAACGCCACCTTAGAAGGACTCCCCAATGCAATCTGCACGCCTGAGCTACAAATGCCCTGCGCAGAGGGTGAGCCGTTTGTCTTGCTCGACAAGATCAAGGAAAAGGTTGCTGCAGGTAAAGCCTCAGGTTCAAATACATTGTTCCCAAGCTCTGAATCAATCAACACCATTGATGGCGTGAGAGTTGAGTATGCCGATGGCTTTGGTTTGGCTCGCCCATCCAATACCACCCCAATCGTGGTGATGCGTTTTGAAGCCGACAGCCAAGCAGCGATTGAAAGAATCCAAGCTGAATTCAAACAAGTATTCCTAGGCATCAAATCAGATGTGAAAATGCCTTTTTAAAATCAGCTCAAAGTTCAACAAACAAATCAAATAAAAAAGGCAGCCAAGGCTGCCTTTTTACTTTTTAATGCCGATCTTCATTTAACCACCCAAAAATTAAAGGGTGATTTTCTTAATTTCTTTGATTTTGTTCTTGTCATCCACCAAGATAACTTTGGGTATGAATGTCTTAGCATCCGCCTCAGACATTGGGCCATAAGTACAGATGATCAATAAGTCACCCACGTGTGCTTTACGAGCGGCTGCGCCATTCAAGGAAATGGCACCAGAACCCCGAGCTGCTTTGATGATGTAGGTTGAGAAGCGCTCGCCATTATTGATGTTGTATAGCTCGATACGCTCGAATTCACGCATATCGGACGCATCCAATAGATCTTCATCAATCCCGCATGAACCTTCGTACTCCAAATCGGCCTCAGTCACCGTTACACGGTGTAATTTGGCTCGCAACATCACTCTTTGCATAATTTTCCCTCCGGGTGCGGATTCTACCTTGAGGAAAGGCTATTCGCTGTAAAATTTAGCAGGTATGATAATTAAATCGATTTTTTAAGGGTTTTTATGGCTGACAACAATCAAAATGGCTGCTTAACCGTGGGCGAAGGCGTTAAATTAACTGGTAATTTTGTAGTTCCTGACATTGCTTCTATTTCAGGAACCATTGAGGGCGAACTAACTGCTCGCGAGATTTTAGTTGGCAGTACAGGCGTTCTTAAAGGCAAAGTAACCGCTGACGTGGTCGATGTTCGTGGTGAAATCCACGACAACCTAACAGCCAATAAATCTTTGTTTATTCGCTCTACAGGCAAGGTGGTTGGCACAGTTCAATACACTGAGATCGAGATTGAAAAAGGTGGTGATTTACAAGGTAATCTCTTGAAATCAGCCAACGGCAATAGCGCCTCTTAAAAGATTTTTGGGGAATGAATATGTTTGGTAAAAAAACAGATGGCGAAAACTCTGAATTTTCATCAGAAGAGCCTATTTCAAATGAAGCGGTCGAAGAGAATGAAAATTTTGAGTCCGCAACTCAAAGCTCAAGCACATCTCTAAAACCATCCATCATCAGCGAAGGCTTTGAGTTCACTGGTGACATGAAATCAGGCGGCTCAATCACTGTTGATGGCACATTCAAAGGCAACTTGTCAGTTCAAACTTTATTGATCGGTGCTGGTGGTTATGTTGATGGCACAGTCACTGCTGACAGCATCAACGTCAAGGGCAGGCTTTCTGGAACGGTGAGCTGTCGTGATGTTGTGATTGGTGGTCGAGCTACAGTTGATGGCGCTCTGAGCTACTCAAGTATCACTATTCAACGAGGCGGCACAATCAAGGGCGATTTAAAGCGCAAGTGATTAGAGCTTGAAGCATTGGGCATTAGGCATTAAGTACAAGTAATAAAAAAGCTCACATCAGTGAGCTTTTTTATTTTGAATCGTTATTGGGACTAATTCAGGTTTTTTGCTGTTAGCGTCTTTCTTGAACCGCACGAATCACATCTGATGCTTGATTGGCGCTGTTTTTATCAACACCCTGAATCACTAAACCAATGATGCGAGCGCCGTGCTCAATGCCAATTGAGCCATAAGTGACGTCACCACGCACTTGAGCAGTCTGGTGGAACTCAACGCGCTCGGTGGCGTAAATGTTGCCCTCGACCTTGCCGGCAACCATGACGCGGTAAGCAAAAATATCACCGACCACTTCGCCATCTTCACCAACAGCCACAGTCACCTTGGAATTCTCTTCACTTTCAATATTGCCAACCACCTTGCCATCGATGCGCAGGCTCTCACCAACGACCATGCGGCCGTAGATTTCTGAGGTTTTACCAATCAAAGTATCAAAACGCTCGTTGGTAGGCATTAACAATGTTGCTTTACGTTTACCGAACATGTTTATCTCCGTTATTGCTTTATTCTAAATGTTTTTATATGAGCAGTCTGATTTTAGGGGCTTGAAATACTCACTTTAAGGTTGGCATCAGAAAATTGCCTTAATATTCATACATGAACAAGAAATTATTTGAATACCCTAAGCAGGACGCCTCTGGTGCGACCTGTATTGCTCAAGCATGGGCCAAAGTACCTAGAGCATTACCTCAAGAAGAAAAAGCACAAATTATTCAAAAGATTAAGTCTGAACTGGTCAAGCAAAATGCGGTACTTGTTGCGCATTACTACGTTGATGGGGATATTCAAGACTTGGCTTGGGAAACCGGTGGCTTTGTTGCAGACTCTTTGGAAATGGCTCGTTTTGGTAAAAATCATGCCGCTCAGAAACTCATCGTTGCGGGCGTGAAGTTCATGGGTGAAAGCGCAAAAATTTTGAGCCCTGAAAAAACAGTGTTGATGCCAGACTTAGACGCCACCTGCTCTCTTGACTTGGGTTGCCCTGCAGAGGACTTCAATCAGTTCTGTGATGCCCACCCTGATCGTGAAGTGGTGGTGTATGCCAACACAAGTGCTGCTGTGAAAGCCAGGGCTGACTGGATGGTGACCAGCTCATGTGCGTTAGCCATTGTTCATGAACTCCACCAGCAGGGTAAAAAAATTCTGTGGGCACCCGATCGACATTTGGGCCGCTATATACAAGATCAAACCGGCGCTGATATGTTGCTTTGGGAAGGGCACTGCATCGTGCACGACGAGTTCAAAGCGGTTGAGCTTGAAACTCTTAAAAAGAAACATCCAGATGCCATGGTTTTGGTTCATCCAGAATCTCCTGCCCACGTGGTTGATTTAGCCGATGTGGTGGGATCTACGTCTGCCATGATCAAAGCAGTGGTCGAAGGCAGCGCCAAAGAATACATTGTTGCCACAGACAAAGGCATCCTTCATCGGATGCGTCAATTAGCCCCAGAAAAAATTCTGATTGAAGCTCCTACCGCTGGCAACAGTGCCACATGTAAGAGTTGCGCCCATTGCCCATGGATGGCGATGAATGGTCTTGAGGGTGTTCTTAGTTGCTTGACCAATCAGTCTGGAGAAATCTTCATTGATGAAAGCATTCGATCTAATGCACAAATTTGCATTGAAAAAATGTTGTCCTTTACCAGCAACCATCCTGAGCTATTGGCTAAAGCACAACATGGCTTCGTTAAAAATATCGGCGCAGCTTAATTAGTTTTCACTGATTTCTTTTTTGTTGTTGTTTTTTTTATTGTTTTTTGAGTCTATTATTTATCCATCTTTTTTAAAGATACCTGTATGTTTGATCACAACGAATCACTAGAACAAGCCCGCGAGCGCAATATCAATGATGCTCTATTAGAGGATATTGGCACAGGGGATTGGACCGCGATGCTGGTGCCAGATTCTGGGCTTGTACGCGCCAATTTGATTGTTCGTCAAGAAGCGGTTCTTTGCGGCAGAGCTTGGTTTGAGGGTTGTTTAAAAAAGCTTGATCCATCAGCCACCATCGCTTGGAAATACGCAGAAGGTGATTTAATGAAAGCCGACACCACTGTCTGCGAAATCACTGCCAAACCAAGAGCTCTCCTATCAGCAGAGCGTCCAGCCATTAATTTTCTGCAAACATTATCTTGGACAGCTTCAATTACCAGACAGCACGTAAAAGCCATTGAGGGCGCTAGTCCCAACAAGCATGGTTGCGCTGTTTTGGACACAAGAAAAACAATTCCTGGTTTACGCCAAGCCCAAAAATATGCGGTGACCGTGGGTGGTGGTAAAAACCAACGCTTGGCTTTATGGCATGGCATTTTGATCAAAGAAAATCACATCGCTGCAGCCGGTGGTGTTAGCGCTGCCATGAAAGCAGCTCATGCATTGAACTCAGGTGTTGAGATCCAAATTGAAGTTGAAAATATGGCAGAGCTTCAAGAAGCTCTAGCAGCAGGCGCAAAAAATATTTTGATTGATAACTTCAGTCTTGAGCAAATGCGTGAAGCAGTCGCATTCACAAAAGGTGCCGCCTTACTCGAAGCATCTGGCGGTGTCAGTCTTGATCAACTGAAAGCAATCGCCGCAACAGGTGTAGATCGAATTTCTATTGGTAAATTAACCAAGGATGTGATCGCTGTCGACTTCTCGTTGAGGGTTCAGTAGCTTTAGCCAGTGCTTATTGGCACTTATTGGCACTTATTGGCACTTGCTGCCACTTCTTACTGTCGCTTACTACTGCCGATTAATCGGCGTGAGGATGGTTGGGTAAGAAACAGTCCAGCTTTGCGGATAATCGCGACTGTAATGCAAACCACGACTCTCTTTGCGCATCAGTGCAGAACGCACGATCAGTTCAGCGCAACTTAATAGATTTCTTAGCTCCAATAAATCTCGGGTCACTCTGAAGTTGGCGTAATACTCTTGCACTTCACTTTGAAGTAATTCAATGCGATGTAAAGCTCTTTCTAGGCGACGGTTGGTTCTAACGATACCAACGTAGTTCCACATCAAAAGACGCAACTCATCCCAGTTGTGGGCAATGACCACTGTTTCATCAGCATCTTCAACTCGACTCTCATCCCAATCAGGAACTTCTGGCATTTCTTTGAAAGGGTGTTGTTTGATTTCTGCTGCTGCTGATTTACCAATCACCACGCACTCTAATAAAGAATTGCTCGCCAGACGATTGGCGCCATGCAATCCTGTGTACGTGGCCTCACCCACCGCATACAAGCCTGGTAAATCAGTTTTACCTTCTAAGTCAGTGACAACCCCACCGCAGGTGTAATGCGCAGCAGGAACCACTGGAATAGCTTGCTTAGCAATGTCAATGCCCAATGCAGCACAACGCGCGTAGATGGTTGGGAAATGCTCTTTCAGAAACGCCTCACCCAAATGAGTGGCATCCAATAAAACATAATCCAAGCCCAGACGCTTCATCTCAAAGTCAATCGCACGCGCCACGATGTCTCTTGGTGCAAGTTCAGCACGCTCATCATGGTTGGGCATGAAACGTGTTCCATCAGGAAGTTTTAATTGCGCTCCCTCACCTCTCAAAGCCTCGGTGATCAAAAAGGTTCTATCTTGTGGATGGTACAAACAAGTGGGGTGGAACTGTACAAATTCCATATTACCCACGCGACAACCTGCACGCCAAGCCATGGCAATACCGTCACCTGTCGCTGTTTCTGGATTACTGGTATAGCGATAAACCTTACCCACACCACCTGTGGCCAAAACCACAGCAGAGGCAGGGATTGCTTCAATTTTTCCAGTAGAGATGTTCAGGGCATACACACCATAACAGCGCTCAGATTTTTTTAATTGTTTATCTTTAAGATGTCGATTCGTGATCAAGTCCAAAGCCATCCAACGTTCAAGCAATTGAATGTTTGGATGGGCTTTTGCTTTATCCAACAAGACTTCATGAATTGCCTTACCTGTGGCATCTGCAGCATGCGCAATGCGACGGTGACTATGACCACCCTCTCGGGTCAAATGAAGGCCTTTGGGGCCCTGTGGATCAGTTGTAAAGGGAACGCCTTGATCCACCAACCAATCAATTGCGTCAGCACTTCTTTCGGCAATGTATCTCGCGGTAGATTCAACCACCAAACCAGCGCCGGCTTCGACCGTGTCTTTTACATGGGCATCTACGCTGTCTTGCTGATCTAAAACACCAACGATGCCACCCTGGGCCCAAGCAGTGGCTGATTCCGATAAACCCCTTTTGGCCATGATGATGACTTGACGAGACTCCGCTAACTCCAGAGCCACTGTTAAGCCTGCCAAACCTGCGCCAATGATGACGACAGGTAAAGAATCTGAGGCAGATGTTTTAGGCATGATCAATGGTAACTTGAATATCTATTGTGTGCTGATGAGGTTGCTGATGTAATTACTGATGCGTTGCTGATGCGATTGTTTAGAAACCATCAAGAAAGCTTGCTGGCGTGTTCTCTGGTCTCATGGAAGACAATTTGAGGCCAACGCTCTTGAGTCACTCTCAAGTTAACAGCGGAGTTCGCCAAATAAGCCAAATTATCTGCAGCATCTAAAGCCAACTGATGACCGGCTGATGAGTTCTGAAAATCATTCATCATTTTTTTATCTTCACAAGTCACCCAGCGAGCGCAGTTGATGCTGGCTGTATCAAAAACAGCATCAACACCATATTCGTTCATTAAACGACTGGCCACCACTTCAAACTGCAAAGCACCCACAGCACCAAGAATCAAATCACTGCTGTTCAAGGGCCTGAACACCTGCACGGCACCCTCTTCTCCTAATTGCTGTAGACCTTTTTGCAGCTGCTTGATCTTCATTGGATTACGAATGCGGGCAATTCTGAAAAAGTCGGGGGCAAAGTATGGGATGCCGGTGTACTGCAAGGCTTCGCCTTCAGAAAAGCTGTCGCCAATTTGCATATTGCCGTGATTGGGTAAGCCAATGATGTCACCAGCATAGGCTTCTTCCACCTGTTCACGACTAGAGGCCATGAATGTCACCACGTTCGATACTTTGACATCGCGGTTGATGCGCAAATGATTGATCTTCATGCCGCGCTCAAACTTACCAGAGCAAACGCGCAAGAATGCGATGCGGTCTCGATGAGCTGGATCCATATTGGCCTGAATCTTGAACACAAAGCCACTGAACTTGTCTTCTCTTGGATCAACAGATCTGACAGTTGCACTTCGCTCTCTAGGGCCTGGCGCCCAATCCAAAAGAGCATTCAGAATCTCTCGAACACCAAAGTTGTTGATGGCTGAACCAAAAAAGACAGGGGTTTGCAAACCACCCAAGAAACGCTCTAAATCAAATGGATGGGATGCACCTTGCACCAACTCCACTTCCATTTTGAGTTGCGCCATTTCATCAGGGAACATCTCATGAAGCTTTGGATTATCAATGCCCTTCATCACCTGAAATTCTTGATCGGCGCGATCATTGCCCGCGGCAAATAAAAGAATTTCATCATTGATCAAGTGATACACACCGCGGAAATTTTTACCCATGCCAATCGGCCAGGTCACTGGGGCACACTCGATCTTTAAGACAGATTCGAGTTCATCCAGCAATTCCATAGGATCTCTGGTTTCACGGTCCATCTTGTTCACAAAGGTGATGATGGGGGTGTTTCTCATGCGGCAAACATTCAATAATTTGATGGTTTGCTCTTCAACACCTTTGGCCGCATCGATCACCATCAAGGCAGAATCCACAGCCGTTAAAACGCGATAAGTGTCTTCAGAAAAGTCTTGGTGACCTGGGGTATCTAAGAGATTGACCACATGGTCACGGTATTCAAACTGCATCACCGAACTGGCCACAGAAATACCGCGCTGCTTTTCGATTTCCATCCAGTCAGAAGTGGCGTGTCTACCGCTTTTACGAGCTTTAACAGTTCCTGCCAATTGGATGGCACCAGAGAACATCAAAAGCTTCTCTGTCAGGGTTGTTTTACCGGCATCAGGGTGAGAAATAATGCCAAAAGTCCTGCGTCTTGAGACTTCGCGGACAATATCGTTACTGTAATTCATAGGCTTTTCAATCAAATAGCCCTATAGTTTAGTTTAGAGCGCCAAAACTGGCATTAATTGAATATCAACAAGGATTTACAACGGTTGAAAAACCGCTCAGACGCCATGATCGATCCATCATCAAAAAAAGATGTCGCCTCACAAAAACACGAGATCAGACCGACTCAATCCATTGAACTTCTCAAAGAATTGCACATCCTCACGCGGGACGGCAAGCTCAACCAAGACACCCGCAGAAAATTAAAACAGGTGTATCACTTGGTTCAATTCATTGAACCATTGCTCGAAGAGGTCTTAAATCGCAAAGATCATTTAAGCATCGTGGATCACGGTGCTGGCAAGTCTTACCTGGGATTCATTCTGAACGACCTCTTTTGCAAATTACAAGAAAAACCATCCACGATCTACGGCATCGAAGTTCGTGAAGAATTGGTGAAGAAGTCTCAAGATTTAGCGAATCGTCTGAATTTTTCAAATATGCAGTTTCTTCATTTAAGTGCCGAAGAGTCCCTAAACTCAAAGCTTCTCCCAGATGAAATTGATGTGGTCACGGCTTTGCATGCCTGCAATACGGCCACAGATGATGCCATTCGCTTTGCCTTTGCCAAGAAGGCCAAGCATGTTGTGCTGGTGCCCTGCTGTCAGGCAGAGTTAGCAGCGGCCTTGAGAAAGACCAAAGCTCAATCACTAAAAAATGAATTATCTGAAATGTGGCGCCACCCAATTCATACCCGTGAATTTGGCAGTCACATCACCAATGTGTTGCGTTGTCTGCAATTGGAGTCGCATGGCTATGACGTCACCGTGACCGAATTGGTTGGTTGGGAGCATTCCATGAAAAATGAGCTGATCATCGCCACTCAAAAGAACTTACCTGGCCAGAAGGCTCAAGAAAGAAAATCAAAGTTACTGGCAGAAATAGGTTTGAGCAGTCTTGAGGAGCGCTTTGCTTAGAAAGCTTTTGCTCGCATGAAGTCTCTGACTCTTAATTTCTTTTGATTTTTTGATGATTGGGAAATAAAAAAGGCTGCCTAGGCAGCCTTTTTTAATCTCAAAAGAGAAATTACTTGCGCTTGTTTACAGCGTCTTTGAAAGCTTTACCAGCTGTGAACTTAACAGTCTTAGCAGCTGCAATCTTGATTGCTTCGCCAGTCTTTGGGTTACGGCCTACACGTGCTGCACGCTTGCCTGAACCGAATGTACCGAAACCGATCAACTGAACCTTGTCACCTTTAGTAACAGCTTTGATGATTGTTTCGATTGATGTGTTCAAAACACGCTCAGCAGATGCTTTAGAAATGTCTGCATCGTTTGCAATTTTTTCTACTAATTCAGCTTTATTCATTTTTATTACCTTTCAACTTAGAAACTGGGAGTATGCACATTCAGTTATATTTTTTAATTAAAAACTTATTCCTGATGCACTGACGACATTAAATCACATAATCCTCGTGGGAGCTAGTATTTATAACCTTCTTTAGGGTTTCACCTATGTTTTATAGTGCTTGCAGCCTTACAACAGATTTATTCCTAATAAATTCAAGGCTTGCACCTTTTTAAAGCGTGAGCTTTTCTAAACCACCCATGTAGGATTGCAATGCTTTTGGTATTTTTATGCTGCCATCTGCTTGCTGGTAGTTCTCTAGGATGGCAACACCAGTTCGCCCCACAGCCAAACCAGAACCATTCAAGGTGTGCACCAACTCAGGTTTATCTTGACCTGTTTTGAAGCGAGCCTGCATGCGTCTTGCCTGAAAATCGCCCATATTCGAACAAGAGCTGATCTCACGATACGTGTTCTGCGCAGGCAACCAAACCTCTAAGTCATAGGTTTTAACGCTGCCAAAGCCCATATCGCCAGTACACAAGAGAACCTTCCTATAGGGCAATTCTAGTTTTTGTAAGATGGCTTCTGCATGAGCTGTTAATTCTTCCAAGGCTGCCATTGAGGCTTCTGGTTTTGTGATTTGTACCAGCTCAACTTTTTCAAATTGATGCTGACGAATCATGCCGCGCGTATCACGTCCATAACTACCGGCTTCAGATCTAAAGCAAGGCGTATGTGCAACAAATTTCTTTGGTAACTGATCAGCCGGCGTGATGGTGTCACGCATCAAATTTGTCACAGGAACTTCTGCAGTTGGAATAAGGTAAAAGTTCTCATAAGCAGCTTCCACTGATTCATCCTGATCATCGCCACCAATTTTTCTTGGCACCTTGAATAAATCAGCTTCAAAC
>ERZ1022756.479-NODE-479-length-11133-cov-13.768009_pt1 | contig 11133 bp, 10 predicted proteins | sample MGYA00520902_ERZ1022756 | MGnify/ENA primary metagenome ERZ1022756 (study PRJEB33162, sample SAMN09537601) | freshwater metagenome | isolation source: freshwater | place: Canada:Alberta | collected 2017-07 | study: EMG produced TPA metagenomics assembly of the... | reverse complement strand
TCAAAGAGAAAAAGCGCTGAACATGGCGCTGCAGGCTGCAGCGTTCGGGGCCTGCAGATCGCGGTTTTCACCCATTTGCAGCGCCGGCATGCACTGATATGCTCGATCACATGCAAAGCCTTTTTCATCTCGCATTTCATGTCACCGACTTGGACGAAGCCCGCCGTTTTTATGGCGGCGTGCTGGGTTGCCAAGAAGGCCGCTCCACCGACACCTGGGTGGATTTCGATTTTTTCTCGCACCAGATTTCTCTTCACCTGGGTGAGCCTTTCAAGACCACGCTGACGGGCCACGTGGGCGAGCACCTGGTGCCCATGCCGCATTTCGGTCTGGTCTTGCAACAACAGGACTGGCAAGCGCTGGCCGATCGCTTGCAGGCGGCGCACATGTCTTTTGTTGTGCCACCACACCTGCGTTTTGCAGGCCAGCCGGGTGAACAGTGGACCATGTTTTTCATGGACCCTTTTGGCAACCCGATCGAGGTCAAAGGCTTTGCCAGCTTGGAGACCGTTTACGCCAGTTGAGGGTGGTGGGTGTCAACGTTGGATGGCTTGGCGCGACTCGGCTGCGGGTAAGTCTTTCGGGCTGAACAAAGGCACCTCTTTTTTGGCACGTGGTTTGCCGATCGGGCTTGAGGATTGGCCTCTTTGCGTGGCTGCGATGTCTTCTTCGCTGGGGTATTGCCCCAAAAGCCAGTAGTCAAAAACACGCCGCGCAATGGGCGCCGCAGAGGCGGCGCCGAAGCCAGCGTTTTCGACCACCACGGCCACCGCAATCGTCGGTGATTCGGCGGGTGCATAGGCCATGTACAAGGAATGGTCACGTTGGTATTCGGACAACTTGGCCGCATCGTATTTTTCTTTTTGTCCAATGGTCACCGCCTGCGCCGTGCCGGTTTTGCCAGCGCTCGTGTAGCCCGCTCCTGCAAACACCCTTGCCGAGGTGCCCGATGTCACGACCCCTACCAGGCCTTTGTGCACCACATCCAGGTGCTCAGGTTTGTAGCCCAGATCCATAGGTGTTGGGGCACTGACCTGGATTTGCGCATGGGTCAGTGCGTCTTGTGTGGCTGTGACCACCCGCGGTTTGAATTGCAGACCCCCGTTGGCCAAGGTGGCTGTCGCCGAAGCCAGTTGCAGCATGGTGAAGGTGTTGTAGCCCTGGCCAATGCCCAGCGAGATGGTCTCACCGCCAAACCATTTCTTTTGTTCCGGCTTTTTAAAGTAGTTGCGTTTCCATTCGGTGCTGGGCAGGATGCCGCGCACTTCACCAGGCAAGTCGATGCCTGTCAGCTGGCCAAACCACAAAGGCTTCATGAAGTCATGGATGGCATCCACGCCCATGTCGTTGGCCAGTGAGTAGTAGTACACGTTGCTCGAAGCCACGATGGAGCGGACCATGTCCACCGCACCCAGGCCATGGTCGCCATGGCTGCGGAAGGTGTGGCCACCGTAGGTCCATGAGCCTGAATCTTGGGTGATCGCGCTGGCCGTGCGTTTGCCGGTGGTCAAAGCGGCCAGGGCCATGAAGGGCTTGTAGGTGGAGCCCGGCGGGTAGGTGCCGCGCAAGGCGCGGTTGAGCAAGGGCTTGTCGATCGAGCCATTGAGCATTTGCCAGTTTTCAACATCAATCCCATCGACGAACCAGTTCGGGTCGAAAGTGGGCTTGCTCACGAATGCCAGTACTTCGCCACTTCGCGGGTCCAGCGCCACGAGGGCACCCCGGCGGTTGCCGAACAAGTCTTCGGTCATTTTCTGGAGCTGGATGTCGATGGACAAGACCACGTTTTGACCCGGCGTGGCAGGTCGGCTCGACAGGCTGCGAATGGCGCGTCCGCCGGCCGACGTTTCGACCTGATTGACGCCCGTGATGCCATGCAGTTCACGCTCGTAGCGCTGTTCGACCCCCAGCTTGCCGATGTATTCAGTGCCCCTGTAATTGGCGATGTCATCGTTTTCTTCCAGCAGCTCCCGGTCACGTTGGTTGATGCGACCGATGTAGCCAATCACATGGCTGGCCAGCTCACCGTAGGGGTACTGCCGGAACAGACGAGCCTTGATTTCAACACCGGGAAATCGGTAACTCTGGGCACTGAAGCGGGCGACTTCTTCGTCGTTCAAGCGGTTGCGAATCGGCAGGGAATCAAAGCTTTTGGACTCTTCGCGCAAACGCTTGAAACGGCGGCGGTCCTTGACCTGGATGTCCACCAGCTCGGCCAGCGCATCGATGGTGGCCTCCAGATCTTTGACTTTGGAGGGCGTGATCTCGAGGGTGTAGGCGGAATAGTTGTTGGCCAGCACCACGCCATTGCGGTCCAGAATGTTGCCCCGTGGCGGTACCGTGGGCAAGATGGCTGTGCGGTTGCTTTCGGCCTGCGCCATCAGCTCATCATGGCGAATCACTTGCAGATAAATCAGGCGTGAGGCCAACAAGATAAAGCTGAGCAAAATCACCCACTGGATGATCACGACCCGTTTTTGAAAACGGTCTATCTCGGCGCGGGTGTCACGCAGCTCTGAGAGTGAAGGCAGGTGCAAAGACATGCTCAAAGAGGCCGTATGTCATCGCGCTCGAATGCTCGACGTTGGGGTGCCAGCAGGAGGGCGCCGATCAAGGGCCAAAGACCAGCCTGCAACAAGGGCACCAGCAGCATCGACCAGCTAGGCCAAGTGTCGTGTGTCAACAGGCGGGTCAACCACTCCACCAGTGAAGCGGCGATGAACAAGGGCAGAATTTGCAGAGCCTGCTCGCCCAGCGGAAACCACAACATGCGTCGCTGCGAGGCGGCGGCCAAACCGCACAACACCACATAGGACAGAGCGTTTTGCCCTAGCAAAGCAGATTCATGCACATCCACCATCAGGCCCATGACAAAGGCCAGCACCAGACCCACACGACGGGGCTGGTGCACGACCCAGAACACGAGGGTGATGGCCAAAACATCAGGCACCCAATGTTGGTCCCACAAGCCCAGCAGCATGTGCAGCACCAAGGCCAACACCAAAGTCAGCCCGATGAAACGGGGGTTTGCGGGCAACAGCAGATGGCGACCTGCAGGCATGATCATGGCGTGCCTCCGGTGACATTGAGGCCTTGAGGCGATGGCTGGGTGCTTTTCTTTTTGGGCTGTGTGGTTTGCGTCTGTTCAGCGACAGGCCTGGCTGGCCAGTCTTTCACGGGTAGCAACACCAGCAGGTGGCGACCCCGTTTGATGGCGGTGGGCTCGGCATGCACGGTGGCAAACGAAGCGTCCACCCGACGATCGATTTGCGAGATTCGTCCCACATGCAAGCCTGCAGGGTAAATGCCATCAATGCCGCTGGTGGTCAACAAATCGCCTTTTTGCATGTCCGTGCCAGAAGGCACAAACTTCAGCTCCAAAGGGCCGCCTGCCGCCATGGGGTTGCCGTTCACGACATGCCGCGCGCCTGTGCGTGCATTGATGACCGGAATGCTTTGCTGGCGGTCGGTGAGCAGGGTGACTTCGCTCACGAGTGGGTAGACCCGAGTGACCTGCCCCACCACCCCCGCAGCGTCGATGACCGCCGAGCCCGTGATGATGCCCATCAGATGGCCACGGTCTACCACGACGCGACGCGTGTACGGGTCTGCTGTGTCATACAGCACTTCGACGGCTTTGCTTGGACCCCCCACGTTGGTGCGTAACTCAAGCAGTTGGCGCAGGCTGTCATTTTCCTGGCGCAGTTGTTCCACTTGTTGCAGTCGTTGGGCCTGAGCGATGGTTTTGGTTTCAAAAGACAAAGCCGCATCACGGGCAGATTCGACATTCCCCAGGTAGTTATCGATGACGCCCCACAAACGCCCAGGTTGCAAAGACAGCCATTGCAAAGGAGAAAGTGCCACCGCGACGCCCGCACGCAAGGGTTGAGAAATCTGCAGGCGGTGGTCTGCTGCCATCAACACGAGTGACAACAGGCTGAGCAAAACGAGTTTGGTGGTCGTGGACAGGCCCTGCCGAAAAATCGGTGGGGCGCTGCGCTCAAAGGTATCCAGGGCCATGGGATTTTGGACCGGATGAGGGAAAAGCAGGGTGGTGCTTTATTCGCTGGTGAAGATGCTGCCGAGCTGGTCCATGCGTTCAAGTGCCATGCCGCAACCCCTTGCCACGCAGGTGAGCGGGTCTTCGGCCACCAGCACAGGCAAACCGGTTTCTTCGGCCAGCAAACGGTCCAGGTCGCGCAGCAAGCCACCTCCCCCCGTCAGCATCATGCCGCGGTCGGCAATGTCGGCGCCCAATTCTGGGGGGGTGTGTTCCAGCGCGGTTTTGACGGCCGATACGATTTGGTTGAGGGGATCGGTCAGGGCTTCCAGGATTTCATTGGAACTGATCGTGAAGCTGCGCGGCACGCCCTCGGACAGGTTACGGCCCTTGACTTCCATTTCCTTGACTTCGCTACCTGGGAAGGCCGAGCCAATTTGTTTCTTGATGGCCTCTGCGGTCGGCTCGCCAATCAGCATGCCGTAGTTGCGGCGGATGTAGTTGATGATGGCTTCGTCGAACTTGTCACCGCCTACGCGCACGCTGCCCTTGTAGACCATGCCGCCCAGCGAGATCACGCCCACTTCGGTGGTGCCGCCACCGATGTCAACCACCATGGAGCCGGACGCTTCAGACACGGGCAAGCCGGCGCCAATGGCAGCGGCCATAGGCTCCTCGATCAAATACACCTCAGAAGCCCCTGCGCCCAAGGCCGATTCGCGAATGGCGCGGCGCTCGACCTGGGTGGAGCCGCAAGGGACGCAAATGATGATGCGGGGGCTGGGACGGAAGGTGCTGCGGGGGTGCACCATGCGGATGAACTGCTTGAGCATCTGCTCGGTCACGGTGAAGTCGGCGATCACGCCGTCCTTCATGGGGCGGATGGCTTCGATGTTGCCGGGCACTTTGCCCAACATGGCCTTGGCTTCGTGGCCCACGGCTTGCAGGGTCTTTTTGCCTTGGGGGCCACCTTCGTGGCGAATCGCCACGACAGACGGCTCATCGAGCACGATGCCCTTGTCGCGCACAAAGATCAGGGTGTTGGCGGTACCCAGGTCAATGGCCAGATCGCTGGAGAAATAACGGCGGAAAGAGGAAAACATGAGGAATCCTTTGGTGCGCACACCCTAGGCTGTCAGACAAAGCTGCAATTCAGTGGCACAGCATTCAAATGGGGTATGTCAAAACGGGTGCTTGGCGGGGCATTCTGAGCCCTTGAGCAAACACAGGATAATACCCGATACCCCAATCATTGAGTGGCCTCGGGCTTGCGCAATGCACCAAAAAACACCCCATCAAAAGTCTTTTTGAAACATGTCGTTGACCTCACAGGATATTGCCCGGATCGCTAATCTCGCAAGGTTAGAACTTAAGCCCGAAGAAAGTGAGCGCATGCTCATGCAAATCAACGGCTTTTTTGGCATCGTCGAGGCCATGCAGGCCGTGGACACCACGGGCATCGAGCCCATGGCGCACCCTGTGGCGGCCATTCAGGACATCGCGCTGCGCCTGCGGCCCGATGTGGCCAGCGAGCCCAACCAACGCGATCTCAACCAGCAAAGCGCCCCCGCCGTCGAGCGTGGCCTGTTCCTGGTTCCCAAAGTCATCGAGTAAGCCATGAGTGAATTGCACAACTTAACCGTGAAAGCGCTGGCCAACCTGTTGCAGACCCAACAGGTCAGCGCGGTCGAAGTCGCCACACGGTTTCTGGCCCGCATGGGCGGTAACCCGCACAACGCCTATCTGGACATTGACAGTGAAGTGACGCTGGCCCAGGCCCGCGCCTGCGACGCCAAACTGGCCGATGGCACTGCTGGCCCGCTCGAAGGCGTGCCCATAGCGCACAAAGATGTGTTCGTCACCCGCGATTTCGCGACCACCGCAGGCTCCAAAATGCTCAGCGGCTACCGTTCGCCCTTTGACGCCACCGTGGTGCAACGTCTGCGTACGGCGGGCATGGTCACTTTGGGCAAGCTCAATTGCGACGAATTTGCCATGGGCTCGGCCAATGAAAACTCGGCCTACGGCCCGGTGCAAAACCCTTGGGACACGACACGCGTGCCGGGTGGCTCGTCGGGTGGCAGTGCTGCCGCCGTGGCCGCGGCCCTGGCACCGGCAGCGACGGGCACCGACACAGGTGGCTCGATCCGCCAGCCTGCCAGCTTTTGCGGCATCACCGGCATCAAACCCACCTACGGCCGCGCATCACGTTACGGCATGATCGCCTACGCCTCCAGTCTGGACCAAGCCGGTCCCATGGCCCGCACGGCCGAAGACTGCGCCCTTTTGCTCAGCGCCATGTGCGGTGGCGACATCGACCGCGACTCGACGTCCCTGGACATGCCGACCGAGGACTTTGCAGGATCGCTGAACAACTCGCTTGATGGCTTGCGGATTGGCATTCCCAAAGAGTTTTTTGGCGAAGGCTTGTCGGCCGATGTGCGTGCTGCGGTGGACAGCGCTTTGCGCGAATATGAAAAGCTGGGTGCCAAGCTGGTGCCCATCAGCCTGCCGCGCACCGAGTTGTCGATTCCGGTGTACTACATCATTGCCCCGGCCGAAGCCAGCTCCAACCTCAGCCGCTTTGACGGCGTGAAGTTCGGCCACCGCGCCAAGGACTACACCGACCTGGTGGACATGTACAAAAAGACCCGCGCCGAAGGCTTTGGCAACGAGGTCAAGCGCCGCATCATGACGGGCGCCTATGTGTTGAGCCACGGCTACTACGACGCCTACTACCTGCAGGCGCAAAAAATCCGTCGCATGATCGCCGATGATTTCCAGAATGCGTTCAAACAATGTGACGTGATCGCCGGCCCGGTAGCTCCTTCGGTGGCCTGGAAGTTTGGCGAGAACGCCAATGACCCGGTGGCCGACTATTTGGCCGACATCTTCACCCTGCCCGCTTCGCTGGCGGGCCTGCCCGGCATGAGCGTGCCTGCAGGCTTTGGGGCGGGCGGCATGCCCGTGGGCTTGCAGCTGATCGGCAACTACTTCAAGGAAGCCCAGCTGCTAAACGCTGCGCACCGCTTGCAGCAGGCCACCGATTTCCACCTGCAAAAACCGGCAGGAGTCTGAACAACATGAACAAACTTGTCCAAGGCTACGAAGTCGTCATCGGCTTTGAAACACACGCCCAACTCTCAACCCACAGCAAGATTTTCAGCCGTGCGCCTACGGCCTTTGGTGCCGAAGCCAACACCCAAGCCTGCGCGGTGGACATGGCTCTGCCCGGCACCCTGCCCGTGATGAACATTGGTGCGGTCGAGCGCGCCATCGCGTTCGGCCTGGCCATCAACGCCCATGTGGCCGAGCGCAGCATTTTTGCGCGCAAAAACTATTTTTACCCCGACCTGCCCAAGGGCTACCAGATCAGCCAGTTCGAGATCCCAGTGGTGCAAGGTGGCGAGGTGTCCTTCTTTTTGGAAGAAGGCAAAGAGACCGTGCACAAAACCGTGCGCCTGGAACGTGCCCACTTGGAAGAAGATGCGGGCAAATCGCTGCATGAAGACTTCATTGGGCAAAGTGGCATCGACCTGAACCGCGCCGGCACACCGCTCTTGGAGATCGTGACCCAGCCCGATATCCGCAGCAGCGAAGAAGCCGTGGCCTACGCCAAAGAGCTGCATAAGATCGTCACCTGGATCGGCATCTGCGACGGCAACATGCAAGAAGGCAGCTTCCGCTGCGACGCCAACGTGTCGGTACGCAAACCCGGGGCACCGCTGGGCACCCGCCGCGAGATCAAGAACTTGAACTCCTTCAAGTTCATGCAGCAGGCCATCGACTACGAAGTGCGCTGGCAGATTGACCAGATCGAAGACGGCCACACCATCCAGCAAGCCACGGTGCTTTTCGACCCCGACACGGGCGAGACCCGTGCCATGCGCACCAAGGAAGACGCCGCCGACTACCGCTACTTTCCAGACCCGGACCTGCCTCCTTTGGTGATCGGCCGCGACTGGGTTGAGCGCGTCAAAGGCGAAATGGCCGAGCTGCCCCGCGTCATGGCAGAGCGCTTTGTGCGCGACTACGCCCTGCCCGAATACGACGCCACGCAACTCACGCAAAGCAAGGCGGTTGCTGCCTACTTTGAAGCCACGGCCCAGGCCTGCGGCCAGGCCAAACTGGCCAGCAACTGGATCATGGGCGAAGTCTCACGCCGTTTGAATGCGAGCGAACTCAGCATCGAGCAAGCACCCGTCAGCGCCGCGCAACTCGCGGCCCTGATCGGCCGCATCACCGACAACACCATCAGCAACAACGCAGCGCGTCAGGTGTTTGAAGGCTTGTGGAACCAAGAGGGCGAAGTCGACGCCATCATCGAAGCCAAGGGCCTCAAGCAGATGAACGACACCGGCGAGCTGGAAAAAATCATCGACGACGTTTTGGCCGCCAATCCCAAGAATGTGGAAGAGTTCAAGGCCGGCAATGCCAAGGCGCTCAACGGCCTCGTTGGCCCGATCATGAAAGCCAGCAAGGGCAAGGCCAATCCGGGGCAGGTGAATGCCTTGCTGATGAAGAAACTGGGTTGACGGTCAGGCGCCGGACCGTCAAAGCAGAGCTGAAAAATCCCTCAGCGGATGGCGTCTGTTCTCACGCGTTGACGTTCACCACCACCCGCCCACGCACCTGCCCCGCCAAAATTTCTGCGCCCAGGCCCATGGCCTCGGCCAGGCCGACTTCGCGGGTCATGCGCTCCAGCTGGGCGGTGTCCAGGTCTTGTGCCAAACGCGCCCAGGCCGCTTCGCGAACGGCACGCGGGGCCATCACGCTGTCGATGCCCACCAGGGTCACGCCGCGCAGGATGAAGGGCGCCACGCTCGATGGAAAGTCCATGCCTTGCGCCAAACCGCAGGCAGTGACCACGCCGCCGTATTTCGTGCTGGCGCAGGCGTTGGCCAGGGTGTGGCTGCCCACGGTGTCCACCACGCCGGCCCAGCGTTCTTTGGCCAGCGGTTTGCCGGGGGTCGACAGTTCGGCCCGGTCCATCACATCGGCCGCGCCCAGCTGGCGCAGGTAGTCGGCTTCTTGCAGGCGGCCGGTGCTGGCCACCACGCGAAAGCCCAGCTTGGCCAGCAGCGCAATGGCCACGCTGCCCACGCCGCCGCCTGCACCTGTGACCAAAATGTCACCCTTGTCCGGCGTAACGCCGTGCTTTTGGAGGGCCATCACGCACAGCATGGCGGTATAACCCGCCGTGCCAATGGCCATGGCTTGGCGCGGGGTGAAGGCGGCGGGCAACTTCACCAGCCAGTCGCCTTTCAGGCGCGCCTTTTGCGCCAGACCACCGCTGTGGTTCTCGCCCACGCCCCAGCCGTTCAGGACGACCTGGTCACCGGCTTTGAACAGTGGGTGTTGGCTGTCGGTCACGGTGCCAGCCAGGTCAATGCCGGGCGTGAGCGGGAACTTGCGCACCACGGGTGATTTGCCGGTGATGGCCAGTCCGTCTTTGTAGTTGATGGTGGAGTAGTCCACCAGAACCGTCACATCGCCTTCAGGCAAAGCACTGTCGTCCAAGGTTTGCAGTGTGCAGCGGTAACCGGCGTCGTCTTTGTGGATTTGCAGGGCTTGGTAGGTCATGGGGGTCTTTCAAAATACGAAAACGTTCAATGGCTGTTGGGCATTCATTTGCGGTTGACCAGCACAATGCCCACCGCCACCAGCGCCAAGGACAGCACCAGGGTCAGGGTCACGGCTTCGCCGAGCCAAAGCGCACCAAACAGCAGGGCAAACAGCGGTGTCAAGAACACGAAGGTCGAGATCTTGGTGGCCGGGTAGTGGCCCAGCATCCACATCCAGGCCAGGTAGCTGGCAAAGGCACCCACCACGGTTTGCAAGGCCACCGAGCCCATCGCAAAGCCGCTCCAGGCCCGATCCCAGGGCTCGCTCATTCCGTGCGACAGTGCGACCAGCACGAGGGTGCTCACGGCCAGTTGGTAAAACAGCAGCTTTTCAGCCGAGATGCGGGTCAGGTTGCAAGCGCGGATGGCCACGGTGGTCAGGCCCCACAAGGCGCCGGCCGCCAGACCCATCAGGTCGCCTATGGCCTCGCCGCCGCCCAAGCCCTCGCGCAGTGCGAACACCACAGCCGCAAATGCACAGGCCATGCCCAACCACTGCAGCGGCCTGAGCTTTTCGGTGTGGATGAACAAGGGCAGCAGTGCCGCCACCCAAAAGGGCGAGGTGTACAAGAACACCGTCAGGCGTGAGGCCGAGGTGTGCTGCAGCCCGATGTAAAGGAAGGCGAATTCGGCCGCAAACAGGCAGCCCACCAACAAGCCCGCCCACAAACTGCCGTCGCGCTCAAACAGGCGCACCCCGCGCCACAGGCACCACATCCATAACAGCAAGGTGGCCCCGAGGCCGCGCACGGCCGACAGGAATACCGGCGGCAACTCGGCCACGGTGGCCTTGACCATGACTTGCTGAAAGCCCCAAAACATGCAACACACCAGCAGCATGCCCACGGCTAGGGCGTCCAGATGGTCTTTGCGGGGGCGGGTAGACAGGCTCATGCCAGAGATTGTGCCCTTGCCTGCGCGGGCAAGCTGTCACGCCTGGATCGCCAAGGTCAGCACGGTTAACATGACTGATCCAGGCGTCAGTGAGCGCCTGATGGACTTGCGTTGCGTCGCCCAGTGATTTTTGACCCCTTATGCGCCATTTACAAGCTGCCCTGTCCGCCCTGTCGCGTCGTGACTTGCACCGCATGGCCTTGGCCACAGCACTGGCTCCATGGGCAGCGGTCGGGGCTCTCGCCCAGGGCACGCCTGTACGCTGGCAGGTCAACCCGTTCAGCCTGGGAGTGGCCAGTGGCCAGCCGCAGCCGACCAGCGTGGTACTGTGGTCACGCTTGCGCATCCATGAAGCCGATGCCGCCCAACGCGCGCAAGGCGTGCCAGTGGTCTGCGAGCTGTTTGCCGACGAGGCTTTGCGCCAGCCGGTACGCCAGTGGCGACTGAGCGCCGACCCCAGCCGGGGACACAGTCTGCATGTGCTGGCCGACGGCTTGCAGCCGGGACGGTATTACTGGTACCGTTTTGTGTCAGGCCATGCCATCAGCCCAGTGGGTCGGACCCGCACCAGCCCGGCCCTGAACGAGCCGGTGCGCCGATTGCGTTTGGCCCTGG
>ERZ1022756.478-NODE-478-length-11174-cov-9.488353_pt1 | contig 11174 bp, 10 predicted proteins | sample MGYA00520902_ERZ1022756 | MGnify/ENA primary metagenome ERZ1022756 (study PRJEB33162, sample SAMN09537601) | freshwater metagenome | isolation source: freshwater | place: Canada:Alberta | collected 2017-07 | study: EMG produced TPA metagenomics assembly of the... | reverse complement strand
GACAAGAACAAACTAAAAACCCTGTGGGTGGATATGTTTGGTCTAGAAGTGACCGGCACATTTAAATCAGAACGTGAAAACGTTGATGAAGATATTTGTGCCATGGGCAAGGGTGTTCACAAGGTGGAAGTGGATTTGATGCAACCCATCGATCCAGAAAAGAAACCTGCTGTGCACACAACCCCACTCAATCACATTGGTCTGTGGGTGGATAACTTGCCAGTCGCGGTTGAATGGTTGACAGCCAATGGCGTGAGATTTGCACCGGGGGGCATTCGAAAAGGTGCGGCAGGCTATGACATCACTTTTTTACATCCCAAAGGCAACGAAGAGTTTCCAATCGGTGGTGAGGGTGTTTTGATTGAATTGGTTCAAGCGCCACCTGAGGTGATTCAAGCTTTGAGCTAAAGTAAGCCCAAAGTACCATCGGCAAAGTACCGAAAAGTACCGAAAAGTATCGAAAAGTACCGATAATAAAAAACCGCCTAATCAGGCGGTTTTTTTATTGAATGCTTGTAATTATTTGTCTAGGTTTCTACTTATTTTTATAAATTTGATCATGCGTAGGCTTGCATATAGCTCAGACCCTTGCGCCATTCTGCAAAAGCGGCCAGCTTGGGTGGCAACTCTTTGATCTTACCGATCAGGAGTAAGCCCTTGTTTTTATTCAATTCTTTACACAAAACAAGAAATTCATCATCAGATAAATGGTTAAAACCGTATCTCACAAAAGGCTCCTATAAAAGTGTCCTTATGCCATTAACGCGTGAGTTTTGGGTTTGGTTGACCTTTAATCAACAAAATCATCATTTATTCAAAAACCCTTTTGGGACATTTTTTCCTTCAAAAGGCATAATGTTGGTTTTGCACGAAAAAGCATTACGTACTTATAACCATAACTATTTGTTTTACAGGAGTTTTTTATGTCTAACTTGCCACAAGGCATGGCCATCAGTGCCGAAGTAACCCCAGAATTTGCAACGATTTTGACACCTGAAGCTTTGGCTTTGGTTGCCAAACTTCACCGCGCTTTTGAACCACGTCGTCAAGAACTCCTTAAGGTACGTGTAGAGCGCACCAAGCGTTTAGATGCTGGCGAAAAACCTGACTTTTTGGCAGAGACAAAACACATCCGCGAAGGTGACTGGAAAGTGGCTGCAATTCCAGCAGCATTGCAGTGCCGTCGCGTTGAGATCACTGGCCCAGTAGACGCCAAAATGGTGATCAATGCCTTTAACTCAGGCGCAGACTCTTACATGACTGACTTTGAAGATTCAAACAGCCCAAGCTGGACGAATCAGATCCAAGGTCAAATCAATATGAAAAAAGCGATTCGTCGCGAACTAAGCCTTGAGCAAAACGGCAAGAGCTACAAGTTGAATGACAAGATTGCTACATTGCAAGTTCGCCCACGTGGTTGGCACTTGGATGAAAAGCATGTGACTGTTGATGGTCAACGTGTATCAGGCGGTATCTTTGATTTTGCTTTGTTCTTCTTCCACAACGCTAAAGAACAGTTGGCACGTGGTGCAGGCCCTTATTTCTACTTGCCAAAAATGGAAAGCCACTTAGAAGCACGTTTGTGGAATGACATTTTCTGTATGACTCAAGACGAATTAGGTTTCCCACGTGGCACGATCAAAGCCACTGTGTTGATCGAAACCATTTTGGCTGCTTTTGAAATGGAAGAAATTCTTTATGAATTGCGTGAGCACAGCGCCGGTTTGAACGCTGGTCGTTGGGACTACATCTTCTCTTGCATCAAGAAATTCAAAGTAGACAAAAACTTCTGTTTGGCCGATCGTGCAAAAGTGACCATGACTGCTCCATTCATGCGCGCTTATGCTCTATTGCTATTGAAGACATGTCACAAGCGTGGCGCACCAGCGATGGGCGGCATGAGTGCATTGATTCCAATCAAGAACGATCCAGAGAAAAACGCCATTGCTATGCAAGGCATTATCAATGACAAAAAGCGTGATGCGACTGATGGCTACGACGGTGGTTGGGTTGCTCACCCAGGTCTTGTTGAAGCTTCTATGGCTGAGTTCAAAGCAGTATTGGGCGATCGTCCAAACCAATTTGACAAGCAAAAACCTGAAGTGAATGTAACGGCTGCTGACTTGTTGAACTTCCAACCAGAAACACCGATCACTGAAGCTGGTTTGCGCATGAACATCAACGTGGGTATTCATTACCTAGGCGCTTGGTTAGCGGGCAACGGTTGCGTACCAATCCATAACTTGATGGAAGATGCTGCTACTGCAGAGATCAGCCGTTCACAAGTATGGCAGTGGATCCGTTCACCAAAAGGTGTTTTGGATGACGGCAGAAAAGTCACCGTTGAATTGGTTCGTCAATTGATCGCTGAAGAATTGCCAAAAGTTAAAGCCAGTGGTGCAACAGGTCTTTGGGATCGCGCTGCTGAGATTTTTGACACAATGAGTACTGGCGAGAAGTTCGAAGAATTCTTGACATTGCCTTTGTACGAGGAAATCTAATTGACGATACTGGCCATCGACACCTCGACACAGTGGTGTTCAGTGGCCTTGGTCAACCCACAAGGGGGCTCGGGTCAACCGCAGTCCCCTTTGTCTTCCAAAGACCTTATTCGACACGAGAACCTCGGTCCTGAATCAAGCCAACATGCCTTGGATTGGGTTGAGGCGCTTTTAGAAGAAGCTCAACTCAGCTTCAGAGATTTAACAGCGATTGCGGTTGGCATTGGTCCAGGAGCTTTCACGGGCATCAGGATTGGTGTGGGCATCGGCCAAGGCATGGCGTTTGCTGCTGATCTGCCATGTTTGCCCATTGTTTGTTTAGATGCGGTGGCATTAGAAGGCATTCGCCAGTTAAGACTCAAAGAAAACGACACAGTGATTGCAGCCGTTGATGCGCGCATGAGTGAAGTCTATTGGGCGCGCTATATTGTGCAAGCCAATGGTTTGCCAGAGCGTCAAGACGATGTTTATCTCTCAGCGCCCAAAGACATTGAAGTACCAAGCACACCGTTTGCTTTGGTGGGTAATGCGGTTACTGCTTATCCAGAAGACATGTTAGCGATCAGGCAGCAAGCCATGGCGATTGATGAAACAGCTGTGCCTCATGCCAGATCAATCGCTCAATTGGGTTTTGATGCTTTAGAAAAAGGTCTGCAAGTCAGCGCTGCAGAACTGCAACCCATTTATGTGCGTGACAAAGTGGCGCAAACAATTGCTGAGCGCGAGCATGAAAAATCACAACAAGAGAAATCTTAAAAGGCACTGAGTCTAGTCATGGATCTGCGTCTTTTACCGATGGCCTTGCGTGACTTAACTGAAGTCATGGAGATCGAGCAACAAAGCCATGTTTCACCATGGACCTTGGGTAATTTCACAGACTCGCTTGAGGCGGGCTACTGGGCCTATTGTTTGCGCCAATTGGCAAACGATGATGAAGAGCGAGATCCATTATTGGGATACTGCGTTTTATTACCTGCATTGGATGAGTTGCAACTCCTCAACATCACAGTTCATCCTTCCTATAAAAGACAAGGTCTGGCCAAGAAAATCATGAAAGTCATCGAAGATGCTGCTCAGTCAAAATCATTTCAAGATATTTTCTTGGAAGTCAGGGTCAGCAATACTCCAGCGATTGCTTTGTATGAAAGTTTTGCTTATCAAGAAATTGGCATCAGAAAGGATTACTATCCTTTAAAAGATGGTGGTCGTGAAGATGCCAAAGTCATGAAAAAAGTATTGCACGCACCATCCAACTGAGCAATGACAGAGAGAGCATAAAAAGACGATGAGTCAAAACGATTATTTAAATGAGATGGGCATCAGTACCTGGGTGGTTAGGAGCGCGGGCGAGGGTGAGCCGAGTTCTTCAAAAGCCAAACAAGAAATCAAACAAGAAACATCGCCAGCAGAGAGCTATCAAGAACCTCAATCAGGAGATCAAGAGATTGTCTGGACCTTTGTGGTCGATCAATTGTCAGGCGATGCCGCTTTACTGTTTGACAAAATCTTGGCCTCATTGATGTTGAGTAGAAACACCATTCAATTGCTCAGCAGTAAAGAGGCTTTGGCTGGGAAAGTAACTGGCCAAGTGGTGATTGCCATGGGCTCACAGATGGGCCGAGCTTTATTGCAAATGGACGATGGCTTTGAAGAGTTAAGAGGTGCGGTGCACTCATTAGAGCAAGCAGAAGATGAATTGCCAGTGGTTTTAACTTATCACCCAGAGCACTTATTGAGTAAGCCGAGTGATAAAGCAAAGACTTGGCAAGACCTTCTCTTGGCGCGCTCTTTGATTTAAGACCTACAAGGCTTAATCTTGCCTTAATGCGGTCTTACTGCAGTCTTAGAAGGATGTTTGTGCTCGCCAATCAAATGCAGTGAATCATATTCAGCTTGATTGCGTTTGTGCCAACGCATGATCTGAATCATCACCAAAGCCACAAAACTACCAAACATCACGATCACAATCGAGATAGGCACATCCCACCAGATCAGCAAGGCATACAAGCAAAGCATGCTCAGAACCGAGAGATTCTCATTGAAGTTTTGAACGGCAATCGAGTGTCCGGCTGATAACAAGACGTGACCACGGTGCTGTAAAAGCGCATTCATTGGAACCACGAAGTAACCAGCCAACCAACCGATCGTGATCAAAAATACATAAGCAATCAAAAGGTAGAGCGGAATCGTGAATAAGCCTAAATTAATCATCACATCTGGCAACAAGTCACGGTTATAGATCGACATGCCCATCACCAAAACGCCCATCATCACGCCATAAATCAAAACATTCAGCGACTTCTTCAGTGGAATGCGTGAGGCTGCCCAAATCGAACCGCCGGCCACACCAAAAGCCACCACGGCTTGCAAGATGGCGCCTTGCGACAAGCTCATGCCCAAGGCAGACTCAGCCCACTTCAGAACGATGAACTGTAAAGTCGCACCCGCACCCCAAAAGAGTGTTGTCACAGATAAAGAAATTTGACCCAAGCGATCTTTCCACAAAGTATCGAAGCAGTGCTTGAAATCTTTAATAAGACGGATTGGACTGGTTTCTTGCTGTGGGTATCTGGCGCCTGTGTCAGGAATCCTCAAGTTAAATCCAGCAGCGATCAAATAGATAAAGGCAATCACGCAAATGGCAGCTTCAGGGGGTGTATTGACGCCTGTATCCAAAAAGGGAAGGTCCAGACCTAGAAGAGCCAAAGAAACTTTATTGGAGATCAAGGCGCCACCCAACACCGTGCCCAAAATAATCGAACTCACTGTTAAGCCTTCAATCCAACCATTGGCGACCACCAGCTTTTCAGCGGGAAGTAATTCGGTCAAAATACCGTATTTGGCAGGTGAATAAGCGGCAGCACCAAAACCCACAATGGCATAGGCAGCCAAAGGGTGTAGAGTGAAGAGCATGGCCATACAACCAACAATTTTGATGGTGTTGGTCCAAAACATCACATTGCCCTTGGGGCGTGAGTCAGCAAAGGCGCCAACAAAGGCGGCCAGTAATACGTAGGAAAGAACGAAGAAAAGTTTTAGGAGCGGGGTCATCCAGGCTGGAGCCTGGAGTTGGTATAACAACGCAATGGCGGCAATTAAGAGCGCATTGTCGGCGAGCGACGAAAAAAATTGCGCCGCCATAATTGTGTAAAAACCTGGTTTCATTCGTACAATTCAGTTATGAAGTGCCATTAAAACACGAAAGTGAGATTTTTCTGTCAAGACCGATATATGCCCATATTCACACTGATGCCTTAAGTCATAATCTTGAGCGCATCAGACAGCTCGTGCCTGGTTCAAAGGTTTGGTCTGTGGTTAAAGCCAATGCCTATGGCCATGGTTTGGAGTCAACTTTAAAAGGCTTGGCCCTCACAGATGGCTTTGCTTTATTAGATTTGATCGAAGCTAAAACCTTGAGAGAAAAAGGTTGGACAGGGCCTATTTTGTTGTTAGAAGGCTTGTTTGCTCAAGAAGATATCTTCACAGCCACAGACTTGCAATGCGACTGTGTGGTTCATGACTTCAACCAAATTGATTGGCTAGAGGCCTTGAGTGAAGCTCGTTCATCTGCACGCTTACCTAATATCTTCCTGAAGATGAACACGGGCATGAACCGCTTGGGTTTTACCCCAGCCCAATACCGAGAGGCCTATCACCGCTTACATGCGGCGGGTTATGAGTTAAATCATATGACCCATTTTGCGAATGCCGATTACGTCGATAGAACACCCACCGTTGATCAGCAAGCCGAGTTGTTTAATCAAACCAGAGAGGGCTTGGCAGGCGCCACATCTTTATCTAACTCAGCAGCTATCTTGTGGCACCACCATGTCATTTACTCTGACTGGGTAAGACCGGGCATCATGCTTTACGGAGCATCACCATCGGGTCGTTATGAAGATATCCAAGAGGCTCGCCTACAGCCTGCCATGTCTTTGCATTCGGAAGTGATCGCGACTCAAAACCTCGAGGCAGGTGATTCGATTGGCTATGGATCGAGGTATCGCACCGACGTACCGATTCGGATTGCCATCATCGCCTGTGGTTATGCTGATGGTTATCCAAGGCATGCCCCAGATGGCACACCGGTATGGGTGGCAGGTGCTAAAGGATTGAGCAGCGGCAAAGTTTGTTTGATGACAGGGCAAGTATCAATGGACATGATCACAGTGGATGTGACAGACATGCCGCATGTACAAGTAGGTACCCAAGTTGAACTGTGGGGCAAACATTTGCCCGTCGATAAAGTTGCTCAGGCAGCAGGCACGATTGGATATGAGCTTTTGTGCGCTGTTGCTCCTAGAGTTCGACGTCAATAAGTCAGTAAGGACAGCGAACTCCAGAATCTCATTGGCTGATACTCATCAGCCAATGACTCCAATTACTTGCGCCAGATTTGCCACCAAGATGGTTTGTTTTCATCAGCGCCCGTGCGCTTGCCGGTCACCAAGATTTGACTGTCAGGGAAGTTCAGCTTTAAAACGCGCAAAGCATCATTACTCAAATCTTTCATGTTCAATGCTTCATAAGATTTGTGAAGGATGTACACAGCTTCTTCAGTCGCTGGAGCACGGTCGTAATCAGTGATGGCGCGTTGTGCACGATTGATGGCTGCTAGGTAGGCGCCGCGACGGTAGTAGTAGCGAGCAGTACCCACATCACTCTCAGCCAATGAGTTCACGATATAGCGCATGCGATCTAGAGCATCCGGCGTGTACTTGCTATCTGGGAAGCGAGTGGTCAAAATTTTGAAAGCTTCAAAAGCATCACGGGCTGCACGTGGATCACGCTCACTCAAATCTTGACCAGTGATTCTGCCTAAAAAGCCCATATTGTCATTAAAGGTGATCAAACCTTTTAAGTAATAAGCGTAATCAACACTTGAGTGACCTGGGTGTAGCTGCAAAAAGCGATCAACAGCAGTGATGGCTTGTGCTAAATCACCATCTTTCCAATGGCAGTAAGCCACGTTGATTTGAGATTGCTGAGCATAAGGACCAAATGGAAAGCGAGCTTCAAGTCTTTCAAAATACTTCACGCACTTGGCATTGTCGCCACCTTCCATGGCATCTTTCGCTTCAACGAAAAGCTTGTTTTGAGACCAACCGGCTGTTTCATCGTTGGCGTCTCCTGCGCAACCACTTAATAGGGCGGCAGAGCCCAGGATACAAATACTGGCCATAGAAGTCGCAAGTCTTTGGCCAATGCGACTTAAACTAGCGATATTAATAGATGGAAAGGCATCCAATTTTGGCATTACCAGATTCTCCTGAGAACAATACTTCCGATTATATCGATGAGGAAGACTTTATTGCAGTTGTTGTGCCAGATAGTTTGGCAGGAGAGCGCTTGGATAAGGTTTTGGCCCAATTAATACCTCAACATTCTCGCAATCGACTACAAACTTGGATTGAAGATGGTTTTGTCACAATTGGCGGTGAAACCCTCAAAATCAGATATTCAGCCAAGGCGGGCGATCAAATCACAGTGATTCCACAAGCCAGCGCTGAGGAACAAGCCTACTTGCCTGAGGATTTGCCTTTAGACATCATTTATGAAGACTCTGAGCTACTGGTGATCCATAAGCCGGCAGGCTTGGTGGTTCATCCTGCGGCTGGTAATTGGTCGGGCACCTTATTGAACGCCTTACTCTATCGCTACCCATCGATTGCCGGAGTGCCAAGGGCGGGCATTGTGCATCGTTTAGACAAAGACACCTCTGGCTTATTGATGGTCGCCAAGACCTTGGAAGCTCAAACGGATCTGGTCAGACAGTTGCAGTCTCGCCAGGTGATTCGTCGCTACTTGGCTTTTGCTTGGGGTGAGGTGAGATCTCAAACCGTGCACGCCTCCATTGGTCGCGACCCCCGAGACAGGCTCAAGATGGCCTTACTCACTGGCTCAGCCAGCAAGCCTGCAGTGACCCATGTCAAAAATCTAAACACTCAAGAATTTGGCAAAACCAAAGCATCTTTGGTGATGTGTCGCTTAGAAACAGGCAGAACTCATCAAATCAGGGTGCATTTGGAATCCCTGGGCAATCCTTTGGTGGGAGATCCAGTTTATAAAAAGAAGGTACCAGCAGATGCTGCTCAGTTAGTCTTTTCAAGACCAGGGCAAGCTTTGCATGCAACGGTCCTTGGGATCAAGCACCCGAGCACCAGAGAAGATATCGTCTGGCAAGCCCCCATACCAGAGGACATGCTTGATTTAGGCTTGCGCTTGGGCATGACAGACAAAGACTTGCATCCTGTGTGGGATGAATTGGACGACTAAAACAATCTTGAAACACATCCAATGACATCATCCATTCAACTGCTTCAATGGGGCGCTCCAGAGAATATCAAAACCATGATCACCAATCGTCATGGCGGATTTAGTCAGCCTCCATTCAACGGTTTGAACCTTGGCCTGCATGTGGGTGATGATCCAGTGACGGTTCAAAAGAACCGCGATGCTTTAAAAACTCTTCTACCCAATGAACCCATTTGGTTGAATCAAGTGCATGGCACTCAGGTGGTCGATGCCGATGACTATGGGAGTGGGAGTGGGAGTGGGGTGCCAAGTGCTGATGCATCAGTCACAACTACCCCTGGACGAGTGCTTGCCATCATGACAGCCGATTGCTTGCCTGTTCTATTGACCAGCAGGGATGGCAAAGTTGTTGGCGCAGCGCACGCTGGATGGCGAGGCTTGGCTGCTGGCGTGATTGAACAAACAGTTGCACTGATGCGATCTAAGCAAAGCAATGGTGAGAAAGCTCAAGCAGGAATCCTTGCCTACCTAGGCCCTGCAATTGGACCTCATGCATTTGAAGTGGGCAGTGAAGTAAGAGACATCTTCATGGCTCAAAACTCGGCAAGCGCTGCATGCTTTGAACAATTGCAAGAAAAGGGTAAATATCTGGCTGATATTTATGGCTTGGCCTGTTTGCGTTTAAATGCTTTGGGCATTGAGCACATTGAGGGCGGCCAAGAGTGCACTCTGCAAAATCCTGATTACTTCTCTTATCGCCGCGATCAACAAACAGGTCGCATGGGCAGTTTCATTTGGATAGATGCGCCTTAAAACCCCCAGCTAGTGAGCCTTAGTAAGCTTGGACGAAGTTTCGGATAGGGTTAATTCTTATAACGATTTTCGGCATAAACGCTCAGAATAGGGCTATTAGACCTAGGTCAAATAATCATTCTATTTAAGGGAGTTCTATGATGAACACGCAAGGCTTTGGATCAGGGCCAAGCCTCGCCCCTCAGCACATGGCTTTGATCCCAGCGGAAAAGCTGCTTGAGATTGAAAAGCAATACGCCAAAGACCTATCAGAACTCTGGGCCAACCCAACAGGCACGCCCATCAATGATCGTCGTTTCAAAGGTGAGGCTTGGCAAAATCCTTGGAACCAAGCAACGGTCAATTTCTATTTATTGAACTCTCGTCATTTATTGAACTTGGCCGATGCTGTTGAAGCTGAAGCCAAGGTGCGCCAAAGAATCCGTTTCAGTATCGAGCAAATGATTGATGCGATGTCGCCTGCTAACTTCTTAGCAACCAATCCAGAAGCTCAGCAACGTTTGATTGATACCCAAGGTGAATCTTTGCGCACAGGCATCTTGAATGCTTTGCAAGATTTGGGCAAAGGTAAGGTTTCGCAAACAGATGAATCAGCCTTTGAAGTAGGCAAGAACGTCGCGACCGCCGAGGGCGCCGTGGTTTATCAAACCAAGTTATTCCAAATTCTGCAATTCAAGCCGCTGACCGATCAGGTATTTGAGCGTCCGTACTTGATGATTCCACCATGTATCAACAAGTATTACATTTTGGATTTGCAGCCTGAGAGTTCGATGGTGCGTTATTTGGTTGAGCAAGGCCACACTGTCTACTTGATCTCTTGGAAAAATCCAGATCCAAGCATGGCTGATACCACTTGGGATGATTACATCGGTGCGGCTGTTCATGGCATTGAAACAGTGCAAGACATCAGCGGTCAAAAGCAAATCAATATTTTAGGTTTCTGCGTGGGTGGCACGATCACCGCCACTGCTTTGGCAGTGATGGCTGCGAGAGATCAACACCCAGCTTCTAGTTTGACTTTACTCACGACTTTGTTAGATTTTTCTGATACCGGCATCTTGGATGTTTTTGTTGATGAGTCATTGGTTTCACTTCGAGAGAACAGCATCGGTGGCAAGGGTGGCGGTAAGTGCGGCATGTTGCGCGGCGTAGAACTTGCCAACACATTCTCATTCTTGCGTCCTAATGATTTGGTTTGGAACTACGTGGTGGATAACTACTTAAAAGGTAATTCACCACCACCATTTGATTTGTTGTATTGGAATGGTGACTCCACCAACTTACCTGGTGCCATGTACTCTTGGTACTTGAGACATTTGTATTTGCAAAATGAACTCAAGGTTCCTGGCAAGTTAACCATTTGTGGTGAAAAAGTAGATCTTGGCAAAATCAAATGTCCCGTCTATCTCTATGCATCACGCGAAGATCACATCGTGCCATGGTGGTCTGCTTATGAATCAGTCAAGCTCTTGAAAGGCGCCAAAGTGCATTTCATTTTGGGTGCCTCCGGACACATCGCTGGTGTGATCAATCCACCTGCCAAAAAGAAACGCAACTATTGGGCCAATTCCAAGGCGCCAGCCACAGCTGATGCATGGTTCGATG
>ERZ1022756.476-NODE-476-length-11218-cov-12.155424_pt1 | contig 11218 bp, 6 predicted proteins | sample MGYA00520902_ERZ1022756 | MGnify/ENA primary metagenome ERZ1022756 (study PRJEB33162, sample SAMN09537601) | freshwater metagenome | isolation source: freshwater | place: Canada:Alberta | collected 2017-07 | study: EMG produced TPA metagenomics assembly of the... | reverse complement strand
CACGTCACCGATTGACGGGTTCTGTGCTGCTGGTCCTCTTGGCTGTGGTGGGCTTTCCGCTGCTGTTTGATACCCAGCCCAGGCCGGTTTCGGTGGACACACCCATCTTGGTGCCTGACCGTCAAAAAACTCCGTCCATCAGCAGCAACGCCCCAGTGCCGCCCGCACAAGCGCCTGCGAAGCCCTTGTTGCCTGACCCCAGTGCTGTTGTTCCTGCCCAGACCAGTCTGGATGCCCGAGAAGAGGTGGTGCCCAAACCTGCTGAGCCATCCTCTGAAAAGGCTGCCGACAAGATGGCGGACAAACCCGCTGATCCAGTGGCTGAAAAATCGCAAGCACCCAAAGCTGAGCTCAAACCCGAGACCAAGCCTGCTTTGACGCCAAAGCCCAAAGATGATGGCCTGAAAGCCCAGGCTTTGTTGGACGGCAAACCTGCCAAAGCCACGCCTGCGCGTTTGACAATTCAAGTTGGGGCCTTCACGGACGCGGCCAAGATCCGGGATGTGCGCAGCAAATTGGAGCAAGCTGGCCTGAAAACCTACACTCAGGTGGTGGACAAGGATGGCAAAAGTACTACCCGCATTCGCGTCGGTCCTTTCGACACCAAGGAGGATGCTGACAAAGCTGCAGCGCGCATTCGCAAGCTTGATTTGCCGGCTGCCATCTTGAAGCTCTAACATGTCACTCGCCCTGACCGATTGGTTGTTGTTGGGGGTGTTGCTGGCCTCCTTGCTTTTGGGGTTTTGGCGAGGTTTGGTCTATGAAGTTTTGTCGTTGGCGGGTTGGATTGCTGCATTCATCGTAGCCCAATGGCTGGCTGCAGACGCGGTCGCTCTGTTGCCATTTGTTCAGGGGGCTCCCGCATCCGTTCAGTACGCTGTGGCCTTTGTGTTGGTGTTCGTGGCCACCCTGTTTGCGTCGGGCATCTTGTCCTGGTTGATCAAAAAACTGGTCGAGACGGTGGGACTCAGACCCGTCGACCGTTCTTTGGGGGCGCTGTTTGGCTTGGCCCGAGGGGTGGTGATTTTGTTGGCGGCTACCGTGTTGTTGCAGCTGTTGGGCATGTCATCCGAGCCGTGGTGGAAAGAGGCGGTGGGCCCAGTTTGGCTGGAAACAGCGCTCAATGGCCTCAAGCCTTTGCTGCCGGATAAATTTCTCGAATTCTTGCCTTGAGTGTTTCAAGGCAAAGCCATCATTGAACGGATAACAATTTATGTGTGGAATCGTTGGTGTTGTCAGTAACGCACCAGTCAATCAACTGATTTACGATGGCCTGCTCCTGCTGCAGCATCGGGGTCAGGATGCGGCCGGCATCGTCACGCAACGCGATCGCAAGTTTTTCATGCACAAGGCCAAAGGCATGGTGCGCGATGTGTTCCGCACCCGCAACATGCGCAGCCTCCCCGGCAACTGTGGTTTGGGCCAGGTGAGATACCCCACGGCAGGCAACGCCTTCAGTGAAGAAGAAGCTCAACCTTTCTATGTCAACGCCCCCTTTGGCCTGGTGCTGGTGCACAACGGCAACCTGACCAATGCGCATGCGCTCAAGGCCGAGTTGTTCTCCAACGACCACCGCCACATCAACACCGAAAGCGACTCCGAAGTCCTGCTCAATGTGCTGGCCCACGAGCTGGAGAAAACGACACGCGGATTGCCGCTCAAACCTGTGGACGTGTTCAACGCCGTGCGTGGCGTGAACCGACGTGTCAAAGGTTCTTACGCGGTCATTGCCTTGATTGCAGGTCATGGGCTGGTGGCCTTCCGTGACCCACACGGCATCCGCCCGCTGTGCATTGGTCGTGGTGCTGACGGCACCATCATGCTGGCCAGCGAATCGGTGGCATTGGATGGCACAGGCCACCAGTTTGAGCGGGATGTAGCGCCTGGCGAGGCGATTTTTGTAGACCTGGACGGTCAGATGCATGCCCAGCCCTGCGCTGAAAAATCGCAATTGAGCCCCTGCATTTTCGAGTACGTCTACCTGGCTCGCCCCGACTCCACCCTGGATGGCATCTCGGTTTACCAGGCCCGCCTGAATTTGGGCGAAACCCTGGCCAAGCGTGTCATCTCCACCGTGCCGCCCAGCGACATCGATGTGGTCATCCCGATCCCCGAGTCCAGCCGCCCCAGCGCCACGCAGTTGGCCCACCTGTTGGGTATTCCCTACCGCGAAGGTTTTGTGAAAAACCGTTATGTGGGTCGTACCTTCATCATGCCGGGTCAGGCAGTACGCAAGAAATCGGTGCGCCAAAAACTCAACGTCATCGTCAGCGAATTCAAGGGCCGCAATGTGTTGCTGGTGGACGACTCCATCGTGCGCGGCACCACCAGCCGCGAGATCGTTCAGATGGCACGTGATGCGGGTGCCCGCAAGGTTTATCTGGCCAGCGCCGCGCCGCCTGTACGCTACCCCAACGTCTACGGCATCGACATGCCCACCAAGGAAGAATTGGTGGCCCATGGTCGCAGTATTGAAGAGGTCCGCCAGATCATTGGCTGTGACGCCTTGATTTACCAGGACGTGGACGCCATGAAGTCAGCCGTGGCCCAGGCGCGTGTCAACGCGGCTGGCGCGCTGTCCGACTTTGATGCATCTTGCTTTGATGGTGTTTATGTCACTGGCGATATTTCGATCGATGACATCACCCGTTTGAACGAAACCCGACTCCAGGTGGAGGAGGGTGATGACGACCATTCCCGTTTGGCTTTGCCCAACGCCAGCGTGTGAGAGCCCGCCATGACCGAATCCAACCGATTTGACGACCTGCACCTTGACACCCTGGCGGTACGCGCCGCTGTGGAGCGTAGCCAATATGGTGAAAACTCCGAGGCCCTGTACCTGACCAGCGGCTATGTGCAACCCTCGGCTGCTTCAGCCGCCGCCCGATTTGCGGGCGATGAAGAGGGCTACACCTACGGCCGCTATGGCAACCCCACGGTGGCCAGCATGGAAATGCGCCTGGCTGCCATGGAGGGCACCGAAGCTGCCATGGGCACAGCCTCGGGCATGTCCGCCATCTTGATGATGTGCATGGGCTTGCTCAAAGCTGGCGACCATGTGGTGTGCTCGCGCTCGATGTTCGGCTCGACCATCAAGCTGATCGGCTCGGACCTTGCCAAGTTCGGTGTGGAGTCCAGCTTTGTCTCGCAAACCGACTTGAAGGAGTGGCAAGCCGCCATCCGCCCCAACACGCGGCTGTTTTTTGCCGAAACACCGACCAACCCCCTGACCGAGGTGTGCGATATCCAGGCCCTGGCCGACATGGCGCACAACGCTGGTGCCTTGTTTGCCGTGGACAACTGCTTTGCCACGCCCGCACTGCAGCGCCCCGTGACCATGGGGGCTGACATCATCATGCATTCGGGCACCAAGTACCTGGATGGTCAGGGCCGGGTGTTGGCGGGCGCGTTGTGCGCACCGCAGCAGATGATCACCGAGAAGTTTTTGCCCGTGCTCAAAAGCGGCGGCATGACGCTTGCCCCCTTTAACGCCTGGGTGGTGCTCAAGGGTCTTGAAACCCTGGACCTTCGTATGCGCGCGCAGACCGCCCGTGCCCAAATCCTGGCCGAATGGCTGGAAAAGCACCCTTCGGTTGCGCGTGTGCACTACCCCGGCCTGGCCAGCCACCCGCAGCACGACCTGGCCATGCGCCAGATGTCCGGGCTGGGCGGCGCGGTTGTGTCTTTTGACGTGAAGGCCGATGGTCCCGAGCAAGCCCGTACACGTGCGTTTCATGTGCTCGATGCGATGCACATGTTGTCCCTGTCCACCAACTTGGGCGACACCAAAACCCTGGTGGCTCATCCGGCCAGCACATCGCATGGCCGCCTGACCGAAGCCCAACGCCAAGCCGCCGGCATTGGCCAGGGCCTGATCCGCGTGGCCGTTGGCCTCGAATACCCGCAAGACATCCAAAAAGACCTCTCCCGTGGTCTCGACACCTTCTGATATGACCACCCCTGCACGCACGCGCACACGCTTTGCGCCATCGCCCACCGGCTTCATTCACCTGGGCAACATCCGTTCGGCTTTGTACCCTTGGGCTTTTGCCCGTGCCACAGGCGGCGACTTCATCTTGCGCATCGAAGACACCGATCTGGACCGCTCCACACAAGCCTCGGTCGATGTAATCATCGAAGGCATGGCATGGCTGGGGCTGGACCATGACGAAGGCCCCTTCTACCAAATGCAACGCATGGACCGGTACAAAGCCGTGTTGGCCGAGTTGATGGCTGCGGGCCATGTTTACCCTTGCTACATGAGCATGCAAGAGCTCGACGCATTGCGTGAGCGCCAGATGGCCAACAAGGAAAAGCCTCGTTATGACGGCACCTGGCGTCCGGCAGAAGGCAAAACCTTGCCTGCGGTCCCTGAAGGCGTGAAGCCCGTGCTGCGTTTCAAAAACCCGATCAGTGGCGTGGTGGCTTGGGACGACAAGGTCAAAGGCCGCATCGAAATCAGCAACGATGAGTTGGATGATCTGGTGATTGCCCGGCCTGATGGCACGCCCACTTACAACTTCTGCGTGGTGGTGGATGACATCGACATGGCCATCACCCACGTGATCCGCGGCGACGACCACGTCAACAACACGCCACGTCAGATCAACATCTTCAAAGCCCTGGGCCAAGAGCCACCGGTTTATGCCCACTTGCCCACCGTCTTGAACGAGCAGGGCGAGAAGATGAGCAAGCGCAACGGTGCCAAGGCCGTCACAGCTTACCGGGATGAAGGCTATTTGCCCGATGCCATGGTCAACTATCTGGCGCGACTGGGTTGGAGTCATGGCGATGACGAGATTTTCAGTCGCGCGCAGTTTCTGGAATGGTTCAATTTGGACCATTTGGGCCGCAGCGCTGCACAGTTTGACGAGGCCAAACTCAAGTGGGTCAACGCCCAGCACCTCAAAGCCTTGCCTGACGAGGAACTGGCCCAGCATGTTCAACCTTTTCTGGTTCAACGAGGTGTGGTGGCCGATGATCGACTGGTCAGCATTTGTGGTTTGTTCAAGGACCGCTGTGACACCCTCGTGGTCCTGGCGCAATGGATCTCTGCCTTCTATCTGGATGTGGTGCCCCATGCCGATGAGAAGGCGCAGCATGTCACCGACGCCGTCAAGCCAGCCTTGGCGGTGTTGGCAGGCAAGCTGGCCACCTGCACATGGGAGAAGGTCTCAATTGGAGCTGCGATCAAGGAAACCCTGACCGAAACCGGTCTCAAGATGCCGCAGTTGGCGATGCCCGTGCGTGTGTTGGTCATGGGCACTGCCCAAACCCCATCCCTCGACGCGGTGCTCGCCTTGAGCCAAAGAGAAAAAATTCTGACGCGTTTGAAAAACGCCTGAATATCTGTCTATAATTCGAGACTCGACACCAACGAGGTTTAACGAAAAGCAGCAATGCCTGACGTTGTTCCATAGGGGGTATAGCTCAGCTGGGAGAGCGCTTGCATGGCATGCAAGAGGTCAGCGGTTCGATCCCGCTTACCTCCACCAAAGTGTCGAAACGATTCGAAAGAATCCGTCCAGGTTATGACCCTATCGTCTAGAGGCCTAGGACATCACCCTTTCACGGTGAGTACCGGGGTTCGAATCCCCGTGGGGACGCCAAGTTTTTGGAGCGGTAGTTCAGTTGGTTAGAATACCGGCCTGTCACGCCGGGGGTCGCGGGTTCGAGTCCCGTCCACTCCGCCAAATCAATAAGCCCAAGCAGTTTTCTGTTTGGGCTTTTTTGTTGTGGCTCGATTGCCGATGTAGTTTTCTTTTCAATAAACGTGGACTGCCCAAACCCAGTTGCAGTAAGCTACAAGGTTCCCCGTTTAACTTGTTGTCAGCCATGAACAGTTTGCTCCCGCCCATTCCAGCCAAGCGCTACTTCACCATTGGTGAGGTGGGCGAGCTGTGCGGTGTCAAACCCCATGTGCTGCGTTATTGGGAGCAGGAGTTCACGCAGCTCAGACCGGTGAAACGGCGAGGTAATCGCCGTTATTACCAACGCCACGAGGTCATGATGATCCGCAAGATCCGCGGCCTGCTGTATGACCAGGGTTTCACGATCAGTGGCGCCCGCAACAAGTTGCAAGAACTGGTGCAATTGGACCGTGAGTTGAGCCGGACGTCCATCGCGAATGAAGCGCTTTCTGCGGATGACGAAGGTTCGGATGGATTGGACAATGGGGGTGATGCCGCGGCAATTTCTGAACCGGCACGCTTTCACGAATTGCCTGCCAATTTTTCTATCCACCAGGAACTGCTGCTCATACGGGACTTGCTCTCTCTCAAAGAGCACAATAATCCGGCTATAATCTGAGTCTTGTCGGCGTGTAGCGCAGCCTGGTAGCGCACTTGCATGGGGTGCAAGGGGTCGCGAGTTCGAATCCCGCCACGCCGACCATTTATGCGATGAGATTCAAGGGTTACGTACTCACAGTGCGTAACCCTTTTTCATTGGAATTGCTTGGCTCCAACGTGAAGCTCAGTTCTTGAGCCTTGGTGCATCCAAAATGCGGCTATTCTTGTCAGCTCAGTGCAGATAACGTTACCCGCCGCTTTTTGATCGCATGCCCCACCCATTGATTGTTCCTGGCTTTTTGGCCCTGCACAGCCACCGCGCTGAGGTGCTGGCCGAGACCTTGTCGGCCTGGCTGACAAGCCAGCCACTGGCTGCGCTGGAACAAGAAGTGGTGCTGGTACAAAGCAACGGCATGGCCGAGTGGATCAAGATGGCGCTGGCCGGGCGGGGCGGTGGGGTGTGTGCCGCCACCCGGGTTGAGCTGCCTTCGCGCTTTTTGTGGCGTACCTATCGCCAGGTGCTGGGGCCTGCCAACGTCCCGCCTGAATCCCCGCTGGACAAGCTGCCCATGACATGGCGCCTCATGGCTTTGCTGCCTGCGTGTGTGGGGGATGCAGTGTTCCAGCCTGTGGCTGGGTTCTTACGGGGTCAGCAATCCGAGTCTGAGCCCGAGCGCCTGATGCAGTTGGCCAGCCGTTTGGCCGACCTGTTTGACCAGTACCAGATTTACCGCCCTGATTGGTTGCAGGACTGGGCGGAAGGTCGCAACGTCCTACGGCATCAGCCAGAGCAAGCGGTGCGGCCGCACGATGCTACACGCCAATTGCCAACAGACCAGCTGTGGCAGGCCGAACTGTGGCGGCGCGTGTTGGCCACTTTGTCGGATGCCGAAAAGCAGCTCACCCGACCCGCCTTGCACTTGCAGGCTTTGGCGCGATTGCAGTCGGGCCAGGCGCTGGCCACCCCGGTGGCGCGACGCGTGTCGGTCTTTGGCATGAGCCAGATGCCCAGCCAGTTACTGGAGATGTTGGCGGCGCTCTCCACGCACAGCCAGGTGTTGCTGGCGGTACCGAACCCCTGCCAGTACCACTGGGGCGACATCATGGATGGACGGGATGCGCTGCGGGCCGAGCGCAGGCGTCATGGCTACAAAAAGGAAAACCTCTCGACTGTCCCTTTTGAGCAGATGCACTTGCACGCCCCAGCCTTGCTGGCCGCTTGGGGGCGGCAGGGGCGTGACTTCATTCGCCAACTGGATGCTTTTGACGACCTGCAGGCTGCCCAAGAGCGCATGCCGGGCCAACGTCTGGACTTGTTTGACGATGCACCGGGCGCCGACGCCTCCCGCTTGCTCATGCAGCTGCAAAACCGCATCCGCGATTTGCGTTCGGCCCAAGACCCCGTGGACGCGTCTTTGCGCCCGGATGATGATTCCATCGTTTTCAAAGTGGCGCACAGCCCGGTGCGCGAACTCGAGGTGCTGCACGACCAGCTGCTGGCCTGGTTTCATGCACAGCCCGACCTCTCGCCACGCGATGTGGTGGTCATGGTGCCCGACATCGAAGTCATGGCCCCGGCCATCCGCGCTGTGTTTGGCCAGTACAAACGGGGCGATGCGCGTTTCATTCCCTTTGACATCGCCGACCTGGGTGCACAGGCCACCAGCCCTTTGATCAACGCGGTGGAATGGCTGCTGGCTTTGCCCCAGCAGCGCAGCCGCATGAGCGAGTTGGTGGCGCTCCTGGAAGTGCCCGCGCTGGCCGCCCGTTTTGGCCTGTCAAACGAGCAACTGCCGACGCTCACACGCTGGATGGCCGGCTCGGGCATACGCTGGGGCTTGTCAGCGGCGCACCGCGCAGGTCTGGGTCTGGCCACTTGCGGTGAAGACAACTCGGCCCTGTTTGGCGTGCAGCGCATGCTCATGGGTTACGCCTGCGGGGCTGACCCGTTACCGGACAGCGCGGGCATGGAGCCTTATGCCGAGGTGGGCGGGCTTGAAGCCGAGTTGGCCGGAGCCTTGGCGCACCTGTTGCAGGCCTTGATGGCGTGGTGGCAACAATGCGCCAGCTTAGCCACCCCGCAGGAGTGGGCCGCACGCGGGCGGGCCATGCTCGCAGCCTTGTTCAAGGCGCAGAGCGACGCCGACCGCAATGCCTTGTCGGCGCTGGACCAGGCCCTGAACGATTGGACCCGTGCTGCCGACCAGGCCGATTTTGCGCAAGCCGTTCCCTTGGCCGTGGCCCGCGGGGCCTGGCTCGACGCACTCAAAGTTCCCAAGCTGGAGCAACGCTTTCGGGCTGGCGGCGTGACTTTTTGCACTCTCATGCCGATGCGGGCGATTCCTTTTGAAATGGTGTGCCTGCTGGGCATGAACGAAGGCGACTACCCTCGACGCAGCCCCCGTGCCGATTTCGACCTGATGGGTCTGCCGAGCATGGCCCGCCCGGGAGACCGTTCGCGCCGCGACGACGACAGACAACTCATGCTCGAAGCCTTGCTGTCTGCCCGGCGAACGCTGTATGTGAGTTGGTGCGGCCGCAGCGTGCGCGACAACAGCGAGCGCCCGCCTTCGGTGCTGGTGTCGCAGCTGCGCGATGAGATCGACGCGTTGTGGGGCCCAGGCAGTGCCGAGCGCCTGACCACGGTACACCCGCTGCAGCCCTTCAGTCGTGCGTATTTTGAAGAGGGCCGTGGTTTGCTGACCTATGCGAAGGAGTGGCGGACAGCGCAATCTGTCTCGCCACCGATGACTCTCCAAGGCGATATGCCTGGCCTGGTGCCGCCATTGGAATCGGCCCAAGGCACGCCGGTGATCACGCTGGCGCAGTTGGCCAGGTTTTTGCGTCAACCTGTAGGGGCATTTTTTCGGGAACGTCTGCAAGTGCACCTGGAGGGCGACCGCAGTGTCTTGCACGACGAAGAACTGTTTGGCCTGGGTGGACTGGACCTGTACCAGTTGCTGGACCACGAACTGCAACGCGTGCCCTCGCACCTCAGCGCAGACGAATTGCCAAACCATGTGGCGCGTGTGGTGCAGCGCTTGCGTCAGGCTGGGGCATTGCCGCTTGCTGGAGTGGGCGCGCTGGAAGCGCAAAAGCTGACCCACATGCTCCAGACCCAGTTGCGGGCAGCGCTGTGCGAGCGCGAAGCTGGCCCCGATGCGACCAGTCGCGTCCTCGTCGACTTGGCGCATCCACAGGTCCACTTGCAGGACACACTGGGCGGCGTGCTGGGTGGCATGGGTGGTCAGCGGTTGCTGACCCTGCGTGCCAACAAGCTGGTCCGTATTTCAGACGCTGGCACAGCGACAGTGTTGCCTGAAAAACTCATCGACATTTGGCTGCAGTCGCTGGCCGCCGCCGCCATGGGCCAGCCGCTGCGCTGCGTGGTGGTGGGTCGCAACGCCGTGGTGCGGGTGCCCCCGCAAGCGCCAGACGCTGCTCGCGCGCAGTTGCAGGTTTTGCTGGCCACCTGGGCCGAGGGCATGCGCTGGCCATTGCCCCTGCCGCCAGCTGTGGCCTTGCAGTGGCTCAAAACCCCTGACAACCTCAATGCGTTGGCCGATGTGTATGAGGGCAGCGACTTCAAGCGCCCAGAGAAAGACCAAGACCCTGCACTGGCCCGCACCTACCCCACGCTACAGGACTTGCTGGCCACACCCGCACTGAGTCGACTGGCCGAGGCGGTGTATGCACCCCTGAAAGTTTGGGCTGCAGAAGCCGAGGTCGAGCTGTTGCCCGATGCACGGGTTGATGAGCAAGAGGGAGAGGCCGCATGAGCAGCGCTCACGCCCTCCATGCCCCGAGTTTTCCACTGCGCGGCAGTCATCTGATCGAGGCGAGTGCGGGTACCGGCAAGACGTGGACCATCGCGGCGCTGTATGTGCGCCTGGTGCTGGGCCATGGCGAAGCGAGCACCGCACCCGTGCGCCCCATGCTGCCGCAAGACGTGCTGGTGATGACCTTCACCCGCGCCGCCACCCGCGAACTGTCGGACCGCATACGCGCTCGCCTGACCGAGGCGGCGCAGATGTTTCGTGGCAGCCAGGAGCCGGATGACGCGTTTTTGCAGGAACTCTGGCGTGCATATCCTCCAGGCGAGCCACGGGAGCAGGCCGCCTGGCGGCTGTCCATGGCTGCGCAGGCCATGGACGATGCGGCGGTCTACACCATCGACGCCTGGTGCCAACGCATGCTGCGCGAGCATGCCTTTGACAGCGGCAATTTGTTTGAAGAAAACTTGGTGGGTGATGAAGCCGGGTTGCGCCTCCAAGCCGTGCAGGATTATTGGCGCCAACAGCTCTACCCCATGACCACGCCGCTGGTGGCCCAGGTGCTTCATGTCTGGCGGGGTGTGCCCGCGCTCGACAAAGACATGGCGTCCCTCATGGCGGTACCCTTGACCGATGGCGAAGTCGGCACGCTGGCCCAGGTGCTCGGCGCAGCTTTGGCCGAGCGCGAAGCGCAGCTCTGCGCCCTCAAGCAAGGTTGGGTCGAGAACGCTGACCGCTTGCAGGGTTGGATCGAGGCGCAGCTGGCACCCAAAAAACATGGCTGGAACGGCACGCTGCTGCAGCTGGGGCGCTGCCAAAAGTGGCTCGATTCGCTCAGGTCGTGGGCTCAAAGCGATGGCGATTTGAAAGCGCTACAAAATACGATGGGCAAAGGCTGGGACCGTTTTACCCCCCAAGGTCTGCTGGCGTGCCGAAAAGAAGGCGATCTGGTGGATCTGCCGCCAGAAAGTCAGGCTTATGAGCTGCTGCTGGCAGGACTTCAGGCGCTGCCCGATCCCTCTCAAGCCGCACGCCTGCATGCCCGTACCCACGTGCTGCAGCGGATGGCCGAGCTCAAGCGCCGCAGTGGTCTGTTTGGTTTTGCCGACATGCTGCAGCGCCTGGATGTGGCCCTGGCCGACCCCGAATCGGGTG
>ERZ1022756.475-NODE-475-length-11230-cov-10.333154_pt1 | contig 11230 bp, 4 predicted proteins | sample MGYA00520902_ERZ1022756 | MGnify/ENA primary metagenome ERZ1022756 (study PRJEB33162, sample SAMN09537601) | freshwater metagenome | isolation source: freshwater | place: Canada:Alberta | collected 2017-07 | study: EMG produced TPA metagenomics assembly of the... | reverse complement strand
TTCGATGCCATCAGTCAGTTTCCTTGCCGGATCAGAAGTTGAAGCGCACGCCGAACATGAAGCGACGGCCGATCTGTTCCACCTCCGACGGGTTCTGCGGGGTGCCTTCATAGGCGACATAGACTTCGTTCGTAAGATTGGCGAGATCAGCGAATAGGGTGAGGTTGGGCGTCAGGGCATAGCGCGCCGTGACGTCGACATTCTCGAACCCCTGCCGGAATTCGCCCGCCCCCAGACCGCCCAGCGTGTCGAGGAAGTCCGACCGCTTCTGATAGGCCAGTCGCAGCGACAGCCCGGCATATTCATAGAACACCGAAGCGTTCAGCACCGTGTCGGACAGACCCTGAAAAGCGAAGGTTTCGCGCTGCCCGACCGCATTAATCGCATCGAAATCGCCGCCCAGCAGGGTAAGGTTGCCCTGCACCCCAAAGCCTGCCAGCGCGCCGGGAAGGAAATCGAACTGGGTCTCGACATTGAACTCGACCCCGTAGAGCTTGCCGCTTTCGCCGTTGAAGGTCGAACCGAGCAGGTAGTTGGAACGGTCGATCCCATTGCTGTCATAGAGGTCCGAACCGACTAGCTGCTGGCTTTGGTAGAGCACGTCCTCGACCCAGCGGTGAAAGCCACTGATCGAGGCGATGCCGTTGCTGGAGAAGTAATATTCCGCCGCCACGTCCACGCCCCAAGTGTATTCGGGGGCGAGGAAGGGGTTGCCCCCGCTGATGGTCGCCCCGGTATCGCTGATCGAAGCGCCGACGCGGATCGCGGCGTAGGCCGGGCGCGACACGCCGCGTTGCCCGCCAAGGCGCAGCACGATATTGTCATTCGCCTCGTAACGCAGGTTAAGGCTAGGGAAGAGGTCGAAGAACTCCTGCGATACGTTGAGCGGCGCCGGGGCCGCGCCGAACAGCACGGTGCCCGAATTGTCGATTTCATATTGCTCAAGCCGAACGCCGCCGACAATCTGCAGCGGTCCGCCATCCCACTGTGCCATGGCATAGCCTGCGTAGATCCGTTCTTCCTGATCGTAGAATGAGGTTGGCAGGATGAAGTTCGCCGGATCGATCCCAGCCCCGGCCAGAACGCTGCGCAGTTCGCGGTCTTGCCGCTTGGTGTCGATGTAATTGACTGTCACCCCGAGCGGGAAGCGCGTCTCCCACGTGCGGTCGGTGGCGTAGGTATTGGGGTTGAACCCAAGCGCTGCCAGCGGCACCACCCCGCCGATGCCCAAGTTGTTGCCCGCAATGTCACGCCTCGTAGCGTAGAGCCCGGCACTGACCTTAAAATCATCAAGCTGCTTCCACGCATCCAGCCGCCCCGAATAGGCGTTCGACACCACGTCCTGCACGATCGGGATCAGCACCGTGCGCGGCAGGTTCTGCTCACCGATCGGAATGGAATTGAGCTGGGCCCCGCGCGACAGCACGCCGCCAGTGCTTAGGGTGCGGAACAGGTTTACGACCATGAAGCGCGGGTCGGAAGTGCGATCATAATCGACGCTGAGGCTGCGGATCGAGGAGCGCAGCAGCGGCAGATCGGTGGTGTTTTCGGTGCGGGTGTAGCCGAAAACGCTCTTTATCCCTCCATCATCGGTTTGGTAATCGAAGCCGGTCGAGGCGATGATGTTGTTGTTGTTGTAGCGGCCGTCGCTGAGATCGGCGGTGATCGAGACATTGTTGAGGCTGCCGGTCAGCCGCTCCCGCCTGCCCCGCGCGCCGCTATCGATCAGTTCGATTTCGTAGGCATAGCGCTGTTCGCGGTCGAGAAACTCGGTGTAGATGCCGTTGGCGAAGAACTTGAGCTCGTCACTGGGGCGGAATTCAAAAGCGCCGAACAGGCCGTTGGTCTGGCGCTGCAATTCATAGGTGCGGATGTCGATGTCGATCGGGATCCCGGCTGCGTCATAGCCCGCCTCGCGGTTGTCGGTGACCTGATCGCGCAGGTAGTGCGATCCGCCCAGCGCTATCCCGAAACGGTCGTCGGTCCACGACACGCGCAACGAGCCCGAGCGCTGCTGCCCGCCACCCAGATCCATGAAACCATAGCCCGCATCTCCAGTGACGCTGAAGCCGCGCTTCCCGTCGTCAATGGGCGAGAAGGTCTGCAGGTCAACCAGCGCGGTGATCGCCTCGGCGGTGATATCGGGGGTGAGCGACTTGTTGACCACCAGCTGCTGCAACAGCACGGCGGGTACTGCGTCAAACCGGAATGCTCGCTCGTTCCCTCCCTCGTCCGTGCCAGTCTGGGGCAGGCCATCGATGCTCACCGAAGTCCAACGGTTGGGCGCTCCCCGCACCTGAATGTAGCGCGCCTGACCCTGATCGAGCTGCACCGCAACGCCCGGTAGACGGGCAAGCGCTGCGGCGATGTTCTCGTCCGGGAAGCGCCCGACCGAGTCGGCGGTGGCAACATCAGTGACGTTAAGCGCCGCGCGCTTGGCCTCAGTCGCGTTTTCGAGCGAGTCGCGGATTGAGCCGGTGACGACGATTACGTTATCGCTCTCCCCCGTGCCCTCGTTGGCCGGATTGTCCTGCGCCATCGCAGGGAAAGCGAAGGTCAAACCCGAGATGGCTGCGCTGCTCAGATAAAGCGCGCGCACGGAGGTGAGATTCGCAGTCATTTTTCAGGCCCCTTGTTTTGATTTGAGGGCCGCCTAAGCTGCTTGTAAGTAAAAAATGTTACAGAGCGATTTTATCTGAACCAATTTTCTAAACAATCGAATTATCAGACAGTAAAAATCTACGGTAATGTCGAAATTTGCACATAATTAAGTCATATAAATGTCTCAAAAATTACATAATGCGATTTATTGAAGTGCTTATCACCCTTTGGATGGAATTTTGCGCGCCAAAAGGCTCTTCACGGTCGGGGATGTGACATCGGGGCAACGTCCGATAAGTGTCATTTTTCTGTAGCCGACGTGCAACCGAAGTCTAACCGAACCGCAATAATGCCGGCCTAGGGGTCGCCCGTGCAACCACACCATAACGGGGCAACATCATGAAATCCTACCTTTTGCGTCACGCATTTCTCTCCAGTGTCGCAACCATCGGCCTTGCAGCTGCGTCTCCCTCCTTTGCGGCCGGGGCCGACGCCGATGCGGAAGCGATCGCCGAAACCAAGGATGCCATTACAGAAGAAGAGGCATCGGAAGGCGGCGAGATCATGGTCTACGGCAAGGGCGAGGTTCGCCAAGTGACCGAGATCGGGGCGGCCGATATCCAGCTGACCACAGCCGGTTCCAGCCCATTCATCGCGCTGCGCAAGCTGCCCGGCGTCAACTTCCAGTCGGCCGATCCCTTCGGTGCCTATGAATGGTCGACCCGCATCACCCTGCGTGGCTTCAACCAGAACCAGCTGGGCTTCACGCTCGACGGCGTGCCGCTGGGCGACATGAGCTATGGCAACACCAACGGATTGCACATCAGCCGCGCGATTATTGCCGACAACATCGGCCAGACCCGCGTCAGTCAGGGTGCCGGTGCGCTCGGCACAGCTTCGACTTCGAACCTTGGCGGTACGCTCGAGTTCGCCAGCCGCGCGCCGCAGGACGAGCTCGGCATCGCCGGCAACGTGACCTATGGCGACAGCAACACCATGCGCGTCTACGGCACGCTCGACACCGGCGATCTTGGCGGAGTGAAGGCCTACATCAGCGCTGCGCATATCGATGCGGAAAAGTGGAAAGGTTTCGGCACCCAGCGTTCGACGCAGGTGAACGCCAAGGTCGTGGCCGATTTTAGCCCGTCAACCACTCTCACCGCCTTCGTCAATTTCTCCGACCGCAAGGAGAATGACTATCAGGATCTCAGCCAGGAGATGATCGGACGGCTGGGCTACGATTGGGACAACATCTCGAACGATTGGCCGCTGGCTGTGCGGCTCGCCTTCATCGGCGCAAACCGCGGCGATACTGGCGTTGTGGTCGGGCCCAACACCTTTGGCACCACCTACCCCGCGCCGATCCGCACGGTTGACGATACCTATTTCGACGCGGCCGGTCTGCGCCGCGACTGGCTGGCCAGCGGTCGGATCGACCAGCAGATCGGTGATAGCGTCAAGTTGGGCGTGCAAGCCTATCTGCACACCAACAAGGGCCAGGGTTCGTGGATCACGCCCTACCGTGCCAGTCCCGGCGGCCTGCCGATCAGCTTCCGCACCACCGAATATGAAATCGAGCGCATCGGCGTGCTTGGCGATCTCGCAGCCGAACTCGGCGCCCACACCGTTCGGGTGAACCTGTGGTACGAAAACAACGACTTCGAACAGGCGCGTCGTTTCTACGGCATGGGCACCAGCCAGACCGTGCCGGGTGCCAACGCTCTGGACTACCAGTCCAACCCGTTCTTCACCCAGTGGAACAACGCTTACAACACCCGCACTCTCCAGTACGCCATTCAGGATCAGTGGGAATTGAGCGACGCCTTCACCGTCACGGCGGGTTTCAAGGGCCAGAGCGTTAAGCTGGAAGCCACCCCGATCAACCCAACACCCGGTCCGCTAGCGCTGGGCGAAATCGAGGGCGAGGACATGTTCCTGCCGCAGGTGGGCGTGCTCTACAAGCTGGGCGGTGGCAACGAAATCTTCGCCAGCTTCACCCAGAACCAGCGTGCCTTCACGGCCGCTGCGACGACCGGTCCGTTCGCGACTTCGGCCGCGGGCTTTGCCGCGCTGCGTGACCGGATCGAGCCGGAGACGACTGACACCTATGAAGTCGGCTTCCGTTTCGGCGAAGGCCAGCTGACCGGAGTGATCGCAGGCTACCTTGTCAACTTCAGCAACCGCCTGCTGGCCGTGCCGCAGGGGCCGGGCATCGTCGGCAATGCCGCGCTGCTATCTAACGTCGGCGACGTTCGCTCGATCGGTGCAGAAATCGGCCTGCAATGGCAGCCGGCGCCCGATTTCACCGTGACCGGCAGCTATGCCTACAACGAGAACACCTACCGCGACGACGTTATCAACCAGACGGGTGTGGTGGTGCAGCGGATCAAGGGTCGCACCGTGGTGGACAGCCCGGAAAGCATCGCTAACCTCGAACTCGCCTATGACAACGGACAGTTCTACGCCCGCGGTAATGCCAACTACACGTCGGAACGGTTCTTCACCTTCTCCAACGATCGGTCGGTCGACGGGCGGGTGTTGGTAGACGCGCTGATCGGCTTCCGTCTGCAAAGCGACAACCGCTTCCTTAACGGGCTGGCGATCGAAGGAACGGTCACAAACCTGTTCGATGAAGAGTTCGTCGGCACCATCGGCTCGAACGGCTTCGGCTTTGCGGGCGATAACCAGACCTTGCTGGCAGGGGCCCCGCAGCAGTTGTTTGTGACCTTGCGCAAAAACTTCTGACGATGCTTTGGGAGCCGCCGGACTGTACCCCGGCGGCTCCCATCATAATGGCCGATGATTTCACTGTCATTATCGGCCATTCTTGTTGCCATCCTGCATTGACACCGCGACGAGGTTGCCCGTGATCCGTAACTTGTTTGAGAAACGTATTTCGCGCCGCACCACGCTCGCCAGTCTGGCAGCAGGGACAGCGGCTCTGTCGTGGTCCGATGTGGCCTTCGCTGCGACTGACGCACCTTTCCGACACGGCGTCGCAAGTGGCGATCCCGATACGACCAGTGTGGTGCTGTGGACGCGTGTGACAGCGTCGGGTGATGTGACGCTAGTGGGCGAGGTCGCCCATGACCCCGATTTCACCGCCATTACCGCCAGCGCCCAACTGCCGACCGGGCCGGACCGCGATCACACGATCAAGTGGTTGGCGCACGGCCTTGAAGCCGGACAGACCTACTATTACCGCTTCCGGCTCGACGCAGCTGTATCCCCCACGGGCCGCGCCCGTACGCTGCCGAGTGGCAAGCTCGACCGGCTGGGCATAGCGCTCGCTTCCTGTTCCAACTTCGCCTTTGGCTATTTCAATGCCTATGAAGCCATCGCCCGTGATGCGGCGGTGGATTTCGTATTGCATACCGGCGATTACATCTATGAATATGGTCACGACGGCTGGGGCGACGAGGTTGCCCGTGATCTGGGACGCAGGCATGACCCAGCACACGAAATCGTCAGCCTATCCGATTATCGCCGCCGCCATGCGCAGTACCGGACCGATGCGGGCGCACAGGCTATGCACGCAGCGCATACATTCATGGCCTGCTGGGACGATCACGAAAGCGCCAACAATCCTTGGACCGGCGGCGCGCAGAACCATCAGGCTGGCAGCGAAGGCGACTGGCAGGCGCGGCGTGAAGCCTCGGTCCAGGCCTATTTCGAATGGATGCCGGTGCGCGAACCCGAATGGCTCGACCGTCAAGCTTCCACGCGGATGCAGTTCTGGCGCAGCTATAGTTTCGGTGATCTCGCAACGCTGACCACGCTGGAAACCCGCCACACGGCACGGGCCGAGCAGGTCGATTACGCACCACTGATGGCGCAGACCGGTGATGCAGAAGCGATCGCGCGGTTCCGCCGCGATGTGCTGGGGGCACCGGGCCGCCGGATGATCTCGCCCGAATGCGAGGCCGATCTCACCCGCAGCCTTGAGCAATCTGTTGCGGCCGGGCAGCCTTGGCGGCTGATCGGGAACGCCATCCCGATCGCGCGCACGGATGTCCCCGACCTCGTGGCGCTGGGCGTCCTGCCAGATCCCGATGCGCCCGGCGCTCCCTTTGCAGGTGCCGCGCTTGGCAACGCAAAGGTGCTGGCCGCCAAGGGCCGGGCGGGCCTGCCATTTTATCCCGACACCTGGGATGGCTACCCGTGGGCCCGCGAACGCCTCTACGATCTCGCGCGCAAGGCCGGGGCGGAAGACCTGATCTTCCTGACAGGTGATAGCCATAGCTTCTGGGCCAACAGCCTGAAGGATGCTGCGGGCCGACCGGTAGGCGTCGAACTGGGTACCGCCGGCGTCACCTCGCCGGGTGACTTCGTGGAAAGCGGTTTCGGAGACGCTTTGTCGAAGGCGCTCGACAAAGCCTTCGCTGATCACGTCCCCGAAGTGGTGTGGACCGACAATATGCATCAGGGCTACGTTCGGCTTGATCTCGGGCGTGAAGCTGCCGAGGCAACCTTCATTGCGATCGATACAATTATCAGCCGGAATTTCAGGCCGTTTATCGTAAATCGTGTCGGGATTGGCCGGGTCGCCGGAACTGTCGGCTTCATCTGATCCGGCCAGCCAGAGCGAATATCCCCCTTGGCGCATGTCATTTTTCTGTCATAATCAAGCTGTTGCGCAGCTTCGTAAAGTGGCGCATTCGTCAGGCATGGGGCGGGAACGTGAATTTTTGCTGGGCCGGATTCGGCTAGCGCTGGCGGGCGACGACGCTGGCGATGAACAACTGGTAACCAGCCTGCCAAATCCCAGCGCTCTTGACCGCCTAGAGAAGGCGGCGTGGATTGCCTTGGATCTGTGGGGTGACGATGCCGAACTTCGGGCATCGCACTGCCGCTGGGAGCATTTTGAAAGGCAAAGACTTCAAGACCTATCGGTCAGCCTCTTGACCGTGTGTGCCGAACGATAGCGCCCTGCTTCCGGCAGCCCGACGCCAATCACCACTGAGCTTAGCCCATTGCCGCAAGCCTAAAGGCTGCTGTGAGCTCGTCGAATCCTGACACATGATCTTGGGTTGTGCCGCAGTATCAGCGGAGTGAGGAGCCATTCAGGTTGCCTGCCAGTGTCAGGCGTTCCAGTCGCCATTACGCTCTGCCTTAGGACTGCGTGCCCGCTGCATTTGCGCCAAAAGATGGCCTGACGCCGTTCTGTCATGGCCCGGACACTTCCCTGTCACGGAGCGCGGCTAACGCCCGCTACGAAACGGCGCCCACTATTGGTGCTGGCACAGGGGAACAACGTCACATGATCCGGACCAAGCTTTTCGTAGGCACCGCTGCTGCGGCAGTGACCGCGTTTTCTGCCACAACCGCTATGGCGATGGAGTCTGCGCAGACCACATCGGTCGCGGTGCAATCGGGCGGAGCGATAGCCGAGACCGAAGAAAGCGAGGACGACAAGATCCAGACCGCCAAGGAAATCGTCGTTCAGGGCAATATCGGCTTCCGCAATCGCAGCGACGCGGCTGAACCGATCCTTGTCTATGACGAAGAGTATTTTCAGCGCTTCGAACCGCTGACCGCCGGCGATGCCTTGAAGCGCGTGCCGGGTGTTACCTTCCTGTCGGACGTCATCGAAAGCGATGGAGCACGCCTGCGCGGGCTTGATCCGGGCTACACCCAGATCCTGATCAATGGCGAGCGCGTTCCCGGCGGCCAGACGGACCGCTCGTTCTTCCTCGACCGGATTCCGGCCGAACTGATCGAGCAGGTTGAAATCGTGCGCTCGTCATCGGCGCGGCGCACCGGCGACGCCGTGGCAGGATCGCTCAACATCAAGCTGCGCGACGGCTTCTCGCTCGATGGCGGCTATTTACGGGCTGGCGGGCTGTTTTTCGATGATGGCGAGGTCAAGACTTCGGGCGGGTTCTACTACGGCGGCGCGCTGGCTGGCGGACGGGTGCTGATCGGAGCCAACGTGCAGGGCCGGTATAACCCCAAGGAAAAGTCGAGCCTGCGATACGGCGATAGCCCGGAAAACAATTCCAACTTCGCCACCGATGATTTCGACAACCGCGAAGACCAGACCGATGTGCGCGACGGCACCGATTACGCCTTTAACGCCAGCTGGGGGATCGAAAGCGAGACGACCGAGTTCGAAATTCTTGGCAATTTCGTGCGCACCGAGCGGATCGAAAACGAGCGATCGTTCGAATACAACAGCCCGACCGCCATCAATGGCCCGGTGCGCACCACCAACCCCGGCAACCTGTTGACCGACAATGCCAACGTCAACGACATCACCACGGAAAGCTGGTCGGTGATCGCCAAGCTCGATCAGGAATGGGGCCTCGGCGAAACCCAGCTTCGCATCGGCTATGCCAGCTTCGACGATTTGCAGGACCAGTTCGAATACGAGATCGATTTCGACCGCTCGACCCCGCGCTTCACCGGCGATCTTCAGGTGCTGGACATCAACGACACCGAACTGTTCATCAATCTCGAACACGAATTCGAGCTGTCCGAAAATCTCGAATTCGCGGTCGGCGGCTTCATGCAGAACAAGGATCGCGACACGCTGCTCCAGACCGTGCGCAGCCGGTTCAACGTGCCGGCCTCGGCGCGGCAGGGTTATGACCAGTTCACCCGCAACCCAGCGGAATTCGTGCCCAACCCCTTCCCGCCGCTGGCAGGGGACCTGAGCAACATTCAGGAAGACCGCCGCGATCTGTATGCGCTGATCGAGGGCGAGTTTGACAATCTCACCTTCGAGGCTGGGATCCGCTGGGAAAACACGACCGCCAACATCGAAGGCGTCGAGAACGAATACGACGAGTTTCTGCCGTCGGCCTCGCTCAAGTACGAAATGGGCGATGGGCGTGTCACGCTGTCGGGCGCGCGCACGCTGCGCCGGCCGCGGTTCGATTTCATCTTCTCCGGCACGCTTGAAGCCGAACTCGGTGATAATGATTTCCAGGGCAATCCCTTCCTCGCACCGGAAACCGCATGGGGCGGCGACCTTGGCTACGAACACAAGATCGGCAAGACCGGGGTAGTCGGGGTCAACGTGTTCTACCGCGATATCAGCAACCTCACCGAAATCGCGACCGTGCTGGATGCTGCTGGCCGCCCGGTTGAAGGTTCGGAAGGGCAGGGCACCTTTGTCTTCACTCCGCGCAACACGGGCAATGGCGAGGTTTACGGGATCGAATTCGACGCTTCGTTCAGCCTGTCATTCCTTGGCCTGCCCAACACCGGCGTGTTCGGGAACCTCGCGCTGCTCGACAGCACGATCACCGACGAATTCGGTGAGCGGCAGTTCAACGACCAGTCCGAATATGTCTACAACTTCGGCGCCATTCAGAACCTCCCCAAGTTCGGCGCCGCCTTCGGCGCAACCTATCGCAAGCAGGGAGAGGCCTTTGGCCGCGTAGTGGGCGAAGAAATCTTTACCCGCTATGGCGCGGACCTCGAAATCTTCATCGAAAAGCGCTTCGGCGACAGCTTCACCATCCGCGCGGTGGGCTCGAACCTGCTCGACAGCACCAAGGACGAAGACTTCAACAAGTTCACCACCGTCGAAGACCAGCAGGATCGCAGCTTCGACGAATACGAACTCGAAAGCGAACGTGCTGGACCGGTGTTCCAAGTGGTCGCGAGGTATGCGTTCTGATGCTGCGTCCACTCCATGGCCTCGCGTTGCTCACGATCGGGATGGCGGGGGGCTGTGCCACGGTCCCCCCGATCATGGGCGATCCGGCCGTCACCGTGACCGCGCGGGCGGAAACCCCGCCGGTCGGCACGGCGCGTGAGGATGCGGCCGATGATCCGGCGATCTGGCGCAACCCGGCCAATCCGACGGCAAGCCTGATCGTCGGCACAGATAAAAAGGGCGGACTTTACGTCTACGACCTGCAGGGCGCGCAGAAGAGCTTTCTTCCAGCGCTCGGCCTCAACAATGTCGATCTGATAGATCTGCCCGATGGCCGCGTGCTGGTGGCCGCGAGCGACCGGAGCGATCTAGCGCAGGTGCAGCTGTTCCTCGCACTGCTCGACACTGCGACCGGCGCGCTCTCACCTGCAGGCAAGATCGTGATCGGACCGGGCGAAGGCTATGGCATTTGCATGGTCAAGCCTGCGGGTGCCGAGGGCGTGATAGCCTTCAGCGCGCCCAAGGGCGGGACGATCTACCGCACTATCATCACCGAAGCGAACGGGGCCTTTACCGGCACCACCACCACGCTGGCGCAGGTGCCGACCCAGACCGAAGGCTGCATCGCCGACCCGCGCACGGGTATGCTCTACATCGGTGAGGAGGACGCGGGCATCTGGGCAATCAACATGACCTCAGGAGACAAGCGGATGGTTGCTCCGATCGACAACAAGATGCTGGTTGCCGATGTGGAAGGTCTCGCCATCGCCCCTGAGGGCAAGGACGGCGGTTACCTCGTCGCCTCATCGCAGGGGGACAATGCCTATGCCGTGTTCCGCCTGCCCGGTGTCACCCCGGTGGGCCGCTTCCGCATCGCGCAAGGCAGCTTCGGGAGTGTCGAGGAAACCGACGGCATCGAGCTCGACATTCGTGACTTCGGCCCCGATTTTCCCGCAGGCATCTTCATCGCGCAGGATGGGATCAACGCGCCGGCGGCGCAGAACTTCAAATATGTCCGCTGGG
>ERZ1022756.474-NODE-474-length-11233-cov-25.465647_pt1 | contig 11233 bp, 15 predicted proteins | sample MGYA00520902_ERZ1022756 | MGnify/ENA primary metagenome ERZ1022756 (study PRJEB33162, sample SAMN09537601) | freshwater metagenome | isolation source: freshwater | place: Canada:Alberta | collected 2017-07 | study: EMG produced TPA metagenomics assembly of the... | reverse complement strand
CCATTTCAAGGTTGAGATAACTGTCGGCGATGGCGGCATGCCATGCTCTGGCAAAATCGGGGTCGCTCCGGCGCGTCTGATAGGCGCGCGTCACGGTAACTCTGGCGGCTGACGCGGCACGTTCAATGTCGGACGTGGCCGTGAGAGTTTCCAGAAACCGCTTGCGCCAGTGCCGCCCCGGGGCGGTGCCGCTGGGCGATCGGGCGGGCACGGAATCGGCCATGAACACCACTCCTTCTGGCGAACGAAAACAGGCGGCGCTCCGCAAGGGAGAGCCGCCTGCTGGCGAATCGCTATTTCTCGACTATGCCCTCTGATAACCAGATGGCGTCACGATGTCAAGAAAAATAACCTATTTGGTTAGATGATCCCGATGGCCTTGCCGGCACGTTCAAACATACCGAGGATGGTCTGTACCTGCTCCGCCGTGTGTTCGGCGCACAGCGAACAGCGCAGCAAGGTCATGCCCGCGGGGGTCGCCGGGGGGCGGGCGAGGTTGACGTAAAGGCCTTCCTTCAGCAGCGCCTCCCACATCATCGCGCCCTTTTCCAGATCGGGCATGATGACCGCGATAATCGCGCTTTGCGGGGTGTCCGTGCCGAGCTGGAAGCCGAGCGCCTTGAGCCCGCCGTGGAGCGTGCGGCTGTTCTCCCACAGATGTGCGCGCTTGTTCCCGCCGTGCATCAGCTTGCGGATCGAGGTGGCCGAGCTTGCCATGACTGACGGCGGCAGCGCGGCGGTGAAGACGTAAGGGCGGCACACCAGGCGCAGCACTTCGAACTTGGGATGGTTCGACACGCAGAAGCCGCCCACAGTGCCGACGCTTTTAGAGAAGGTGCCGATGATGAAATCGACATCGTCGAGCACGCCCTGTTCCTCGGCCACGCCGCGACCATGTTCGCCGATGAAGCCCATTGAATGGGCCTCGTCGACCAGCACCATCGCGCCGTTTTCCTTGGAGACGCGCACCATTTCCTTCAGCGGGGCGACGTCGCCCATCATCGAATAGACGCCTTCGAGCACCACCAGTTTGCCCGCGCCTTCGGGGATACGCTTCAGGCGCTTTTCCAAAGCCTCGACGTCGTTGTGCTTAAACGGCACGACCTCGGCGTTGCCCATCGCGCAGCCATCCCAGATCGAGGCATGGCTATCGATGTCGAGGATGATGTAATCACCCTTGCCCGCCAGCGTCGAGATGATCCCGAGATTGGCCTGATACCCGGTCGAAAAGACCATTGCGTGGTCCATGTCGTAAAATTCGCGCAGCGCCGTTTCGACATCGCGGTGATCGCGGAAGGTGCCGTTCAGCACGCGGCTGCCGGTGGTGCCTGCGCCGAAGTCTTCCATCGCGCGCTTGCCCGCTTCGATCACATCCGGATCGAAGGTCATGCCCATGTAATTATAGGTGCCGAGCAGGATCGTATCGCGCCCGTTGCAGATCGCACGGGTGGGCGACAGCACCTGTTCCATGACAAGATTGAACGGATCCTCAACACCCGCAGCGAGCAGGGTCTCGCGGGTCTGGATGATGGGATCGAACTTGGCGAGCAAATCGACAGGTGCGGCGGAGGTTAGAGTTTCAGTCATGGAGGTCGCCATTATCAGCTATCCTGCAACTTGTAGACTGCCGCGATGAGCTGACCCCAATTTTCGATCTCGGCCTGCTGGTTCATCGAGATGATGATGTCGAATTCATCCTCGATCGCGGCAACGAAATCCATAACCGTCAGGCTGTCGAACTCGAAATCGCCGGCAAATGTGGTTGCGTCCTCGATGGCTATGCCCTTCTTGTTAAAGGGTTCTACCAGAGTGCGGATGGAAGCGTCGACGTCTGCGGGGGTCATGGCGGCTATGCTTTCTCAGGATCGGTTGTCGGGCGGGCGCTTGCCCGGTAATACGTGTGCAAAGCGGCGGATGATGCAGCTTGTCAAGTTTCGCCGTGCCGGTCGGGTGCAGCGCAGCTTGTCCGGGGGGAATAATGGCTGATAATTCAACACAGGCTGAACCATTGGCGGCGGCGCCTTCGCTGCCATCGCCGTCCGGCTATTCCAACCACGCGATCCATCTGGTGCGCACCACCCAGCAGATCAACCTGGCGCTGAGCCAGATGGCCGATGCCAAGGCTTCGATCCTGATGGGGGCGACGTTTCTGGTGTTCACCATCGCCGTCGGGCAGGCGCGCAGCGGCGGGCTGCCGTGGTCGCTCGGAGTCCTGGCGCTGTTCGCCTTTATCTCCGCGATGTGCGCGGTGTTCGCGGTGCTGCCTTCGGTGAGCGGGCCGACCTCGGCGAAACTTAACGACGGAGTGCCCAACAAGCTGTTCTTCGGCTATTTCACGCACATGGACGAGGGCGAATGGACCGACAGCATCCTTGCTGAACTGCACGCCGACGAGACCGTGTTTCGCACCATGCTGCACGACATCTACCAGAACGGGCAGGTGCTTCAGCGCAAGAAATACCGGTACCTTGCCTATGCCTACAAGAGCTTCATGGTTGGCCTGACCCTGACCGCGATCACATTTTGCGTAGAGTTTGCAGCCCCATTCGCTTGAGCCTGTGCGCCGCTCAAACCAGTGCGTTCACCGCCGACATGAACGGCCCGATCGACACCGGCTTCGACAGATAGCCTTCCGCCCCTGCCGCACGGATCCGTTCCTCATCACCTTTGGCCGCAAATGCCGTGACCGCCAGCACCGGAATGCCCGCCAGCCGCCGGTCGCGCTTGGCCGCTTCGATCAGGTCGACGCCGGATATTCCGCCCAGCTGGATGTCCATGATGATCAGATCGGGAGATACATCGCGAGCGGTTTGCAGCACCAGATTGCCGTCCGCCACCGGCTCCACATCGAACCCGTTCGCGCGCAGCACGTCACAGAACAGCCTCCTGTTGAGGTCATTATCCTCGACAACCATGATCCGCTTTGTCACTGAACGCCCCGCATTCGAACGCTTTACGATTAACTTCGGTCAAAGGACAGGACAATCCCGTTTCGCCCACCATCCGATGCCGCAAACCCCCAGTCACTGGCACTGGCCGCGCTTGGCTGGGTGCTGGAATGCGAAGACCGCGCCGCGCGCTACCTTGAATTGACGGGCCTGGATCCCGATTCCCTAAGGGCTGGGCTGGGTGATCCGATGATCCTTGCCTCGCCACTCGAATTTCTCGCCAATCACGAACCCGATCTGATCCGCGCGGCAGAGGCTTTGGCCGTTACGCCCGAGGAACTGGTCGCCGCCAAGGACGCTTTGCAAGCATGACCCGACCGCTTATTATTTCCGACTGCGACGAAGTGCTGCTGCACATGGTCGCCCCGTTCAAGGACTGGCTGGAGGCCTCGCAGGGCGTCAGCTTCCACCTCGAAGGCCACAATTTCGCCGAAGCGTTGCGCTGGCAGGAAAGCGGCGAACTGCTTGCGCCCGCGGATATCTGGAAGATGCTGGGCCGGTTCTTCGACAACGAAATGGATTCGCAGATGCCCATTGCCGGTGCGGTGGAAGGCATCAACACGCTGGCGGAAAGAGCCGATGTGGTGATCCTTACCAATCTGGTCGATGGTCACCGCGATGCCCGCGCACAGCAGCTCGCCAAGGTCGGCATCAACGCCCGCGTCTTCACCAATCAGGGCCCGAAAGGCCCGGCGTTGAAGGCGATTGTCGACGAATATGCGCCCACGCGCGCCCTCTTCATCGACGATCTGGCCCAGCACCATGCCTCCGTCGCCGAGATCACGCCGCACGTCACGCGGCTGCACCTGTGCGGCGAACCGATGATCGCCCACGCCATTGATTGCGCCCACAAGGCAGGCCACGCCCATTCGCGGATCGACCGCTGGGATGAAGCCTTGCCGTGGCTGCTGGAACGACTGGAGAATTGAACATGAGCTATACCGCAAAACTCGCCGAACTCGGCATCACCCTGCCCAAGGCGGCGGCGCCCGTGGCAAGCTATGTGCCGGTGGTGGTGCATGGCGGCATGGCATATGTTTCCGGCCAGCTCCCCTTCGTCGATGGTGTGGTGGTCACCGGCCGGTTGGGCGATGATGTCAGCGTTGAAGATGGCAAGGCTGCCGCGCGCGCCTGCGGGCTGATGATCGTGGCCCAGCTTCAGGCCGCAGGACTGCTCGATCAGGTCGAGCGGGTGGTGAAGCTGGGTGCGTTCATCAATTGCACGGCCGAATTCACGCAGCAGCCCGAAGTCGCCAATGGCGCGTCGGATTTGATGGAACAGATCTTCGGCGGCGCGGGTCAGCACGCGCGTGCTGCGGTTGGCGTGCCCGCCCTGCCGCGCGGCGCGGCGGTTGAAGTCGATGCGATCATCGCTTTGAAGGCATGAGCGCAAGTCACGCTCCGGATTGGCTGACGCGGTGGGAATATGCCCATCGCGGTTTGCACGGTGCGGGCGTGCCTGAAAATTCGCTCGCGGCAGCGGAGGCTGCCATCGCAGCCGGCATGGGTGTAGAATGCGATATCCAGCGCAGCCGTGACGATCACCCGATGGTATTCCACGATTGGGACCTCGCGCGCCTGACGGGCGAAGCAGGCAACACCGGACACCTGCCTGCCGAAGCACTAGAGGCGTTGAGCCTGCTAGGGACACAGCAGCATCCGATCAGGCTCGCGACCCTGCTTGAAAGGGTGGCGGGCCGGGTGCCGCTGCTGATCGAGATCAAATCCATGCCGGATTATGATGTCGAATGGACGTGTGCCTCTGTCGCATGGCTGCTCGACACCTATTCAGGTGCCGTAGCGGTGATGAGTTTTGATCCGCGTGTGCCGATGTGGTTCGCTGTTAACGCTCCCGATATCGTGCGCGGAGTGGTTGGCACCGATTCTCACGAAAACGGCTTCGAAGGCGTGTGGCGCGATCCCGCTACGCTGGCCGACGCGCAGCCCCACTTTCTTGCCATCGATGTGCGCGATCTTGACCGGGCTGAGGCGGCGGCGTGGCGCGGGCAGGGCCATCCGCTGCTGACATGGACGGTGCGATCGCCTGAAACGCGCGCGACGGGCCTCGCCTACGCCGATGCGCTGATCGCCGAAGGGGCGGGGCTGGCGTGACCGGACCGGAGCTGACCGTGCGCATTGCCTCGTCAGTGGGCGCCTTCGGGCGCGAGGAATGGAATGCGCTCGGCGGGAGCGACAACCCCTTTGTATCCCACGAATTCCTGACCGCGATGGAAGACTCCGGCTCGGTCGGCCCTGGCACCGGCTGGGAGCCTGCGCCGATTGCGATTGTGGACGAGGCGGGCGCGTTGCTCGCCGCCATGCCCGCCTATGCCAAGGGGCACAGCCAGGGCGAATATGTGTTCGACCATGCCTGGGCCGATGCCTGGCACCGGGCAGGCGGGCGATATTACCCCAAGCTCCAGATCGCCGCGCCGTTTACGCCGGCCACCGGCCCGCGCCTGTTGCTGTCCGACCCGGCGCTCGCCCCGCATCTGCTCAAGGGGGCCGAGGCGGTGTGCCTCCAGAACAAGCTGTCCAGCGCCCACGCGACCTTCATCGCGCCCGGACAATTGCCGCTGTTCGAGGAAGCTGGATGGATGCCGCGCGCCGATATCCAGTTCCACTGGCTCAACCGCGGCTACGCGACATTTGACGATTTTCTTGGCCAACTGTCATCGCGCAAACGCAAGGACTTGCGCAAAGAACGTAGCAGCGCGGTGGCGGGGCTGACGATCCGGCAGCTGACCGGCAGCGACATCCGCGAGGAGCATTGGGATGCGTTCTGGGTGTTCTATCAGGACACCGGCGCCCGCAAATGGGGGCAGCCTTACCTTACCCGTGAAGCCTTCACCCTGCTGGGCGAGCGGCTAGGGGACCGGATTGTGCTCATCCTCGCCTATGATGGGCCCAATGAAAGCGATCGGCCGATTGCCGGGGCACTGAATTTCGTGGGCAAAGATGCGCTCTACGGCAGGTATTGGGGCTGCACGCGCGAGGTGCGCTTCCTGCATTTTGAGCTGTGCTATTATCAGGCCATCGACATTGCGATTGCGCGCGGGCTGAGCCGGGTCGAGGCGGGCGCGCAAGGCGGGCACAAGCTGGCGCGCGGGTATGAACCGGTGCAGACATGGTCCGCGCACTGGATCGCCGATCCCGGTTTCCGCAGCGCGGTCGCCGATTTCCTCGAACGCGAACGCGAAGGCGTGGCGAGCGATCAGCTCTATCTCGGCAGCCGCACCCCATTCAGGAAAGGCTGATCAGGCCGCACGCAGCCGGTCATCGGTGAGCCACTGGCGTGCGCGACGCTGGGCTTCGGCGATTTCGCGGGCGGTCATTTCATCGGAGATATCGGCGCGGCAATGGGCGGCTTCTTCATGCCCGCGTGCGGCGGCAAGGTTGAACCACTTGTGCGCTTCGATGAGATCGCAGGTCGCGCCATTGCTGCCGGTCGAGAAAGCGACCCCCAGATCGAAGCAGGCCTCTGCTTGACCCCGTCCAGCTGCCGCCAGCCATGCGCCAAGCAGGCCTTCGCCAGATGTTCCATGTGAAACATTCGTTCCGATTGGGATAATTGTCATGTTGCGATCCTTCAGTCACCTGGCCACCCCCCAAGGCGACCTTCCGTGATGAGAGAAGTGCGGCAGTCATGGTCAATTATTGGTTAACGATGTTTGTGGTTTGTGATTGGTGAGCTTTTGCCCCGCCTCTCTGCCAAAGCCGCTTGTGCGCCTACGGGGGCTTGCCTATATGGCGCGCACTGCATTCCGCTTGCTGGGACCAAGTGAGCCAATGAAAAAATTCAGGGCGTCAGGACGCGATGGTCTTCCCAGCAGCTTATGGGACGAGAGAGCTTGATGCCAACCACCGCGTCTGATGATATTGATATCCTCGAAAAGGCCAAGCGCCTGCTAGCGCCGGACTATGTGCCGGGCGACGACGAGGAATACATGAACGACCGCCAGCAGGCCTATTTCAGGATGCTGCTGATCGAATGGAAACGGTCGATCCATTCCGCCGCAGGGCAAACTCTTCAATCGCTGCAAGACGGCCCGATCCGTGAGGCCGATCTCACCGATCGCGCATCGAGCGAGACCGATTGGGGCATCGAACTGCGCACCCGCGATCGTCAGCGCAAGCTTGTCGCCAAGATCGATTCGGCTTTGCGGCGTATTGATTCGGGCGAATACGGCTATTGCGAAGTCACCGGCGAACCCATCGGCCTGCGCCGCTTGATCGCCCGGCCTGTCGCCACCATGACGGTGGAGGCGCAAGAAGCGCACGAGCGGCGCGAAAAGGTTTCGCGGGACGACTGAGATGTGAACAGGTGCGGCGCGTCTTGTCCCGCGTTGGGACGCCATGCAACAACCCGCCGTGCGCAAGCCTGTCCTTTACTCCACGGTAACTGCATAAGCCGCACCAGCAGAGTGTTGCACCGTCTTTGATGAGCATGATGCAGCGCCCGCGCTGCGGGGCTTGAAGCGGCTGAGGAGGCTAACGGGACCATGACAGGTGTTGAAACCCGCAGTGTTGCGCGCGACAGCCTGTTCTTGCTGGCCGATATCCGTGTCGAACAGGGCGCTGAGGTGCACCGCGTCAGGGTGCGCAATCTTTCCGACGGGGGCATGATGGGCGAAGGCCACCTGCACGTGCAGCGCGGCCATCGCGTTACGGTTGAGCTGCGCAACATCGGCGTTATCGGCGGCACGGTCGCATGGGTTCAGGACAACCGGTTTGGGGTTGCTTTCGATGACGAGATCGATTCCCAGAAGGCCCGCAGGCCGCTTCAGGCGACCGATCAGCCAGCTATTGCACTTGTGGAGCCGTCTTGGGCGCACCGCGCACCGCGCCCACCCTTGCCCAGCCAGCTGCGCAAGATCTGATCTTCTTTTCTTTGCACTGCCGCATTGCCACGCATTCCTGCAAGCTGACCGCGACGTTACAACCTGCTAGGCAGGTCGCGATGCGATTCTGGTTGCCCCTGTTTGCTGCGCTGGTGCTTTCATCCTGCGGCCCTGCCGGGGATGCAGGCCCGATTGAGGTGGCGATTATTGGCGCGCCCGGCAGCCTCTTCCAGCAGGGCGTGCGCCTGGGACCGCCGGCCCAGCACGTCCGCGCTGCAACATCGGAAGGGCTGGTCGCTCTGGATCAGGCGGGTCAGGTGGTGCCGGCTATTGCCGAGCGTTGGATCGTCACCGATGACGGCCTCAGCTACATCTTCCGCCTGCGTGACACCACTTGGCGGAATGGTGGCGAGATTACCGCCCTCGACGTGCGGCAACAGCTGCGTCAGGCAATGGCGCGGGTTAGCGGCACGTCGCTCGCGCTAGACCTTGCCAGAGTTCGCGAGATCAGGGCTATGACCGGCCGAGTGGTCGAAGTGCGGCTGACCGCGCCGATGCCCGATTTCCTGCGCCTGCTGGCCCAGCCTGAACTTGGCTTTGTCCGGAACGGCAGTGGAGCCGGGCCGATGGCGATTGCGCGAAAAGGGCAGGGTAAAGGTGCGCGGCTGTCTGCCTTGCCGCCCGAATCCCGCGGGCTGCCCGCCCGAGAGGATTGGGAGGATGTCGCCCGCCCGGTGGCCGTGCGGGCGCTGTCTGCAGAAGATGCCGTGGCGGCCTTTTCGCGCGGGGAAGTCGATCTGGTGCTGGGCGGCAGCATCATTGATTTCCCGCAGGCAGAGGCCGGCCCCCTGTCGCGCGGAACAATTCAGGTCGATCCGGCGATTGGTCTGCTGGGATTGACCGTGCGCCGTGAGACCGGCCTGCTCGCCGATCCGGCGCGCCGTGAGGCTTTGTCGATGGCAATAGATCGTGCCGCCCTGATCCAGAGCTTTGGCCTGAGCGGCTGGCGCGAGAGCAGCTGGATCGTGCCGCCCGATGTCTTCGCGGTGCCTCCATATCGAGAGGACCGCTGGAATGGCGCCTCCATAGCCGAACGGCGGAAGGTCGCTGCGGCGCGGGTGCAGGCATGGACCGGCCCCGGTCGTGAGGCAATTGTCCGGGTTGCCCTGCCGCGCGGACCGGGCAGTGACCTCTTGCTCGAACAGCTGGCAACCGCGTGGGGTGCAATTGGCGTCGCGGTCAGACGCGCCGCCCCGGGGGAGGCAGCCGATCTCGAACTGCGTGACACCTTGGCGCGTTACGCTTCACCGCATTGGTATATTAACCAGTTCAATTGCACCCTCGGAGCAGGCCTTTGCGCCCCGCGTGCCGATGCGCTGGTGCGCGAGACGCTGACCGAGCGTGATGCCGCGCGGCGTGAGGCGCTGCTCGTCGAAGCTCATGCTGCCCTGGTCGAACGCGAAGTCTACATTCCGCTGGGGGTTCCCGTGCGCTGGTCGCTGGTGCGCGGGACGACCCGCAACTACCTGCCCAATGCGTGGGCGATCCACCCCTTGTTCCCCCTGTCACAGCCGACCACATAAAGGGAATGGAACAGCCCACGCCCCGCCGCCCCGAAACTATCCCCTTCGCGCTGCCCACCGGCACTGATCCTGCATCGGTGCGCGCCCGGGTGACGGCGCTGGAAAAGCTGCTGGAACGGAGTTTCACCCTTCCCGGCGTGAATATGCCAGTCGGGCTTGATGCCCTGATCGGCCTTGTCCCGGTGCTGGGCGATATCGTGACAACAGCGATGGGCGCATACATTGTCTGGGAGGCGCGTAACCTTGGCCTGCCCAAATGGAAGCTGGCCCGCATGGGCGCCAATGTCCTGTTCGATACCGCGATTGGCGCCATTCCGCTGATTGGCGATGCGGCGGATCTGGTGTTCCGATCGAATTCAAAGAACCTCAAAATCCTGCTCAGGCACATCGAAAAGCATCATCCGGAAACCCGGGTGATCGAGGGATAGTTTCTTTGTAGCCCCCTGCACGCTAGGAACGCGGCCATGAGCGACGACGTCACCTACGCAGGCTATCTCGATCTGGAACGCATCCTTGCCGCGCAGCATCCAGCATCGGACGCGCATGATGAGCTGCTGTTCATCATCGTCCATCAGGCTAGCGAGCTGTGGCTCAAGCTGTGCCTGCACGAGTTGACCGCAGCGCGCGAATGCATCGAAGCTGACGACCTGCGCCCGGCGTTCAAGATGCTCGCCCGGGTGGCGCGAGCGCAGGCGCAGTTGATCCAAAGCTGGGATGTGCTGAGCACTATGACCCCGCATGATTACTCCACTATCCGCCCGCATCTGGGCGCCTCAAGCGGCTTCCAGTCGGCGCAGTACCGGATGATGGAGTTCATGCTGGGCGGGCGCGATGGCAGGCACGTGAACCTCCACCGCAGCAATGCCGATTGGGCCGAGCGGCTGGAGACGGAATGCGGGCGGGCGAGCCTGTACGACGCAGCGATCCGGCTGCTGGCACGGCGCGGGTTGGTGATCGACACGTCTGCCTTGGAGCGCGCGCCGGCGCTTCCTTACCAACCCAATGCCAGCGTCGAGGCTGCATGGGCCGAAATTTATCGCGATCCGCACCAGCACTGGGATTTGTATGAGCTGGCTGAAAAGCTGGTCGATCTGGAATACCACTTCCAACGGTGGCGTTTCGGGCATTTGAAAACGGTCGAGCGGATCATCGGCTTCAAACGTGGCACCGGAGGAACGCCCGGCGTGCCCTATCTGGAAGGCGTGCTGAAGCAGGCCTTCTTTCCCGAACTTCTGACTGTCAGGACTGCGATATGACCCCCGAACAACGCGCTGCCGAGTTCGACGCCGCCGATCCGCTGGCGGCTTATCGCGAGGCGTTCACGGTGCCCGAAAACGTCATCTATCTCGATGGTAACTCGCTGGGGGCGCTGCCCAAGGCCACCCCTGCAGCGGTGCAAAGGGTGGTCGAACAGGAGTGGGGCGAGGGTCTGATCCGTTCCTGGAACACTGCTGGCTGGTTCGACATGGCCAGCCGCATTGGCAGCAAGATCGCACCTCTGGTTGGCGCATCATCGCATGAAGTGATCGCCTGCGATTCGACCAGCGTGAACCTGTTCAAGCTTATCGCTGCCGCGTTGGCCATGCGGCCGGGGCGCAAGGTGGTCCTGTCCGAACCGGGCAACTTTCCAACTGACCTGTACATGATTGCTGGCCTTGAAGCGCAGGGCTTGGCAGAGCGGCGGCTGGTGGAGCGGGACAGGCTGGCAGGCGCGCTGGATAGCGATGTTGCGCTGCTGATGCTCACCCATGTGCATTACAAAACTGGCGCCACCCACGACATCACCGCGCTGACCCGCGCGGCGCATGAAGCGGGTGCGCTGGTGCTGTGGGACCTGTCGCATTCCACCGGAGCGCTGCCG
>ERZ1022756.473-NODE-473-length-11239-cov-13.346119_pt1 | contig 11239 bp, 9 predicted proteins | sample MGYA00520902_ERZ1022756 | MGnify/ENA primary metagenome ERZ1022756 (study PRJEB33162, sample SAMN09537601) | freshwater metagenome | isolation source: freshwater | place: Canada:Alberta | collected 2017-07 | study: EMG produced TPA metagenomics assembly of the... | reverse complement strand
TGAGCCACATCCGCTTACAACCTAGGTTGCTTGGCTACTCTAACCCAAAACGCACTGCCTCGCCACATCCCCCAAGACGCGCGCCCGCAGGCAAAGAACAAAGCGGGAGCCAATCCGGCCCCCGCTTTGGTGTCTTGTTTATTAGTCCTTGCCGCGTGCGAAGGCGTAGGCCTCTTCACCGTGCACTACCGTATCGATACCGGCAATTTCGTCTTCAGCTTTTACCCTAAAGCTCATGGTCTTCTCGATTGCGAATCCGATTACAAGGGCCATCACGAAGCTATAGATAAGTACCGCTCCAGCGCCGATTAGCTGTGCCCAGAGCTGGTCGAAACCAAAACCAAACAACGCGCCGACACCAGTACCAAAGATTCCGATAGCAAGTGTTCCGATGATTCCACCGACAAGGTGGATTCCAACTACGTCAAGTGAGTCATCGAATCCAAAGCTGAATTTCATGTCGATTGCCAAAGCGCAGATAACCCCCGAAATCAGACCAAGTACGATCGCCCAAACCGGCTCGACTGAAGCAACAGCAGGAGTGATAGCTACAAGACCTGCGATAACTCCAGATGCTGCACCAATCGAAGTTCCCTTGCCGTGACGAATCTTCTCCACAGTAATCCAACCAAGCATTGCGGCAGCAGGGGCAGCAATGGTGTTAACAACTGCTAGCGCAGCTATACCGTCAGCGGCCAATTGGCTACCAGCGTTGAAGCCGAACCAACCAAACCAAAGCAGTGATGCGCCAATAAGTGTCAGGGGAACGTTGTGTGGCTGCATGATGCCCTTAGAGAACCCAAATCGCTTGCCCAAGACAATTGCCAAAGCTAACGCTGCTGCACCCGCATTAATGTGAACTGCTGTTCCACCGGCAAAGTCAATTGCACCCAGTTTGTCGACGATCCAACCGCCGTCATCTTCCGGGGTGAAGTTGAAAACCCAACCAGCAACCGGGAAGTAAACCAATGTCGCCCAAAGGCCGGCAAAAACCATCCATGCGCCGAATTTTGCGCGGTCAGCGATTGCTCCCGAAATTAGAGCGACCGTAATGATTGCGAAGGTTGCCTGGAAAGCAACAAATGCAAGCTCCGGAATAGCTCCGGCCGGAGCAGCGGCGTCTGCAACTTGAGCAGAGAGACCAAGGGCGGCGGTGTCGATTCCGATGATGTGAGGGATCCCGATCCAACCAACATCACCGACGTCGGCGAATGTGATTGCGTACCCGTACAGCACCCACAGCACGGCAATCAATGCCAAGGATCCAAATGAGAGCATCATCATGCTCACGACAGATTTCGCCTTTACAAGGCCTCCGTAGAAAAACGCCAAGCCCGGTGTCATCAGAAGCACAAGCGCGGCGGAGAAGAGCACGAATGCAGTATTTCCCTGTTCCATTCGAGATTTCCTTTCGAGTTCGAAACCACACCGCTTTGGTGCTTGGCCCAACAATGACCTAATCGTGTTTCAGACAGTGGTTTCATGCGTTTCCGAAATGTTTCATAACCTCACCAGAGATGAAGTCCTTGTTTCCAAATTCAGGGTATTTTGGAGACATGAAGTCCGAAAGAAACGCAGCTGTAGTAATGATGCTGGCTGCCATGACAGGCCTGCTACTTGCTAACTCACCTTTTGGGACCCCTCTATTGGAAGCCATTGCTTTCAAGCTGAACCTTGATTTCATCAACATCAACATCACCTTGGGGCACGTTGTTTCGGATCTGTTCCTGGCGGTCTTTTTCTTCGTGGCAGGGCTTGAGTTGAAGTATGAGCTTCGAAGTGGGGCTCTGTCATCCCCTAAACGCGCTCTAGTGCCAGTGATTGCCGCCATCGCCGGAGTTGCTGTCCCCTCCTCGATTTACGCCTATTTGAATTGGGGAACCGATGCAATTGTGGGTTGGCCGATTCCAGCCGCTACCGACATTGCATTCGTGCTTGGAATTTTGGCAATCTTTGGCAGAGGTATGCCCAAAGAAGCAAGAATCTTCCTATTGGCTCTTGCCATCTTTGATGACCTGGTAGCTATCACAATCATCGCCATTTTCTACACTTCAAACGCTCAGCCGATCTGGCTCCTAGCGTCGATTGCGGTAGCAATCGCATTTCGATTTGCCGAGACTTCAAGGTCAAAAAACAAGTGGCTAATCAGAGCTGCCTTCGGAGCTGTGCTTTGGTACACCATCTATCAGTCAGGGGTCCACGCAACAATCGCTGGTGTGCTACTTGGCATTTTGATTCCAGCAGTTCGATCTCATGGGGTTATCTCTAAAGTTCAACCGGCAACGAACTTTTTTGTCCTTCCACTATTTGCCTTTACCGCAGTAGCAGTTGTAATACCCACGATGACTGGCGACTCGAACACAGTCTTCACCGGTATCTTCTTTGGATTAGCTGTTGGCAAGGTTGTTGGCATTGCGATTGCCGCTGTAGTAGCCAATCAACTTCTAAAGCCGAAAGACAGACTTCCTCTTGGGTTCTTCGATTTCATTCCACTCGGCTTTTTGGCTGGAGTGGGATTCACGGTATCGCTATTGATGGCACACCTGGCTTTTCTAAGAAACCCTGAGCTTTATGCACAGTCTGTGCTCGGAGTTTTGCTCGGTTCTTTCGTTGCAATGGGCGCTGGTGGGGTTTCGATCTGGCTTCGAGCTCAGTGGCACTTACGTAAGCAGAGGGAAACAACTAAAAAATCGAAGTCAAAGAGCCGATCCGCGAAATAGCTCTCAGATACTTCTTTTTATACCCGCCGGAAAGATACTCGGGCGAGAAAACCTCGGTCAATCCAACTCCAGTTGAGCTAAGGCTCACTTGGGATTCATAAAGCCTGTCCACAAAAGATACAAAGCGAAGGGCGGCCGACTGATCGGTTAGAACATGTGCGTCTTTCAGTACTAACAAATCAACCCCATCGATAAGCTTCAAAAACTTTGACGGGTGCACCTTAGCTAGGTGGGCCAAGAGCTGGTTGAAATCATCCACCGCGACCGTAAGGCCCTTCGAAACCTTTTCTTGCACCAGATTCATGTACTCAGAGCTTGCAAGAGCTCGAGTATGCCCATCTATCGGACGGTGCCTGTAGTCCTCACCGTCAACGCTGACAATCAAGAAACGATCCGACATAGCCGAAATCTCTCGCGCAAAGTCCTTGGCGGCGAAGCGACCCTGCCCAAGCGCGTTGGGAGGAGTGTTGGAGGTTGCGGCAAACCTAATTCCCTTGGCTCCAAGTTCGCTCAAGAGTCTGGACATGAGCATGGTGTCCCCTGGATCATCGAGTTCAAACTCGTCAATGCACAATAACTCATAGTTGGAGAGTTGTTTTAGCGCGTCGGCAAATCCCAACAGTCCTATCAAGCTTGTATAAGCAAGGAAACTTCCAAAGGCTTTGGGCCCCTTGTACTCGTGCCAAATTGCGGCCAAAAGGTGAGTCTTACCAACTCCAAAACCACCGTCGAGATAAATACCTGCCGTAGGGGATGATTTGGATCGCGAAAAAAGGCCTTTTAGATTTGAGGGGCGGACAAACTCTTTGGCGGAAGCTACCGCGGCAGCTTGAGATGGGAAGGAATCATCAGGTAGGTAGTTATCGAAGCGGGCTTTGGTAAACTCTCTAGGGGGTACAAGCTGACTGAGCACCTCTCCCAAACTGGGATTCGGTTGAATTTCAACCAGGGAAGAAATAGCCCCTGAATTGGTTGACAATGACACCGCCTAGTGTGGTCCCGAATAAATCATCAGTCTACAAGGAGAAAACTTTGCCAATCGACATCGACAACAGTTCAAAGTTTGCAGAGTACGCAGATCCCCGCGCGCTGGTAAGCACCGAATGGCTTGCAAAGAACTTAGGCGTTGGGTCACTGGTTGTTCTTGAATCCGATGAAGACGTACTGCTTTACCAAACCGGACACATACCTACCGCCAGAAAAATTGACTGGCACACAGACCTAAACGACAAAGAAACCCGAGACTACATCGATGGACAGGGCTTTGCCGATGTCATGTCGCGACTCGGAATCAAGCGCGAGGACACAATCGTTCTCTACGGAGATAAGAGCAACTGGTGGGCGGCCTACGCGCTCTGGGTTTTCAAGCTATTCGGTCACGAGGATGTCCGCCTGCTCGATGGCGGCCGAGACAAGTGGATCAGCGAAGGCCGCGAGCTAACCAAAGATGTACCCTCAGTGGCATCAACAAGCTACCCAGTAATCGAGAGAGATGACTCGAAACTTCGGGCATTCAGAGATGATGTCTTCACTCACTTTGGCAAGCCAATGATTGATGTCCGCTCCCCCGAAGAGTATGCCGGTGAGCGACTAACCGCTCCAGGTTACGCCGACGAAGGTGCCACTCGAGCTGGACACATCCCCACCGCAGCATCGGTGCCATGGTCAAAGGCATGCAATGAAGATCAGAGTTTCAAGGACCGAGCGGGTCTTGAAGATGTCTACCTAAAGGGCGCTTCTCTTGAGGGTCATTCCGACGTAATCGCATACTGCCGAATTGGCGAACGCTCCTCACACACTTGGTTTGTACTGAAGTACTTGCTTGGAATTGAAAAGGTAAGAAACTACGACGGGTCATGGAGTGAGTGGGGTTCCTTAGTGAAGGCTCCAATCACTCTAGGAACAGAACCCGGTCCAGTACCTGTACTGGCATAAATGGCCACGCTCGAAACAGCTGAAGCGCTGATCAAAGACTTTGAAATCCTAAGGGACTCAGAACGTCTTGATCTTCTGTTGGAGTTTTCAGAAGCTTTGCCAGAACTTCCAAAGAGGTATGCCGATCACCCTGAGCTTCTTGAAAGAGTGGAAGAGTGCCAGTCGCCTATATTTCTGTTCGTTGAGATAGACGAGGAAGGTCTGACAAGGCTCTTCTTCAGCGCTCCACCTGAGTCTCCGACCACTAGAGGCTTCGCCAGTTTGCTATTCAGTGTGATTGATGGGCTCCCAGTCAAAGAAGCGCTCGAATTTGATCAGGATTTCCCGTTCAAGCTATCTCTTTCAACGGCTGTCTCACTATTGCGCCTTAGGGGCATGCTTGGAATTCTTTCAAGAATCAAAAGACAGCTTCGCGAGAAATCTGAACTGTGATACTTGCCACCTACGGATGTGCACGGGCAGCCAATGCAACCGACGCAGAATCTCTGGCAGATAGCTACGGCGCATGGACTGGCATTCGCTCGAACCACGTCCTCAGCTCAACGGGCAGTTTTGCAGGCAGCGACGGTTCATCGAGATCAATATCTACCAAAGACGATCGAGAGTTACTCCTGGCGCTTCGCGCCAGGGCCGATCTGATTGTGGTTGATGCAGCAACTGCAAGACTCGAACAGTACCGAGCGCCGAAGTCGAAAACTGCGTTGGCAATCTTTAGCCTTAGTGGAGATTTCTCAGGCATTCCAGCCGTAGCTGGTTCAGAAACCCCGATTTACCTATTCACTGGCAACTCGTCACCGCTGCTTCCTGAAAACAATTGCGCCGTTGTAGTACCCATATCTCCTGAACCATTCGAGTTTTTCCTTGAGTGGGCAAATAGCCTCTCGATTTATTCCATCTTGTTGGAAGCTGGCCCCACGCTTACGACTAAAGCATTCAAAGCCAATGTTGTTCGTCAATCCGCAATTACTAGAACTGGCCCCTCGGCAAATAGCGACCCGATGCAGCTAATAAACCCCTTTGACTCGAACGCGCAACTTGTCTCATTCGCCCAAGCAGACGGAGCGAGCTTTTCGCTCTGGAATCACTAACGGCGTGGCAGCCTGCTATCTCAAGTAGGCACTCGTAGTCTTAGAAAAATGCTTGAGATTTCCGATAAAACAGACACGACAGCTGACTTTCAGCTTGCGGTGATGTCGCTGCGTCAAGCAAATATTCGCGAGGGCGTCAACATTACAGAAATCCCCTCCCCTGACAAGATTGCGCAATACTCAGTTGCTCTGGCTGCCAACATTGGCGTGGATGCCCATGAGAATCGTTCTGACCAAGGAACTGGACGCTTTGTCCTGCTCAATTCAGATGAGCCACAAGATGGTTGGGGTGGAAACTACCGAATTATTTGCTTCGCGAAATCTCCCCTAGAAACTGACATCGGCCAAGATGAACTTATTACTGATGTTTGTTGGGCTTGGCTAGAAGATGCCCTCCGCAGCAGGTCAGCTGGCTACGCATCAGAAGCGGGAACTATCACTCGAATCATTTCCCAGGGCTATGGCTCGATCTCAGGGCACAGCGATCACGCAGAGCTGGAGTTGAGAGCATCTTGGTCTCCGACCGACAACAACTTTTCGGCCCACTTAGAGGCCTGGCAGGATTTGCTCTGCATGATGTCTGGACTCCCACCTGAATCTGGAATCAGCAGAATCTAATTGTCCGAGTCTCCTGCAGCTTCCGAATCTCCGGAGCTTCCGCTTCTTCAGCACCCACGCGTCAATGTTCATTTCATAACTAATCACTTGCAGCTTGCGGAAGTTGTGGCAGAACTTGCTGCGTCAAAAGGCTCGATTGCAATTGATGCCGAACGTGCCTCGGGATTCAAATATTCTCAGCGTGCTTATCTGGTCCAGATTCGGGCGGCGAACACAGATATCTTTCTAATCGATCCCGCCGCCACTCCAGAGATAGTCTCCTCGAAAGAGTTTGCTGAATTAGCCGCACTCATGAAAGATCGCGAATGGATCCTTCACGCCGCAACTCAGGATCTTCCCTGCCTAAATGAGCTTGGGCTTTACCCAGGTGCGATCTTCGATACCGAGCTGGCTGGGCGGCTCTCCGGCCAGCCCAGAGTGGGCCTAGGTGCGCTAACCGAATCGCTTCTGAATTTCCGGTTAGCCAAGGAGCACTCGGCTGCGGATTGGAGCACACGGCCACTTCCTGATTCTTGGCTCAACTACGCTGCCCTAGATGTGGATTTGCTTCACGAATTAGCTACTGCAGTCGAAGCGCTGCTTAATGAGCAGGGAAAACTTGACTGGGCGAAACAGGAGTTTCAGGCTCTCATGAGCTTTAAACCCAAAGCGCAAAAACTAGATCGTTGGCGAGGCATAACAGGCTTGCATAAAGTTCAAGACCGTTCTTCCTTGGAAATTGCCAGACAGCTTTGGAATGCTAGAGAAGCTCTTGCGCAGAAAATGGACGTTGCACCTGGCCGCCTAATACCTGATTCTTCAATCTTGGTGGCGGCCACACAGAAGCCAAGAACTAGACCCGAGCTTGCCGCGATGAAATCTTTCTCGGGGCGAGCCAGCAGGTCCTATCTGGACACTTGGTGGGATGCAATTCAATCGGCACATAAGGCAACTGAACTACCTGCTTTGAAGCCCGAGAAAACCGATGCGCTGCCAAATCACAGAAACTGGATAAACAAGTATCCAGAAGCAGACCGTCGCCTAAAACTTGCTAAGGCTTCACTTCTTGAACTGTCCGAGAAAAAGCTAGTGCCACTTGAGAACTTGCTAATGCCGGAACTGCTTCGACAGGTAAGTTTTGCACCGCCCGAAGATCTAAGTACAAGCGTGCTATCCGAGAAACTGAGCCAGCTTGGTGCAAGGCCATGGCAAATCGAACTAACCGCGGGGTTGATTGTAGAAGCTTTTAATCTCGCGGAGACAGCTCCGGTCGATCCGAAAGTGGAGCCTCTCCTGGAACCGGACGGGCATGAGGAACTCTAGAGCCTAGTACTTGAGCGACTATTTCTCTCGAGATACTCTGCGCTGTTAAGCCAACTCGCTCAAGAATTTCATTTCTTGATGCGTGCTCTAAGAATTCATCAGGAAGTCCGATTTCACTTAATGCTGTGTCAATCTGTGCAGCACGAAGATCTTGTCTAACCCGAGTTCCAATGCCGCCGACACGAATACCGTCTTCAATGGTCACTACCAAGCGATGCTCAGCCGCCATCTTCACTATCGAGCCAGGAACCGGAATCACCCATCTCGGATCAACAACCGTTGCTCCAATTCCTTGATCGGCAAGCATCTTTGCAACTTGGATTCCTGTTTCAGCCATCGCACCCACAGTCAGGATAAGTACATCCTTGGCTGCGCTCTCGTGAAGAACATCCACGCCGTCCTCAAGTCTTCTCAAGGCCGGAAGTTCATTTGCAACAGCTCCCTTCGAGAAGCGAATGACCGTGGGGGCATCATCAATCGCAACGGCTTCAGCAAGTTGCTCTTTGAGTCTTGCCTCATCACGAGGAGAAGCGATCCTTATTCCCGGAACAATCTGCAGCATTGCAAGATCCCACATTCCGTGGTGGCTGGCGCCATCCGGCCCAGTGACCCCTGCACGGTCAAGTACGAAAGTGACCCCCGCCTTGTGCAGTGCAACATCCATCAGAACCTGATCAAAGGCCCGATTCATAAAGGTCGCGTAAACAGCCACCACTGGATGCAAGCCGCCAAATGCCATTCCCGCTGAAGATGCCACGGCGTGCTGCTCGGCGATGCCAACATCAAAAACACGATCTGGATACTTGGCTGCGAACTTGTGCATTCCAACAGGAATGAGCATGGCAGCGGTTATTCCGACAACAGACTTGTTTCGATCTGCTATCTCAACTAACTCATCTGAAAAAACTGAGGTCCAACTTCTCTTTCCTAAAGACTCGATGGACACTCCGGTATCTGGGTCAATTTGCCCCACTGCATGGAACTGGTCCGCCTCGTCGCTAACTGCAGGGTCATAGCCCTTACCTTTTTGGGTGATGGCGTGAACGATAACTGGATTTGCATACTTCTTGGCCTGCTGGAGCGCAGCCTCCATCGCGTGAAGATCGTGACCATCAACAGGTCCGATGTACTTTAGATCGAGGTTTGGAAACATGCCCTTAGGTGCAAATGAACCTAGTAACCCCTTACCCGCTCCACGCAATGTGGAGTAAGCCATGCGGCCGACAGTTCCGAACTTGAAAAATACCTTCTTGCTTAGTCGGTAAAGACGACGGTAGAACTTCTCCGTGCGAATACCGTTTAGGTACCTTGCCAAGCCGCCGATTGTCGGAGCGTAAGATCTTCCGTTGTCGTTAACCACAATCACTAGCTTTCTATCATTGTCGTCAGTGATATTGTTCAGCGCTTCCCAGGTCATACCCCCGGTTAGTGCACCGTCGCCGACAACTGCGATAACGTAGCGATCGTTTTGTTGCGTGAGCTTATAGGCCTTTGCGATTCCGTCTGCCCATGACAAAGATGAAGAAGCGTGGGAGCTTTCAACAATGTCGTGCTCTGACTCTGATCTCTGCGGGTAGCCAGCTAGTCCGTCTTTTTGACGGAGTGTGTCAAAATCCTTACGGCCTGTGAGAATCTTGTGCACATAGGACTGGTGCCCGGTATCAAAAACGATGCTGTCGTTTGGAGAGTCGAAAACCTTGTGTATTGCAATGGTGGTTTCAACAACGCCCAAGTTTGGACCTAAGTGACCACCTGTTTTGGCAACTTTCGCAATGAGAAACTCTCGGATCTCTTTTGCAAGCTCAATCAGCTGCTTATGAGTCAGCCCCTTGAGGTCCTTAGGACCGTTTATTGAATCTAAGATTGCCATCTTTGTTCCAACTTCTTTGTCGGTGCTTCTATTCCTAGGCCGAAACCAGGGATCGCAGTACGTACTGCAAGATTCCACCATGTCTGAAGTAGTCAGCTTCTCCCGGTGTATCAATTCGAAGTACGGCGTCAAACTGAATCTCAGCCTTACCAGCGGCCGAGTGTGCCGATGGCTTTGCTGTCACCTTCAGGGTTTTTGGAGTCACGCCGTTGTTTAGAGCGTCGACACCTTCAATCTCAAAGATCTCTGTACCGTCAAGACCCAAACTCTCTGCCGAGCTTCCAGATGGGAATTGCAAAGGCAATACGCCCATTCCAATCAAGTTGCTTCGGTGGATACGCTCAAAGCTTTCCGTAATCACCGCTCGAACTCCAAGCAAGCTTGTGCCTTTGGCAGCCCAGTCTCTCGAAGAGCCTGAGCCATACTCTTTTCCAGCCAGGATCACAAGAGGTGTGCCTTGCGCTTGGTAGTTCTGGCTCGCGTCGTAGATAAACGACTGAGCACCATCGGCGGTTGTGAAATCCCTGGTGTACCCACCTTCGACGTTCTCAAGCAATTGGTTTCGAAGGCGGATGTTGGCAAACGTTCCGCGAATCATTACTTCATGGTTTCCACGACGAGATCCGTAGCTATTGAAATCAACGCGCGAGACTCCGTGGTCGGTTAGATACTTTCCGGCTGGAGAGTCACCCTTAATGGAACCTGCAGGGCTGATGTGGTCGGTAGTAACCGAATCGCCAAGCTTTGCAAGAACCCTGGCTCCTGTGATGTTTGTTATAGGGTCCGGGTTCATGCTCATGCCATCAAAATATGGCGGCTTTCTAACGTAAGTGGACTTAGCATCCCAAGCGAAAGTGTCACCAGTTGGAGTCTTAAGTGACTGCCAACGCTCATCACCTTCGAATACCCCGGCGTACTGCTTGGTAAACATTTCTGAGTTGATTGAAGAATCAATGGTGTCTTGTACTTCTGCAGGCGTTGGCCAGATGTCATTTAGGTATACCTCTGAGCCATCAGAGCCAGTTCCTAGTGAATCTTTTTCGAAATCAAAGTCCATTGTTCCGGCTAGTGCGTAAGCGATTACAAGTGGAGGGGACGCCAGATAGTTCATCTTCACGTCCGGATTAATGCGGCCTTCGAAGTTTCTGTTTCCTGACAAAACCGCAGTCACGGCTAAGTCGTTGGCGTTTACCGCATCAGAAATCTCCTGATCCAAAGGACCGGAGTTTCCTATACAGGTAGTGCAACCGTAACCAACAAGTTGGAACCCAAGCGCATCTAGGTCCTTTGTTAGACCCGACTTGTCGTAGTAGTCGGTGACAACTTTTGATCCAGGGGCAAGCGAAGTCTTAACCCAAGGTTTCGCCTTTAGCCCCTTGGCAACAGCTTTTCGTGCCAAAAGCCCCGCTGCCAACATCACTGATGGGTTTGAGGTGTTAGTGCACGAGGTGATGGAGGCGATGCTGACGTGACCGTGATCCATTGCAAACTCTTTGCCCTTAACCTGGGCTGGGTTCGATGCCACATTCGTGTAAGCCTTGATATCTTCTGAGAACTGACGCTTGGAAGCCGAGAGCTCAATTCGATCCTGAGGTCTCTTCGGTCCCGCGATTGAAGGCACTACGGTTGACAGGTCTAGTTCTAAGTACTCGCTATAGCGAGGCTCAATTGATGGATCGTGCCATAGTCCCTGCGCTTTGCTGTAA
>ERZ1022756.471-NODE-471-length-11323-cov-13.969649_pt1 | contig 11323 bp, 9 predicted proteins | sample MGYA00520902_ERZ1022756 | MGnify/ENA primary metagenome ERZ1022756 (study PRJEB33162, sample SAMN09537601) | freshwater metagenome | isolation source: freshwater | place: Canada:Alberta | collected 2017-07 | study: EMG produced TPA metagenomics assembly of the... | reverse complement strand
GGAATGGTGACAAAGTCAAATCTGATCCTTGGCATGGGTGAAACCCGCGAGGAGATCTCTCAAGCGATGATTGACTTGTTTAATGCGGGAACGGACATCCTTACAATTACTCAATACCTCAGGCCAACCCCTAAGCATCACCCAGTTAATCGCTGGGTAAAGCCTCAGGAGTTTGTGGAGCTTCGCGAAGAAGCTGAGGCTCTGGGTTACTTGGGTGTGCTTAGCGGTCCACTGGTTCGCTCTTCCTACCGTGCCGGAAGACTTTGGGCGCAGTCCATGAACAAGAAGGGTCTAAGCGTTCCCCCAAACCTCCAACACCTAGCCGACGCAGCCGCCAAAGATGGCTTTGCTCAGGCAGTCGCATAGAAAAAAGGAAATCATGGCAGAGAAGAAACCTAAGGTTGAAAAAGAGCCTGGCAAGATTAAGCAGCTTTGGCAGGTTTACAAACTAACCGCTAAAGCTGATAAGAACTTTGTTCTGTCCGGTGTCCTTGCCTTCCTTGCCCCGACTGCAATTGGAACCTTGGCAATTGTGTTGTTCTTCAGAGACTCAGCGCTGACGGTTTTTTTGTGGGCCATCACAACCTTGCTGTTTAGCTTCCTGAGCACCCTGACTGTTTTATCCCGCAGAGCAGAGAAGGCTGCCTTCATGCGCATCTCTGGCCAACCAGGAGCGGTAGCCGCGGTTATCGGTTCAACACTCAAGCGTGGTTATTCAACTAGCGAGATGCCTGTTGCTGTGGATCCAAAATCTAGAGACGCGGTCTATCGAGCGGTTGGAAAAGCGGGCGTTGTATTGATTGCGGAGGGTAATTCAGCCCGAGTTAGACAATTGATTGAGGATGAGAAGCGGAAAGTGTCCAGGGCAATTCCTGGAGTGACAATCCCGGTGATTTGGGTTAACCAAGACCCATCCTCAACCCCCCTTCACGCGCTCACTAAGACCATCTACAAGCTAAAGAAGGCTCTGACTAGAGCCGAGATTTCGGTTGTGAACAAGAGGTTGGCTGGTTTAGGGATGAATATCCCGATCCCTAAGGGCATCGATCCAAACCGCATCCGGCCCGGCCGACGGATGTAAGTTTTACATCCCTGAAACATTTCAAGAACTGCCTGAAACATCGTTGCAGCTAAAGTTATTGGTAGTTGGAGCTTTTTGGCCCCGCTTAGCAAAAAACCGAAGGGAAGCCGCCATGTTCAAGACCGCCTCAGAAGTCGTGAAATTCATCAAGGATAACGACGTAAAATTCCTAGACGTTCGATTCACGGACCTGCCTGGAGTGCAGCAACATTTTAACCTGCCAGCTGCCATGATCGACGAACAGTTCTTCATCGACGGCCAACTATTTGATGGCTCATCGATTCGCGGCTTTGCATCAATTCATGAATCCGACATGCAACTAATCCCTGATGTAACTACCGCATACCTTGACGCATTTCGCGTCGAGAAGACTCTGATAATGATCTTTGACATCTACAACCCGAGAAACGGTGAAATTTACGCTCGCGACCCGCGTCAAGTTGCAAAGAAAGCTCAGGCATACCTTGGAACTACAGGTCTTGCCGACACAGCGTTTTTCGCACCTGAGGCAGAGTTTTTCATCTTTGATGATGTTCGCTACGAGAACAAGCAAAACACTGCGTATCATTTCATCGACAGCTCTGAAGCAGCTTGGAACTCCGGCCGCATAGAAGAAGGCGGAAACCTAGCGAACAAGACGCCCTTCAAGGGCGGCTACTTCCCGGTTCCACCAGTTGATCAGCATGCGGACATGCGAGACCAGATTGTTCTGGAACTAGAAGCAGCAGGCCTTTCAGTTGAGCGAAGTCACCATGAAGTTGGAACAGCCGGTCAAGGTGAAATCAACTATCGCTTCGACACCTTATTGCATGCAGCCGATGACATTTTGAAGTTTAAATACATTGTCAAAAATGTCGCCCACTCATTCGGCAAGACGGCAACTTTCATGCCAAAGCCACTATTTGGGGATAACGGTTCAGGTATGCACGTCCACCAGTCACTCTGGAAAGATGGCAAGCCGTTGTTCTATGACGAGTCTGGCTACGGCGGCCTAAGCGACATGGCCCGCTGGTACATCGGTGGAATCTTGAAACATGCACCCAGCTTGCTAGCTTTCACTAACCCGAGCGTTAACTCTTACCACCGACTAGTTCCTGGCTTTGAAGCGCCAGTGAACTTAGTTTACTCGGCAGGAAACCGCTCTGCAGCGATCCGTATTCCGATGACCGGAACTAATCCGAAAGCCAAGCGCATCGAGTTCCGTGCACCGGACGCGTCTTCAAACCCATACCTTGCCTTCGCCGCAATGCTCATGGCTGGACTTGATGGAATCAAGAACCGCATTGAGCCACACGAGCCAGTTGACAAGGACCTTTATGAACTTCCACCAGAGGAAGCAAGGCTGATACCTCAGGTTCCAGGAACTCTTGAAGAAGTTCTTCAGGCGCTTGAAAAAGACCACGACTACCTGCTTGCAGGAGATGTCTTCACCAAGGATCTAATCGAGACCTGGATCGACTACAAGCGTGAGAAGGAAATTGCACCACTTGCAATGCGACCTCACCCTTACGAGTTTGAGCTTTACTACGGCGTCTAGTCGAAAAAAAGCTTTTCAAAAACAGCGCGTCCGCGACGGGTGGCAGCTAGATAGTCTTGCTCAAGGCTGCTAGCTCCCCCTCGCGGATAGCCAGTTAAGCGGGCAATTCCTTCAAGCTGTGCTCTATCAAGAGGCAAGACATCAGTTCGTTTGTTTAGATAAAGCATTGCGCTCGAGCGAATCGAAGACGAAATGATCCAAGCTTCTTTGAGAACCCTTGCATCTGAATTGGAGATCAAGGCACAGCCCTCCATCTGCTCCAGAGCAGGAAGCGTATGGGGAGTTTGTATCTGCGGATAGGTATTTGCGTGCTTGAGCTGAAAAAGCTGGACAAGCCATTCAACATCACTAATTGACCCCCTGCCGAGTTTTAGATGGCGCTTCGGATCGGCTCCCTGAGGCAAGCGTTCAACTTCAACTCGCGCCTTAATCCTTCGGATCTCAACTATTGCAGCCTGCTCGATTTTCTCTGGATAGCGATACTGATTTATTAAGTCAACAAACGCTTCGGCAATCGCAGGGGATCCAGAGATCAGTCTTGCGCGAAGCAGTGCTTGCGACTCCCAAGTTCCGGCCCATCGCTTGTAGTAGGCGGAGTAGGAATCGATCGATCTAACAATTGGACCATTTTTTCCCTCTGGACGAAGATCCAAATCAAGCTCAAATTCCAGCACTTGATCACCGGAAAGCCGTCTTATCTCGGAAACCAAGGATTCAGCTTCAGCCTGGGCTTTGTTGACGTCATCGCCAACTGCTCGATAAACAAACATCACGTCAGCATCCGAACCAAACCCAAGCTCTGCCCCACCGAACCGTCCCATGGCGACAATCGCCAACTCATGGCTCAGAGACCCCTGCTTCTCTCTTAAGAACTTGGTTGCTACTTCTTGGATTGCTACAAGATAGCTTTCTGAAATGTCAGTAAGCCCCTGAGAAATTCGTTCCAAATCGATAGTTCCAAGTACTGCTCCAATTGCTACGCGAAGTGTTTCTTTCCGCCTAATCGCCTTCAGGCTAGCCGCAGCTAACTCCGGATCCTTATGGCGAGAAATGATTGCTTCGAATTGAGCGCGGAGTGCTTCCAGGGTCTCAGGTTCAAGTTCGTCTTCGCGATCGAACCAAGCAGCTGCTTCAGGCATCTTCTCAAAAAGATTGGTTGCCAAGCGACTTGTTGAAAACACCTGTGTCATACGTTTGGCCGCGCCTGATGAGTCTCGCAACATACGAAGGTACCAGTGGGAATCACCTAAGTCCTCGCTCAGCCTTCGAAAAGCCAAAAGCGCTGCATCGGGGTCAGTTCCTTCTGCGAACCATTGGAGCAAAACCGGAAGAAGCTGTCTTTGAATGGCAGCCCTTCTGGAAAGCCCCGAAGTCAAAGCACTAATGTGTGCCAAAGCTCCCTTTGTATCCCCAAAACCAATCGCGGCAAGACGCTCCTGTGCTTGAGCGCTGGTAAGTTCAAGATCTTCCTGGCTAAGACCGGAAACGGCACTAAGCAGCGGTCTATAGAAAAGCTGTTGGTGTAAATCCCTTACCTCTAGCTTGACCTGCTCCCAACGGGTCATGAGTTCCGAAGCGGTGAGATCTAAGGAGACAGCTCGGGCGATTGAACGTCTGGCACTTTCGTCAGATGGCATCAGGTGAGTTCTGCGCATCGCTGAGAGTTGAATGCGGTGCTCAAGAAGTCTGAGGAACCGATAGTGCGAACCGAACCGCTCAGCGTCCTCACGTCCGATATAGCCCCCATCGGAGAGCACCTCAAGTGCGCCGAGGGTGTCTCGGACCCGAAGGGAGGTGTCCACGCGACCGTGTACTAGCTGAAGTAACTGAACAGTGAACTCAATGTCCCTGAGTCCTCCAGGACCTAGCTTGATTTGTGCGTCAACTTGATTGTTTGGGATGTTGTCAGTGACTCTTTGGCGCATCTTCTGCACAGAGTCAACGAAGTTCTCGCGGAGTGTACTTTCCCAAACTTTTGGCCAGATTCGGTCTATGTATTCGGCACCAAGCTCAGAATCCCCAGCAATTGGCCTTGCCTTTAACAATGCCTGGAACTCCCAGCTTTCTGCCCAGCGCTCGTAGTAGTTCAGGTGCGAATCTAGTGACCTAACCAATGCCCCAGATTTGCCCTCCGGGCGCAAGTTTGCATCCACTTGCCAAAGAGCTGGCTCGGTACCAACCTCATCCATGATTCGCATCATCCGGGTCACAAGCTTCGTGGCAATCTCTAGAGCTCTAGTTGCCTCTAGTCCGGCAGAAGGTTCGGCAACAAAGATTACGTCCACATCGGAGATGTAATTGAGCTCCCGAGCGCCGCACTTACCCATACCGATAATCGCAATTCTGGTAGCAGCTACTTCTTGAGAGGGGTAGCTAACCGAATTTTCGACACTGGAGATTTCTCTTCGCGCGAGAACCAATCCTGCATCCAAAGTCGCCCCGGCCAAATCGGCCAAGCTAGCTGCTACCAATCCAACGCCTGATACCGGATCGATTTGCTCTAAATCAAAGCTTGCAATCTTCATAAGCTGCGTGCGATAGGAAATGCGGATGTCCGACACCGAGTCCGTCTTTGACAGCAGCACTTCGGTGTGATCGCTCTTGATTGGCAACTTCTGCGCATGCTCAAGTAAATCAAGGTGATCTATGTGTCGATCCAAAAACTCAAATAGCGCGATTGATGCGCCAAGAATTAGGCAAAGCCTGCCAAGGGCAGAAGAATTCGAAGAAAAGAGCTTCAGTTCACTGGGATGTCTTCTAGATAGGCGAAGTAAAAGCTCAAGAGCCTGATCTGGGTTCTGAGATTTGGAGACAAATTCCAGCACCGGTTGAGTCTTTATGCCAATCAGCGCGGCCAGCTCTTCAAGGTTTCTAAGCGCAGGCTCAAGATTGATGAAACCAAAACCGGCTAACTCCGAGAGCCCGGTGGTGCGCTCAAGGGCCATGAGTTTCTAGAGTGTCTCGAAGTTCTGCTTGAGCTCGAAAGGCGTTACCTGAGAACGGTAAGCAGACCATTCGGCCTGCTTGTTTGCAAGCACGTAGCTAAAGACTTGCTCGCCCAGTGTTTCCGCAGCTAGTTCGGACTCTTCAAGTTTTCTGATCGCGTGATCAAGAGACTGAGGAAGTGGCTGAATTCCCATTGCACGGCGCTCTGAGTCAGTGAGATCCCAAACGTTGTCTTCGGTTTCAGCCGGAAGCTCGTACTCGTTCTCAATTCCCTTAAGTCCGGCTGCCAGTAGAAGCGCATAGGCAAGATATGGATTTGCTGCTGAGTCGATCGCGCGATATTCAATTCTCGAAGACTGCCCTTTGTCAGGCTTGTATAGAGGAACGCGAATTAAGGCAGATCGGTTGTTGTGGCCCCAGCAGACAAAGCTTGGGGCTTCACCGCCTCCCCATAGACGCTTGTATGAGTTCACGTACTGGTTTGTTACAGCTGTGATTTCAGGAGCGTGACGCAGAAGACCTGCAATGAATTGTCTTCCCACCTTAGAAAGGTGGTACTGACCACTGGCGTCGTAGAACGCGTTGGTGTCACCTTCGAACAGTGACATGTGAGTGTGCATTCCAGAACCAGGGTGCTCCGTAAATGGCTTAGGCATAAAGGTCGCGTAAACGCCTTGCTCGATAGCTACTTCCTTGATAACGGTTCTAAAAGTCATGATGTTATCTGCCATGGTCAAGGCGTCAGCGTAACGAAGATCAATCTCGTTTTGACCTGGCCCACCTTCGTGGTGACTGAACTCAACTGAGATACCTAGCTGCTCAAGCATCGATACTGCGCGACGCCTGAAATCATGAGCCGTTCCGCCTGGAACGTTATCGAAGTAACCGGCTTTGTCCACGGGAACTGGACCCTCTGGACCAATTTGAGAAGATTTCAGAAGGTAAAACTCAATTTCGGGATGGATGTAGAAAGAAAACCCTAAGTCGTTTGCCTTTGCCAATGCGCGGCGAAGAACATTTCTTGGATCAGCAGCTGCTGGCTGACCATCAGGAGTCAAGATGTCGCAGAACATCCTTGCAGTTGGATCAATCTCTCCACGCCAAGGAAGTATCTGAAATGTTGAAGGATCTGGCTGGGCCAACATGTCGGCCTCATAACTTCTAGAAAGACCTTCGATGGCGGAACCGTCAAAACCCAACCCTTCCGCAAAGGCGCCTTCAACCTCCGCTGGTGCGATTGCAACCGATTTTAGGGTTCCAGCTACGTCCGTGAACCAAAGTCGCACGAACTTAACGCCGCGCTCCTCAATGGTTCGTAGCACGAAATCGCGCTGCTTATCCATGAAAATCCTCTTCCTTGCCTGCTACTAGGCTAATGCTTATGCCCGCCGTTCGCGTAGCCATGGCCCAGATAAACCCTACAGTTGGGGATCTTTCGGGCAACAGCGAAAAAATCCTTGAAGCCGCCAGGCGTGCGCTCTCGCAAGGGGTCCAAATTGTGGTTTTCCCAGAGCTGGCCCTTTCTGGCTACCCTATTGAGGATTTAGCGCTTAGTCGCGACTTTCTAAACTCAAGCGAAAAAGCCCTCGAAGACCTTGCCACTAAAGCGAATCAACAAGGACTTGGAGAATTGACTCTGGTCGTTGGCTACCCAGGCCTTTCGAAGGACCCATCAAGTTGGGCAATCGGTGCGAACAAGGCCGCGTTGATATCCAAGGGCAAGGTTCTGGATAGCTATTCCAAGCATCATCTGCCGAACTACTCTGTGTTTGACGAGTATCGTGTTTTCGTGCCAGGGCAGAACTTGCTTACCTTTGAAGTGCAAGGCCTGAAATTTGCAACGGTCATTTGCGAAGACATCTGGCAATCAGGTGGGCCTGTTGCTCAGATTAGAGCCGCAAAGGTTGATATGACACTGGTGCTAAATGGCTCTCCATTTGAAACAAGTAAAAGCGACTCTCGCCTAGAACTGGTGCAATCTCTTGCCAGGAACCAGTCAACCTCCGTTGCTTACGTGAATCTAGTCGGGGGCCAGGATGATCTCGTGTTCGATGGCTACAGCTTTGTGGTTGATGAATCTGGCAATCAGCTCATGCGTGCAAGGCAATTCACGGAAGATCTCAGTGTTTTCGAAATTGAGTCAAAATCTAGAATCGAGCCAGTAACTTCAAGCGCGGAGCCCAAGGTGTCAATTCAGCAAATCTGGGATGCACTTGTTCTAGGTTTGGGTGACTACGTTCGTAAGAATGGGTTTAGCTCTGTTGTTCTTGGTCTATCTGGTGGAATCGATTCAGCGGTGTGCGCAAGCATCGCCATTGATGCATTGGGTCCAAAAAATGTTTTTGGTGTTGGAATGCCCAGCAAGCACTCTTCGGAGCACTCGCTTACTGACGCACGAGCGTTGGCTCAAAACACTGGTCTTGTGTATTCCGAGCAACCAATTGAAGCCATGGTTGAAACCGCCATGGGCCAGCTAAACCTTGATGGCCTCGCAGCAGAGAATCTTCAGGCGCGAGTTAGAGGCCTAATCTTGATGGCTCTATCGAATCAAAATGGCCATCTAGTTCTTACAACTGGGAACAAGTCAGAGCTTGCGGTTGGTTATTCAACAATCTACGGCGATTCCGTAGGGGGCTTTGCTCCAATCAAGGATGTCGAGAAGAGCTTGGTCTGGGAACTTGCCAAGTATCGCAACGAGGTAGCGGCCAAATCAGGTGAAACTCCCCCAATCCCTGAATCTTCAATTACGAAAGCCCCTTCTGCTGAACTGCGTCCAGGACAAACAGATCAAGACTCGCTACCCGACTATTCAGTTCTCGATCAGATTCTCGAGCTCCACATCGAACAAAGACTTTCTGCCTCCGAAATCACCGCTAAAGGCTTCGACAAGGCAGTTGTTGATTCAGTTCTAAAGCTGGTAAAGGGCGCTGAGTGGAAGAGGCGCCAGGGAGCCATTGGACCTAAGGTTACTAAGCTTGCCTTTGGTCGCGAGCGGCGTATGCCGATAACTGGCTGGTCAAAGTAGGAGACTATGAGCACATCACTCAAGAAAATTCGAACCAGCACTTTGGCTTCAATGAAGCAAGCTGGGGAAAAATTCGCATGCCTGACAAGCTATGACGCGCTTACGGCGCAGATTTTTGATGAAGCGGGAATTGAAGTCATCCTGGTCGGCGATTCCGCCGGCAACACTGTGCTTGGCCACGAGAACACACTCGAAGTCACCCTCGATGAAATGATCAGTTTTGGCCGAGCAGTGGCAACAGCTGCTAAGCATTCGCTCGTTGTGATGGATATGCCCTTTGGTTCCTACGAAGTGAGTGCTGAACAGGCGGTTGAAAGTGCCATTCGGCTCATGAAACAAACGGGTGCTGCCGCTGTGAAACTCGAAGGCGGCAGTAACCGAGTTGCACAAATTGAGGCTATTGTGGCCGCTGGAATTCCAGTGATGGGACACTTGGGTTTCACGCCCCAGTCAGTTCATGCAATCGGGGGATTTAAAGTTCAAGGGCGAGGCGATTCGGCAAATGAGCTTATAGAGCAGGCAAAGCAACTTCAGAGTGCGGGCGTGTTTTCACTTGTTTTGGAGATGGTTCCCTACTCAGTTGCCGAGTCAATCACTAAGGAGCTAACGATTCCAACAATAGGAATCGGGGCAGGCAACCAAACCGATGGTCAGATTTTGGTTTGGCAAGACTTTGCTGGGCTTTCAACTGGTTCTAGGAAATATGTCAAGCAGTATGCAAACCTCAGGGATGAACTATCTGATGCCGCCAGGTCATATCGCGCGGATGTACAGGCTTCGAGTTTTCCTTCTAAAAGCCACTCCTTTTGAGGACTAGTCTTCCTCGCTCTCTTGCTGCCTCCAGGCTTCAGACCTGGCCTTCACAACTGCTTCAGCATTAGCTGCCTCAGCTTCGGTTTCGAAAGGGCCAATCCGGTCCTCAGATGAACTTTTCAGCCCGAGTTCGACCTTCTTAGTTTTCAAGTTGAACCAGTACTTAGGAGAATCTGACACTTGGTGCCCCTTCCGCTTAGAGAAATCAGACTATCGCCCATCGCAAAATAGACTGGAGCAATGCCCAGAGATAGCCAAACCGGATTTCTAACGCCGGGAATGATCTCTAAACAACTGCCAGTCCCTGCTTCGATTGCACGGCCAGAATATGTTGGAAAGCCAGCCCCCGCTGAGTGGACAGGTTCTCATGTGAAAACTCTCGACCAGATTGAGAAGATTCGAACGGCCGGGAAGATCGCAGCTGAAGCTATTGCGCTAGTTGGCGCCAGTGCCAAAGCGGGCGTCACCACAGATGAGCTGGATAAGTTAGCTCACGATTACATCATCTCTCAAGGCGCTTACCCTTCAACTCTTGGCTACCGCGGTTTCCCAAAGTCATGCTGCACTTCTTTAAATGAAGTAATTTGTCACGGGATTCCAGATGACACCGTCTTACAAGATGGGGATATTTTGAACGTTGACATCACAGCTTTCAAAGATGGTTTCCACGGTGACAGCAACGCAACTTTTCTGGTCGGAAATGTTAGACAAGAAGTAGCTGACTTGGTTGACCGGACCAAAGAGGCACTCGATAGAGCAATTGCCGTTGTGATGCCAGGACGACCGATAAACGTGATCGGCCGAACGATCGAGTCTTACGCAAAAAGGTTCAACTACGGCGTTGTTCGAGATTTCACGGGCCACGGGATTGGTGAGGCTTTTCATTCCGGACTTGTTATCCCTCACTTTGACGCTGCACCAAACTACTCGAACACTATGGAAGTGGGTATGGTTTTCACGATCGAACCAATGCTTACTCTTGGAACCCACGAGTGGGACATCTGGTTTGATAACTGGACTGTAACCACTAAAGATAAGTCGATCACTGCTCAATTTGAACACACCTTGGTGGTGACCGAGTCTGGAGCTGAAGTACTAACCCTGCCCTAGACTTTAATTTCTATGAGCAAAGCAATCGGAATAGACATCGGTGGAACCGGCATCAAAGGTGCACTAGTTAACACCAAAAAAGGTCAACTAGTAAGCGAGCGGATTCGGTTTGACACCCCCGACGGAGCAACCCCAGAAGAGGTAATTGCAAAAGTCGCTGAGATTGTTAACCAGCTAGATACGGATAAAGACACTCCGATTGGGATTTGCTTCCCAGCCATCATCAAAGATGGAATTACACTTTCGGCTGCCAATGTATCCAAAGAGTGGGTGGGGCTCAAGGCTGAGAAGCTCTTTTCTAAAGCGCTAGACCGCAAGGTTGTTTTGCTGAATGACGCCGATGCGGCTGGCGTTGCCGAGATAAAGTACGGCGCAGGTCAGGATCGAAAAGGCCTGGTGCTTATGGTCACTCTTGGAACTGGTATCGGAACCGCTCTGTTTATGAACGGAAAGCTCATTCCAAACAGCGAACTTGGTCATCTGCAGATTGACGGGGTTGACTACGAGAGTATGGCTTCGTACTCAGCCAAAGAACGCGAGTCACTTAGCTTTGCGGATTGGGCCAAACGTCTTACAAAGTACTTTGCGGCGATAGATCGTCTTCTAAGTCCAGATTTAATTATTGTGGGTGGAGGCGTTTCAAAGCAGCACGAGGAGTTCTTGCCCTTGGTTGAATCAAAAGTGAAAATTGTTCCCGCTGAATCGAAAAACAACGCGGGAATAATCGGTGCAGCGTTTATCGCTCGGAAACGGCTCAAGCCGGAGTAAGTGGATGGGCCGGCTATTACGCCGGGTTTTGTCCTTCTTTCGA
>ERZ1022756.470-NODE-470-length-11353-cov-9.611259_pt1 | contig 11353 bp, 10 predicted proteins | sample MGYA00520902_ERZ1022756 | MGnify/ENA primary metagenome ERZ1022756 (study PRJEB33162, sample SAMN09537601) | freshwater metagenome | isolation source: freshwater | place: Canada:Alberta | collected 2017-07 | study: EMG produced TPA metagenomics assembly of the... | reverse complement strand
AGACAGTGTTAAGGGCCAATACACAACAGGCCATGGTGAAACTAAGTCTTACAAAGCTGCCGACCCAGACTTACTTGCTTGGGTTCACATTGCATTTACCGATTCATTTTTAACAACGCACGAACTTTATGGCGCCGAAGAAATTCCCGGCGGTCCAGATGAATATGTTTCACAATGGGCAAAGTCAGTGGCTCCGCTTGGCTTAACAAATGCACCGATGTCACGAGCTGAACTTAAGCGCGAGATCAAGCGCTATCGAGACGAAGGCATTCTGGCCACAAGCGAGACAACTAAACGAGTTGTGGAATTTATTCGCAAGCCACCACTTTCAAAGACTGCGTTACTTGCTTACGATCGCATGTTTGATGGCGCAGTTGCTTCGATCCCGCCAGAGTTTCAAGAAATGCTTGGACTAAAGGGCAAGAGTTTAAAAATTGCTGGGCCAATCACGCGTGGAATCTTAACTTCACTGCGGTTGGGATTAGGTCCAGCTTCACCAATGGAAGAAGCAGCGATTGCTCGCTTGATTCGTATTGGAGAACTGCCAAAGGATTACTTACATTCTTAAGTAAGAAGCGCCGTTGAAATCTAGAACGGCGCCACTTGCCCAAAGCGAATCCTTGGATGCCAAGAAATAAATTGCTCGCGCTAATTCATCAGGTTCTGCCACGCGACCAAATGGACTTTGATTACGAATGTCATCGCCAGTTGGACCATCAAGAAGTTCAGCAGCCATCTCAGTATCAACGAAACCTGGTGCCAATGTTGTGACACCGATTCCTTCGGGAGCCAATGCCTTTGCAATTGATTGACCGAACGCAACAATCGCTGCTTTGCTTGCGCCGTAGGCCGGGCTAACTGGTTCACCGCGAAATGCTCCGCGAGAACCGACATTAACAATTCGGGAATCACCATGACGTGGCATGTGTTGCAGCGCGCACCAAGAGACATTTGCAGCGCCAGTTAAGTTAACGCCTAAAGTGTCAGCCCAAGCTTTTTGCCACACTTCGTAACTGGAAGATTCAATTGGGTGATCAAAGAAGACACCAGCGTTGTTAATCAAGATGTCGATATGACCAAATTCTTTAGCTACCGCATCAACCATCACTTTGATGGCGTCAGCATCACGCAAATCAGCTTGCGCTGTCATGTGTCCAGAACCAGGCAGCGATGCCATTACTTCGGCAGCAAGATCGCCGTTTGAACTGTAGTGAACGGCAATCCGATCACCCTGCTCGGCAAAGTGCCGTGCAATGCTGGCACCAATTCCACGCGAACCACCGGTTACTAATACTGTGCGCTGCTTAGCCATTTCAATACTTCCTAGATCGTTGCAGTATCAATTACGAATCGGTAGCGAACATCACTGGCCAGCACTCGCTCGTAGGCTTCATTGATTGCGCTGGCTGGAATGATTTCGATGTCACTCACAATGTTGTGCTTGCCACAGAAATCAAGCATTTCTTGAGTTTCCTTGATGCTTCCGATGTTTGAACCAGAAAGGCTTAGCTGGCGACCCATCAAGATGCTGCCGTCAATTGAATAAGGCTTACCTGGCGCTCCGACTACAACTAGTGAACCCCACTGGCGAAGGGTTCCGATGTAACGGCGAATTTCAATTTCTGCAGACACAGTATTAATGATGATGTCAAAAGTGTTTGCAAGTTTCTTAAGTTCTTCTTTGTCAGAGGTAACCACAAAGTTTTTAGCACCCATAGCTAGCGCATCTTCGCGCTTGCCTTCGCTGTGGCTCATGACTGTAACTTCGGCGCCCATCGCAACAGCAATCTTCACTGCCATGTGACCAAGTCCACCCAGACCCATAACGGCAACTTTTTTACCAGGTCCAGCATTCCAATGACGGAGTGGAGAGTAGGTAGTGATGCCAGCACACAACAAAGGCGCAGCACCGGCACGATCGAGATTCGCTGGAACGTGCAATGCATAGTCAGCTTTGACTACTACGTTCTTGGAGTAACCGCCATAAGTAGGAGTTACGCCATCGCGTTCCATGCCGTTGTAGGTGTATGCCGAGTTATCTAGGCACCAGTGATCGTTGCCATCCAGGCAGTATTCGCATGTGCCACAGGAATCTACGAAACAACCAACTCCTGCAATGTCACCAACTTTGAATTTCTTAACATCTGAACCAACAGCTACAACTGTGCCAACAATTTCGTGACCAGGAACCATTGGGAAAATTGCTTCGCCCCACTCTTCCTTAACTTGGTGAATATCAGAGTGACAGATACCAGCAAACTCAATGTCAATTGAAATATCATTAGCGCCAACTTCGCGTCGCTCAAACTCCCATGGCTCGATCTTTCCGTTTGCAACTTGTGCTGCGTAACCTTTGGTCATCGTCATGAGTACTCCTGATCATCGAGCGTTAACTAGCGAACTTTTATGATACTGGTGAATGCGGTTTCCACTTGATGCTACCGAGAATTACTAGCGCTGCAATCATTGCGACTTGAATCGCAATTGCTGCGGGCGAAGAAAGCGAAGCAAGCAGCACATCTCCAAATGATGATTCAGCAACTGCCGTAGCGCCAGTGACTGTGACGCTGTAGGTCACTAAGCGACCAGCAGCAAAAGCTAACACAAGCGGACGGATTGCAATCGACTTCATGATTCCTGCAGCTTCAAACAATTGAGCTGACGACAAGGGTGAAACCAAAAACAAAGCGAGAAGTGCCCGAGCATGATGCTGAGACTTAGTTAGATGAGACGCTGCATTTTCCATATTCGTTACATATGAATCTGGGAGCTTGTCTCGATAGCGACGAAACAACGTTGCCAGACCCCAGCGACCAGTTGATGCTGCGATGACACCAGTAATGATGAGCAATGGAACGAAGATCCCCAAAGTTAATGCAAGATAAGCGAGCACTGTCCAAGTTGGCGGTGCAAATGCCGGCAGCAGATTCATCCCAAAGATGATCGCGAAGACCATAACTATTTCAAGCACTTACCAAGACTAGAGCGATTTAGAGTTCGACACCTTCGTGTGCCAAAAGCTTTGCCTTTAGGTCAATGCCGAATCCATAGTTACCAATTGCGCCACCAGTTTTTACTACGCGGTGACAAGGCACGATTGGCGCAATCAAGTTTGTTGCCATTGCTGTCCCAGCAGCCCGCACCGCTAGCGGACGACCAGCCTTCGCCGCAAGGTCTGCATAACTAATTACTTTTCCACCCTTAACAGTGCGAAGCGCCTTCCAAACATCTTGGGTGAATTCACCACCTGGTTGACGGACCTTCAAAGATTTGAAGGCATCAAGATCGCCATCGACCCAGGACTTCACGACTGATGTCACGCCAGCAAGTTTTGGATCAGATTTAAATTCAACAATGTTTAACTTGTGGCCAGACTTTTTTAAGAACTTTGGAATGTCGCTAAATGCCGCGCCAATGACTACTGGCTCTTTAGTCACATCAACAAATGTTGCAATCGGTCCCCATGGAGTTTTGATTTCGTAACCCAATACCGAAGTCATAACTACTGACCTTTGCGTTCGATGAAGTCCCACTTGTTGCCATACTTATCGGCAAACACGACAACCTTGCCAAATTCTTCGTGACGAGGTTCTTCAGTGAAGGCAACATTGTGCTTAGCCATGCGGGCATAGTCGCGATCAAAGTTATCGGTGTACAAGAAAAACATCACGCGGCCACCAGACTGATTACCAATCGCGGCAGCTTGTTCTGGTGAAGCTGCTTGCGCGAGCAACAAAGCTGCGCCGTGATTTGCATCGGGTGCAACAACAACCCACCGTTTGGTTTCAGACATCTTGGTATCTTCAACCAATGTGAAGCCAAGCGCAGTTGTGTAGTAATCGATCGCGCTGTCGTAGTCATCGACAACAACGGTAATCATTCCAAGGTGTGACATTTAATCCTCGAGCACACAAGCCATGCGAAGCACTGCATCTTTGATGATTTCTTTACTGGTTGCAAGATTGAACCTCACAAAGTCTTTTCCAACTCCACCGAAGTCAGTGCCGTTACTCAATGCCACTCTGCCCTTTTCCAGAAGCAAAGTAGCCACATTTTCTTGACCGTAAGCACTCAAATCAATCCAAGCCAAGTAAGTGGCATCTGGAACTGTGTACTTCGCTTTTGGCAGATGCTTCTTTAGTAGCTTTGCCAAGTAATGCCGATTCTCGTCAATGTTCTTAAGAACTGCATTAAGCCATGGTTCACCTTGGTTATATGCAGCAATACTTGCCCAAACCCCAAGCAATGACGAACGCCAAGGCGAAGCTAAAGGTAACTGCAACAAACGATCGTTGATCGCTGCATTGTCAGCCACAATTTGTGCGCACTTCAAGCCTGCAAGATTCCACGACTTACTTGCTGAAGTAATGCACAGTCCGGTTTCGCGCGCAGTATCGCTGACGTTTAGATAAGGAATGAACTTGGCTTCACTAAAGATCAGTGGCGCGTGAATCTCGTCACTGATTACTAAGACGTTGTATTTCTTAGCCAGTTCAGCAATCTTTTCTAGTTCGTCCATAGTGAAAACATGACCAACGGGATTGTGTGGATGGCAAAGAATGTAAGCCTTGACCCCAGCTGCAAAAGCTTCCTCAAGTGCAGTCAGATCAAGCGCCCATTCATTACCCAAGTGGGTCAGCGGAACATCAACAACTTCACACTTTGCCTCTTTTATCCAAGTAAAGAAGTTCAAGTAGACGGGAGTATTAACTACAACCTTGTCACCTGGCTCGGTCCATAGCCTAAGAACTTCTACGCCAGCAACACCAACATCAGTTGCCAAGTAAAACTGTTCTTTGTTTACAGTCCAGTCCCAATTTCGTTTTGCGTAATTGGCAAACGCTTGTGGAAGTTCCGGCGCAATTCCGGAATAACCAGTGTCACTGCGCTTGATCATGTCGATCAAGACATCGCGAATTGGTTTTGCAATTGGGTAATCCATTTCAGCAACTGGCAACGGCAACACATCTTCAGGAAATGTTCGCCACTTCGCACTACGACGTTTGCGAAGCTCAGCCAATGAATCTGCAGAAACTCTAACCATGTGTTCAGGCTAGCAATGCTTATGGCTTGATTATGGTGATACCCGGCAACGGGTTGTTGCCAAGGCCAGCAAGTGCTTCAGGAACTTGTTCCAAAGTAATCGTGCGTTCCACCAAGGTGTCAGGACGTAATGTTCCATCGGCAATTTCACTAAGCATTTGGGGATAGTGGGCCGCTGACATGCCATGGCTACCCATGATTGTTAACTCGCGTCCAATCACAGTGTGCATTGGAACGGTGGCTTGATCCTTAACTTCTGCTGGTGGCAGCAACCCAACCTGAACATGTCGACCCAAACGACGCAATGATTCAACCGCAAGTTTGCTGGTTGCAATACTGCCCAGGGCATCGACAGTTAAGTCAGCGCCAGCAGGTGAATACTTCTTGATTTCTTTGACCACATCATCGTGAATTGAATCCAGCACGTAATCAGCGCCAGCTAAGCGAGCGCGATCCCGAGCAGGATTAGAAGTATCAATTCCAACAACGGTTGCCCCGCGAGATTTCGCAATCATGATTGCAGCCAGGCCAACTCCACCACAACCAAATACCGCAACAGTTTCGCCGGCTTGCACCTTGCCAACGTGCACAACTGCGCGATAGGAAGTGGCAAACCGACAACCTAATGCAGCTGCAGTCTCAAACGACATTGAGTCAGGTAACGCAACCACATTAAAGTCGGCATGAGGGATGCGCACGTATTCCGCAAATGAACCTGGTCCATTGAATCCTGGTTGCCATTGATATAGACAAACTTGCGCATTGCCAGCTTTGCAATCAACGCAATCGCCACAGCCACAAACAAACGGGACTGTTACCCGGTCGCCAACTTTCCAGTTCTTAACATCGGCGCCCACTGCCGAAATCACGCCAGCAAACTCATGGCCTGGGACATGCGGCAGCTCGGTGATGTCAGAATCATGGCCTTGCCAGCCATGCCAATCACTTCGGCAAAGCCCAGTGGCTTCAACCTTGATTACCACGCCATGCGGTCTAGCAACAGGCACGTCCCGCTCGGCTATATATAAGGAGCTGCCAAAGGCATCGAATTGGGCTACGCGCATTTAATCAGAATAGAGAATACCTAGTATGAAAAACTACCTAAATTGAATTTAGTTCAGTAATTACCAATCGGCTCGAAAGTTTTCGGGTGTGTAGTCTGGAATTACACAAGTCGATAGAGGTGAATTCGCTTATGGCTAAGCAACGTTTCAACTTCACGTCTGACTTTACAAATCTAAACGAAACCCAAATGTCAATACTAGAAGAATCTGAGCTGATACTTGGGAAGGTTGGTATATCTGGTTTAGAGCTTAAGAATGTCGCTGGAAAACTTGGGGTGAGCGCCAGCCTAATCAACCATTATTACAAAACCGGTGAAGAACTTGTTTTGAGTACCGTTATCTATTCTTATCAAAAATACATCTTCAACATTCAGAATCTGAATCGTGATGAAAGTGATCCCGAGCAAGTAATCAGGTCTTGGGTAGAAAACACAATGCGCTGGACTCGCGAATCACCAGGCATTGGAGTAATTCTCGAATTTCCAATACAGGCAATTAGGGGCTCTAAGTTCACATCTGAACCAAGTGAGATCCTCACACCATTCTTGAAAGTAGTTGCAGAATTGGGGCAAAGGAATGTGAGCTATCTTTGCAGCGCAATAAGGTGCCTACAAAAAGGAACTCCCTTCAAGGTTTACCCCGCACTTCAGATTGCCGCGTTTATTAAGACAGATGCACGTTTCGCAATGTATAGCTCGACCGTTGGGTTTACAACCCTGGGTGGCGGACTTTGGATAGCGGGCCGTCAAGCAGACGATGTAAAGAATCCATTTTGGATGAAACTCGGATTCGATCCCGCCAGCCAGATTAATTCGACGTTAAATGAGATGCTCAAGCTGATCAAAACGGGTCGCTAAGTCCCATAAACCACTGCTATGCGCTGATTTTGAGTTCATTTTCCGTTGACTCAGTAGAGTGTTGATATGCAAAGCATTGAAGTAATTGAACAACTCGATAAAGATCGAGTGCTCGATGACTTCTACTGGGCCCAGTTTGGGTTTGAGGGTGACCTTACAATGCGAGAGAAAATCCTTTGCGTAACCATTGACGATGTCAGACGCGTTGGTGTTTCAACTTTTCAAGCAAAGCATGTTTGCGAGGCTTTAGACATTTCAATGGCCTTGATCAACCATCACTTCGGTGGCCGAAATGAGCTTATTGCTGAAGCAACTGTTCTTGCTTATGAGAACTACGTTGAGTTCCTATGGGAAGCCACTAACAATGCAAAGCCTGAACCTAAAGCAAGACTTCGAGCTTGGCTAGAAGAGAGTGTTTTTCGAAACGAACAAGGTCGTGGTTGGGGAGCTCTGCTTAACTATCCAACCGCAAGCATGGAAGTTGCAACGGTCCTAGAGCAAGTTCATCGTAAGCGCATGACAGATCTTGGGGAGTTAAACCTAGCTCGTCTCTTGACATTAGTTGGAGATGTGAAAAAGAATCGTGTTTCTCAAGCCAACTTCACTGCCGGCAATATCCCTCGTACTGATTTACTTAAGAATGTAGCTAACGCATCCATGGCAGCAAGTATCGGTTGGTCAATTCTAGGTCTATCTGTATGGAAATCTGGTGGACACTATCCCTCAGGAGCCACCCGAGAAGTTGGAATCTTGGAGCGCAAAATTGTTAAGGACCATATCGATCGTTTGATTGATCAAATCTAGATAAAGTTTGTGAGTTTAAGCACGACCAGAAAAGCTACAACTCCTGAAGCGCGATAGAAGTATCGAAGTTTTGGTCGTCGATACCAGCGAACATCGCCTTCTTTTGCAGTTCTTCCAAAGGCTTTAACTAGACCGATTATTGTGCTTGGGATTGGCGCAAGTACAAAAACCAATTTCGCCATCTCAGGTGTTTCGCCCAAGTACTTGACTAAGAAATATGCAGTGAGTGTTCCGATTCCAATGTTGAAAACAATTCCTGGAATTCCACCGGGCATAATCTGCCAAAGTGTTGGAAAGTTTTTGAAGTTGTGCTTAAACAGGTCAACAATTTGAGGTAACAAAATGATTAGTGCTGCTGTCCATACCTGCCAACAGTTTCCGATAAATGAAATTGCTACCGCGGAAAACGTCATAGTGCGAAGAACGATCACAAAAACTTTATGTCCAATGCTTGGGTCATCTAACTCAACTGGATGATCTTGGGAAAGTCGTTTCGGAAACACAAATGCTACAAATTCCTCCAGCACTAGACGAACCACGAATGCCAATCCCATTGCGACCGTAATTTGCCTGGCGTTATCTGAAAGGCTCGTTTCGCTTCGGGCTAAAATAGATAAGCCAGCGATTAACGCCGTGGTGGACCAAATTGTAAAGAATGGAATTACAAACAAATCAGTCAGGCGCTCCCACCATGAGGCAGCACTCAGTGACTTGGATCTACGAAATGGTCGAAATGCTCCGATAGCTAGCGCAGGAATTAAGCCGATTGCAGCTAGTCCAATAAAGTACTCAAGCGTGATCCATGGCATGAACGTGAATTGGAAACCAAGTGTCAGCGAAAGCGCGATAAATCCAACTGCTCCAGCAAGTGCATCAAATATTCCAATTACTGCCAGAATTAAAACAAGCCTTGCATCCGGCGTTAATCGGTTCGGTGCTTCCATTCCGGCGACAATTCCTATGTAGAGAGAAATCAGTGGAAGCAAGAAAGCTAAACTTCCAAAACTTGCGCGAAGATATGCACCATCATTTAGTAGGCGGGTGAATAGTGGAGTCCTATGATCAATTCGATCAATGAAATGCCATAGCCGATTTTGGTAACCGTTTAGGAATGATGATCGCCAAATAGGTAGGCGATCGCCGAATCCTGCTTCTGATTCATTACGCGCTAGCAGATCAGTGCTCAGTGTGTCTAAATCTTCCATCTGAACATCTTTTTCATTGTCAGTTCTGCCGTCGTGGCCCCTTCGAGAACCGACAGCACCCAGAACCGCAGCAGACGCTATTGCAAGATTGGCAACTCCGCGCGGATCACTCAATGGTCGACTCGGATCGCTAACTCCAAGTAACAAGAATTGATCTTCTTTTGCAACATCAACTCTTGGATCTGCGTAAGTTACCGAGATGCTTCCTGCGCTACTTGAATCTAGAAAAACTTTTGTTGCCGAAAACTCTCCAGGAAGATTGCGACCGGTTGATCCATGATTTGGATTTTGCGGTGAAAGAGATCCAGCAGCACCACCATGTGCACCACCACCACCACCACCAGTTGCATCACTCCCGTTGCCACCGCCACCGCCACCAGCTATCAAGGCTAGATTGCGGTAGAAAACAACCGAAGCAGCACCACCGCCACCGCCACTCGTTGCAGGAGATGCACCAATTCCACCACCGCCACCTGCGAATCCGCCAGTTGGGTTTGTTCCACCACGACTTCCAAGTTGAGCGGACTGCCCACCACCACCAACTGCGAATCTAATTTTGTTTCCTGGCATAACGCTCAGCACTCCGAAGATTCTTCCAACGGGTCCCGAAACATTTCCAGTTCCGCTGGTACCGCCACTTGCACCGACAATGTCCAGCGACAGCGCATAAACCTCGGCAGGAATTGTCCAGTCTGCATATTGATTATTAGTTGCGAAGGTAATTGAACAAACTTTTTTTGAACAAGTTATGTCCTGTTCACCTGCGCGTGAGACTGAAATTGGAGAGATCAAAACAACAATCCCAAAAGCGAGAAAAATCTTTCCTATTCGTTTGATCAACTTGCTGCAACCTTAATCATTGATTGTTTGTGCACACACCATTGACATTTTGAATGTGGATTGTGTATCGAGCCAAGTAATCTCATATCTTGTTCGACCTGGTGTGCATTAAACTTTTTTCTTATTCAAGTTATTGCCTTCCTATTGGCACAGTTACTGTATTACCCGCACCAAGCTCCAAGGGCTTAACCTCGATTATTCGGGATCCACTTGCAATCGGATTTAGATCACCACCCGTGCTCTCACAGGTAGAAGTAAACCCACTTACTACAGGAACCACGCGAATCAGAATATATTTGCTAACGGCATATGTGCCAGTTGCCATTGTCACTCGTAAATTGTTACTGGTTGTGTTTACGTTTGCTGTAGTGCCATTGATCGAGAGGGAGCTTGTCGTGTCCCCTGTTATTGAAGTTGAGTTAGCGCTTGACTCTGCCGATCCGAGCGAAGCCGCATCAAAAGTTTGATTCGATGGTGACGCGATCGCTCCAATTCCAGCAAGTGATGCCGCACTTGAATCGAAATAGCAGAGTAAAACACTTTGAGGACCACTTGTTGTAAATGCAGGCAAGTCGATTGAAGGAGACCTTGGATCAACAGGAATAACTGTAGGAGTAATTACATCTGCTTCAGGTGGAATAATCACAATCGGAGAAGTGAGTGATGTAATTGGACTAAAGCCGCCAGAATCAACCGGCCTAACGGAGCTTGAATCCAATCCTGTGTCGAATGTCCATCGATAGCAACGGGAACGTGTAAGACCTGTTGTATCCGGAACCGCATTAATACTTGTTAAGTCTGAACTCCAATTTGAGTCACAACCATTGTTAGAAGACCAAGTAGCCCATTGTCTACGGATTGATCCAATTGTGGGCACCGTACTCTCGCCTGTAAAGGTTCTGTTCACCGAGATAGACGCGTTATTAGAGGCTTGATTGAGGCTGTACTTCAAAACTACTATTCCAGCTGCACCTGCACTGGCAGGTCCGTTTCCACCACCACCGCCACTTCCACTATTGGCGATAGGCGAAGCGGGTGCTGATCCAGAGCTGGTTCCTGATGGTGCCGTATCACATCCACCAGAACCAGGTTCTTGGTTGGCACCGGAGCCACCAGCACCGCATCCATAAGTTATTGATGAACCAGCTGATTGCCCGACATTTCCAATTGTCCCTGACTGAGGAACGGTGCCTGGTGAAGTCCAAACACCGTTTCCACCGCTGCCGCCAGTTCCGTTGAAAGTTCCATTGCTGGCTGTTCCACCAGCTCCGCCAGTATTACCTGCTCCAGAAATTGAGCAGATAGATCCACTCCAGTTGCAACCTTTTCCACCTTCGCCACCGTTGCCCCTCAGTGTTATTTCAGATGTAACGACAGATGAATTTCCGCCCGAAGCGCCATTCTTCACTCCCGATGCATAAGAACCTGAAGATCCTGCACCACCACCTCTGCCTACGTTGACGGCTAGGTTTCCAGAAACTGAAAGCGCTGAGTGATAAGCGAAACCGCCCCCGCCACCGCCACCCCCGGCGTCGAATCC
>ERZ1022756.469-NODE-469-length-11353-cov-20.247212_pt1 | contig 11353 bp, 8 predicted proteins | sample MGYA00520902_ERZ1022756 | MGnify/ENA primary metagenome ERZ1022756 (study PRJEB33162, sample SAMN09537601) | freshwater metagenome | isolation source: freshwater | place: Canada:Alberta | collected 2017-07 | study: EMG produced TPA metagenomics assembly of the... | reverse complement strand
CAAATGTCAGTCGCAGGAAATTCTCAACTGTTGAAAGTGAATTGTCTGGATACAAAAGTGCCTGACCAAGGCTGGTCTTGTATGCGTAAGCTGCCAACACCGGAAGTTTGGCAAGCAATCTCCTTGTGGATAGTTCAACCTGCTCTGGATCGCGTGGATCTAAAGAGTCTTGATAGAAAGTCGATAGCGCTGAAACCCCTGCAGCCAAAACTGACATTGGGTGAGCGTTTTGTGGGAATGCGTCGAAGAAGGACTTTAGATCTTCGTGAATAAGAGTGTGTCGTCTGATGCTGTGATCAAATGCTTCTAGCTCTGGCTTCGATGGTAGCTCTCCGTAAATCAACAAGTGGCTTACTTCTAGAAAGCTTTTCTTGGCTGCAAGCTGCTCAATTGCGTAGCCACGGTAGCGCAAGATTCCGGCCTCACCGTCAATGAAAGTAATCGCTGATTTTGTGGAGGCGGTGTTTACAAAACCCTGGTCGTAAGTGTGAAGACCCAAGCTGGAATGAAGTTTGCTGATGTCAACAGCGCTGGAGCCTGCGGTTGCCTCAACAACTGGAAGCTCTAGGGACTTGTCCTTGTAGCTGATAACTACTTTTTCGTTGTCAGTCAAAGCACTCCTCGGGAATCAAAATCTCAGGCTCTAGCCTAAGCCATTTTGGAGTCTGGCAGCAGCCCGAGAAATGTCGCTATCGGTTGCTGTCAAAGAGAACCGAACATGTTTGGTGGCGTGTTCTCCGTAGAAGCTTCCAGGCACCACAACAATGCCAAGTTCGGCCATTTGCGCGACCGTCTCCCAGCAGTCTTGACCTAAGGTGGCCCATAGATACAAACCAGCTTCGCTGTCGGTTACCTGAAAACCAAACTCAGTTACTGCGGCTAACAAAACACTACGTCGCTTCGCGTAGATTTCCTTCTCAATTGCGACGTGAGAGCTATCGGATAAAGCGGCAATCACTGCCTGCTGGGTAGGAAATGGCATGATCATTCCGGTGTGCATCCGAAGGTTCACCAGGTCCTTGATTAGTTCTTTTGAGCCAACTGCAAAAGCCGCTCTATAGCCAGCCATGTTGGACTGCTTGGAAAGTGAGTAAACACAAAGTATTCCGTCGTGGCTATCTCCACAAACCCTAGGATCTAGAACGCTCGGAATAACGTCTTTGTCCCAAGGTTCACTCCAGCCAAGTTCCGCGTAGCACTCGTCTGAAGCAAGCAGTGCTCCTAGCTCCCTGGATTTTGCAACAGCTTTTGCAAAGCCTGCAACATCCAAAACCTTTCCATCTGGGTTACCAGGAGAGTTAATCCACACCAACTTGGTGTTTGCTGGCCACTTATCCGGATCGTCTTCAGAAATAAGCGTTGCTCCGGATAGCGCAGCCCCCACTGCGTACGCGGTGTATGCAACCTTCGGCTGAACAACTACATCACCTGGGCCAAGACCCAAAAAGGTTGGAAGCCAGCTGATTAGTTCTTTGGAGCCAATTGTTGGCATTACCTGATCAGTATCAAGACCTGAAACTTTCCTCCTTCTGGCAAACCACTCAACTACTGCTTTACGAAACTCTGCAGTTCCAGCGGTTGAAGGATATCCGGGTGCGTTAGAAAAGTTTTTTAGGGCTTGCTGAACTGACTCAGGAGTTGGATCAATTGGAGATCCAACAGATAAGTCAATTGCGCCATCTTTGTGCTGGGCGGCCTTTTCCTGAAATGGCTTTAGTGATTTCCAGGGGTAATCTGGCAGCCCAGTAAACAATTAGCCCTGTTGAGCTTGTGGCGGCAAAGCAGCAACCAGCGGGTGATCGCCAGGAACTGGTCCAACCTTGGCAGCTCCTCCAGGGGAGCCGATGGTTTCGAAAAAGTCAACGTTCGCACGGTAGTAATCCGCCCACTGCTCAGGGACATCATCTTCGTAGTAAATTGCCTCAACTGGGCAAACTGGTTCGCAGGCTCCACAGTCAACGCACTCATCCGGGTGGATGTAAAGCATGCGGTCACCCTCGTAGATGCAGTCCACTGGGCATTCTTCGATGCAAGCCTTGTCTTTAAGGTCAACGCATGGAAGTGCAATTACATAAGTCATTGGGGAGATCCTCCTAGGACCATATTACCTATCGATGCCCCGAAGCCTTCTTACCCCATGCCCCGGGTCTCAGTTTTGGAAACAAAATAACGACAGCGCAGATAATTAGTGACCCATAGACCCAGATGTTGCCAGACTGGTTGTCAACAATAAGTGCATCGCCAGCCGCGGTAGGCCTGGACAGCCAAAAAACGGTTCCAGCTAGTGTGAAGCTCATCAAATACAGTGCTCCCCTAGAATTTCTAAGCAAGCGAAGCGCAAGAGCTAGTGAGAAAGTCATTACCAACGCCACAATCAAACCAATGGGTGTGGCCGCTTCATCTGAAGCGGTAACCGAGTGAAGCAAAGTCCCAGCAAAACCCAAAAGGATTCCAAGCGGTAGTGCCCAAAGCCCAATAAACACTGGCTTGAGCCACAGCCAAGGTGTGGTCGAAGTCTTTCGAAGTCTTTCGGGGGTGTCATATCGAATGTCTCGACCTGGAACCAACGAGAAAGTTTCTTTACCGATAGACACTTGGCTAGCGTGCTGCTCAAGCGCTGACTTTTTCTTGGCCGCGGTTTTGGGTCCACCTACCTCAACATCAAATCTCTCCCCCTGATCAGCGATCACCCAAAACTGGGGTGCCCTGGTTCGAGAGGCTCTGGAGAAACGACGAAGTGCCATTGCGGTAGCTTCATGAGCTTTCTTGTGGTCTGGATGCCCAAAGCCACCCTTGCGGTTGTATGTAATCACAGCATCTGGTTTAAATTCAGAAAGAGTCTGGAAGATGTCGTCAGAGATAACCGCTGTTGAAACTGAAGATAACGACATCTCATCAGTGGTTTTTGACTTGATGGCTTTACCGAAAGTGCTTAGCCTCATGCCCGAGTCTAGGTAGCGCCTTGTCCCTGCAAACTTGTGCTGAACATCACCCAAAACAGCTAAAGCATTTCTCAGTTCGTTTGATCTAAACGCACCCATTGCGGCCATGTCGGACTCAAGAGGTTTCAGATCATCAAGTTTCACTCGACCGCGTTCGCCGCGGGTCAGCGTTAGAACCATCACCTTTGCGCCGGCTTCAATGCGATTAGCAATCACGTGGGCGGTAAAAATCGACTCGTCGTCTGGGTGTGCATGAACGAGCAATACCCGTTTTGCGTTGAAGGACGATTTAGCCATAGCAATAACTCTAAATGGTTTAGCTCTCGCTAGCTCGTTTTCTTGCCGAAGCTGCTCTGGCGCGAAGGTTCGGGTCTAGCTCGACCTTGCGAATCCTGGTGCCCTCAGGGGTTACCTCAACGCACTCGTCTTCACGGGCAAATTCAAGACACTCTTCCAAAGAAAGCTTTCTTGGTGGAGTTAGCTTCTCGAAGTCCTCGCTGGAAGATGCTCTCATGTTGGTGAGCTTCTTTTCCTTAGTGATGTTTACTTCCATGTCGTCAGCTCGGGCGTTCTCTCCAACGACCTGACCAGCGTAAACTTCCTCGGTTGGCTCAACAAAGAATGTTCCGCGCTCTTGCAATCCAATTAGAGCAAACGGTGTCACAGCACCCTGGCGGTCTGCAACCAATGATCCGTTAGTTCTTGTAACAATCTCACCGAACCACGGCTCGTAACCGGCACCGATAGCGTTTGCGATTCCGGTTCCGCGAGTTGTAGTCAAAAACTCGGTGCGGAATCCAATTAGTCCACGAGATGGAACCATGAACTCCATGCGAACCCAACCGGTTCCTTTGTTGGTCATGTTCTTCATGCGGCCCTTGCGAGAAGCCAAGAGCTGAGTAATCGAACCCAAGAACTCTTCAGGAACATCGATGGTTAGATCTTCAACTGGCTCGTTTAGCTTGCCATCAATCTTTTTGGTAACTACCTGTGGCTTACCAACAGTTAGCTCGTAACCTTCACGTCTCATCTGCTCAACCAAGATAGCTAGCGCAAGCTCCCCTCTTCCCTGAACTTCCCAGGCGTCTGGACGATCAGTCGGGATTACCTTGATTGAAACGTTTCCGATTAGTTCACGGTCCAGGCGATCTTTCACCAAACGTGCGGTGATTTTTGCACCCTTTACTCGCCCAGCCATAGGTGAGGTGTTGATTCCGATAGTCATCGAAATAGCTGGATCGTCGATTGCGATTAGTGGCAGCGGTCTAACATCATCTGGATCGGCAAGGGTTTCACCAATTGTGATGTCTTCGATTCCCGCTACCGCAACAATGTCTCCAGGCCCCGCAGATTCGGTTGGGAAACGCTCAAGAGCTTTGGTCATGAGTAGCTCAGTGATCTTTACGTTTTGGGTTTCACCGTTTTGTCTTACCCAGGCAACCTGCTGGCCCTTTTTGATAGTTCCGTTGAAGACTCGAAGCAATGCAAGACGACCAAGGAAAGGTGATGCGTCAAGGTTTGTGACGTGTGCTTGTAGCGGAGCTTCCGGGTCATACTTTGGCGCTGGAATGTATTTCATGATTGCGCCAAATAGCGGCTCTAGATCTGCGTTGTCAGGAAGTGTGCCATTTTCGGGCTTGTTCAAAGATGCAGCTCCAGCTCTACCGGAAGCGTAAATTACTGGAAGATCCAAAATCGCATCGATGTCGAGTTCTGGAACCTCATCGGCTAGGTCGGAAGCAAGACCCAATAGTAGATCGTGGGTCTCTTCAACCACTTCGTCGATACGAGCATCTGGTCGGTCGGTCTTGTTCACGAGCAAGATAACTGGAAGATTTGCCTCAAGGGCCTTGCGAAGAACAAATCGGGTCTGAGGCAGTGGTCCCTCGCTGGCGTCTACAAGCAAAACGACACCATCAACCATTGAAAGTCCGCGCTCCACCTCGCCACCAAAGTCAGCGTGGCCTGGGGTGTCAATAACGTTGATGGTGATTGTCTTGCCTTCGGATGCTTTACCCGAATAACTAATTGCGGTGTTCTTGGCAAGGATTGTGATTCCCTTTTCCTTTTCAAGATCGCCTGAGTCCATAAGGCGCTCACCCATGTTGGAGTGTTCTCCAAAGGATCCGGTCTGTCGGAGCATGGCGTCAACCAAGGTTGTCTTACCGTGGTCCACGTGAGCCACGATTGCAACGTTTCTTAGGTCATCCCTGATTGCCAGAGTCATACAAACTTCCTTTAGATAATTGGGTTATCGATTTGTGGACCGGTTGGTCACCAAGTCATCGACGACGAGAGCACCCTGCAAGAGTCACTCAAACAAGACCCCTAATTCTAACCGCAAATGACGGCTAAAACCCTAACGGAGCTTGAGTCTGGCCTCTCGGCGCTTCTTCTGCTCTGCTGGATCAGGAACAGGAACAGCAGCCAATAGCTTCTTGGTGTAGTCGTTGGTTGGGTTTCGAAGGATGTCATCACGTAATCCAACCTCAACCAATTCGCCACTTTTCATTACTGCAATCCTGTGAGACAGGATGTCAATAACGGCAAGGTCGTGGCTAATGAATAGGCAAGCGAACTTGAGTTCTGACTGCAGCTGGAGCAGAAGATCTAGGAATCGAGATTGCACGGACACATCGAGAGCTGATGTTGGCTCATCGGCAATCAGAAGCTCAGGGTTCAGAGCGAGAGCTCGAGCAATACCAACTCTTTGACGCTGACCTCCAGATAGCTCGTGTGGGTAGCGGTTTCGGTAGCTTCTTGGAAGCTCGACTCGATCCAGCAAATCTTCCACCATGTGATCGAGTTCAGAACCACGAGTCTTAGTAGACAGCAGAATTGGCTCGCCGATGCTTTGACCAATAGGAATTCTAGGGTTCAACGAGCTACCTGGATCTTGGAAAACGATTCCAGCGTGACGCCTTGCTTCAAGTAGCTGCTTACGTTTCATTTGAGCAAGGTTTTCGCCCTTGATAAAGATTTCACCGTCGGAGATTGGCAATAGTCCAACTGCGGCTCGTCCCACCGTTGTTTTTCCAGAACCGGACTCGCCAACTAGACCAAGAATCTCTCCTGGGTATATAGTTAGCGACACATCGCTCACGGCTTTAAAGGCTGGGGCCTTGCCACGCTTTGGATAAGTGATAGAAACATTCACAAGATCAAGGGCGGGAACGGTGTCTTTGACAGTTACAGCTTTCCTCTTTGCTTCTTGACCAAGGTGAGGTACAGCTGCGAGTAGTTGTTTTGTATAGGTCGCACTCGGTTTGGTGAAGACAGCCTTTGACTCTCCAGCCTCAACTACTTCACTGTCCTTCATCACAAGGATCTTGTCAGCTAGGTCCGCAACAACACCCATGTCGTGGGTGATTAGCAAGATGGCAGAGTTCAAACGGTTACGAAGACTTCTTAGTAGGTCAAGAATTTCCGCCTGCACGGTAACATCAAGGGCCGTTGTTGGCTCGTCTGCAATCAGCAAATCAGGGTCACAAGAAATAGCAATTGCAATCATGACTCGTTGGCGCTGACCACCAGAAAGTTGGTGAGGATACTTGTCAAAAACCATCTCAGGGTCTGGAAGCTCTACTTGCTTTAGTAGTTCAATGGACTTTACTCTGGCGTCCTTTGGGCTCATGTCAAAGTGCCTGCGCAAAGTTTCTGATATCTGGAAGCCAACTGAGTAGACCGGGTTCAGAGCAGTCATTGGCTCTTGGAAGATAAAGGCCACTTTCTTGCCTCGAACATCTTGAATCTGCTTTTCGCTCAGATCAAGAAGGTTCTCACCGCGAAGCTTGACCGATCCAGAAATTCGAGCGTTGTTAGGAAGAAGGCGAACTAGGGCCATCGCGCTAGAGCTCTTTCCCGAACCTGACTCGCCCACGATTGCCAGGGTCTCTCCAGGGAAAATCTCGTAATTGAGGTTCTTAGCCGCGGTATACCAAACGCCGTCAACCCAGAAATCAACTGTTAGGTCTTTGACTTCTAGGATTGGCTCATTTTTTACTGCCACGAGTTAACCAACCTCTTCTTCTGACAAACTGAGATTATGCAGGATTTCAAGTACCGTCCCGTGGCTGCCATAGTTAGCGGATCCATCGTGGTTCTGGTTGATGGCATGATTGCTGGACTCGACTTTTACGTGAACGGTCTCGCGTCCTTCTTGGGTTCTCTCCCGCTTTACCTGCTTATTGCTTGGGTTGTGGTTGTCTTTCTTTTCAAGCCCAGCGTAAAAGTAACCAAAGACTTCATCAGCATCACTAACCCTTTTCGCTGGATTCAAATCAGCATCCAAGACGTCGAAGACTTGGACACTAGAAGAGGTTTGGTTTTGAAAACCAAAGCTGGTGACTTCCCAGTTGCCGTTGGTGTTGCTCCCGGTAGATACACCGTAGCTAGAGCCAACAAATCCGACTTCAAGTGGGCTGGAAACGATGGAGGCAAAGCTCAAGGCGTCGTCTCCCCCGGCGACATCTTGGATTCCGATTCCGGAGCTATCGCTTTTGTCATAAGGCAGCAAATTAGAAACTTCGCCGAAGGTAAGAGTGGTCAAATGTTTTACGAAAGACCAGTCGTCAAAACCGATTACTGGAGCATCATGGCGGGAATTGCTCTTGGAGTTGCCACTTTGGTTCAGATTGTTCTCTAGTTCAAGAATCACTTGCCTGCACCTGCCTTAGTGCTCTTGACTTCTTGCTTCGTCATTTTTCTCTTCTGACGTGGGTCAAAGGCATCTCTTAGACCATCTCCGATGAAGTTCACACACAGTGCGACGGCAACGATGAAAACACCCGGGTACCAGAACAGCCACGGCCTAGTTGTGAAAGCGTTCTGATTCTCGCTAATCAGGTATCCCAACGACACATCAGGCGCCTGAACGCCAAAGCCAATGAAGCTCAAGCCGGTTTCAAGCAAGATAGCTGCTGACATTAGCAATGTGGTGTTTACGATTACAACACCAATGGCGTTCGGGAATATGTGCTTGAAGATAATCCTTGAGTTGCTTGCCCCGGCCATTCGTGCCGCGTCAACGAATTCCCTCTCACGAAGGCTTAGGAATTCTCCACGAACTAATCGAGCAAGACCCGTCCAGGCGAAAAGCCCTAAGAATAGGGCGAGCACAAACGTTCCAAGGTTTCCAACAGCCCGTCCGATAACTGCACCGATAACCACGATTGGGATTGTGATGATCAAGTCAGTGAATCTCATTAGTACCTGGTCAACCCAGCGACGGTAGAAACCAGCGATAGCTCCGATTACAACTCCAACTGTTGTGGCAACAAGACCAACAACAAACATCACCATCAAAGACTGCTGAGCTCCACGCATTACTCGCGCAAAGTTGTCTCGCCCAATTTCGTCTTGACCAAATGGGTGTGGGCCAATCTGAACTCCGGTTCCGTCAATAAATTCTGGGAATATGTCTAGAGTCGGAACACCTCGGTTTATAACGTCATTCGATCCGGTGTAACCAGTTGGCCACCAGCCTTCAACTCTGATCTTGTTTTCTTGAGTTCCAACATCAAGTCCTACAGATGTGAAAGCTAAAAGGATGATTCCAGTCAAAATGACGATCGAAGCCATGGCGGCCTTGTGGCGCCTGAAGCGCTTGAAAACAATCTTTCCCTGAGAGAGGCCTTCGACCTCTTTCATTTCGATGGCGTTTTCGCCCTTAGTTTCACTCATGCGTTCACCCGAATTCTTGGATCTAGAAGCGTGTAGACAAGGTCAGCCACAATGTTGAAGAAAATAGCCAGAGTGCCTGTAATCAAGAAGAATCCCATAACTGGATTTAGATCCACTCTCGAAAGGGAGTTGATAAACAGGTTTCCCATACCACTCCAGGCAAAGACTCTTTCCGTGATTACTGCACCACCAATCAATGCAGCAAAGTCAAAAGCCACGAGAGTGGTCATTGGAATAAGTGCGTTTCTAAATGCGTGACGCATCACCACTGTGCGTTCGGTGAGACCCTTGGCACGCGCAGTTCGGATGTAGTCCTGGTTCAGAACCTCGAGCAAGCTAGCTCTGGCATACCTTGTGTATCCGGCAAAACCAATTAGCAAAAGCGCCACAGTCGGAAGCAATAAGTGAGTGAAGGCATCAATGCCCTCTACCCAGAAGGAACCAGTAAGGTTTGGCGTCTCAGATCCGATTGTGGCGATTGGGCGCCCGGAGATGTAGCTGCTGTCCGTGTATGGTTTCCAGGCTTGCATGAAGCGGTCAATGGCAATAATGCCTCCCATTACAAACGCGGTGATTGCGCTCGTTCTAGCAACCGGAGCTTTATCCTCGCCACCCATAAACCAGCCCACCGCAATTCCAACCAGCACAGTGATAACTGCCAATAGAAGGAAAAGAGCTCCGCTGACCGCCATTGAAATCAAATTGAACGGTATCCAAACAACCATTCCGATTCCAACCACAGCAAGGGACGCGTTTCGCGCTCGAGTGTTGCTTAGCCCGGTTGAGATTGCTGTTATTCCAAAGGCAGCTCCGATGCCGAGCAATAGCCCGGTAAACATTCCGATACCAGGCTCTTTAAACCAGTTGGTCAAAAGAAGTGTGATTAAGGTAGCGGCGGTAACTGCCGTCGCAACTCCAAAAACCGTTAGGTTCTTCTTTCGGTCTCCGCCAACGATACCCATCCAGACGAATCCACTGAGCAAAGAGATGATTGCTAGCCAGAGGGGTGGGATCTCCGGATTGGCAAGAAAGTCATTAAAGCCAATCGCGCCATACTGCTTCAAAAGAACGGCTACCCAGAAGACAGGTAGTGAGAAGAACAAGAAAGCAGTGAAGGTTACTGTGTAGTCAAAGCGACTGTACTGTCTTAGCGCGGTAACGATTCCAACCATCACTCCAAGGAAAATAGAGAGTATCGATGCGGTCGTTACTAGCGTCAAAGTGGAAACGGCAGCTATGGCCAAAAGGTCGGTTACTTCTTGCCCATTTATGTTTTGGCCCAAGTCAATTTGACCAATGAATAGCTTAAGCACCCCGCCCAACCACAGGAAGTAGCGAAGGTATGGTGGCACGTCAAGGTTGAGGATTTCCACACGCCGAGCAATAAGTTCATCTTTGTTTCGCGCAGTGGATTGAGTTAGATCCTCAAGGGGGTCACCCGAGTAAGCGGTCAGAATGTACATGATGTACGTTGCGCCGAAAAGGATTACAACTGAAGAAAAGAATCTCCTGAGAAGAAACATTCCCATAGCTGTGCCTTTCCGAGCAGCGTTGCCCTAGTTCAATCGAGCTTCCCCTAATCTACGCTAATTTTTGCTCCCCAAAAAACCCAAAAGAGCACCGCCCCTAGGGGCGATGCTCTTTTGGTAAAGCGGGATTGAAGAAGAACTAGCCTTCTACAACCTCAGCAATTGGTGTCCACTCCCAGAAGTTCCAGAACATGTTAGGAGATAGTGGAGCCGGTACAACGCCCGAAAGCTTGTTCTTGTTGTACGCGGTTACACCTGGGTGCTGGAATACGGTTGTACCGTAAGCGTCTGCCCATAGAAGTGTCTCAATCTGAATCAGCAGGGTCTTCTGAACCTCTGGGTCAAACTCTGTTGACAGCGACTTGTATAGAGCGTCTACTTCGGTGTTTCCGTAACCAGTTAGGTTGTTACCTGCACCGGTTCCGAAGATACCTTGGCTACCGCTAACGCTGGTTGAGGTCGAAACCCAAGCAAACAACGCTGCGTCATATGTACCTGAACCTAGGTCCGCGCTCCATGTTGGAGACGATCCGTCCACTACGTTGAAACCAGCTTCAGCAGCTGCTTCCTTGATCAGAACATACTGTAGGCCACGACGTGGGTTGGTGCTCGAGAACAGCAACTTGACGTCAACAGGAGTAGAAACTCCAGCTTCTTCAAGAAGTGCTAGAGCGCCTTCTGGGTCGTAAGCGTATTCAGCTGAACCGTTAGCAGCAACCATTTCGTCGTACCAAGGGTAACCAGGTAGCTGAGTGAAGGAGTTCATCACTTCAGCTGATGGGTTAATTGGCTTGATTAGGTCGTTTACGATCTTGTCGCGAGGAATCGCCTTTAGGAATGCTTGACGCACCTTTAGAGCAACTGCTGCGTCGCCATCGTAAGTAGCTGGGTCAAATGGACCAGCGTTGTCGAAGGTAAGGTCGATGTGCTCGTAAACAGCCTCTCCTCCACCAACAACCTCGATGAAGTCTGCGTACTCCGCAAGAGCGTCAAGGATGTCTGCAGTTGCCTGCGGTGAAATCAAGTCAACTTCTCCGTTAGCTAGCGCCTGAACAGCAGCTAGAGGTTCAGAGATGATACGAACGGTGATTGTCTCCACCTTTGGTGATGGACCCCAGCTGTACTCAGGGTTTGCAGTCAAAGTCACTGACTGGTCAGCAACCAAACCGGTAATGACGTACGCACCATTGGACACCAACA
>ERZ1022756.468-NODE-468-length-11356-cov-7.811256_pt1 | contig 11356 bp, 7 predicted proteins | sample MGYA00520902_ERZ1022756 | MGnify/ENA primary metagenome ERZ1022756 (study PRJEB33162, sample SAMN09537601) | freshwater metagenome | isolation source: freshwater | place: Canada:Alberta | collected 2017-07 | study: EMG produced TPA metagenomics assembly of the... | reverse complement strand
TTGAGATCTTGGAAACACCTGGGCATACGCCAGAGTCAATCAGTGTTGTCGTTCGGGAGAACGGCCCGACCGGAACACCGTTCGGTGTCTTGACCGGAGACACAATGTTTATTGGCGATGTGGGCCGCCCAGACTTACTTGCTTCGGTGGGGGTAACCGCCGATCAACTCGCTCGCCAACTGTTCGACTCACTGCATAACAAGTTGTTGCTCTTACCTGACGACACGAAGGTGTTCCCCGCTCATGGTGCCGGTTCATCGTGTGGCAAGCAGTTGTCCACCGAAACTGTGTCGACTATTGGTGAGCAGCGCCGAGTGAATTACGCATTGGCGCCTATGGTGATTGAAGACTTCGTTGACGTTGTCACCGAAGGTCAGAACGTGGCGCCGATGTACTTCCCCTTCGCAGCGAATCGCAATCGTGAAGCACGACCATTACTTGATGATGATGCACCGATAAAGGAACTCACAGCTCCTGAAGCAGTGGCACTCGCGCAGCAGGGTGCTGTCATTATCGATTCGCGTGATGATCAGTCATTCGCCTCCGGATACATCCGGGGTTCGGTGAACGTTGGACTTTCTGGTCGGTTCGCTGAATACGCCGGTGAAATCATGAAGCCAGGTACATCCATCGTGATTGTCTCTGATGCTGGATTTGAGCAAGAAGCCCGTATCCGTCTTGCACGCATTGGTTTCGACAACGTGGTGGGTTGCATAAGTAACCCAGTTCAAGAGATGTTGAAGCACCCGGAACTTGTTGAAAAGCAATCGCGATTGTCTATTGAATCATTGGCAGAGCGCATGGCGTCGCTTCGTGAATTGGTAGTCATTGATGTTCGCAATGGTGGCGAAACCGCTTTGGGAATGCTTCCCGGAGCCCGCAACGTTCCTTTGCCAGCATTGTTGCAAACAATTCCTGAGCTCGATCCAAACGTGCCCGTGGTGGTGAATTGTGCTGGCGGATATCGATCTTCTATTGCGAGCAGTTTGTTGAAGTCGCATGGCTTTACCGATGTGTCTGACCTTATTGGTGGGTACAACGCGTGGGCAGACAGCAACATTCCTCGCACGCTTCCTGCAATTGATGTGAAGGCCGCACAGGTGTACCCGAATGCGTTGCTGGTGGATGTGCGAGAGCAGGACGAATGGGATGCGGGCCACATTGATGGTTCCGTGCATATTCCGATGTCACAGATGCCTGATCGTTTGGATGAGCTCGACAAGAAGACGATGACGATTGTGGTGTGTCGCAGCGGAAACCGCTCAGGCAAAGTCGCTGCATGGCTCATCAATCGCGGGTACGACGCACTGAACATGACAGGTGGAATGTTGTCCTGGAATGAAGAGGGATTGCCAGAAGTCAAATAACCGCTCACTGGTATTGAAATACAAAGGCCCCTCGCAGAATGAACTGCAAGGGGCCTTTTGTTATGTAGTTCTTAGAGTTTGCGCATCACGGTGACGAGCTTGCCGAACACTTGCACTTCGTCTGCATCAAACACCATGGGCTTCATGGTCTCGTTTGCAGGAATCAAGGTGATGGTTTTGCCAGACTTCTTGAATGTCTTGATGGTTGCTTCGTCGCCAGGAATTCCTGCAACAACAATGTCGCCATTTTCTGCCACTTGTTGCTGACGTGCGACAACGAAATCGCCATCGAGAATGCCTGCTTCGATCATGGAATCTCCGCGAACGCGCAACATGAAGAGTTCGCCTTCGCCGGTGAAGTCGGTGGGAAGAGGAATGAGGTCCTCAACGTTTTGCTGAGCAAGAACATTGGTGCCTGCTGCAACATCGCCGATGAGAGGAATGTGGCGAGAAGGACGACGTTCCATTGCGACTTCAGAGTTGGTATCGAAGCGGACTTCGATGGCTCGTGGCTTGGAAGGGTCACGACGGATGAAGCCCATTTCTTGGAGGGTCTTGAGGTGAGTGTGCACGGTGGCGGGGGAGTTCAGGCCCACCGCCTCGCAAATCTCGCGGACGGACGGTGGATAACCGCGGTCCTGCATGGCTTGTTCGATCACATGAAGGATCTGGCGCTGGCGGTCAGTAAGGGCTTCAGACATGGGGATGAGCGTACAGGTGTTCGTGGCTTGGGTCAAACACCTGTTCGGAGAACAATTGTTCGCAAGAAGGGTTGACACCGAACAGATGTTCGGGCAAACTTACGAACACCCGTTCGCTACGGTGAACTCCACATAGACCGCCCGGTCCCTTAAACCCTCATTCCCAAAGGAAATCCCATGGCAACCACAATCGACCCTCTTCTCTTCCCGGCTCACAGTGTTCGTACGAACAGCAACCGTTCGGTTCGCCCAGCTGTCAGCCAACGCACCTTCCAGCGCCGCCGCATGACCCTCGGGGCAGTTGTGGTCTTCGGTCTTGCAACCGTGTTCATCTCCAGCGGAGCCTTCGCATCTAACCCCACTCCTGCTCAGCAGGACATTCCTCGCACCGTTGTGGCCAAGAGCGGCGACACGTTGTGGGACATCGCTCGTCAGATCGTGCCAAAGGGCGCCATCGGAGATCTTGTCAGCGAGATGGTTCTTCTGAATGGTTCAACAATCGAACCTGGTCAGGTCATTCGCATCCCATAAGCGTTCATTCAGGAGATGAAAGAAATCTCCTTATTTCCGCACGAACTAACAGAAAGTTAAATTTCTGTGCTCTATTGTCAGAGTTCGTGCATTGCCCCGTATGCCGCCATGACGACACCAAAGTGATCGATTCGCGTTCCACTGAGGACGGCTGTGCGATCCGCCGCCGTCGTTCTTGTCCGGAATGTGCCTACCGATTCACCACCTATGAGCGCCTTGAGGGTGCGCCTCTGATGGTGTTGAAGCGTTCGGGTACTCGGGTGCCCTTTGATCGGGCGAAAATCGTTGCAGGAGTCAGCTCTGCTTGCAAAGGCCGCAACGTCGAAGAAGCCCAGGTTGAGTCTCTTGCCGAAATGGTCGAGGACGATATGCGTTTGGCGCAGGTGTCCGGCACCGAGATCACATCATCCACGGTGGGTCATGCAGTGCTTGAACGTCTTCGTGCGTTAGACGAAGTTGCATATGTGCGCTTCGCAAGTGTGTACAAAAACTTTGACGGTGCTGCCGACTTCAGTCGCGAACTCGCACTTCTCAAGCAGACGTAATTGCGTTCGCGTTACGCGATGTTTCTGCGCTCATAGCGAGCAAACACAAACTCTTCTTGTGTTGCCACTGACGCCAATGAAAAGTTCTGTAATGCATGTGGTGCTGCACTAATCGATGGTCCTCGTGAACCGATCATGCGTGGAGACCATGTGAGATTGATTGCGTCCACAAGTCCAGCATCAAGCAGTGCAGCATTGAACTGCGGTCCGCCCTCGACATGAATCATTCCCTCGGGAAGTTGCGCAATCACTGCAGCAAAGTCGATGGTTCCGACTCCAGCACGAATGCTGTCAACGGGTACGGCAGGTGCATCGGTGGTCGTGACAATAAAACCGGCGCCGCTGGTGAACAGGGGGGTGGTGAAATCCATGTCGCATGACAATGTGACGACCCCGATGCGCAAGCCTTGCTTCGACGGAGCGCCATACCCTTCGCCACGAGCCGTGCCAGCGCCGACGAGAACCACGGCTGCTTGTGCACGTAACCCGATGAGGCGCTGTTGGTCTGCAGGGCCGCCGAGGGGGCGAGAGCGTCCATTCACGTCAATACCGCCATCTGCCGTGGTGATCATGCATATCTCCACGCTGCGGGTCATGCGCCAAGTGTACGAAGTGGTGGTGGTTCGTGACAGAGTGACGGAATGACTAGCGACCAGAACCGCACCGTTTTTCGCACCTGCCCTCTGTGTGAGGCCACCTGTGGCTTAGAGATCTCCGTGAACCCGCAGGAACAGATTGTTCGTATCCGCGGCGATAAGGACGATGTGTTCAGTCATGGCTTCATCTGTCCAAAGGGCAGCACGCTGAAGCAACTGCATGAAGACCCTGACCGTTTGCGCAAGCCGATGGTGAAGCGCAATGGCGTGCATGTTGAAGTCAGTTGGGACGAAGCATGGAAAGAAGTCGAGCGTGGCTTGATGGGCGTGATTGATCGTCATGGTCGTGGATCGCTCTCTGCATATTTAGGTAACCCAAACGCGCACAACCTTGGGCCGCAATTGTTCAGCGGTGTGATGTTGCGTTCGATGGGAACACGCAACATCTTCAGTGCTTCATCGGTTGACCAAATGCCAATGCACGTTGCTGGCGGTTTCATGTTCGGCAGTGCACAGCACATTCCTGTTCCCGATCTTGATCACACGGACTACTTGTTGATGCTGGGTGCAAACCCATACATGTCGAATGGCAGCTTGTGCACTGCACCGGATTATCCAGGTCGCCTCCAAGCAATTCGTGCACGTGGCGGAAAAGTTGTAGTTGTCGACCCTCGTCGTTCGAAGACTGCAGAGAACAGTGACGAATGGATTTCAATTCGTCCTGGCACTGATGGTTTGTTTATGGCTGCTCTTGCAAACGTGATGTTCGCTGAAGGCATTGCAAAAGTAGAGCCACGAATTGCATCGCACATGAATGGTCTTGATGAATTCCGCACGGCAGTACAGCCGTTCACGCCAGAGCGCGTCACTGCAGCAACAGGTGTCCCTGCGGACACCATCGTGCGCATCGCGCGCGAGATGTGTGCTGCGCCAACATGCGCTGTGTATGGCCGCATCGGTGTGAACACCGTGGAGTTTGGTTCCACCAACGCATGGTTGGTGAATGCGCTCAGCATCATCACGGGCAACTTTGATAAGCGCGGTGGCGACATGTTCACCACGCCTGCTGCTGGTGGCGCGTCCACACGCGGAACTGCCGGTAAAGGCAAGGGTTTCCAAACAGGCCGTGGCCACAGTCGCGTGAGTAATAAGCCTGAAGTGTTGGGTGAATATCCCGTCGCTGTGTTTGGTGAAGAGATTCTGACGCCAGGCGAGAATCAGATTCGTGCAGCGATCACTGTCGCAGGCAACCCTGTGTTGTCAACGCCACATTCAGAACAACTTGACAGAGCTCTCGCTGATCTCGAGTTCATGGTGTCGATTGACATTTATCTCAACGAAACAACACGTCATGCCGATGTGATTCTTCCTCCGCCATCTGCGTTGGAAAAAGATCACTACGACGTGGGCTTGTACGTATACGCAGTGCGCAACATTGCGAACTACAGCGAACCTGTGTTGCAAAAAGATGCCGACTCACCAGAGGAGTGGGAAATCTTGGTGAAGATGGGCGCCATCTTGCAAGGTCTCGGCACTGATGTTGATCCGGCTGCAATGGACGATCAGAATGTTTTTGCAACCGTGACATCTGCAGTTGCAACGTCGTCATCAAACATCAGCGGTCGCGATGCGGATGAAATTCTTGCGATGCTCAACAAAGATGGGCGTCGCGGTACTGCTCGCATGCTTGATTTCATGTTGCAAACAGGCCCGTATGGCGCAGCGTTTGGTGCAAACCCAACAGGCCTTTCACTCGATGTGTTGCTTGCGAATCCGCACGGAGTAGATCTCGGTGCATTAGAGCCGCGTATTCCTGAAGGTCTTCGCACACCAACAGGAATGATTGAACTGTCGCCACCGCAATTGATTGCTGATCTTGTTCGACTCGAAGCATCTATCGACAAAGCAGACGACAGTCAGATGCTGTTAGTCGGTCGTCGTGAACTGAAGTCAAACAACTCATGGATGCACAACATCAAAGTGTTGACGAAGGGCTCGTTGTCGTGCACTGCACATGTGCATCCCGATGACGCTGCACGTTTGGGTTTGTCCGATGGAGGAACAGTGCGCATCACGAGCCGTGTCGGTTCAGTCGATGCTCCAGTCGAAGTCACTGACTCTGTCCGCCAGGGTGTTGTCAGTCTTCCCCACGGCTGGGGCCATGGGGTCGCCGGCACTCAGATGAACGTGGCAGCCGAAAAGGCTGGGGTGAACTCCAACATCCTCACCGATGACCAGGTGATGGACCCGTTGTCGGGCAATGCCGCCCTCAACGCCATCCCTGTGACGCTCCAGCCCGCCTGAGAAAGCCCCTCCATCCACAGGACGGGCGTACTTACACACAGGAGCCCCACAGGGTCATCCACTGATTACACAAGGGTTTCCCCAGATATTTCCTGTAATTCACATGGTTGTCCACTTCCAATCCACAGGGGGTGACCCGTAGGTTCAGGGGGTAGTCGGAAGCGGCTGCGAGAGGCCGGATGTGGGGGAGGAATTCCTTTTCGATCCTGGGGACCGGGCGGTTCCGTGACCTGGTTTCTCGCGCCGTGACCGCACTGCGCAAAATATTTCGCGAGGGTCGTTGACACGGGTGTAACTACGGTGCTGTAATCTCTCAACCTCTTGTGGTTACACCACAGTAGGAGCGGAGTCACCCACAACATATTGTGGTTGGGGGTGGTTTTGCAGAATTCATAGGCCTTCGAGCCACAATCCACGCCAAACAGGAGCCAACATGTCACTCGCACCAGATCGCTTGTCCATCGGAATCGGTCGATTCTTTACAACCCCGGGTGTTCACCCATACGACGAGGTCGCATGGGAAAAGCGCGATTCGCGCATCACCAACTGGCGCGACGGCACCGTTGCATTCGAGCAGCTCGATGTTGAGTTCCCAGTGTCTTGGTCTCTCAACGCGACCAACATCGTGACTCAGAAGTACTTCCGCGGTACACCAGGTACCCCAGAGCGTGAGCACAGCATGCGTCAGGTCATCGACCGCGTTGCTGACACGATCACCACCTGGGGCATCGAGGGCGGCTACTTCGTCGATAGCGAAGAAGCAGAAGCATTCCGCTCAGAACTCAAGTTCATCCTCGTGACACAGCGTGCGGCTTTCAACAGCCCCGTGTGGTTCAACATCGGCGTGAAGGGTGTGCCACAGCAGGCGAGTGCATGTTTCATCCTTTCCGTTGAAGACAAGATGTCGGCAATCCTCAACTGGTACCGCGAAGAAGGCGTGATCTTCAAGGGTGGTTCAGGCTCCGGTATCAACCTTTCCAAGATCCGTTCCAGCGCAGAGCTCCTCGAAGGCGGCGGAACAGCATCTGGTCCTGTCTCGTTCATGCGCGGTGCAGACGCATCAGCCGGAACCATCAAGTCAGGTGGCAAGACCCGTCGTGCAGCAAAGATGGTCATCCTCAACGGTGATCACCCAGACGTCGAAGAGTTCATCTGGTGCAAGGTGAAGGAAGAGCGCAAGGCTCGCGTCCTTCGCGATGCAGGTTTCGACATGGACCTCGATGGTGCTGACTCGTTCAGCGTCCAGTACCAGAACGCAAACAACTCAGTGCGCGTCACTGACGAGTTCATGCAGGCAGTCGAAGAAGACCGCGACTGGAACCTCAAGGCAATCACCGATGGCCGCACAGTGCGCACCATCAAGGCCCGCGATCTCTGGCGTCAACTTGCAACCGCAGCATGGGAATGTGCTGACCCCGGCTTGCAGTTCGACACCACCATCAACAAGTGGCACACAGCGCATGCAACAGACCGCATCAACGGTTCAAACCCATGTTCTGAATACATGCACATCGACAACTCAGCATGCAACCTTGCATCGCTCAACTTGTTGAAGTTCCTTGACGACAATGATCGTTTCGATGTTGAGGCATACCGCCACGCAGTTGAGGTCATGTTCACCGCACAGGAAATCCTTGTCGGTCGCGCTGACTACCCAACAGAAAAGATCGGCGAGAACACTCGCAAGTTCCGTCAGCTCGGAATTGGTTACGCAAACCTCGGTGCACTTCTCATGGCACTCGGTTTCGCATACGACTCGAAGGAAGGCCGTGCATGGGCAGCAGCTCTCACGTCACTCATGACAGGTCATGCATACGCAACCAGCGCACGTACCGCTAGCCGCATGGGACCATTCGCTGGTTTCGCAGAGAACGAGAAGTACATGCTCAATGTTCTTCGCATGCACCGCGATGAGCACAGCAAGATCCTTGATGCCAACGAAGTGCAGCAAGACCTCTTGCTCGCTGGTCTTGAGTCATGGGAAGCAGCAGTGCGCGACGGTGAAGAGTACGGCGTGCGTAACTCGCAGGCATCAGTGCTCGCACCAACCGGCACCATCGGCCTCATGATGGACTGTGACACCACTGGTGTTGAGCCAGACCTTGGTCTCGTGAAGTTCAAGAAGATGGTCGGTGGCGGCTCAATGAGCATCGTCAACCAGACAATCCCACGTGCACTTCGCCGCCTTGGTTACGGCACTCAGCAGGTCGACGACATCATCGCGTACATCGATGAGAACAAGTCGATCATCGGTGCACCACACCTCGAGTCGAACCACGTATCAGTGTTCGCATGCTCCATGGGCGACAACACCATTCACTACGAAGGTCACGTTCGCATGATGGGCGCAGTGCAGCCGTTCTTGTCTGGTGCAATCTCCAAGACAGTGAACATGCCTGAAGAAGCAACCATCGAAGACATCGAGGCATTGCACATGTTGTCGTGGAAGCTTGGCATCAAGGCCGTTGCTATCTACCGCGACAACTGCAAGGTGGGCCAGCCACTCAGCACCGTGAAGAAGGACAGCGATTCCTCCGACACAACAACTGCTGATGCTGCAACACAGGTCATCGAGCGCGTCGTTGAAAAGATCGTTACGCAGCCAGTTCGCCAGAAGCTTCCTCGCTCACGTCGCGGTCGTACTTTCGAGTTCCGCGTTGCTGATTGCAAGGGCTTTGCAAACATCGGTGAATATGAAGACGGTCGCCCCGGCGAAATGTTCCTCACCGTGTCGAAGCAGGGTTCAACACTCTCGGGCATCATGGATGCATTCGCGAAGTCCATCTCGTATGGCCTTCAGTACGGTGTGCCTCTTCGTGCATTCGTTGAAGCATTCACCAACATGCGCTTCGAGCCTGCAGGCATGACAGACGATCCAGACATCCGTATGGCTTCGTCCATCATGGACTACCTGTTCCGTCGCCTTGCTTTGGAATACATGACATACGACGAGCGTGCAGAACTCGGCATCTTCAGCCGCGACGAGCGCATTCAGCCAACACTTCCCGGTGTTGAAGAAGGAATCATTCAGAACAACAACGGCACCGAGATTGCAACTGATCCAAAGTCAGTCCAGTCAGTGTCTGAGTTGGTGACACAGATCGAGTTGGGCATCGCGCCAACAGCACCGATCTCTGATCACTCCGCACCTCAGGGCATGGCTCGCCCCGCAGCACACAGCGATGCACCAATGTGCATGATGTGCGGTGTGCAGATGCAGCGTGCAGGCTCATGCCACGCATGCCCATCATGCGGCAGCACCAGCGGCTGTAGCTGATTCAGCGCGGCGCATGCGTCGCTAGAACAAAAAGGACCCCGGGCTTCGGCTCGGGGTCCTTTTGTTTGTGCGGGTCTGGCTGAGGCAGGGGTAAGTCAGGTGACTTAGTATTCAGGCATGGCGAGGTCGGGCGAAGAATCAAGGACAGCACTGCTGGATGCCGCCGAAGAGCTCTTTGCTGTACACGGCATTGAGACTGCATCGCTACGAGACATCTCAAACGCAGCAGGGCAGAAGAACAATTCAGCCGCGCAGTATCACTTTGTTGATCGCGAAGGATTGGTAGCTGCGGTTTTCACACGCCGCATGGATCAGATCAATGAGCGTCGCCTGCGGATGATTGCCGACATTGATGCACGTGGTCTCAACCGTGATGTGCCAGCTCTTGCTGCGGCTCTCATGATTCCGCTCATCGAATACGTGACAAGCCATGACGGTTGGTACGGCCGCTTCTTGTTGCGCACGCAGTTCGACCATTACGCAAAGACTGTGAAGAACGCGTTGCCGGTGTCGGTGCCCGTGTTGGAAGTGACTCGCCGTCTGTCAGACATCCTCTCGGACCTTCCTCCACGTGTACGCCGTGCGCGCATTGAACAAATGATGACGCACTACATCGGCGTGGTGGCCGATTGGGAATGGGCGCGTGAGCGCGGTGCTACTCGTTTGTCGCCAGCTGAACTTGTTGACGACGTGCTTGCAACTGGCGTAGGCATTTTGCTCGCACCGTTGCGCATAGAACTTGAAATCATCTCGACAGAAATCTCACATAAGGAACAGATATGACACGCAGTTTTGACACCCACGACAAGAACGTCGTCACGACGCCAGGTGGTCAGCGGGTACACGCTGGGCACGCGCATCAGAGCGAAGTCATCACCGCTGGCTTCAATGAAGTGCGTAAGGGCGTCTGGAACCTCGTCGGCAATGGTCTGTCGAACCAGTCCTTTATCGAGGCCCCAGAAGGAATCATTGCGATCGACACAGGTGAGTCGATTGAAGAAATGCGCGAAGCCCTTCGTCGTTTACGCGAGATGACCGATGCGCCGATTGCAGCAGTGATCTACACGCACTTCCATTATGTGGAAGGCACGAAGGCGATTCTGCAAGAAGGTAATCACGTCACGCCACTGCCTATCTATGCACATGAGAAAGTACATGGCAATAAGGCTCGTACTCTCGGTGAAATTTCACCGGCTTATGCACGTGGTCTCGTAGAGCAATTCGCAATTGTGATGCCAACAGAAGGTCCTGATGCGACAGTGAACGTTGGGCTTGGCTATTTCTATAAGCACCCTGCTCATGCCCCGTATACCCCGGGCTATGTCGAGGCCACACATCTCCTTGGTGCACGTGACTCGCTCACCATTGCGGGATTGAAGGTGGAAGCAGTGCATTCACCCAGCGACTCCGACGACTCTGTGAACTTCTACTTCCCTGAAATTGGCACATGTATTCATAACTCGGTGTGGCCAGTGTTGTTCAACGTGTTTGCTATTCGCGGTGAGGAATATCGTGATCCGCGCGTGTTGATTCCGGGCATCGACAACATCATCAAGTGGGCACCGGAGTATTTGGTGGCAACACATGGCCCGGCGCTCAAGGGCAAGGACAATATCCGCGAGAAGGCAACCCGTTATCGCGATTCAATTCAGTTCATGTGGGATCAGACGGTGCGCGGCATCAATAAAGGCTGGACCACAGACCAGATCGCATCGCGCATCACATTGCCATCGCTGTATGACGAGGACTATCTCACCTCTGAGCGCTATGGCGTAACAGAACATCACGTTCGCCAGATCTTTATGGGTCTTCGTGGCTGGTTCGATGGTGATGAATCAAAACTCTTCCCCGAAGAGCCTGCAGAGCGCTACACAAAACTGATCGCCGGCTTCGGCGGCAGGGCAGAGGTTGCGACGCAAGCAGAGAAAGCTCTTGCAGCTGAAGACATCCGCTGGGCAACTGAACTTGCAACATGGTTGGTGCGTTCTGAAGGCGCCACCGATGATGAGAAGAAGTTGTTGGCGAAGTGTTTGCG
>ERZ1022756.467-NODE-467-length-11367-cov-25.760873_pt1 | contig 11367 bp, 11 predicted proteins | sample MGYA00520902_ERZ1022756 | MGnify/ENA primary metagenome ERZ1022756 (study PRJEB33162, sample SAMN09537601) | freshwater metagenome | isolation source: freshwater | place: Canada:Alberta | collected 2017-07 | study: EMG produced TPA metagenomics assembly of the... | reverse complement strand
TGCGGGCGCGCGGTCGCGCTTGCGGCCCGTCCTTTGGCGGGCCGAATTCAGCCCCTTTTGGACTGCGGGTGCCGGTTCGGCCGCGAAGCGACCGCAAGGCCGACGGGCCGCCGCGCCTTATGGCGCGAAAGCCAAGCAGCGCGGACGCGCTGCGCCCGGCGCTTGAGGGCGCAAACTACTCCGCCGCCATCACGAAGTCGGCGCACCTTTCGCCGATCATGATGCTGGGCGCGTTGGTGTTGCCGCTGACCAGCGCGGGCATCACGCTCGCGTCGGCCACCCACAGGCCTTCCAGCCCGTTCAGCTTCAGCGTCGGATCGACCACCGCATCCGCATCCGCGCCCATCCGGCAGGTGCCGACCGGGTGATAGACCGAATCCGAGCGGTTGCGGAGCAGTTCGTCCAGCGCAGCATCGTCGTTCAGATCGACAGGGTGGCGATCGCGCGGTCCGAAGGCCTGCAATGGCGGCGTGTCAACGATGCGGTGTGACAGCCGCACGCCGCCGCGCAAGATAGCCATGTCGCGTTCGTCAGCGAGGAAGTTGGGATCGATCACCGGAGCGGCGGCGGGATCGGCGCTGCCGAGGCGCACCGTGCCGCGGCTCTCGGGCCGCAGCACGCAGGCGTGAAGCGAGAAGCCGTGCGCCTTCACCTTTTCGCGCCCATGATCTTCCAGCACCGCCGGGACGAAGTGCCATTGCACATCGGGGGCGGGGCTATCAGGCAGCACCGTCCAGAAGCCCCCGGCCTCGGCATAGGGCGTGGTCATGACACCCGTGCGCTTGCGGCGGTGTTCGACCATCGCCGCGGCCATCCGCAGCGTGCCCTTGAGCGTGCCACCGATGGGCACGTCGCTCTGTGTCTCCCAGCCGGAGACGTAGTCGATATGATCCTGGAGATTGGCGCCCACCGCGGGGCGATCCACCACCACCTCGATCCCTTGGGCTTTGAGATGTTCCGCCGGGCCGATGCCTGACAGCATCAACACCTGCGGCGAATTGAACGCGCCAGCGCTCAACACCACGCCGCGCCGCGCCAGCAGAGTTTCGGATGTCCGGCCGCGGCGGATCTGGACGCCGGTGACGCGCCCGCCTTCGATCACCAGTTTTTCGACCAGCGTATCGGTGCGGATGGTGAAGTTGCCGGAACCCCGGATCGGCTCGACATAGGCGCGCGACGCCGACCAGCGTTCGCCTTTGCGCTGGGTGACTTGATACAGGCCGAAGCCTTCCTGACGCTCTCCATTGAAGTCGTGGTTGGTGCGCAGTTGGAGCGCGGCTGCCGCCTCGACGAAGGCGTGGGAGGCAGGGTTGGCGTGTTTCTGATCCTCCACGAACAGCGGCCCACCATGGCCGTGGTAATCATCGCCCCCGCGCTCGTTCGCTTCGGCGCGTTTGAAGTAGGGGAGCACCTCGTCATAGCCCCAGCCGGTGCAGCCTTGTGCTGCCCAATTGTCGTAATCCCAGCGGTTGCCGCGGATATAGACCATCGCGTTGATCGCCGAAGAACCGCCCAGACCGCGCCCGCGCGGCTGGTATCCGGTGCGGCCGTTCAGCCCCTTTTGCGGAACGGTTTCGTACCGGTAATTCGATGCTTGCGGGATGAACGGCATGAAGCCCGGCGTCTTGATCCAGACGTTGTTGTTGCGCCCGCCCGCTTCCAGCAGGCACACGCGCCGCGTCCCGTCCACCGCGAGCCGTCCGGCGACCGCGCTACCGGCACTGCCACCGCCAATGACGATGTAGTCGAAGCTTTCCATGTTCTCTCCCTTTGGGGGACAGACTAGAAAGCTTCGCGGCTATCTGCAATCGGGTTTCGATCCGCCACTGATGTTGCTTGCGGTGCAACGGCTTGACCAACGCGGGACTGCCAGTGTGCGCGGATCATTTCCGATGTTTCGCGGCTGCCGTCATGGCTCCATCCGGGTTCGCGCAGCAGGTAGGAAATCTTATGCTGCCACGGCGCGCGCCAGATGTCTGCCAGCATGCCCAGCCATTCGTGGAACACGGACCACAACAGGTTGAAGCTGCCAAGCTGCTTGACGATGCCGTAACGGGTCGGTTCGTCATCGACTTCGGGTTCGAAGGTGCCGAACATCCGGTCCCATATGATGAACACGCCCGCGTAATTCCGGTCGAGGTAGCGCGGGTTGATCGCGTGGTGGACGCGGTGGTGGCTCGGCGTGTTCATTACCGCTTCGAACCAGCGCGGCATCCGCTTGATCGCTTCGGTATGGATCCAGAACTGGTAGATGAGATTGAACCCGCCGCAGATCGCGATCATCGCGGGATGAAATCCGAGCAGCACCAGCGGGACGGCAAACAGCACGCCGAAGGTGAACGCCCCGGTCCAGCTTTGCCGCAGCGCGGTGGACAGGTTGTAGTGCTGGCTGGAATGGTGGTTCACATGCGCCGCCCACATCCATCGGATGCGGTGCCCGGCGCGGTGGACCCAGTAGTATTTGAGGTCATCGAGCACGAAGCACAGCGGCCAAGCCCACCACACCGCCCACCATTCCGGGCCGAAATCCACCACCCGCCATTCGTATGCCGACAGCATCAACGCCAGAGCAAACCCGCCAAGCAGCCCCCCAGCGATGGTCGAACCCAAGCCGAAGGACAGGCTGACCAACGTGTCTTTCGGTTCATAGGCGTCAGGCGCGCGCAGCTTGGCCCAGATCATCTCGGCCAGCACCGCCACCACGAACAGCGGCACGGCATATTGGGTGGGGTTGAAATCAGGCATCGGTGCGCACGCTTACCCGATTGATTGCGTCAGCCCAAGTGTTCGCATCGGGGGTGCCGATGAACACCGTGCCGAATCGGGCTTCGCCGCAATCGACTTGGACACCCGTGATGCCGCGGTCACGCCAGATATGCGCTTGCGCCTCCGGACCGAGGACGCGCCCGGCAAAGCGGTTGCCGTGGCGTTTGATTACCATGATCTGTCCCTTCGCGTCGCGGGCCAGCGCGCTCTTGCCTTGCGAATCGCAGGCGATGGCGACGGGATTAAACCCGTCCTGGGTGTCTGCAGCGGCGCGGCGCACAGCTTCGGCGCAGTCCAGCGCCGGTGCCCCGCCCAGCTTCAGCCACCACGCTAATCCTGCTAGAGCAAGGATCGCGGCCAGCGAAACGGCGGACTGGATCAGCAGGGGGGGCAGTTCCACGCCAACATCGCCTCAGCGCGCGGCGAGCATGTCGATCATCGCCCGAATCGGGCTGACGTCATATCCCGCCTGCGCCGCGGTGCGGGCGATGGTGTCGGGATTTTCGCCCTGTTTGGCCGCCGCCAGCGCCCACAACAAGGTGGAACGGGTGCCGGACCGGCAATAGGCGAGAATCGGCCCTTCGGCCTGCTCCATCGCGGTCATCATGGCGTTCACCTGCGGCTCGCTGAAGCCGGCATGGCCGATCGGAATCGCCACATAATTGAGCCCGGCAGCCGCCGCAGCGGCGGCGATATCATCGCCCTGCGGTGCGTCCGGCTCTTCGCCGTCGGGACGATTATTGATGATCGTGCCGACGCCCATGGCAGCAGCAGCGGCCACATCGTCAAGTGTAAGCTGTTGACTTACAGAGATATTATCATTGAGGCGGCGAAATTCGCTCATGGTCCATCCTGCTCTTTGCGGTCGTGGCGAGGGTTGTCATGCCCAAACCCGAAGCCGCGCACAAGCGCGCGTAAATAGCGCGGCGGCCGCGCCAAATGACGCGCCGTAAAATCATTCGCAAAGCAAGCTTTTGTGCGCTATGCATCAGCCACGTGCGCACCGGATCAAAGCTCGGCGCGTCTGTGTCTGATGCGGCTCACTGTCCACGACATCGGCACAATGGATGACGGGCAGTGTGGCAAGGTACGTACTGATCTATGGGTTACGATAGGGGACGCCGGCGCGGCCGCGACAAGCGCGACGGTTTCGGCGAAGATGGTTTCGATCCGTTTGGCGGTGGGAACGATGGTTTCTCGCCCCCGCGTGAATTTGGCGGCGGCGGCGACCGGTTCGGTGGCGGCGGCGGCGACCGTTACGGCGGCGGCGGCGGCGGTGGTGCACCGCGCGGCGGCGGCGGCTTCAGCGGTGGCCCGCGTGGACCTGGTGGTCCGGGCGGCGGCGGCGGCGGGTTTGGCGGCGGTGCGCCGCGCATGCCTGCCCAGATCGTCGGTACCGGCAAGGGCATGGTGAAGTTCTTCAACACCCAGAAGGGTTTTGGCTTCATCCAGCAGGAAGGCGGCGGAGAGGACGTATTCGTCCACATCAGCGCCGTGGAACGTGCCGGTCTTGAAGGTCTCGCCGAAGGGCAAGAGCTTCAGTACAACCTCGTGGATCGCGGCGGCAAGGTGTCGGCGCAGGATCTTCAGGTGGTTGGTGACGTGATCGCAGTGGCGGCAAAGCCCGCGGCTCCGTCGCGTGAACTGACCGGTGAACGCGCCAAGGGCACCGTCAAGTTCTTCAACGCGATGAAGGGCTTCGGCTTCCTCGTCCGTGATGATGGCCAGCCGGATGCCTTCGTCCACATCAGCGCTGTCGAACGTTCGGGCCTGACGGCTTTGAACGAAGGCGAACGCTACGAATTCGATCTTGAAGTCGATCGACGCGGAAAGCATTCCGCCGTCAATCTGGCACCGATCGAAGGCTGACCCAGCCGAAACCGCGCCCTGCGGTTTGACCGTGGGGCAGCGGAAGATTAACGGTAAAGCGGATGGCGGCTCTGGTTCAGAGCCGCCATTTGCATTTTCTTGTCCCGATATTTCAATTCAGGAAGCTGCCCATGTCTATACCAGCGCTCATGCCCGTCTATCCGCGTTGCGGTGTCCGGCCGGTGCGCGGCGAGCATTGCCATCTGATCGATGAGGATGGCACGCGCTACCTCGATTTCGCCAGCGGCATTGCGGTCAACCTGCTGGGCCATTCTCATGAAGGGCTGATCGGCGCAATCCAGCAACAGGCGGCAACATTGATGCACGTCTCGAACCTGTACGGCAGCCCCCAAGGCGAGAAGCTGGCGCAGGCGCTGGTCGATACCACATTTGGCGATACGGTGTTTTTCACCAACTCGGGTGCCGAAGCGGTCGAGTGCGCGATCAAGGCCGCGCGCGCCTATCACCAGAACGCGGGCGAGGCGGGAGACAGCAGCCGGTTCGAGATCATTACCTTCCACAACGCCTTCCACGGCCGCACCATGGCGACCATCAGTGCGTCCAATCAGACCAAGATGCACCATGGCTTTGCGCCGCTGCTCGACGGGTTCAAATATGCGCCCTTCGATGATCTGGAAGCGGCCAAGGCGCTGATCGGGCCGAAAACGGCGGGAATTCTGGTTGAACCGATTCAGGGCGAAGGCGGCATCCGCCCCGCCTCTCAGGAATTCATGACCGGCTTGCGCCAGCTGTGTGACGAACATGATTTGATGCTGGTGCTGGACGAAGTGCAATGCGGCGTCGCGCGCACGGGCAAGCTTTACGCCTATGAACATTACGGCATCACGCCCGATATCATGGCGACGGCAAAGGGTATCGGCGGCGGCTTCCCGCTGGGTGCCTGCATCGCCACTGCAAAGGGCGCACGCGGCATGACCTTCGGCACGCACGGATCGACCTATGGCGGCAATCCGCTGGCGATGGCGGCGGGCATGGCGGTGATGGAGGCGGTGGCGAACGACGATTTCCTCGCCTCAGTCGCGGAGAAGGGTGAGCGTCTGCGGACACGGCTTGAACAGTTCATCGGCAATTATCCCGAACTGTTCGAACTGGTGCGAGGCAAGGGCCTGATGCTGGGCCTGAAGATGAAGATGGAGAGCCGCCCGTTCTACGTCCACCTGCGCGATCATCACCAATTGCTGACGGTGGCTGCCGGTGACAACACGATCCGTATCATCCCGCCGCTGGTGATCGGCGATGCGGAGATTGACGAGTTCTTCGACAAGCTGTCGGCGGGCGCGGCCAGTTTCAAGGTGCCAGAAGCGGCATGACCGGGGGAATGGGGGCGTCTCGCCATTTCATCGACCTGGGCGATGCCGGGGGCGATGATCTTGCCGCGATGATCAATGACGCGATCGACCGCAAGGCAGCGCGCAGCGGCAAGCCCAAAGGCGCGCCCGATGCCGACGCGCCGCTGGCAGGCCGCGTGCTGGCGCTGGTGTTTGAAAAGAACTCGACCCGCACCCGCGTCAGCTTCGATATCGCTATGCGCCAGTTGGGCGGTACAGTGCTGCTGCTCGATTCGGCATCAAGCCAGCTCGGTCGGGGGGAGAGCATCGCCGATACCGCGCGGGTGCTGAGCCGGATGGTCGATGGCATCATGCTGCGCACCGACGATCACGCCAAGATCGAGGAGATGGCGCGTCATGCCTCGGTGCCCGTTATCAACGGCCTGACCGATCAGTCGCACCCGTGCCAGATTGTCGCCGATCTGCTGACCGTGATCGAACACGGCAAGGCGCTGCCCGGGCTTGAGGTTGCATGGTTCGGTGACGGGAACAACGTGCTCAACTCGATCCTGGAAGCGGCGGGGCTGTTCAAGTTCAACGTCCGCGTGGCCACGCCTGCGGGGTATGAGCCCGATGCGGCCTTCGTCGCACTGGCGCGGGCGGGCGGGGCGACCGTCACCTTGACGCAGGACGCCCGGGCCGCTGCGCGCGGGGCGGATGTGCTCGTTACCGACACGTGGATTTCGATGGGGCAGGCCGATGCGGCAGACAAGAAGGCGGCGATGGCGCCGTTTCAGGTCAATGCGGCGCTGATGGCGCTGGCCAAGCCGGATGCGCTGTTCCTCCACTGCCTTCCCGCCCACGTCGGCGACGAAGTTAGCGAAGACGTATTCGAAAGCCCCCAATCGGTTGTCTTCGACGAGGCCGAAAACCGCATTCATGCGCAAAAATCGGTGCTGTTGTGGAGCTTTGGGCTGATCGGGAACTGACCGCAGAGAGGGGGGCTTCCGCACGGGCCGAACCATCCCCATATGGTGCGCCATGACCGACACGACCCAACTTGCCGAGACGTTTTCCGACACCCTGATGGGCTTCACCTTGCCCGGTCGCAATGCGCGCGGACGTATTGTGCGGCTGGATCATGTGCTGGAACAGGTTCTGTCGGCACATAACTACCCTGCACCGATCACCCACTTGCTGGGTGAGGCGCTGGTGCTTGGGGCATTGATGGGCGGATTGCTGAAGGGCGATAACGCGCAGATGACCCTGCAGGCGCAGACCAACGGCGGGATCGTCAAACTGCTGGTGTGCGATTACCGGGCTGGCGCGGTGCGCGGTTATGCCGATTTCGATGGCGAGCAGCTGGCATCGCTCGGTGCGAACCCCTCTCTCGCCGCACTATTTGGCGATGGCTATCTGGCGATCACCTTCGAAACCGAAGTTGGCCAGCGGTATCAGGGGATCGTGCCGCTGGAAGGGGACAGCCTGTCCGAAGCGTGCGAAAATTATTTCAGCCAGTCGGAACAGATTCCGACCTTGATCCGCGTTGCCAGCCGCGCCGGTGCGGCGCAGCGCAGAGCGGCCGGCATACTGGTGCAGCACCTTGCTGATGGTGAGGAAGGCCGGGAGCGGCTGCACACCCGGATGGACCATCCCGATTGGGAACACGTCGCGGTGATGGCCGGATCGATCAGCCATAGCGAACTGCTCGACCACTCTCTCTCGCTGGAAGACATCGCTTGGCGGCTGTTCCACGAGGAGGCCGAGGTGCGTGTGCAGGCTGGCGCGGCACTTTCGCGCGGCTGCCGGTGCAGCAGCGCCCATTACGAAGCGATCGTCGCGCGCTTCCCCGCCGACGAGCAGGAGGACATGCGCGGTCCCGACGGAGTCATCGCCGTTGACTGCGCGTTCTGTTCGAAGTCTTTCGCCCTCGCAATATGAGGCTTTGTCGAAAAACCGTGAGATTTGTGGCCGCAAGGCGAATTCTTCCAATTCGCGTCGGCACAAATCTGGCAAGGGGTGTGGCATGATCGATCGAAATAATCCCCGAACACTGGCGCTGGCCCTCGGCGGACTCGCCGCTGCTGCGGCTTTGGGTGCGGCACTGCCTGTCCTTGCTCAGGGCAACGGGCTTGCGATGCTCGGCACGCTGACCAAGGGCGAATGGACCATCAAGCAGCGCGGCCGGGCCACTGATCGCAAGATCTGCCTCAAGTCCGGTGCAGAGCTGATCCAGTTGATGCACCGGGAAAACGGATGCAGCCAGTTCGTGGTGGAGGATGGCGCAGCCCGCGTTACGGTGCAGTATACGTGCCCGGGCAATGGTTATGGCCGCACGAGTATCCGCCGCGAAACCGGCGCGCTGGTGCAGCTTGAAAGCCAGGGGATCCACGACGGAGTGCCGTTTCAGATGACCGCGGAAGCGCGCCGCAGCGGATCTTGTTGAGCCGGTCCGATTGCGTTTGCATGCGCCCGTGATAGGGCCACGGCATGAGCCTTTCGGAAAATACCTCTGACACGGTACGGCCATTGGCCGTGGTGCTGCTTTCGGGCGGGTTGGATTCAATGGTGACGACGGCGCTGGCGCAGGAAGCGGGCTTCGCCGTGCACGCGTTGACGGTCGATTACGGTCAGCGCCACCAGCTTGAGCTGCAATCCGCGGCATGGATCGCACAGCAACTTGGTGTGGTACGTCATACGCAGATAGCGCTGGATTTGCGGGCTTTTGGCGGCTCGGCTCTGACCGGTGCGATCGACGTGCCCAAGAACGGCGTGGGCGACGATATTCCCGTCACCTATGTCCCGGCGCGCAATCTGGTGTTTCTGGCACTGACTACTGCATGCGCCGAAGCTGCCGGGGCGCGGCACGTGTTCATCGGGGTCAATGCGCTGGATTATTCAGGCTATCCCGATTGCCGCCCCGAATTCATCGCAAGCTTTGCAGAAACAGCGCGGCTCGGCACGAAAGCGGGCGCTGAGGGCGTTGCGTTCACGATCCACGCGCCGCTTCAACACATGACCAAGGCCGACATCGCTCGTGAATGCGTGCGACTGGGGTTGAACCCGGCGTGGAGCTGGTCTTGCTACGACCCGACGCCTGAAGGTCGCGCCTGCGGATTGTGCGATTCATGTCGTTTGCGGAAAAAGGGTTTTGCCGAGGCCGGGATTGTCGATAGCACGCAGTATCACGCCTGAGCGGCGGATGATTTTCAGAGCATCCTGGAGAGGGGATCACCATTGAGCACCGAAGCGCCGGCGACCGGGCATCGCACCGACGATTCCGTCCCTGCCTACAGTTGGTATGTGCTCGGCGTGCTGGTGGTGGTTTACATCCTCAACTTCATCGACCGTCAGATACTCTCGATCCTGGCCGTGGACATCAAGGCTGATCTGGATCTGACAGATGACCAACTGGGCTTTCTGGGCGGTGCGGCTTTTGCGGTGTTTTACGCGCTGTTCGGCGTCCCGCTCGGGCGGCTAGCGGATCGCTGGCACCGAGTGCGCTTGCTGACGATCGGGCTGGTGCTCTGGTCGACTATGACGGCAGTTTCGGGCCTCGCGCGCAATTACGCGGCGCTTTCACTGGCACGCATGGGCGTGGGTGTGGGAGAGGCGACGGCGAGCCCGACAGCCTATTCGCTGATTTCGGACTACTTTCCGGCGCGGAAGAGGGCGACCGCACTGGCGATCTATTCTTCGGGATTGTATCTCGGCGGGGGCGTGTCGCTGCTGATCGGGGCGCGGATTTCGCAGGTCTGGAACGAGGTTTATCCGGGCGGCGGCATAGGCGGACTTGTGGGATGGCAGGCGGCTTTTCTCGCCGTGGGCGTTCCCGGCCTGCTGCTAGCATTGTGGGTGGCCTCACTGCGAGAGCCGGTTCGTCCTCCAGAGGATAATCCGGACGCGCGCCATCCATTGATCGATTTCTTCGTCGACCTGTCGATGCTGCTGCCACCCTTCACGCTGATTCACGCGATGAGCCGTGGCCCAATGGCGGCCTTTATCAACTTGGCGATGGCGGCGGCCATGACCGTGCTGGCGCTGGTCATGATCGAATTAACCGGCAACTTGCCACAGTGGCTTTCGATCGCCTTTGGATATTACGCGGTGTTTTCCTGGGCGACGACCCTGCGAAAGCACGATCCCGCGACCTTCGCCCTCATTTGGGGAACACCCGCCTTCATCTGTACGGCGCTGGGATATGGGCTGGTGTCGCTCGGCGCTTATGCGCTGGCGTTCTGGTCTGCACCCTATGCGGAAACCGTGCTCAAGCTGCCCAAGGATGAACTCGCCTTCGTCTTGGGCGGCTGCGGGGCGACGTCCGGCTTTCTCGGGGTGATTCTTGGCGGGCGGATGTCCGACTGGCTGCGCTCACGCAATCCGTCGGGCCGGATTCTGGTGATCATATTCGGCATCGTGGCGCCGATTATTCCCATATGGATCGGGTTTACGACGGACAATGCTGTGCTGTTCTACCTGATGAACTTCCTCGCGGGGATGTTTGCTGCAACCGCGTTGGGCGCAGCGGCTGCGACAACGCAGGATCTGGTGCTTCCACGGATGCGCGGGACAGCGACGGCTTCGTTCTTCCTTGCGACGACTTTGGTCGGGCTTGGGCTTGGGCCATACATGGTCGGGCAGATTTCGACCTTCACAGGCAGTATGCAGATCGGTGTGTTGTCGCTGATCGGGGTTGCGCCGGTTTCACTTGCACTGCTGGTCTACGCCTATCGCGCCCTTCCTCAGGCGGAGGCGACTATCGCACAGCGGGCGCAGGCGGCAGTCGAGTAGCAAATCCCCCGGCACCTTGCGGTCGGATGCGTTCGCGTTGGATGGCCGTCCGCGTTCCTTGCCATCAATGGTCACAGGAACAGGGCCGCAGAGCGCTCGCGACTTAGCGCTTGCCGTACTTTCAATGTCCCGGATCACTTGCTCTATGGAGAAGTTGCGCGGCGGGGGCTTGAGCGGGCCTCACGCAGGCCGGGCGTTAATGCGGCAGTCGCCCCTGATCCCGGGCTCAACAAAAAAAGGGGCCGGATCGCTCCGGCCCCCTTCGTGTTCTGTAGGAACAGTGGCTTACATGCCCGAGCCCGGACCGTAGGTCACTTCCACACGACGGTTTTGCGCTTCGCGCACACCATCAGCAGTCGGGACGCGCGGCTGGGTTTCGCCGAACGCTTGTCCGGTGATGCGGGTGCCGGGGACGCCGCGGCCGGCCAGGTAGGTGCGAACCGCATCATTGCGGCGCTCTGCCAGACCTTCGTTGTACTTGTTGCTGCCCGCGCGGTCAGTGTGACCGGCCAGCATGACGCTCGCAGTGCCGCAGTTTGCGTAAGCAGTGACGGCGCTGTTGAGGATGCCGGCAGCTTCCGACGTGATGTCCGACTTATCGAAGTCGAAGAACACGATGTACGGACCCGTGTTGCACGCAGCCTGGGGCGGC
>ERZ1022756.465-NODE-465-length-11411-cov-13.410796_pt1 | contig 11411 bp, 3 predicted proteins | sample MGYA00520902_ERZ1022756 | MGnify/ENA primary metagenome ERZ1022756 (study PRJEB33162, sample SAMN09537601) | freshwater metagenome | isolation source: freshwater | place: Canada:Alberta | collected 2017-07 | study: EMG produced TPA metagenomics assembly of the... | reverse complement strand
GTGTTGACCCTCGCAAAGCAGACCAGATGATTCGTGGAACTGTATCGCTTCCTCATGGAACCGGTAAGACCGCCCGCGTTATCGTATTCGCAACCGGTCCTGCAGCTGAAGCTGCCATCAAGGCCGGAGCCGACGAAGTCGGTGGCGATGAATTGATCGAAAAGGTTGCTGGCGGATGGGTTGATTTCGACTCAGCAGTTTCCACCCCAGAGCTAATGGGTAAGGTCGGTCGCCTTGGAAAGGTTTTGGGTCCTCGGAACCTAATGCCAAACCCAAAGACCGGAACCGTTACCCCAGATGTTGCAAAGGCTGTAACTGACATAAAGGGCGGAAAGATTGAGTTCCGTATCGACAAGCAGTCCAATCTTCACTTTATTATTGGTAAGGCTTCCTTCTCAGCTAGCCAGCTAGCTGAGAACCTAGCTGCGGCATTGGATGAGATTCAGCGTCTGAAGCCATCTAGCTCAAAGGGTAAGTACATTATCAAGACAGCTATTTCAACCACTTTTGGTCCAGGTATCTTGCTGGACACCTCAGTAACTAAGGCCTAAACGAGCTAGAGAGCCGAAGACCAGAGGTCTTCGGCTCTCTAGCTTTGGCCCTAGAAGTAGACTTGCAATAGTTCGTAAAGCCCAACCACGAAGGCCCCAAAGGCCTGTAAAGGACGAGTGCCAAATGTTCTCCGCTGCAGATGAGAAGCGCGTATTAGACCTAGTTCCAAGAGGCATCTTCATCAACGGCTCTTGGCAAGATGCTACCGACAAGAAAACGCTTGATGTAATCGATCCAGCAACCGGAAAAACGCTTGTATCTATTGCAGACGCTGCTCCAGAAGATGGGATGGCTGCCATTGAGGCAGCCCACAATGCCCAGGCCGGTTGGGCCAAAACGGCCCCAAGAGAACGCGCCGAGATCTTGCGTGCCGCCTTCGAAAAAGTCACCGAGATGACCGACGAGTTTGCCCTCGTGATGTCTCTAGAGATGGGTAAACCTTTTACCGAAGCCAAGGGAGAAGTAGCTTACGGGGCTGAGTTTTTGCGCTGGTTCTCCGAAGAGGCCCCAAGAATAACTGGTCGTTACGGAACAGCCCCGGATGGCAAGAACCGAATCATGGTTCTGAAAAAACCAATTGGGCCATCACTGTTTATTACCCCTTGGAACTTCCCGCTAGCAATGGCCACCCGAAAGATGGCTCCAGCTATCGCAGCTGGTTGCACCATGATTTTGAAGCCCGCAGCCCTTACCCCGCTAACTTCCATGTTGTTCGTGAAGGTACTTGAAGACATTGGATTACCCAAGGGGGTCATTAACGTTGTCCAGACCACGAGACCTGGTCTTGTGACTGGGCCAATAATTAAGGACGACAGACTTCGCAAACTCTCTTTCACGGGATCAACCGGCGTTGGCAGATCTCTCATTGCAGACTCCGCAGATCGAGTTCTAAAGGTTTCAATGGAGCTAGGCGGCAACGCACCGTTTCTTGTTTTTGAAGATGCTGATCTAGACAAAGCCGTTGAAGGTGCGATGCTTGCCAAGCTTCGCAACATGGGCGAAGCTTGCACCGCAGCCAACCGAATGATTGTTCACGAGTCGGTAGCCACAGAATTCTCCAAGCGCCTTGCCGAAAAGATGTCAAAGTTGAAAGTTTCTAGAGGAACTGAAGATGGTGCGAACATCGGACCACTAATTGACGACAAAAGTAGAAAAACAGTTCATGCATTAGTAGCTGATGCAGTTTCCAAGGGCGCCAAGGTGCTCACCGGTGGTGAGATTCCTTCAGGCGAAGGATATTTCTACCCACCAACAGTGTTGGTTGATGTTCCAACTACTGCGGAAATTCTTAGAGAAGAAATTTTTGGTCCTGTAGCGCCTGTTGTCACATTCAAGACCGAAGACGAAGCCGTCAAAATCGCAAACTCCACCGAGTTTGGCCTAATTGCTTATGCGTTCACTCAGAATCTGAACCGAGGATTAAGACTTGCCGAAAAACTAGAAGTTGGAATGTTTGGTCTAAACGCCGGCGTTATTTCTAACCCAGCCGCTCCATTTGGTGGAGTAAAGTCTTCTGGCCTGGGCCGAGAAGGTGGCTTTGAAGGCATCGAAGAATATCTCGAAACTGTATATGTTGGCATCGCCGACCCGATGAACGACTAATAAGAAAAGAAAGAGCAACTACCAACATGAGCAAAACTTCTTTCAAGATTTCAAGGACTATTTCAGTTTTGGCTATTGCTGGACTAGTTTTGTCTGGCTGTGCGGAGCCTAGGGAAGAAGAGCCTGAAGTTCTTGTTTATCCATCTGCTGCGTTGACAGGAATCACTTACCTCAATGACTCTGCCGCCCCAGATTCAATTTCTTTTCCTGCAGTATCTTGCAAGATTGATAATGCTCCTGCCGGCCGCCCACAATTCAACCTAAACAAGTCCGACATTGTGTTTGTTGAGATGGTTGAAGGTGGGCTAACTAGGTTGGTAGCAACCTGGCACTCACAACCAGTGGACAAGGTCGGTCCCGTTAGATCTGTAAGACCGATGGATGCAGATATTGCAGCGCCCTATGGCGGAGTCTTCTGTTACTCCGGAGGAGTAGAACAGTTCATAGCGCTTCTCCAGCAGACCAATATGTACTTAGCTGATGAAACTTCCCAGCAGTCAGTGAAGCCAAACAGTTTTTCTAGATCTAGTGATAGACCAGCTCCACATAACGTCGTTGTTGACATGGCGCTATTGCAGTCCCAGCAAAGGGACTTGGGTGCCCCAAATCCAATGTTTGGCTACGCCGCGTTTTTACCAGAGACACAGACTTACGAACCCTCTACTGCTAGCTCAGGAGCCTCCACTAAAGACGTGACCGTAAAGTATCCAGGCGCTACCAGCTTCTGGAAGGGTGACGGTAAAGGTAACTTAGTTCGCGATCAGGACAACAAGCCACACATGGATGGCGCGACAGACATGCAGGTAAGCGCTAAGAACGTTGTTGTTTTAGAAGTGGCAATCGACTCAAGCATCGTTGATGCCAAGAACGGAATCGTGCCGCGCACCATCATGATTTCAAGCGGCCGAGCATGGGTGTTTGAAGACGGAAGGCACGTAGAGGGAACTTGGTCCAAGGCATCCCAGACAGCACCAATCGTTTTGCTGGATTCAACCGGAGCCCCCATCAAGCTAGCTCCCGGAAATACTTGGGTAGAGCTAATGCCCACCACCTCAAAGATCACTATTACTCCCGGGCCTGCTCTTCCAAGCCCAACCCCTAGCCAAAGCACCAGCCCTAGCCCCTAGAACCCAGTAATTTACTGGGTTTATGCCTGACTTGGCTAGTCTTCGAAGGGCTCCCGCCCGGATGCGAGCTCCCAGGGGGTGGCCTTGATCGCTTCCTTGGAGACCAGGGGAGATGGGCTGCCATCAGTGAAGTCCCTATAAACGATTTCGATTATTCGACTGGCTGACTCGCCAGGGTGAGGCGAGCTTGCGTCGACTAGCTTCTGAATTTCTTTATGGCGACTCGGCAAAGAGTGATTCTTTGCTCGCTCAATCATTTCGGTTAGCTCTGAAAAGCTTTTCACCCGGATTGAACTCGCTGCGGCAATCTCTCCTGTTGTAGTGAACTTCCAGTGATCATCATTTTCAAAAAAGATTGCAGGCTTGCCCGTCACAAGTGGATACTCACCTAGAAATGAAATTCCGTCAGTCACTAAAACATCCGTAGCTAGAAACAAACCTGCATAAGATCCGTCCTCATCCACTGCCGTGTTTGGTAGTTCACTCCAAGCATTTCTCCATGAAGCCAAAACTTCAGAATCTATAACTTTTCTGTCAGTGAGTGTGCTCCAAAGAAACGGATGTGGACGCAAGACAATTTGAACATCATGATTTGCTTTCGCAAATTCCAACATTTGGATATAGATTTTCGAAAAAACTCCAAAGTTTAGCCAGTGAGGCGAGTAAGAGTGATGCGGAGCCCAGATAATTTTGAATTTACCTTCTTCAAGTGGCCATGATGCCTTTCCAGCCTCTGCCTCATGTGTCAAATTGTCGATTTTTGGTGAACCAGTGAAGTGAACGTGGTTATTTCCACGTTCGGTTCGCGCATATGCGTCAACAACTAGCTTTTCTTGTGTGAAAACAAGAGAGGCAAGTTGGTGAAGACGCTGGGTATACAAATGAGTTGCTACCGGAGCATCACCTTGCCCACCTCCAGGCTCATCATCAGGCTCGTCCACCATCACAAGGGAGAAATATGGAACATAGGCGAGCCTTGTGAACTCCACCAGGTGATCAAACCGAACCGCTGGCTGGTAGTTTCGCTGCCAGGGGTAGTTCACAAACACGTAGTCAGGAGCCAAATCCTTCAAAACCTTGAGGCCTTCTTGGTTTTCACTCCCCGAACCCCCGGAATTTAGACGGATATGGGGGATTTGCCTGCTTTCGATGAAGGCATGAGCCTTCTCCTCCTGGGCATAAGCCAATTGACCCGTTAGTTTCCTAGGCATGGACACCACAATTGGCTCAAAACGGGGGTCTTGGGCCATTTTCTGATAGATCTCGTCAAGGGCGTCCCACGCCTCAAAATACAGACCTAAAAACACGACTTTGATGGGTTCCATCCCCCAAACCTAGCAAAGTCCCCGGCTACAGCCCTCTGGGCCAATTTGGAATAATTCCACCCAAAATGCAAGTTTCGGATAGCCAAAACAGGGTGCTACCTACCTGTTTTCATTTGACGCATATAAAGGTCACGATAATATTATTTCCTTGGACCCAAGGCAATCACAGTGCCCAGGGTGGGGTCCTATTCACAAGGGGAAGCACATGAAGCGCATCGCGGCTTTTGGCCAGCTTGTGGCATCCCTTAAGGCTTGGTCGACAATCTCGAGAACCTCATCAGGCTTTACTGTTCAGGCACCCGGGTATGGGTCTTGGTTCCGCAAGAGTTTTACCCCTGTCGCCTTTTTCATTTTGCTTTCAATGGGCCTTGGCAGCGCATTGTCTGCCCAAGCAAACACTCCAGTTACGAACGTAGCGGCGACACCAGCAGTCGATCGGGCATCACTCACCTGGACCGCCCCAACCAATTCCGGGTTTGATTTCTCATTCAACGGCGTAAATTACAACAGCGTGTTTGTGGGGTCTAATACTTACCTCACATTTGGAGGAGGGTCGAGCAATTACTCTGGGCTCTCTGCTAGCAACCCTGCGCTTCCCGGTGTCCACATGTGTGCATCGGATAATTCTTATCAAAGAGTTCAGTTTTTGGTAAATAACTCAGTCACACCAAACCAGCTTCGAATTCGCTACGAAGGAAACGCTTCAACGTCAGGAAGCGTTGGGTCTCCCGGAATTGTTTACGAGGCCATTTTTTACAGAGGTCAAAACTACTTCGATCTCTTAATTGGCTCTCACAACCGCTGCACCAGCGGAACCAGGTTGATAACAAATGGATCGAGCCAACTGAGCAGCCCAGGTTTTGCCGCTAACACTAACTGGAGAATAACCGGAGGCACTGCGACCCAAAATGGCCAGGCCGCCAGTTGGATAGGTAGCTCCTCAGCAACCGTCGCTCCAGGTGCGTCCGGATTTACCTCGGTTGTAAACGCTAGCAACGATGACTCTTTTGTTCAGATTCCAGCCGCCACCGCTTCCCCAACTGGCTACGCCATCAGATACTCAAGTAACAGCGGGTCAACTTGGACCACTTTCACTTCAAATACAGGAACAACCTCAACTTCGGCTACTGTAACCGGGCTTACACCAGCGACGACTTACATTTTCCAAGTTGCGCCGATTACAGGAGGATCTACCGGGGCCTGGTCGGCATCCTCAAGCGCTGTAACAACCAAGGGTCTGCCCTCTTCGATTACAGTTTCCACCGCGGCCCTTGATTCGGGTGGTGAGTGGTTCAACGGTACCTGGTACACCAGCACAGGCGGGGCCTCCAACCTGACACCCACAGCTATCCAAAACCAACTGAGCACCGGGACTGCCACATTGAGTAGCCCAGGAAATATATCTGTTTCGTCAGCCATAAGCACCACTGCTACCAACGCTTTATCTTTTACCTGCTCTGGGGCTGGAGTTTTCACGAACCCTTCGGGGCCAATCACGGTATCTGGAAATTTGTCAATTTCTTGCGCCACAGTAACCACTTCAGCAGCGCTCCAGAGTTCCGGCTCGAGTGGCATATCTTTGACAGCCAATTCTGGCTCCGTGGTTGCGAACTCGAACCTTAGAACGACAGTTTCCACAGCAGCAGGTGTCCAGCTGAGGGGTACAAGCAACATTGAGGTAGGGGCGAACGCCCAAGTATCTACAAACGGTGGTCCTGTAGTTTTTTGGGCTCGCTCGGGATCAGCAAATAACCCAGGCTCTCAAATTGGTGAAGGTCTTATATCAATTGGAAATGGCGCCACCGTTTCGTCAAGCGGCGGGGCAATTGTTTTGGCGGGATCCAGTAGTCAGGATGCTCAAGGGAGGCCAAATGGCTTTACCTACTCGAATTCAGGTTCGTATCCAATCCGACTTGGTACCGACCAAAATTCAGGGAGTAACGTTTCGATCTCATCTGCCGGTGGAGACATCAGGCTCTATGGCGAAACGGGTTCGAGCGGACGACAAGCATTCGCTGCCAACACGGCAGCAGCAAATACTGTCACCGTAAGTTCCGGTCTGGGAAGACAAGACTGGAGATTTGTGGGATTGAACACCCAAGACAACGTCTTTGAAACCTGGGGAGGCAACCTTGAAGTCACTTCTGCCGCGAACCAGCACGCTACTCTCCCCGCCATCAACTTTTCGATTAGGCAAAACAACGCTTCCAGTGATGCGCCACCGATTCAACAGGTTTCAGGACGAACAAGTAAATTCATTGTTTCTGGAACTGGGAGCTTGAACGCGGAAATCACTTCAGCAAACACAGCTCAGCTAGCTATCGACCGAGCCGAAGGACTCCAATTCCTAGCAAATGGAGGCGACATAAATCTAAACTTCGGGGTTAATGGATTGAATTTGTCAACTTCAACTTCAGTAAACCCATTCATAGTGGGTGCTATTTCAGGTCAATCTTCAACCTCAAACGTTACGATTCGATCTGACAAGTTTGGTGCCGCAGGTGGCTCAGCTGGATTTACTGTGAGGACATCTGGCACGGTTGCTATTGAACCGTCGAGCACATCATTTAGTTCTGACTTGGCCAGTCATGTTTTTGACTCAACTTGGTCTTTTCCTAGCGTAAGTCGCTTGACTTTCGGTAAGTCAGGAAACACATCTGGTGTAACAGTTTCTGGTTCGAACTCTGTCGCGGGTGACTTTAGGGTTTTCGCCGGAGCGGTAGTCATCAGCGGAAATCAAGTAACCACAAACTCAGGCAATATTTCCATTTCTGCATCCGGCTCGTACTCGGGATCAGGAACTCTAACCTCAGCTGGGTCAGTGAGTATCTCGGGTGGGACCACGGTTGGACCTACTGCAGCAATTCAGGCAGCTGGGTCTGTGACACTTTCGGGATCGGGGAACTTCACCAATAACGGCGCGCCAATTACTTCTTCTGCGGGTGCCGTGCAAATCAGCACCAGCGGAGCCTCTACAGTAACTCTGGGTTCTAACATCCAAGCCACCAACGGTTTGATTTCTATTTCTTCGGGAGGTGCTTATTCAGGAGCTGGGACGCTAACCGCCGGCACTACAGTTTCTGTCACTGCGTCCACGGTAAATGTCGGAGGCAATGTTTCAGCGGCTGGTAACGTCACATACACCTCTGGCTCAATAGAACAAAACGCAAACGTGAGCTCAACTATTGGAAACGTTTCATTCATTGTCACCGGGGCAAGTGCAGCCTTCAACAAAACTTCGGCAACCATTACCGCAGGCCAGGATGTTTCTATTTCAAGCGCTGCATCTTCAGTTACTACGGGCTCGGGTCTAATTTCTTCGAGGAACATAACACTAACCGCCTCGAGCACATTAACCACTGCTGGAGCATTGACAGCCACCGGAAACCTGAGCCTAACAAGTACGACTCTTGATACGACTGGAGCTTTTACCCTCCGAGGAGATTCCGGTGTTTCTCTGATAGCAGACAATTTGGCAATTGGATCATCCGTGACAGTAACCGGAGGTACTTTTCCAGTGACTATTAGCCCCCGAATAAGCACTCGAGAAATAGACCTAGGATCCGATGCCACCGGGAAGCTATCGATAACAAATGCGGAGCTAAACAGAATCACCGCCAGTGTTATCAGAATTGGGGCCATAGAACGAACGAACTCAGGAAACATCAGCGTCACTGCCCCGATTTCACCGACTGGCACAAGCGCACTTGCACTAAGAACCACTGGTTCAGTAACTGGAACCGTAGGAAGCCCAATAACAATTGCAAACCTTGCAGTGTTGGCCGAAGCCATCAACCTGCCAGCTGATAACTCGATCTCGGGGAACCTTGCTCTAAATGCAATCGGCTCAACTCTTAGCTATAAGCAAATCACCGGATCTTTTGCAACCAGCACAGTCGACAGCATTACTCCGGTTTATGGAGTTGCCAGCAAAGTTGTTCTTAGTCAGGTTCCCACCACAAATAACCCAGTGGATCGGTTTATGGCGGTTGCTTTCAATCCACCACCAGTTGCAACTTTGCAAGACAGATATTCCAACAATCTGACCGCCTTCAATAGAGGCGCATCAAGTTTCACAATCACGGCAACCAGAGCTACTGGCCCAGGCACCTTAGGTGGCACCACCGCGGTAACAACCACCGCTGGTACTGCCACTTTCAGCAACCTAAACATTTCCGGCACATCGGGTGCCCACACTCTAACTTTTACTGCAACCGCGGCATCTGCCCCGGCTCAAGTTTCCGGCACTCCTTCGGCTACAACCGGAACTTACAACATAAGAATCGATCAAGCAGTTAGCTTCTCGTCTGAGGCACCTAGCAACGCTCGAGTTTCTGGTTCTAGCTATACCCCAATTGCGGTTTCAACTTCTGATCTACCCGTAACCATCACCGTCGACGTGAATTCTGCATCAATATGCTCAATTAGCTCAGGAGTAGTGACTTTCCAGGGCATAGGCGATTGCGTACTGAACGCGAACCAAGCAGGTAACTCAACTTACGCGGCTGCTCCCCAGGTTCAACAAAGTTTCTCGGTGTCAACAGCAAAGTTGTTCCCCCCATCTAGCTTTACGGTATCTGCCACACCAAACTCGCTTAAGTCAATTTCCGTTTCCTGGAGCGCGGTTTCTGGAGCAGCACGGTACACGGTCAAGTTATACGACGCACCAGGAACAGGTCCAGAGAAGGCTTCGTTTGTTGGAATTATAGGAACTAGCACCACAATAACTTCTGGGCTGCAAGATGGAACTCAGTACTTTGTTACTGTCACTGCAATTTCAGAATCGCCTGGAGCAAGTTCCGATGAAGGAACGAAGGTTTCCGTAACCACTCGTTCCCCAGCGGTAACACCAACAATTGAAACTTCTCCAATATCTCAATCCAAGACAGCTGGGCAGGCCGTTAGTTTCACAGCTGCGGCATCCAAAGCTGACGGTGGCTCTCTTAGCTACCAGTGGAAAAAAGACGGTAACGATATTTCTGGTGCCACTTTGGCAACCTACTCAATTGGAAGTGCTACCACAGCTGACGCAGGAGTCTATTCGGTTGTTGTGTCCAACAGCCTTAATGGAACAACGGCCACCGCGACATCTTCTTCGGCAACTTTGACGATGTTTAATGCATTGACAATCTCCACACCTTCAAGTGGGTTATCAGCCGCTGTCAACTCTGCTTACTCACTTAACCTTTCCGCGACGGGCGGCGCTTCTCCTATCAGCTTTTCAACCTCTAGTGCTTTGCCAACCGGAGTGACCCTAAGTTCTTCCGGAGTTCTTTCTGGAACACCGACTTCCTCTGGAACTTTCCCTATTTCTGTGACGGCAACCGACGCCAACGGGGCGACTGCAACAACTACCTCATTCAATTTGGTGGTGGCAGCAGCGCCGGGTCTTGTCCCAACTTTTGGGCCTCCAGTAACGAGCCTGGTGGCTGGCACTGAAAGACTCACTATTCAGATCACCAACTACAACGCTAACTACGTCTGGAGTGGCACATCCACGATCGGTACGGTGAGCATAGACAGCAACGGATTGATTACTTTCTCTGGAGTTAATTCGGGCCAGACCCCGACTGCAACAATTACTGCAACCAGGCTTCACTACCAGAGTGCATCAGCAAATATCACGGCAACGCTGACTCCAATTCCAGTTGTCTCCTACAACTCCTCCGACCTAAATTCTTTCGGACCTTCAACTACCGTGAATGACCTGTCCAGCAGGGGAAATCACGGAACGAGAGCTGCGACTAACCCGGGAATTTTTGACATTGAACCTTTGTCTGGCTCTTGGAAATTCCCTGGGGGATCTAACGCAAGCGGTCCTTTCATCGACCTACCAGACATCGGAACTAGTCAATTTAGCAATGGAATAACAATTGACTTCGAGGCTAATTTCGGAGCGACGACCAGCTGGGAAAGAATCATTGACTTTGGTAAAGGTTTAGGGTCGAATCTAGGCCCAGCAAACGACAACCTAGTGGTTTATAGAGATGGAAGCACCAATACCCTTGGCGTTGGAGTTTTTCGTGGTGGTTCTATGACTAGCTGTTTGGCAGAAAATGCGCTCAGTACAGCTGGACTGTTCCGTTGGACCGTTCAGTTGAGCTCAAACTTATGTGTCATCACTCGAGATAACACAGAGCTGGTTCGTAGGACTGACCTAAACATGTCTGTAACTCCAAACCAAACTTGGTCAAGCAATTTCATCGGTAGAAGTAACTGGTCATCCGACGCGCAATTTGAAGGTGAAATCAGATCCCTAAGGGTGTTCGCTGGCAATCTAGCTAAATCTCAAATTGCATCGTTTTCCTACAAAGATGTTTCCTACAATCTAAACGGCGGATCGGTGATTTCCTCTCAGGCCAGAAGAACCACCTCAGGGGATATGTTCCTACCTTCCGCCCCAACTAGAAGTGGGTACACATTCGAAGGATGGTACGACACAGAAAACGTATCAACTGGAACCAGGATAGGACTGGCTGGGGATAGGTACTCTCCGAGTTCAAGTACAACTGCATTCGCAGGCTGGAGCGCCAACACACTGGCAGTTTCTTATAACTCCAATGGCGGAACAGCAGTAACAGCCGGTTCAACAACTACCGACACCACCTTGGCTTCCGCTCCAACCGCACCAACTCGTGCCGGATACAGTTTCGCCGGTTGGTTCACTAACGCTGGCCTAACTGGAAACGCGATCAGCTTCCCACACACCCACGGTCAAACTGCTGCCTTCACTCTCTTTGCTAAGTGGGACGCCAACACACTGGCTGTTTCTTACAACTCCAACGGCGGATCAGCAGTTAGCTCA
>ERZ1022756.464-NODE-464-length-11429-cov-9.775717_pt1 | contig 11429 bp, 13 predicted proteins | sample MGYA00520902_ERZ1022756 | MGnify/ENA primary metagenome ERZ1022756 (study PRJEB33162, sample SAMN09537601) | freshwater metagenome | isolation source: freshwater | place: Canada:Alberta | collected 2017-07 | study: EMG produced TPA metagenomics assembly of the... | reverse complement strand
ATAACAGTTCCCCGCTTAACGCCATCAATCATGTATCTGTCAACGTCTAGTGTTTCTGGGAACGCATAGAAGCCACGAATCTGTTGTAGCTGGCTAAAGGTTGGTGAGTTTAGAGCTGGATCAAGCAATCGAATGTTAGACAGTGTTCCTGCGTCTTCTGCTAACGAGGCCAGTGATGGATTATCAATAGCTGCATAGTCAGTGAACTTAACGTCATTCAAGCCATAAGCCGAAAGTGTGGAATCAATATTGCGCTGGATGTACGGAGCTTCACGCTGCAATTCCGAAGGCTTAACTTGGAACTGCTGGACGAAGGCTGGGTACAGCCCGCCAATCACAATAGAAGCACCTAGCATCGCACCGAATGCAATAAACGGAAGTGACCAACCATTTCTAAAGATCGCAATAAAGAACAAAATTGCAGTTGCAAGAGCGATGTAAGTCAAAATTGTTTTTGCAGGTACTACTGCGTTTACATCGGTGTACTTAAGCCCCGTGATCAACGCATCAGATTTTGTAGCCAAGGAATACTTATCAATCGAATAAGCACCGGCCTTTAGCAGCGCAAGTGTGCCAAGGAAAAACATTAGGTGTCGGCGAGCGGAATCCGTTGATTGGGAAATGCTCGTGCGCAAGCCGCCATAGATGTAGTGAACGACTGCGTTCACGATCAAAGAAATAATCAGGATGGTAAAGCCAAAGCCTAAGAAGAATCTAAAGAATGGAAGCTCGAAAGCGTAAAACGAAATGTCTTTGCCAAATTGTGGATCGGTTTGACCAAAGGGAGTTGCGTTGCTCCACAACATAAACGTTTTCCACTGGCTTGCAGCTGACAGTCCAGTCAGAACACCAAATGCAATTGGTCCTGCAATGAAAACTAAACGACGGAATGGATCTAGGCTTTCCCGATACTTCTGAAGCGCAAATTCTTCTGGAGTCGATGGCAAGTTAATTGGACGGGAACGGTAAGCCAATGTTGCGGCGCCCCAAAGGCTGAGGGCAGTCAATGCCGTCACAGAGATGAAAAGGATTGCTCTAATTGTGAGCTGCTGAGTGAACACATCTGTGCGCCCTACCGACCCGTACCACTGCCAATCAGTGTAGAAGCCAGCGAATATTGAAAACGCGACAAAAAGGCCGGCAAGAACCGTAAGGGTTATACCGAGAGGGCTACGACGAGGACGTTCTGAATTTATGCTCACTTAAATACCTTACGTTGAAATATCGCAATCCACATACGGCAGACTTACCCTATGGATTTTGCTTCAAACCTAGAACCCTTGATTCGGGAAGTCGAAGACCACGTAGCCAGCGCCGGCTGGGATCAGGCTGTCCGGCTCTTCGCTCTGGTGCCCACGGCCAGTCTGCTTTTGGCCAACCCGGAATTGGCCAGCGAGCTGGGAATCAGTGCTGAAATGCCCCTTACCTCGGTAGAGCAAGAAATTGTGGATTCGCTGGAGCTAGATGAACTTCTAGCCACTATCGCCTGGCCAGAAGATGTGGCCGGAGCCATTGTCGTGCTAGAAAGAATTGTTTTGCCACCTTCGGCCGAATCAGATTTACCTTCTAATGATGATTCTGCATTGGTTCAAGCAGCATCAGATCATCCAGATCGTCGAGATGTGCGGATTGTTAGTGCAGTTTTGCGAAGCGGACAAAACTTGAATGCCTTGCGATACCGAACTCATGATTCGGCCGATGCAGTTGCAGTTGCACCTAACTTGGTTAGCCGACTTAATGACGCCGTAGCGTCAACATTTGCTGACTAGGCCATCGTCATAAAGAGTTTTTGCAATTGCGCAGAAACTTCTTCATGGTTCTTCTTGCCATCAGTTAGGCATTCTTTAAGGCCGGCAGAGATCAAACTAAAGGCAGCCTTATCAATCGCCTTAGAAACTGCAGCCAATTGATTAACTATGTCCTCACACGATCGACCATCTTCGACCATGCGAAGGATTCCGCCCATTTGACCTTCAGCCCTGCGAATTCTCTTTACAAAGTCGTCAAGAGCTAGCTCGTCTTCAACAACGTGTGTTGGTTTCTTTGCCACACTCATGCTTGCTCACCTGCGTTTAAAGGTGCGCCCATCATGCGCCAGGAGCCAGTGCCCCCCGCAATATTTACGACGTCAAATCCTTGTTGTTCCAAGAAGGCACATGCTTGTGCAGAACGTCCACCTGCTTCGCAAATCACATATTGTTTTGTTTCTTTATCAATTTCATTATTTCGAACTGGGATCATAGAAAGCGGAATGTGCTTTGCCCCCGGTACGTGGCCATCAACATATTCATCCATTTCGCGAACATCAATGACTGATACGCGTTTGTAGATTGCCATTAATTCAACGGCGGAAATCTCTTGCATCAAATTCCTCTATTCCTTTGATCTGACTTAAGTTTAAGCGTTCGTCGTCTGATTCTGCTGGTTAGCAATCTCGGCACGAACTTCGTCCATGTCAAGCGCTTCCACGGCATCAAGAAGTTCGTTGAATGCTGGCGCAGGTAGAGCACCTGGTTGGCTGAAAACTAAGATTCCATCGCGAAATGCCATCAGCGTGGGAATGGAAGTAATGTTTGCAGCGGCTGCAATTTCGCGCTGAGCTTCAGTATCTACTTTGCCGAACTTAATGTGTTCGCGTTCAGTTGAGGCAGCTTCGAATACTGGACCAAACATGCGGCAAGGACCGCACCATTCTGCCCAAAAATCGACAAGCACAATGCCTGAACCAGTAACGGTTGCTTCAAAATTTTCTTTGGTTAACTCTAGAGTCGCCATCATGTTTCCTTATCGATTTATTTCTTCTAGTTGAGGTTGTTCTTTAACTTTTTTAGGCTTAGGCAATGCGCACTGGGATTCATTTATCAGTCGCTTGCGCAGTGCGTACATCAGAAGCAGAAGTCCTGCCGCACCCAGGTAAGGCTGGACCGGACCAAAGTACTGAATTGCTCCAGTTGAACCTAAAGCGATCAGCGCCAACTTGTTACAAACTGGGCAGCCAACGGCTAGGTAAGCCAAGAATCCTCCGATTGACCCAACCCTTGCGGAATTCTCGTCGGTGATTACGGCATCCATTCGTACGTAAGTGGCAAATAGCATTCCCGACAGCACGGATGTTGCGATTAGAACTGGCATCGACCAGGAAGTTACTCCGATTGCTCTGCCAAATACCGGATTTGCGATCACTGCCGTAGGAATTCCAATTATGAAGAAGGTTGCAATCGCCACAGCGATTGCTGCGACCCACCTTCTAGCAGGCCACAGCATTACTGCAGTTAAGCAAGTCGGGGTCATTACTTTCCGAAAAGCTTTCCGAAGAATGATGACTTTTCGCCCGATTCCTTTTTCTTTGAAGCACAATCGCAACGATTGCTCATTGGTACGCCAGCAAACACCATGTCTAAGTGTTGGCCACAGCCACTGTATGTAACCTTGCCGCACTTACGGCAGTTAACTCGACTACACATCTGATTTCCTTTTTCTATTAGTTAATTGATTAAAAGTCTTATTGAACTACTGGTCCGCCAGCAGCTTCCCAATCGATGATTCCACCCTGCATGTCATACATGTCTGTGAATCCAAGCTCAGCCATTTCTTTTGTTGCTACGGCTGAACGATTAGCACTGCGGCAATACACAGCAACTGTCGCGTTCTTATCTAGCTTTGAAACTTCGCTAGAGAAATTTGAGTCTGCAACATTGATGTTGATTGCATTTTCAATGTGTCCAGCATTGAACTCTTCTGGCGTGCGAACGTCCAGAATGATTACACCCGGTTGCGCAATTACTTCGCTGAACTCGACTGGATCAACTTTCTTGGTGGCTTCATTGCTACTGGAGCAACCAGCTAAAAGCCCTACGGATGCGATTGCTGCTACCGCAAGTGCTACTGCCTTCTTCATTTAACGTCCCCTCTAATCTGGTGTTAGGTAACTGTAGCATACCCCTAGGGGTATGCTTGAAATATCTGGGGACTCTAGATGTTAACTACGGAGAATGTTTTGAATAATGCAGCGCAGAAATGGGCAAAAGATCTAGCTGAATGGGCAATCCCGGAAAGCATCATCTCCCAGGCCCCCGAATCCCCATGGATACATCCACCGGCGATGTTTACCTTGCCAACTGAAATTCCAGAAAGTCCCTCACATCAACGGGCGCGAGAAGCCATGCCTATCGGCGGAAGTGTCTTGGACATTGGTTGCGGTGGCGGCATTGCTGCATTCGCGATTGCACCGCCGGCAGGGACCGTTATCGGAGTTGATCACCAGGCCGAGATGCTAAAGATGTTTGCGCATTCCGCAGGTGAAAAAGGTTTCGAGCACAAAGAAGTTTTGGGCGACTGGCCAGATGTCGCGCCAGAGACTCCAAAAGCGGATGTTGTGACTTGTCACCACGTGGCATACAACGTGGCTGCAATTGAACCGTTCCTGGCCGCTCTAAATTCTCATGCCACAAAGCGGGTAGTTATCGAACTGCCACAGCAGCATCCACTTTCAACAATGCGCAATTCTTGGAAGCACTTTTGGAATCTAGAACGCCCGATTAATCCCACTCCACAGGATTTGGTTGAAGTGCTTGCCCAAATGGGAATAGCCGCCAACTTGGAACTGTGGAACGGACCAAAGCTGCGGCCGCTGGATATTGAGGACGACGTGCGGTTTCTGCGGATTCGTTTGTGCCTGGATAGTTCACGAGATCCTGAAATTCGACAATTCTTGGAGGCACAGAAACCAATGGAATCTCGGGCCCTTGCAACAATCTGGTGGGACGTTACCAACTAGATACCCCCTAGGGTATACACTTGGAATATCTAAGTGGAGGAATCATGGCTTTAACAGTAATCAACATTGATACACCAACTCTGGGCGATCGCTCTTACATCGCACATGATGGCAAGACTGCGCTCGCTGTTGATCCACAGCGCGACATTGATCGCGTGGAGGCAATTCTTGATCGCGAAGGTCTGACCCTAGGTGGAGTTGTTGAGACTCACATGCACAATGACTACGTTTCTGGCGGCTTAGTACTTGCCCAGAAGCATGGTGCAAAGTACATCGTTAGCGAAATGGATCCCGTTACATTCGAACGCGTAACAGTTGCGGACAAACAAATCGAAGCAATTGGTGATTTCGCAGTGCAAGCAATCCATACTCCTGGTCACACGTTTACTCACATGTCATATGCCCTACTTGATGGTGCAGAAAAAGCTCATGGTGTTTTCACCGGTGGCTCGATGTTGCACGGTTCAACTGGTCGTCCTGACTTACTTGGCATGGATAAAGCTCGGGAACTTGCTGGACTACAACATGGATCGCTACATCGACTCGCAGAAATGCTAGAAGATGGCGTAAATGTCCATCCAACCCATGGCTTTGGATCATTCTGCGCAGCGACCGCAACTTGTGGCGACTCTTCGACAATTGCTGACGAAAAGAAAACCAATCCGGCACTTCTTCTCGAGAAGGAAGCATACATAGTTCAAACTCTTGCTGGTCTAGATGTTTTCCCTGCCTACTACAAGCACATGGGTCCAGCGAATCATGCCGGTCCAGGTCCAATTGATCTTTCAGAGTTGGCTCGCATGTCGACAGAAGAGGTAATGAAGGCCATGAAGGCTGGCGCGTGGATCGTTGATCTTCGCACTAGAAGTTCATGGGCTGCTGCACACGTTCCAGGAACGATGTCATTTGGCATCGATGGCTCGATGGCAACCTACTTTGGCTGGATGTTCCCATACGAAAAGCAACTTGTTCTAATGTCTGACAAGGCTTCTGACGTTGCCGAAGCTCAGCGCGAGCTGGTTCGTATTGGAATCGATCGACCATCTGGCTCTTTCGTAGGCGACGTTGCAGAATTTGGTGATTCAAAATCCACTCGTGCGGTTAGCTTCAAGGACGTTCCTGCAGTAATTGGAACTCCTGGTGTGTATGTCCTTGATGTGCGTCGTGCGAGCGAGCGCGAAGCCTCACACATTGAACCGTCACTTCATATCCCACTTCACGAACTTGAGGGTCGGGTTAATGAGTTGCCTACCGACGGCGAAATTTGGGTTCACTGTGCTGGTGCTTACCGAGCTGCAGCCGCACTTGGAATTATCGAAAATTCAAATCGCACTGCCGTGTTAATTAACGAACCATACGATGCGTGCTTAACAGTTGATGGCTTAAACATTGTTACGGGTCACATGGACTCCAGCCCGGTATCGCCATCAGATGCAACTGCGAAAGCGTAAGGAACTAAAGATGCAGGAAATTACTCCACAGAACGCTTTCGAAGAAATCAGCGGCGGTCGGGCTATTGGTATCGATGTGCGCGAGTCAGACGAATGGGAAGCTGGACATGCGGAAAATGTTATTTGGAATCCGATGAGTGCCTTTGACATCAATGCATTGCCTTCTGACAAGCCAATAATTTTTATTTGCCGATCTGGAAGCCGCTCTGGTCAAGTAGCTGCTGCCGTATCCGCTCAATTGGAAAATGTTTTCAACATGGTGGGTGGCATGAAAGCCTGGAACGCAGCTGGATTAGCAATGGTTAGCGCAAATGGAAATCCGGAAGTTGCTTAACTAATGATGCTTATTGAAGGAATTCTTCTTGGCATTTTGATTGGACTTGTTCTTGGAACCATAGGTGCGGGCGGCGCGATTCTTGCGGTTCCTGGATTGATTGCAGTTATGGGACTTTCCACAGTGGCTGCCACAACTTCATCCCTAGTGATTGTTGGCTCAGCTGCCGTGGCTGGATTTATTCCGCGTCTTAAAGCAAAAACAGTTGACGTTCGTCTCGGTCTAACATTTTCCGCACTCGGAATTCTCGGCACCTTTGCTGGTACTCAACTAGTAAAGGTTGTGCCTGAATCAGTTCAAATCATTTTGTTTGCAACCTTGATGTTCGGCGCTGCATTCGCAATGTGGCGCGGTCCCGTGAGCGAGTCGAATGCTGCAATTAAGTCGCAGTGGCCTTTGGTATTTGCTGTAGCTACCGCAATCGGAGTTCTTACCGGACTACTCGGCGTTGGTGGTGGCTTTTTGATCGTTCCAGCACTGGTGCTTATTCTTAAAGTTCCAACTAAGACTGCTGCGGGCACTTCGCTTGTGGCAATCGCAAGTACTTCTGCAATCGCCTTCTTGATGCGCTTTGAATACTGGGGTGAGATTCCAGTTGGACCAATAGCTGCATTCACACTTGCCGCAATTACTTCTTCCTTCTTGGCTGCACCATTTGCTGGAAAGTTAAACGCGCGAACTTTGCAAAAGGCATTCGCGATATTCGTTTCAATTGCTGCTGCTTTTATTCTCGTTATTCGTGGTTTCTAACTCAGCTGCAAGCTGTAACCTGATCACCATTATTGAAGGACTCAATCTCCTCCATCGCGTCCTCTAGTGACGCAACGGCAGCAACGGTTAATCCATTTGGAACATGGCCGATAACTTCATCACAATTGCCCTCTGGGGCTAGGAATAGGACTGCGCCAGCATCACGTGCACCAATCAACTTTTGTTGAATCCCACCGATTTCGCCGACATTCCCATCTGGATCGATAGTTCCGGTGCCAGCAATAACCTTTCCTTGCGTTAATGCGCCAGGCGTTAACTTATCGATGATTCCGATTGCAAACATCATTCCGGCGCTAGGACCACCAACACCAGTGACTCCAAAATCGATATCAAATTCAGCTGAGTAATTGATGTCGATGCCAATTCCAATGTATGGAATTGTGGCTTCGTCTTGGTCCGTTGTCGGATCATCAGGACGCGTGCTTGAAGTAACAACTACTTCGAGCTTGCTTCCGCTACGCACAATCGAAAAGTTCAGATCAGTCCCAACTGGTTTTGATCTAACTGCATCAACAACCTGCTCAGGTGTAGTCATTTCAACACCATCAACGGCAAGCACTTCATCACCAGCACGAAGTTTGTCTTGAGCAGGAGTGTCCATGCCGACGCTGGTAACAATTACCTGTTCATTGACGGGCTGTTCCAAATAGTCCATTGCGGCTGCAATTGCGTAGCTCTGCGAAGTACTAAATGCTTCGACATTTCTGGCGATGTTCTCTTCTTCCGTTTCACCTTCTGGGTACACGGACTCTCTAGGTACAACGCGACGATCTGGACTTATCCAACCCCAAATGGCCTGAAACATTTCAAGGCCTTCTTGCGGTCCCCCAAATTCACTGACCGTCGTAAAGTCCAGTTCGCCCTCAGTTGGGTAAGTCTGGGTACCTGAAATTGAAATCAATTCGATGTCATTGATCTCGCCAACTGTGTTAAACACGGGACCAGGCGAAGTCATGACATATGGCACTGGAATGAACATTGCTGCGCCCATCAAAATCAAGAGGGTCCACGTCAAAGTGGGCTTAAATCTTGAACGCATCCAAATGCCATTTCTTTTCGGGAAAACAATAAGTTTCTAGGATTACAGCGTACGTGAAGTTTCTGGATGTTCGCCGTGGGCTAGTTCGAAAATGATTCAGGGTGGGTAGCGCTGGGCATAACCTTGGGAGTAGTTGGACCTTTTGCTCTTAGGAACAAGAAGATAAGTAGGAAAAATGAGTATGCCGTTTGGATTTGCCCCCGGGGGCGACGACAACAATGAGTTAGCTGACATGCTCGAAAACATGGGTCGCATGCTTCGCAATGGCGGCGATCCATCCGGTGGATCCGTTAACTGGACTAGCGCGCACACCGCCTCGGAACAGGCCTTGAAAAAAGCTGGAGATCCAGCAATCAATGAAACTGACAACGAAAAGCTCCGGTCAGCTGCGGACTTAGCGGATTTGTGGCTCAATGATGCCACCACAATTCCAAGTGCAGGCCACACCATCAATGGTGTAACTCGAACTCAGTGGCTAGCCTCGACATTTGATTCTTGGAAAGTAGTTGTACAACCGGTAGCCGATGCTATGTCTGGTGTCATGACTGGGATGTTGCCTTCAGGCAACGATGCAGGAACCATAAATATTCCTGAAGAGTTACTTTCAAGTCTTCCAGATGAGGTTGCTGCAAATCTTCGCGAAACATTGGCCTCGCCTGACTTTGCCGCAATCACTGGCCCACTTATGGCAATGGCGAAGTCAATGGGCGCAACAATGTTTGGCACGCAATTTGGTCAAGCCCTGGGACAAATGACATCTGAAGTTTTGAGTAACTCTGATGTTGGCATTCCATTAAATGCCTCAGGCAAACCTGGTTTGGTTATCTCAAATACCAATGCATTTATTCAGGGACTTTCGATTGATGAATCCGAAGCCAGGCTTTACATAACCCTTCGGGAACTCGCACATCAAAGATTGTTCACGGCCGCGCCATGGATTCAATCCCAACTAATGGCTGCGATTTCTGACTACGCCCGAGGTGTCAAAATTGACACCAGTGCAATCGAAGAAGCTATGACTCAAATTGATCCAACAAATCCAGACAGCATCAACAGCATGATGGCATCGTCACTGTTTGAGCCCACCCAAACTCCCGAGCAAGTTGCCGCTCTTACACGGATTGAATTGCTTTTGGCACTCATCGAAGGTTGGGTCACTGTCGTGGTAACCCAAGCAGCGGGAACTCGTTTGCAATCCGCTGGAGCCCTTGAAGAGGTGTTTAGGCGACGTCGGGCCGCTGGTGGACCCGCAGAAAAGGTATTCGGTGGGTTAATCGGACTGGAAATGCGTCCGCGTCGAATGCGAGAAGCCGCTGCGCTTTGGCAGCGGTTAGCCGAGACCCAAGGTATAGCTGCTCGAGATGCTCTTTGGTCTCATCCAGACCTGCTGCCCCGAGATTCTGACATCGATGACATTGAAGCTTTTTTGGCAACTGGAACTGAAGACTTAATGGCTGAACTTAATAAAGCAATTGAATCTTCGAAAGAGGATCCAGAAAACAATTCTTAGCTTAAGAATTTTGGCTTAGTCAAAAGTTATTCTGGCTTGAAATACTGCTGCGCATGTGAGTAGCCATCCAAATAGGCTTTAGCTTTTTCATGCTGCGGAAATTTATTCATCAGCTCATAAAACGCTGGACTGTGATCGGTGACAAGTAAATGAATCAACTCATGAACGATTACCGAATCAATAACGTAGCTCGGCATGCGTTGCATGCGATGGGAAAGGCGAATCGTGCCTTCATCTGGAGTGCAGGAACCCCAGCGAGAATTTTGGTTAGTCACCCACCGAATCGTTACGGGCACTTTATGCGTTTCAAATAGATCTTGACCTAGGTACTTACGGGAAAGTGAGCGCGCCCGTTGCTCAAGAGATTCCTGTGAACTAGTTCGCTCGTCTCGATCATCTAGACGATTAACTAACTCGGCCACGTAGGCATCAATATCACGCTTAGCCATTCTGGTTGGCACGGTTACAACGGTTTTATCGTTGTCGCGATACGCAGTTACATTCCGCTTTGCTCGCTTACTCCGCTTTACTTCAACTTTGGTTAAGTCAGTGCGCTGATAAACGAATTCCACTGCTTCATCTGCAGTTAAGCCGCTTTGAGTTTCTAGCGAGACGTCATCGGGATCGAAAAGCGAAGGCTGATTTGGTCCGGACACAGTTCTCAGGCTAGCCCAATCGCCTGTCAAAAAGATGAAGCTCTCGAGCCGCGTGCTCGAACATTCGCCTTCCCCTTGCGAATGTCGGCTCGTTATCTCGAGAGCTTCAACTCGTGAAACTTACGCGCTAGTAATGCGTTAACGCAACGCGAATGGGCAAGTATTGAATTTTGCTGTGGACAAGGCTGGGGACTAACTGGGGATAGATGCCGTTTTACCTGGGGATTACTGGTTAACAACTTGGGGATAGATCGATTGTGACCGTGTGAAAACGTGCTTTGATCAGGCATTATGTTGTCCACGGAATGTGGAAAGAAAATAGTTTTATCCCCATGAGGCAAATGTCTAAATTCACAGTTTGTGTATTGAACACGTGCACTCTTAGTTGCGTAAATAGCTGTGTTGGAAAGTAACACATTGGCTTTGTGGAACGTTGATTTCATGCACAAGTCTCTAACTTCAAACTTCCTTAATGAAAACAACTAATCCAAAGTTTGCACCAGGCGTTCGACTCTACGAACGAGATCAAACTCAAATCCAAATTGGAATCAATCCAAGTTCAGCACTTGTTGTCGATAAGAAAGTTGGCGAGGCAATTGGGAAGCTACTTACCGGAGCGCATTCAGTTGCTGAAATCTGCCAACAACTCGTTAGTAAAGGGCACGATCTAAACTCAAGTGAGAATTTCATTAGGCAACTAATCGAGGTTGGCTTGGTGGAACCTGGGCCAATTGCTGCAACCCATGATGATAAAAATCCATTAAGTGAAATTCAAAGGCTAAATCTTCTCCGAGAGACTTCTGGTGATCTAGATGCCATAAATCGACGAATTGGATGTGAAATTTCAATTCGGGGAGCTGGTCGCCTTGGCATGACCGTTTGCCTGATGCT
>ERZ1022756.463-NODE-463-length-11448-cov-4.392346_pt1 | contig 11448 bp, 9 predicted proteins | sample MGYA00520902_ERZ1022756 | MGnify/ENA primary metagenome ERZ1022756 (study PRJEB33162, sample SAMN09537601) | freshwater metagenome | isolation source: freshwater | place: Canada:Alberta | collected 2017-07 | study: EMG produced TPA metagenomics assembly of the... | reverse complement strand
GGTCAGGATTTGGTAGGTGGCAATCGTAATTGGTGCAATTTCTTTTGAAGATCCCGAGTACTCGGCAATGTCCTCTTCCTTGAGGGAAGTCTTTGCAAGTAGTTCGCTGCGCCACTGTCTTGCTGAAACCGTGTTTGTGACAAGAATCAGGGTGTTGGTCTGAATCTTGGCCATTGTCGCAGCGCCGACAATTGTCTTTCCCGCACCACATGGCAGCACGACAACTCCAGAGCCGCCCAGCTCAAACTTTTCTGCAGCTTGTGCCTGGTAGTCGCGAAGGTGCCAACCGTGTTGGTTTAGGTCAATTTTGTGCGGTGTCCCAGGGGTGTAGCCAGCATTGTCTTCGGCCGGCCAACCAAGCTTGAGTAGCTCTTGTTTCAGCTGTCCGCGAGCCCAATCCCGAACCCGGTAGCCGGATTCGATCTCACCCTCAAGCAGATCGGAAATCTTCCGGTTCGAAGCCACCTCAAACAAAATTGCTTTGCTGTCGGATCTAAGGGTCAGGCCAACTTCATCGCGACCAATGGCAAGTCGCCCAAATCTTGAGATGGTCTCGGTAATCTCCCTCGATACCCCATCGGGGACTGGGAACTTTGACCAGCGATTTAAAACTCCCAAAACAAACTCAGCGTCGTGACCTGCAGCACGCGCATTCCACAACCCCAGTTTGGTTATGCGGTAGGTGTGAACATGCTCCGGAGCTCTCTCGAGCTCTGCAAAAACAGCGAGCTCATGGCGAGCAATTTCAGAGTTGATGTGGTCAGTCTCCAGCAACACCGTGCGGTCGCTTTGAACAATTAGGGGTCCCTGAGACATCCCTCTAGCTTATGCGAGCCAGATTGCTATCACGCGGGAAAGCGGAAGCGTGACCTCGGCTTGTTTGACGGCATCCCTGCCCCTCACCCTTCCACCTGCGACACCCAGTGGTTCGATTAGGTGCTCTTTCTCAGATCCATCTGGATAGCTAACCCTCAGTCCAACCTTCATTTTGTTTTTGAGGGCAAACTGCAGCTGCCGCATCACATCGTCACCCTCAGGGGCTTTTGCTTCTTCGCTAATCAGGCGATTAGCCAAGGCAAGGTAATCAATCCCCACCACCTCGGCTTGGGTTATCTCTTGGCGAGGCGAAAGCACCGCACCAAACTCATCCACCATTACCGCAAGGTAACCCTGCGAGCGAAGGTTGAAGTAGACCAGTTCCTGGTCAAGTCGCGAGTAGAGCGCTTGGCCCCTGATCTCCAAAAGCAAGGGTCTAAGCGATGCTTGAGTCAGGATTTGGCGGAGCAGGATCTGGTCTTCGGAGAAAACCAATGCTCCTTGCACTGAAGCCGAGACCGTGAGTTTCCCGAACTTCTGCTCGACATCGGATAGCAGGTAGCTGACAGGCTGGGGAATTGGACCCTTGCTGTTTGTCTCTAGGAACCGCCTAATTGCGACAACGCTCATCCCAGACTCAAGCGCATGGCAAATGGATTGCGGACTTAGCCTGAACCGTGAGGCCAGCCCAAGGTCCTCAGCGCTTGCGACCACATCAAGCTGGCGGTGCATGGCTGGAGCGAGCGGCCCCATTGTCACGATGCTCAGATCGCCTTGAAGCAAGAAGCTGTCCTCAGGCTTGGGAAGCTGTGCGGTAATCCAGTCTCCGGATTTGTCACTGAGCTGTCGGGTTGGGATCCCCTGATCGGTGATTCCCAGAATCTCGGAGAAGCGAAGCAGTCGAATTTGATTTGGGTCGCGCAGTGGGTACTGCTCGACAACGGCCTCGGCAAGAGTCCCTGAGGCCAAGAGCGCTGGTAAATCCCAAATCGGATGAGCCAACCACTGCCACCTGGTTTTGTTGTCCTGCTCGAGCCATGCCAACCCAACTTGGGTTGCCGCAAACCTAGTTCCGAAAGTTGTTATCAGCCCGGCTTCTAGTGCCAGCTGGAATCTCAATTGGAGCCTGGCCGGCTCCATCTTGAGGGTTTCACCAATTTCTTTTGCATCCGGCATTCTCAGGCCAGAGCGGACAGCGGTCAGAAGTCGGCGCTCGCAGGCAAAGATCAACTCTGTGATAGCCAGCAGTGTTTCATAGGCGGCCAGAGCTGGTCCGTGCTCGTTGTTTACAAGCTGCTTGAGCGGAATCGGAGTGAGTTGATTGGCAAGCTCCACCGCATCAGGAAATGGTTTTTCAAAGCCAAGAAAGTGTCCGGGCCAGTTGCTGTTGCTCCCACCAGTTCTTAGGTCTTCGAGTTCAGTGGAGTTGAGCCTTCTGATTCGGCGCTCCAGCTCGCGGCGGGATAACAGCAGCTTGGCAAGGTCCAACATGTCAGAAACCGAGTTCGCACCGCAGGCTTCAATCAGTGTCGCAAGACTCGCAGAATCCAGCTCCCTGAGCTGACCGGCAAGCGGAAGAAGGTCAGTCACCTAACTGCGGTTTTCTCGACTTCGGCGAATCACGGTCACGACCAGTAAGGCCATGATGAGCATGAATCCGATTGGCAATCCAACCAATGGAAGCTGGACGATTATCGGTGTGATTTGGTCAACCTCAAACAGCGCCAAAATAAGGGTTGTCAGGATTGCCAAGATAGAACTCAGAATCACGCCGACTGCCATATAGGCCAGCGTGGTCTCGAGCTGAGGACGCTTTGGTGTTGGGGCCATCGGATAACTCTAACCTTTCGGATACACTTATCGCCGATCCAAGGAAAGTGGTGGAGTATGCCAACCGGCAAAGTTAAGTTCTTCGACGACGACAAAGGCTTCGGCTTTATCGCAGGCGATGACGGCAGTGAAGTGTTCCTGCACATCTCTGCGCTACCTGCGGGAACTTCGACAATCCGCCAGGGCACTCGAATCGAATACGGCATCGTTGATGGCCGCAAGGGTGCTCAGGCGCTTAGTGTTCGAATCATCGAGGTTCCTACTCTGACAGCAGTGAACCGCAAGCCTGCCGAGGATCTAGCCATCATCACCGAAGATGTCATTCGCCTGCTCGACCAGGTCGGCGGCAATCTCAAGCGCGGCAAGTACCCTGAGCCAGCAAATGGAAAAAAGGTAGCTGCACTGCTGCGCAAGGTGGCTGACGAGCTTGAAGGATAAGCAGGCTGCTGCCCTAGAAATCTTGACCGAAACCGGCGAGCCCGGTTCGGTAGGTGAATTTTTGGGCGAGTCAGAACTCGCTAAAGGCGCTACCGAACTGCGCTTCAACTGCACCATGCGCGGATACAAAAACTGGTACTGGTCAGTTGTGTTCACTCAGGTAGACAAGAGAAAAGAAGCGACCATCTCCGAGGTCAATTTGCTTGCCGGTGAGAATGCACTGCTAGCCCCGCCTTGGGTCCCATGGGCAGAGCGACTAGCCGAGTTCAAGCGTCAATTGAAAGAGTCGGGCAAGGCCAAGACTGATGCCGAGGCTGACGCAATGATTCGAGAGCTGACCTCAGCGTTTGGGGATCATGTTCAGCCCGACGAGGCCCAGCAGGACACCGACCACGGCAGTGTGAAGCCACCAGTCAAGGCCCGCGTCAGACAGCGCCGGATAAAGCGCGCCGAGGACGATCAGAGCAACGACCCACAAGATGGTGATGAATAGCACAACCTTGCGGCTGTCCATCTGGGCAACCTCTGGCTGCTGCTTCCGGTTTAGTGGCTTGACATAAACCTTCACTAGATGCGCTCCAATACGTAGTCGATGCACTTCAATAATGCTGCAACATCGCTGGGTTCGGTTGCAGTGAAGGTTGCAACTCGAAGTTGATTTCGCCCCAACTTCCGATAGGGGTCAGTGTCCACAATGCCGTTTTGGCGAAGAATCTTGGCTACCAATGCAGCGTCAACGCTCTGGTCAAAGTCCACCGTGACAACTACCTGAGAGCGGTGGTCAGGGTTTGAGACGAAGGCCTGAGCCTTCGGGTGATTGTCGGCCCAGCTGTAGATCAGGTCCGAGCTTGCCTTCGTTCTTGCTGCCGCCCAGGCCAAACCGCCTTGCTGGTTCATCCACTTGATCTGGTCATTTAGAAGATAAAGAGTTGCAATCGCAGGCGTGTTCAGAGTTTGGTTCAGCCTTGAGTTGTCCAGGGCAACCTTGAGGCTGAGCGATTCTGGAATGTAGCGACCAGATGATGCAACTCGTTCGATGCGCTCGATTGCAGCTGGGGAAACAACCGCCAACCACAGTCCACCATCCGAGGCAAAGTTTTTCTGAGGGGCAAAGTAGTAGACATCGGTTTCTGAGAGGTCAAAGTCGACTCCACCGGCCGCGCTAGTTGCGTCGGTAAGCATTAGCGCCCCAGCATCCCCCGCTACACGCTTTACAGGAGCAATTACTCCAGTAGAGGTTTCGTTGTGCGGGTAAACATAAAGGTCTACTCCTGGCTCTGCATGGAGCGATCCTCTAGAGCCTGGCTCAGCTTTGACGATTGTGGGCGCTTGAAGCCATGGAGCGGAAAGGGCGGTTGCAAACTTGGAGCCAAATTCGCCGTGCACCAGTGCTTGGGCCTTGTTCTCTGCAAGGGAGAATGCGGCGGCATCCCAGAACATGGTTGAACCGCCGTTACCGAGGATTACCTCATACCCGCTAGGGGCACGAAACAACTTCAAAAGTCCATCGCGAATCTCGCCGACCATGTCCTTGATTGGTGCTTGGCGGTGGCTGGTACCCATAAGCGCAGCACCATGTGAAACGAAGTTAGCTAACTGTTCTGCTCTGGTTCTTGACGGCCCGCACCCAAATCTGCCGTCTTTAGGAAGAAGTTGAGGATCAATGATGATGTCGGCCATGGTCGCAAGTTTAGCTTTCGCCCCATTAGTCTGGCTTTGTGACAGACCTTATTGACACAACGGAAATGTACCTCAAAGCGATTTTGGAGCTAGAGGAAGAGGGCATCGCCCCAATGCGAGCTCGCATTGCGGAGCGCTTGGAGCACTCCGGACCAACCGTGTCTCAGACAGTGGCGCGCATGGAGCGCGATGGCCTACTGACCCTTCGGGATGATCGCCAGCTGGCGTTTACGGATGAGGGTCGACTCACAGCGGTTGAGGTAATGCGTAAGCATCGCTTGGCAGAGCGCTTGCTGCTGGAGGTTATTGGCCTGGACTGGGAGTTGGTTCACGAGGAGGCTTGCCGCTGGGAGCACGTCATGAGCGAGCAGGTGGAGCGAAAGCTGCTCACATTGCTATCAGACCCGACAACCTCCCCCTACGGCATGCCGGTACCAGGGCTGGAGCTACTGGGCATGCCTCAAATAGCTATGCAGGAGGTTATGCCCGTATCTGAAGCGAGCTCGGGTGTTTATCTGCTGGCCAGAATCGGCGAACCCGTGCAACTTGATGTTTTGCTCCTGCGCCAGCTGAAGGAGCTCGGTTTGGTGCCTGGAACCGAGGTGCGAATCGAATCTGGTGCGCAGTGGTTTTTGGCCAAATCTGGGGCCGATGAGGGCCTTACCCTGGATGTTGCAATCGCCGCTCACATATTTGTAAGCACCCATCAGGGGTGAGTTATACTTCCCAAGCGGAAGTTCCAATGACTCACTCGGAGGATTCCTTTTGACCCAAACTGCTTACCAGCAGCATTCGCGCAAGGCCGCTAGGCGTGCGCGTGTAAAGACGAAGCGGCGCTCAGAGCGCGTGTCTTTTCGCACCCTGGTCACCATGGTTTCCGCAATGGGATTGCTAGCTACCAGCGCACTTCCTTCTTATGGATTTGACCCTGAAACCACTGCCCTGGCTGGCATCGCGCGCGATCACAGCATGAAGGTTTCCGAGGAAACCCTGCAGGGACTCTCCCTTGCCGGAGCAGAGTCAGTTGAATTCACCAGAGGTGAGTACTCAGAGGCTGAGGCTTCTGAATTCCAGGTCAACAGACCGCGGGCACGTGTTTACAACGGACCGCTGGCAGAGGATTACATCGCCAAGCCTCGCTTTACCGCGATAACCAGTGGCAATCTGATGAAGGCGGCAGCCGAGTTGGTCGGAACCCCTTACGTATTCGGTGGCGAGACGCCTGCCGGTTTGGACTGCTCAGGTTTCGTGCTGTTTGTTTACTCTCAGTTCGGAGTAGCACTTCCACACAGCGTTTACCAGCAGTCAAAGCTGGCCAAGAAGATTCCACTTTCAGAGGCGGTCCCCGGTGACATCGTCGTCTTCAATGACTACAGCCACAATGGAATTTACGCCGGAAACGGGATGTACTACCACGCTCCTCAGCCTGGTGACCGTGTGAAGCTAGCCCCGATTTCAGTGCAGCGCTACCACCTAGTGCGCCTTGTCGACATCGTCGGCTAACACAAATCGTTAGCTAGACATCAGCGTTTCTTTACCGCAAATACACATTCCGCAGTTTTACTCTGCTACTAACTGATGACCTTGGTTAGTTGGGAAGGAGTGACTATGCCAGCCAGAAAGCAATCCAAGCTGGGCAACTGGATCCATCTTCACTGTCAACCCGCTATATCCGTCGGGACACTCGCGCGCGCTGCATTTTGCAGCGCGTTTTTTGTTTCCGGAGGTCTTCAAGAAATCCTGCGAGCCGCGCGGGATATTTCACTAAGGAGAAGACTTTGCGCACCCTCGTTCTAAATGCGGGCTATGAGCCCTTGGCGGTTGTTTCGTTCAAGAGAGCCCTGGTTCTAGTTCTGAATCAGAAGGCGACCATCCTGGCGGGAGCGCAGGGTGAGCAGGTGCGCAGCGCGAGTGTTGAGTATGAGCTCCCCACAGTGATTTTGTTGCAGCGCTACGTAAGAATTCCAAACTCCAGGAAGATTCCGGTTAGTCGCAGGGGAGTGCTGCGCAGAGATAACCACCGCTGTGGTTACTGTGGCAAATCGGCAAACACCATCGATCATGTTCTTCCAAAGTCGCGCGGTGGAGCGGACAGTTGGGAAAACCTGATTGCCTGCTGCCTAAAGTGCAACAACCTAAAGAGCGACAAGACTCCAGCCGAGATGGGTTGGGAGCTTCGCATCACACCAAAGATGCCTTCGGGGGTTATTTGGACGGTGCGCGGAGCGGAGCGAGAAGAGCCGCACTGGCAAGAGTTCCTGCGTTATCCGCAGGCTGCTTAGGCCTAAAGCTCAGTGTGAGTCTCGATACGACTTGCAAGAACCTTGTCGATTCGCTTGCCGTCCATATCGATAACTTCTAGCTTCCATGACTCCCAGAACACTGAGTCGCCAGGGTTTGGCATACGACCCAGGATCAAAAGAATCAAGCCGCTGAGGGTGTGGTACTTACCCTTGTCCTCTTCAGGCACAGACTCGAGGCCCAGGCAGTCCTTGAACTCTGGAATTGGAATAGCGCCATCCAGTAGCCATGATCCATCTTCGCGCTGAACTGCAGCCTGGCTCTCGTCATCAAACGGCGCCATTTCACCAATCAGGGCGTCAAGGATGTCCTGCAGGGTAACTAGACCCTCAAGCTCACCGTATTCGTCTACGACGAAGGCAATTTGCGACTTGGTGGCCTTGAACTGATCAAGCAGGTCCATACCGGTCAAGGTTTCTGGCACAAACATGGCTGGCTCAAGGTTGTCGGTGAGGTTTAGCTTTCCTCCGCGAGCAACAACGCCCAGAGCAGCCTTCGCGTTCATGATTCCGATGATGTTGTCTAGGTCCTCATCGCAAACCGGGATCCTTGAGCGACCACCTTCAACAATCAAGCTCAGGTTCTCTTCGTCGGTGTCGTTGGTGTTGACAAAAACGATGTCAGAGCGCGGCACCATCAAGGAGCCAAGCTGACGGTCATCTAGGCGGAAAACGTTCTTCACCATCTCGCGCTCTTGAGCTTCGATAAGGCCTGCGACCGATCCCTCTTCCAGGATGGCCTCAATCTCATCTTCGGTAACAGTTGCCTGCTGGTGGCGACCAATGCCAAACAGGCGAAGCAGCGCGTTGGTGGTAAGGCTTAGGAACTTCACAAACGGCTTGGTCACCTTGGCAAGCAGGAGCATTGGTGCTGCGACAGCAGCTGCAATCTCTTCTGGGCGGGACTGCCCAATGCGCTTTGGAACCAGCTCACCGATGGTGATGGAGACGTAGGTGACAACCAAGACAACCAATACGGTTGCAAGCGGACCGGCCACGGCCTCCTGCATGCCCCAAGACTGGAGTGCTAGGGCCAGAGGTGCAGCAAAGATTGACTCACCGACGATACCGCTGAGTAGGCCAATCGAAGTGATTCCGATCTGGATGGTTGAAAGGAACTCCGTTGGGTTCTCACTGATCTTGAGAGCTATGGCGGCGGACTTCTTGCCCTGCCCTGCCATTGCTGTGAGTTTTGCCCGCTTAGAAGTCAGAAGAGAAACTTCTGACATTGCTAGGAGTCCATTTATGAGAATAAGAAGGAGCAATAGGAAAATTTCCAAGGTATTGCTGCGGTCACCCCAATAACTAATAGTTGAAGAGACATCATTACAGACAATTTGCTGAAAAACAATTCAGTTTTGGCTGGTTTTGAAAACAGTGGCCCCGAGAAGAATCGAACTTCCGCACACGGTTTAGGAAACCGATGCTCTATCCACTGAGCTACGAGGCCTGAACAGGTTTATAGATTACCCGCGAAGCGCGGGTCGTTGTGTGGCTGATCGAAAAAGTAATTCGTCAAACACATTCCTTTTTGGCTTTATCCCTTTGCAGGGCAAGCCGCCGAGGCGCAAAGGATTGTTGCTCTTAGGATTTAGCTCGTGGAGCTATCGTCTTTGAATCAAGAGTTATCAGCGCTGGGTGGTCAAAACCCGCTGATCAACTTTGAGGCATCCAGCTTCGGTCAGGTGGATCTCTCTCGAGCCCATCCAGGCGGTCTAGCGCAGCTTGTCTCCGCCCGCTTCACAACAGTCTCAAACTTGGTTCGCGATGGAGTTGCCCAGTCTCGTTCACTCACGGCAACTAGGAGAATCCGCTCCAAATCCAAGCGCATCCGCGAGAGTTTCGGCCTAGAAAGCTGCTTTATCGCCGGTGGGCTGGTTATCGACCACGACTCGACTCAAAAGATGCCGATTTTGCTGTGGCCGGTCAACCTGATTCCTAAAGGCGATGACTTTGAGGTTCGAATTGCAGCCGATGCGGTCTTGAATCCTGTTTTGGTTGAACTGATTAGAAAGCACAGACCTGAGTTTCGCGAGTCGGACCTGATCGCCCTTGCCCTCACCGGCCCAGACCTAATCCCGGTTGCAGTACTCACGCTCGTTGCAGAGCTGCTTGCAGTTCCAACCGTCGAGATAGAGAAGCAGCTTGTACTGGGGAACTTTGTCCCAGACCTATCGCTTACGCCAAGGGTGAATGCGCCAGCGGGATTCACTAAGGTCCTAATCGATCAGCAACAGCCAACACTTGTTCAGCCCAGTGAGATTCACCTTGTCGCAAACGCCGACTCCCACCAGCTTGAGGTGATTCGTAAGGCAACTACCGGCGCATCTTTCGCTGTGGAAACTTTGCCTGGAACTGGATATATCCAGACCGTCATAAATCTCATGTCAACCTTGGCAATGAGCAATAAGCGAATGCTGGTAATCGCCCCACGGGAGCAAACCCTTGACGAGTTGGCCGAGCGCCTTGCTCAGGTTGGCCTAGCAGGACTGGCAATTCGAAACACTGATTCTTGGTCCGATGCAGTTGCCGCGATTTCAAGAAACGAAAAGGCCCCAAAGACTGAATCCATATCAGCCCAACCGCAGTTGCAAGCTGCAACTGCGGCAATTGAGAAGTACTTCTCCGCAGTGGGAGTTTCGGACTCAGAGCTTGAGCTCTCCCTTACTCAAGCTCTAACCAAACTTGCAGAGCTCTCCGCACTTGCAGATCCACCAGTCAATTCGGCAAGAATTCGACCTGACCTTTTGGGTGCTTTGAAGCATGCCGGACCTGAATTGATTGCAAAGGGTTTCGAAGCGGGCTTGTTCGCATTTGGACCGCAGCACAGCCCTTGGTTCGGATCGCGATTTACCTCTCAAGAAGAAATTTCTAAGGCAATCGCTGCAGCCAAGGCGCTTGCTGGCGAGGAGTTCCGAACCCTTAGCTACCAGATCAATCGCTACCTCTCGGATCAGAAGCTTGCCCCATGCCAGAGCGTGGAACAGTGGTCAAACCAACTGCTGCTACTAATGGGTATTCGAGAGACCCTGGACAAGTTTGTGCCGGGAATCTACGACAGGCCTCTGACCGAAATGATTTCGGCCACGGCACCAAGAGGAGAGCGCGGACAGCTTTCCGGCGCGCAGCGCAGGAGATTCAAAAAGCTTGCCAAGGACTATGTTCGACCAGGTTCACAGGTGTCAAACCTCCATGCTGCGCTGATCGCTGCGGAACAGCAGAGAACACTTTGGCTCGAGCTAAACCAAACTCAGGCTCCCCCCACCGTTCCACTTGGCCTCAACGATGCCAAGGCAAAGTTTGATCAGGTGCTTTCCACCCTCGAACTTATTCAAAGGCACCTCGACCCCAATCCTGACGTTGAGCTATTGACCCGTCTGAACTTTGATGAGCTCGCAGAAAAGCTAAACAAACTAGCGTCAGAGACCGCGGTTTTGAATCAATTGCTGGAGCGCGAGCCTGTGCTCCGTGAGCTTCAAGCAGCCGGATTGGGCGACTTGGTCTCCGAACTTTGCATCATTTCCCCTAATCAGTCCAGGGCCCAAACAGAGTTTGAGCTGTGCTGGTGGCAGTCAGCCCTCGAGGCGGTTGTTGCGGGGAACCCAGACATCTTGGAGTACACAGCTGAGAAGATCGCCGAGCTAGAGCTCAACTTTGACCAGGCAGCCGAAGCCGTTCTTTCACAGAGCGCGCAGCGCGTTCAAGAAAAGCTCGCTAACGATTGGAAGCAGGCACTGCAGAAGCATCCGGCTCAGGCGGATGAACTTCGCAATCAACTCAGAACCCGCAAACTCTCGATTCGTCAAGCTCAGAGAACCGGTGCGGTCTGGAGTTCACTCGCCCCTGCCGTGATGAGCTCTCCGCTACGTGTGCACGAACTAGGCGCAGAGACCTATGACACGTTAATAGTTCTTGATGCCGCTTCCACCGGACTAGCTGAGGCCTTAGCGGCAATGCAACTTGGCAATCAAGTAATAGGTTTTGGCGACCCGGTGATTTCAGCTCCGGAAAACTTCGACACCATCGCGAGGGCTAACCAGGGTTATGTCGAGTCAGATCGAATCTCTGTTTTCCATGTGCTGAGCGAGCGCTTTGGGTCTTTGGCATTGAGAACTAGTTATCGAACAGAGGGTCAGGTTCTTGGAAGCTACCTCAACCAAAACTTCTACCAAGATCGATTGGTCATTGAGCCAAGTGCATCATCACTTTTTGGAACAACCAACTTCGAGCACATCGAGATTCGTGATGACTCAAGAGCAACCTCCACCATTGAAGGTGCTACAGAGTCTTTGGACTCCGAGGTGTCGAAGGTTGTTGAGCTGGTCATCAACCACGCCCGTTGGACTCCCGCGCAGTCTCTATTGGTTGTAAGTCCCTCTAGGGC
>ERZ1022756.462-NODE-462-length-11460-cov-8.705568_pt1 | contig 11460 bp, 12 predicted proteins | sample MGYA00520902_ERZ1022756 | MGnify/ENA primary metagenome ERZ1022756 (study PRJEB33162, sample SAMN09537601) | freshwater metagenome | isolation source: freshwater | place: Canada:Alberta | collected 2017-07 | study: EMG produced TPA metagenomics assembly of the... | reverse complement strand
TCAAAGTCATTTGCGCGACCAGTGACCATCTTGTGAACGTAAGACTGATGTCCGGTATCCCAAAGAATTGGATCTTTTGGTGAATCGAAAACTCTATGTAAAGCCAGAGTCAGTTCAACCACGCCAAGATTTGGGCCCAGATGTCCGCCAGTTTTGGTCACGTAGTCGACTAGGGCAACGCGAATCTCAGCTGCTAAATCATCAAGGTTTTCGGCCGAAAGTTTACGCAAGTCGCTAGGGGAATTAATGCCAGGCAAAAAAGCCACAGTCTTGCCCCTAATCAACTAGTAAGTCCCACAAGTCTAATGAAGTCTCGTGGTTTACGCCTGATGCCGTAGCCCAGAAACCTAATGGATTCTAGGATTTACGCGAATTCAAGGCCTCGATTACCGCATTTGCAGAACTAAGTTCCAGCGCAAGGCGTGCGCCTTCATGCTCCAAGGTAGTGAGCAATTCACTCAGCGCCTCAGGCTTTAGCTGCGCAGTTGTCCGTGCTGAGCGATAAGCATCTCTAATGGCTTCAACTTGATGCTCTAACTGAAATGTTGCGACATAGCCAAGTGCTTCTGGGTGGGTGCGGAAGATCTCATAAGTTCGAAACTCTGAAGGACACCTATCCAGTAGCCACGCACTAGCCTTTTCTTCCCAGCCAGGTGCTCCAGCTGGAATCAAATCAGATGGCCAACTGCTCATGCTTTAGCAAGCGAACGCAGAACGTATTGCAAGATGCCACCATGGCGGAAGTAGTCAGCTTCACCTGGAGTATCAATACGCACAACAGCTTGGAAGGTCTTTACTGAGCCATCAGCAGATGTTGCAGTAACCGTGACAGTGCTTGGAGTCTTGCCAGCATTCAACTCAACAATTCCAGACACATCAAAAGTTTCAGTTCCAATCAGTCCAAGTGAATCTGCAGTTTGACCTGCTGGATACTGCAACGGCAGCACGCCCATACCAATTAAGTTCGAGCGATGAATTCTTTCGTAAGACTCAGCAATCACAACGCGAACACCGAGTAACGCAGTTCCCTTTGCTGCCCAATCTCGTGATGATCCGGAACCGTATTCTTTGCCTGCCAAGATGATCAACGGGATGTTCTTGCTTGCTGCATTTACCGATGCATCATAAATCGATGTTTGTGGCGCACCTTCAACTGTGAAGTCTCTAGTGAAGCCACCTTCAACATCTTCAAGCAACTGATTGCGTAAGCGGATGTTCGCAAAGGTGCCACGAATCATTACTTCGTGATTACCTCGACGTGAACCATAGGAATTGAAGTCCGCCTTAGCGACCCCATTTTCCTTTAGGTACTTTCCAGCTGGACTGTCTTCGCGGATTGACCCTGCAGGTGAAATGTGATCGGTCGTAACCGAGTCACCCAGTTTTGCAAGTACTCGAGCGCCAGTTACATCTGTTACTGGAACTGGTTCAACCGGCATGTTTTCAAAATATGGTGGGCGACGAACGTACGTGCTCTTTTCATCCCAATCGAAAGTTGCGCCAGTTGGAGTATCAAGATTTTGCCAACGTGAATCTCCAGCGAAAACATCTTTGTAGCGAGAAGTAAACATGTCTGCGTCAATGGATGAGTCAATCACTGCAGCAACTTCTTGCGCACTTGGCCAAATGTCCTTCAGATAAACCGGATTGCCATTTGTATCGTTGCCGAGCGAATCGTTCTGCAAATCAATCGCCATAGTTCCAGCTATTGCATACGCAACAACTAGCGGTGGTGACGCCAAGTAATTCATCTTTACATCAGGATTGATGCGTCCTTCAAAGTTGCGATTACCAGAAAGCACAGCAACTGCAGCTAAATCATTTTCTTGAATTGCTGAGCTGATTTCTGGCGCCACTGGTCCAGAGTTACCGATGCATGTGGTGCAGCCGTAACCAACCAAGTTGAAGCCAAGTGCATCTAGATACTTAGTAAGACCTGACTTGTTGTAGTAATCAGTAACAACTTGAGATCCGGGTGCCAAAGTTGTTTTAACCCAAGGCTTACGAGTTAATCCTTTTTCAACTGCCTTTTTAGCCAGCAAGCCAGCGGCCATCATGACTGACGGATTTGATGTGTTGGTGCAAGAAGTAATAGCTGCAATGACAACTGATCCATGAGCTACATCAAAGTTTTCGCCGTTAAGTGAAACCGCTCCAGTCTTATCCCGATCTTGGGTGTAAGTCTGTACTGCTGTTTCAAATGCAGTTTCGGCGTTCGCTAGTTCAACACGATCTTGCGGTCGCTTTGGACCTGCGATCGATGGTGTGACAGAACCTAAATCAAGTTCGATGTATTCGGAATACACCGGTTCTATTGCTGGGTTGTGCCATAGGCCTTGTTCTTGGGCATAAGCCTTAACTAAAGCCAACTGGGATTCTGGGCGACCCGTTAGTCGCATGTAGTTCAATGTTTCTTCATCAATCGGGAAGATAGCCGCTGTTGATCCGTACTCCGGACTCATGTTGCCGATAGTTGCGCGGTTTGCAAGTGATACTGAAGTAACGCCTTCGCCATAGAACTCCACAAACTTGCCAACAACACCATGCTTACGAAGCATTTCAGTGATGGTCAAAACTAAATCTGTTGCAGTCGTGCCAGGTTGCATTTGTCCAAACAACTTGAATCCAACTACACGTGGGATCAACATCGAAACTGGCTGGCCTAACATCGCAGCTTCGGCTTCGATGCCGCCTACTCCCCAACCCAAAACGCCAAGACCGTTAACCATTGTTGTGTGTGAGTCGGTACCAACACAGCTATCTGGATATGCCATGCCATTACGAACCATTACAACTCGAGCAAGAGCTTCGATGTTTACCTGGTGAACAATGCCAGTGCCGGGTGGAACAACTTTAAAGTCATCAAATGCATCCTGACCCCAACGCAAGAACTTGTAGCGCTCACCATTGCGTTCGTATTCAAGTTCTACGTTTTTATCTGCGGCTGCATTGTCACCAAAGAAATCTGCAATTACCGAGTGATCGATTACAAGTTCGGCAGGCGCAAGTGGATTAATGCGATTTGGATCGCCACCAAGTTCAGTAAATGCTTCGCGCATAGTTGCCAAGTCAACAACGCAAGGCACACCAGTGAAGTCCTGCATGATGACACGAGCAGGCGTGAATTGAATTTCATCAGTTGGTTCGGCTTGAGCATCCCAATTGGCCAGAGTCTGAATCTGCGCAGCAGTTACGTTCGCGCCATCTTCGGTGCGAAGCAAGTTCTCAAGAAGTACTTTGTGAGTAAATGGCAAACGTTCGCTGCCAGGCAAGGCATCCAGACGAAAAATCGTGAATGATTGCCCATCTACAACTAGATCGGATTGGGCCTGGAAGGAATTGAGGCTACTCACGGAGCTCCTAAAGTATCTTGACGTCAAGATAGATTCTACGCCAATTAACTCAGGAATTCTTCAGCTGGTGGTTAAAACCGTTCGAAAAGTGCGATGCATTCAACATGGCCAGTCATTGGGAAGGCATCAAGCCCAACCAATTGAGTCATAGACCAGCCAGCATCAGCCAAATACTTTGCATCTCGGCCAAGGGCACTTGGCTCACATGCCACATAAACAATGGCGCGCTTTGTAATGCGATCTAGCTCATTAATCACGTCTAAGCCCGCACCTGCTCGCGGTGGATCCAGAATCACCACTTCGAAGTCTTCATCGATCTGCGTGATCCACTTAGAGACATCGGCGGTGATCAAATCCATCTGAGGTAAATCGCTGCACGAGCGACGCGCATCTCGCATCGAATCGATTACGGATTCAACGGCAACTACTTCACCCTTTTCTGTCACATCGGCTGCGATACTGGCCGCAAACAAGCCAGCACCGGCATAAAGATCGAGCGCCTTATCCCCTGGCTTTAGATTTGAAAGCCGGCGAACTGTGTCAACGAAAATTTTCGGCGCATCTTTGTGAACTTGCCAAAATGATCCGGCGTGAATTCGCCAGCTGCGATCTCCAACGGTTTCATCCAGCCAAGGTCCACCGCGCTGATCAACCACTACATGCTGACCAGTTGAACTTTGCGCCGTGCTGATATCGCCACGGCCAATGTGAACTTTCTCTTGCGCAAGTTGCACTGAGCCTTCGACCGCAATCAAACAATCATCAATTTCAATCACAGTGTGCGAGCGTGGCATCTTCATGCCAATTGAGACATCACCGATACGGGCGTATCGATTTCGCGTGCGCCAGCGCAATCCATCTTCGTTGGGACTCAGTGCGATTACTTCAAACTCTGCAAGTGGCTTACCGTTCACGTGAGTGATTCCACCTAAATGGGAAAGCTGTTCGCGAACCACTTCACTCTTTAAACTTCGTTGATGCGCAATACTGACGTGCTGCCAATCGCATCCACCACAAGCGCCAGCATATGTACAAGGTGCAGTAACACGATGCTCACTACCGCTAACTACTTCAACTACATCGGCCCGCAAGAACTTCTTACTTATGTCGGTGATTTCGGCTTTAACAGTTTCGCCTGGAATAGCATGGCGAACAAAAACAACTTGGCCGTTGTATCGAGCAATGCAGAAACCGCCATTAGCTACCTTGTCGATCTGCAAGTCGACTATGTCGCCAATTTTTACTACATCAGTTTCAGTCACTGCTGATTTCTTTCTTTGATTTAGCAAGTAATCGGAAAGTCACGAAAATTCCCAGCGCAAAAAGTGGATAACCTAAAAGGACTTTGAGTGTTCCAAGCGCTGCAGTCTGACCTAGTAGATACAGCGGAAACATAATCGCAACTCGAACACCAAATATTAAGGCCCACAACCAAGTGATCGTGCTGAATAACCGATGTGCGACTGGGTCTTTAACCCAAGACATGTCGCGTCCGCGCATTGCTTCGATCACATAGCCAAGCAAAGGTTTGTGAACGGCAATACTAATTATGCAAACGCTGGCGTACACCGCGTTAGTAATGATTCCAGGTAAGAAGAAGTTATCTGCATTGCCAGTTCGCTGTGCCAAGAATGCCGCGATACCGATGCCAATCAAACCAGAGAACACCTGCTGTAACGACTGTCTGCGGACTAGGCGCAGTAAGGCAAGCACTGCTGCAGTTCCAACAGCTGCGTAAAGCGTAGTTTCTAAGTCTCGATCAGTAACCAAGTAAGCAATTGTGAACACGACAAACGGCAGACCAGAATCGACTATGCCTGACCATCCGCCTAAAGCTGATGCAAGCAGAGCTGAATCGTCTTTGATTTCAGAAACTACGTCTTCATTAGCAGGATCTAAGTCCTTGATTGGCTCTGAATTGGCGTTGCTCACTTTATAACTGTAACCAGTTAACTTCGAAAACAACTCATCTGCTCTTAAAGCTGGATGTGAAAGTTTCCAAACTTCATGTTGTTGGAATCGTTTTGAGTTGGATTTCTTGATGCATCACTCGGTTCGCTCGGGCTTCGCAGCGCAAGTCTTTCGCCAGGCGGCACAGGCTCTTCGCCACGATTGACTACAAGCTTGGAGATAACTTCGTCGATGTCTGGTCCTGCATCACTGCCGTGTTGCGATCCAGGCAATGCCCCATCTCCACTGATTACTGCGCGAACGAGCCAGCGGGAACCACGTGCTCCTACGAACCGAACTGGTTGTACGTGCGCATTTCCATCCAGATCAACAGTTGGCATCACTGCGTGAATTTCGGTTCCGAAGCGACCCATTTCAACAGTGCAATCAACTTTTTGCTCACGTAAACCTGATGTGATCGCATCGCGCATTCCAGCCCAAAGATCTTCGTTAGTTGCTGCCGCAAAAATCTGCACCTCAGCAATTGTCATATTTAGATGTAGTGAAACGGATTTGCCTAAACCTGATCTGGGATCTAAATCCAAGTGCACTTCTAGTCCTGGAATGTTGGGCAAAAACACTGCTCCAAGATCAAGCATTGAACTGGTGTCGATTTCAGCACTTAACTCAAACGGACCCTGACTCATGATTGTGCTCGAGTCATGATGAGATGCCTGTTGATCCAAAACCCTTATCGCTTCGTTCAGTGTCATCAAGTTCCTGCACTTCAACAAACTGCGCGGTTGTGACTTCTTGAATCACTAATTGAGCAATCCGACTTCCGGCTGGCAATGAAACGGTTTCGCTTGGATCTAGATTGATTAAACAAATCTTTAACTCACCGCGATATCCAGAATCGATTGTGCCTGGCGTGTTAACTATGCCGATGCCGTGCTTGTTAGCTAAACCTGATCGAGGATGAACTAGTCCGACGTAACCCGCTGGTAAAGCAATCGCAACACCAGTTGGAACTAGTCGACGCTCCCCCGGCATAAGTGAGACATCTTCGATGCAAACTAGATCAGCACCGGCGTCACCATCGTGTGCATACTTTGGTGCTTGCGCTAGTTCGTGGAGTAACTTGAATTCAATTTTGATTTGACTCATGGCGCGATGTCTAACTTCTTGACATAGTTGAGTGCATTTTCATCACTGGCAGCTTTCGCAAGATCTTCTTGTCGCCCATGTTTTATGAAATGTTCCACTGGAACTTGCATGTAAAGCGATCCCGCTTCTACTGCAAGTGGACCATCTGGAGAATTCAATCTGCCTTCCGCAGTTGACCAAATCTTGCGTCCACTAATTGCCTGCATAGTTGCCTCGATATAAACCAAAGTTCCTACTGGTACTGGCAAGCGATAAGAAACTTCTAAGTGAGCGGTAACTGCTGGCGCTCTAACCAACCAATTTGTCGCACCTAAAGATTCGTCAAAGGCCAGCGACAGAATTCCGCCATGTGCAATACCGGGCGCGCCTTGGTGATGCTGAGTTACTTCAAACACTGCGCGAGTTGTCATTCCTTCGCCGGCTTCAATCTTCATGTGCAAACCAGTGGGATGATCTATGCCACATCCAAAACAATTGCGGTAGTGGCTCGCGATCTCTTCTCCGGGTTTTGGTGCATCTGGGTGACGCTCTGGAGTCACGGCATCGCTTGGAATACTCAGCGGGTGAATCTCGCGACCAATTCGTTCCATGTTCTTTAGAGTATCGTTTCTAATAAGTCACTCTTGATGCAGTGACCTGTAACCCGCGAAGTGAGTTGTTAAATGACTACCGAAGGCGTTGACGGCAAGAGCCCGACTTATCAAGAACGGCTTTGGCCTTCTGTTGGTCAGTGGACTTTCGCATTCATAATGACTGCGTCGCTGGGAATTGCTTACGGTCGTGCGTACGGTATGGATCTTGGTGTAATTGTTGGCATTGCCGCCACCATTCTTGTCACCATCGGTTTAATCGTGAATACGCCACTGATACAGGTTGATGAATTAGTTTTTCGAGTTGGTCGAGCTCGCCTGCCACTTCAATATGTTGGCAAAATTCAGAAGTTAGATGAAGAGCAATCACGTCGCGCGAGATCAACGGATGCAAATTCCAATGCACATTTTCAATTGCGCGGTGGAATCAAGAACACTGTGATTGTTGAAGTGACCGATCCACAGGATCCGCACCCTTATTGGCAAGTTTCTAGCCGCAACCCAGATGCATTAATCAATGCATTAAACGCGACGAAAAATAAAACTGCTTAAGCGCTGGTCGAATTTATTGAGACTGCTTAAGCGCAGTCGTTACAAATTGGCTGGCCTTTAACTTCTTTAGCCAAAGTGCTGCGGTGGTGAACCAAGAAACAGCGGGAACAAGTGAATTCATCTGCTTGTTTTGGAATGACCATAACCGTAATTGACTCATCGGATAGGTCTGCGCCAGGCAGTTCCAGCGACTCATTGAGATCGGCTTCGTCGGCATCGACACTTGAGCTGACCTTCGAGGCATGCTGGGCTTTAAGGTTTTCGAGGCTTTCCTCGTTTTCCTCTTCGTCAGTCTTTCTCGGGGCGTCGTAGTCTGTTGCCATTACGAGCTAAATCTCCTAGCGGGTCGGTTCGTTCCGTTGACACGGAATTTACTTCATTAGATGCTTTCTCCAAGCACCGCCCCTAGGTTAATTGATTCTTTTCATATCCAAGGGATATCTACGTGCATTTTCTGTATAAGTTTTTATGCTGTACGCGATAGTTTCCGGGTCAGCTGCGCCCTCTTTTATCTTGGCTGGTACTCCCACGGCCAATGCGCCACTTGGAACCAAAGTGCCACCCAAAACTACGGCGCCTGCGGCAACCAATGCGCCAGTTTCAACTACCGCTTTATGCAATACCAAGGACCCAGAACCAACCAATGCGCCACTTTGAACTGTGCAACCTTCAAGGTGTGCGTTATGCCCGACAGTGCACTCATCCCCAACGATGGTTGGCAGTTCTGCGGTGCAGTGAATTACCGATCCATCTTGGATTGAGGTGCGAGCGCCGATTTCGATTCGACTTGAATCGCCACGTAGTACTGCACATGGTCCAATGAATGACATTTCGCCAACGGTTACATCGCCGATGATCACTGCTTCTGGGTGAACAAATGCAGTTGGGTGAATGTTTGGAACTTTTTCACCGAAAGAATAAATCGCCACGTTAATCCCGATCTGCTTGATTGGCTTCAAGTATTGCAACTAAGTTGCCGTGGATAGCAGGATTTGCAACCACGATCATGTCGTTTCCGATTGCGTTACCAAAAAGCCCACTAGAAACTGCGCCGGCTTCGCGTGCAATCAATTCACCTGCCGCATGATCCCAAGCATTAACGCCACGTTCGTAATAACCATCCAAAACTCCATCGGCAACCAGGCATAAATCCACCGCGCACGAGCCAAGTCGACGAATATCGGCAACCTTTGGCAACACCTCTTGCAAAACTCGAGCTTGGCTGGCTCTTCGCGCACTGGAATATCCAAATCCGGTACCCATAAGGGCCTGACTTAGTTCCGTGCAGCCCGAAACTTTGAGTTCTCGAGGAACACCACGCTCAACTACCCACGCACCTAAACCTCGACTAGAGATATACATCTGGTCCAAAACTGGTACGAAAACCACGCCAGCCAAGGCTAGGCCAGTGCTTTCTTCCATCAATCCGATGGATACACACCAGTGCGGTACTTGATGCAAATAGTTCACAGTGCCGTCAATTGGATCAATCACCCATTGAAATCCTGATGTTCCAGCTTGATTTGCGCCCTCTTCACCCAAGATCGCATCATTGGGGCGGTGTTTGCCCAGTTCGCCAACGATAAAGGCTTCAGCTCGCTGATCCATCAGCGTTACAACATCAGTTGCAGTGGATTTGGTGGTTACGCCAAGGTCAGCCGGCCGATCCAAAAGCAACTTGCCTGCTCCACTAGCGATCTGCATTGCTAAGGCAAGGTTGGGTTCACCGATCAAGGCATCGAAGGACTTGGAGTCTGTGTTCTTCGGCTGCGCGGTCATCTGGCTATTGTCCTGCCTCGGTGTGCAGTTATGCGACACACCCCGCAATAACCCCGATTTTATTGGTTTTTCCGCGAAACTAGAGGGGCATAAGCAATAGAAAAGGTGGCCATGAAAGAGCTAATTTTTGTCGGGCGCTCCGAAGACAACCTCGAACTTATTTTCATGGACGAAGATGGTGGCGAATTCGCTGTAGCCGTTGATGATCACATCCGTCGCAGCATTAACACTAATGACACCGCCACAGTTACCACTACCGATTCCGGTATCTCTCCACGTGATATTCAAACTCGAATTCGTCGCGGCGAAACAGCCGAGGCCATTGCCGCTGAAGCAGGTGTTGATGCTGAACGCATTGAACGTTACGCCGGACCAGTTCTAGCTGAACGTTCTTACATGGCAAAGCGCGCTGCCGAAACTTTAGTTCGTCGTCCTCACGGCGAAGTAGTTCTAGGCGAATTAGCAACCGGCCAACTTGCAAATCGTGGAATCGATACTTTGACTTTGGTTTGGGATTCTTACCGACGCGATGATGCGCGTTGGACCGTTACGGTTTCGTGGGCCAGCGGAAGCGGCGGCGGGATCGCAAGTTGGATTTTTGATCCGCTAGCAAAGAGCATTGTTGCTCTAGATGACGAAGCTCGTTGGTTATTCGATGAAGCTACTGGCGCATCTACTGCTGCAGCCAAAGCCGAAGAACCAAAGCCTCGGTTGGTTGGACTTCCTACCGTTTCTGAACCAGTTGATGAAGAACTTGAACCACCAGCTTGGGCTGGTCCGGGTCACCCAACCATGCCAGTGCCAATGCCGGTAGCAAATAATCCAGCACCAGTACAAGCAGCGCCGGTAGCCGCCATTGATGATTCACCTTCCTGGGATGACATCTTGTTCGGCCATCGTCCGAATGACCAATAAGAATCTTTTTCAAACAGTTAGCAAGGAACTCGTTTAACTATGGCTAAAACCACACCATCGAAACCTGCACACAATGCCGGAAAGATCGTTGACATCGATGTTGCAAATGAAATGCAAGATTCATTTTTGGAATACGCCTATTCAGTAATTTATTCTCGCGCGTTGCCAGATGCTCGCGATGGTTTAAAGCCAGTGCAACGCAGAATCTTGCACACCATGTCATCCATGGGTTTGCGTTCTGATAAAGGTCACGTAAAGAGCGCTCGTGTTGTTGGTGAAGTTATGGGCAAACTTCACCCCCATGGCGACAGCGCAATTTATGACGCACTTGTGCGAATGGCCCAGTCCTGGTCGCTAAGACTTCCCTTTGTTGATGGTCACGGAAACTTCGGATCACTTGATGAGGGGCCGGCCGCTTACCGTTACACCGAAGCCCGTCTTGCTAGTCCAGCTAGTGCCATGGTGGATTCTCTTGATGAAGACACCGTTGATTTCACGCCAAACTATGACGGCCGCGAACTAGAACCGACTGTTCTACCTTCGGCAATTCCAAATCTTTTAGTTAATGGCGCATCCGGTATCGCTGTCGGTATGGCAACAAACATGCCACCACATAACTTGCGCGAAGTTGTGGCTGCTGCTTCTCACCTATTGGCTCATCCAAAGGCAACGCTTGATGAATTGATGACTTTTGTGCCTGGTCCTGATCTACCAACCGGTGGCATCATCTATGGCCTTGATGGAATCCGCGAAGCTTATGAAGGTGGCAAGGGCAGCTTTAAAGTTCGAGCCAAAGTAGACATTGAACAAATTTCGCCACGTCGCCAAGGCATCATTGTTCGCGAGTTGCCGTATCAAGTTGGTCCAGAACGCGTAATCGAACGCATCAAGGAATTAGTAACCAACAAGAAGCTGCAAGGCATCTCAGATGTCATCGATTTAACAGACTACGAATCTGGTCTAGAACTAGTAATCGAAATCAAGAATGGTTTTCATCCGGAAGCAGTTCTGGAACAGCTTTACAAGCTAACTCCACTTGAAGACGCTTTCCACATCAACAACGTTGCCTTGGTAAACGGTCAGCCAGTAACTCTTGGCTTAAAGCCATTGCTACAAGTCTTCATTGATCACAGATTGCAAGTTGTTCGACGCCGCAGTGAATTCCGCCGCACTAAAGCAAATGATCGTTTGCACTTAGTCGATGGTTTGTTAGT
>ERZ1022756.459-NODE-459-length-11552-cov-9.603375_pt1 | contig 11552 bp, 11 predicted proteins | sample MGYA00520902_ERZ1022756 | MGnify/ENA primary metagenome ERZ1022756 (study PRJEB33162, sample SAMN09537601) | freshwater metagenome | isolation source: freshwater | place: Canada:Alberta | collected 2017-07 | study: EMG produced TPA metagenomics assembly of the... | reverse complement strand
CGAGGCAGTAGAAGGACCTTATTGCGCACCTGCGCGATTATGGCAGGATGCACGGCATGACCGCAGATCTTGCCAGCATCGCGGCGCGTGTGCGCCATCAGGCAGAGGCGCTGCCCGCGCTCTACAGCCGCTTTGATTTCGATGTCGCGCCAGAACGCTGGGCCGACGCTCCGGGTGACGTGACCGAGCTGGGGCGGGCCAAGGGCGTCACGCGCGCGCCCTATCTGGCCGATGGCGCGCTGATCGCACGGATCCGCGAATACACCATGCTCGGCGATGCGGAGGGCGATGCCTATGCCGCGCTGATGCCCAAGCTTGGCTTCCAGCGCACCGTGGCGCTGCTGGTCGAAGCGTGCGAGCGCGGGGTGGAGGCAGTCGAGGACGCGCCACCCGAACTCGTCGCCCTCATTCGCGCGATGGAGGCGCGGCCCGACTGGGTGGACATGGGCCTGGTGGCAGAGGGCGCGGCTTATGAACGCAACGCGACAGCCAACCTCTCGCCCTTCCTCATCCGCGGCGCATTCATCGCCACCTTCCTCAACAAATATTCCGCGCTGCCGATGGCGCTCACCGGCACTCTGTCGCACGCCACTGCCGCGCGGCGGGTGAAGGAAACCGCGACCTTCTTTGCCACCACCACGCTGCCCGGCGCGCTCGACCGCTTCGGGCCGGGCTTCAAGGCGGCGGCGATGGTGCGCCTGATGCATTCGATGGTGCGGGTGAATGTGCTGTCGCGCGAAGGGCTGTGGGATGCCGCTGCCTATGGCGTTCCCATCCCGCAGCTTGATCAGATGCCGGCCGGCCTCATCCCCGTCTATTTCCTCTCCCTCGAAGTGCTGGGCAAGGGCCGCAAGAGCTTCACCCGCGAAGAACGGGCGCGGGTCGAGATTGCGCGCTACCGCTGCTTCCTGCTCGGCCTGCCGGAGGATTTGCTGGCGGATACGCCGGAGGAGATCGTGCAGATCTGGCGCGCACGCAGCGCGACCCTGCGCTATGATTATGATGAATGCATCTGCGGCGGCCTGCTGCGCGCGACGATGGAGGCGGAGCTTTCCACCGACCGCCGCTTCAAGGCGCGGATCATGCGCCGCCTCGAACGATCGGTCAGCCGCGTGTTCTTCGTCCAGGCGTTCCTCAATGGCGATGCCGAGCGTGCGGCGAGCGTCGGCGTCACGGTGACGCCTGCCGACCGGCTGATCCACGGCGCGACGATGCTCGCGCTGGTCGGGCGGATGGCGGCCTATCGCGTCGCGGCCAAACTGCCTGTGCTGCGAGAGATTGCCGATGCACGGCTGGTGCGGCGCATCCACCGCCAACTGGAAAGTTATGGCCGCGCCGAATTCACCAGCAATGCGGCCAACTATAGGCCGGCAACCGCCTGATCCTCTGTAGCTGGCTCAGGCGCGGGCCGCTGTGCCTGTCTGACCTGCCAGCCGAGGGCGAGGGCGAGCGCCGCGGCAAAGGCACCGGCAAACCACAGCGTATCGAGCGCGATGCGCCAGTAAAGGCCGACGCCGATCATCCCGCCGCCGAGGAAACTTGCCCACAACAGGGCGGGGCGCAGCGCATCGCGCGGCGGCCCTTCTCCGCCCACCCAGCGGCCGAGCGCGGTGCCGATCCGCACGAGGGTTCCGGTCATATAGGTGAGGCCGACGGGCGCAGCATCGCCGCGATCGAACAGGCCGTTGAGCGCGCCCATGGCCGCTGCGAGCAGCAGCATCTGCGTCGCCTGATAGGGTTTGGCGATCAGCGCACACAGCAGGATCAGCGCCCCGACCAGGCCGATGACGCGCGCACTGCGCATTGGTCCTGCCCCACGCCCGATCAGGATGGTGGTGGCGACGCCGACAATGAAGCTGCCGATCAGCGATGCCGCGAGCAGCGCGTCGGAAAAATTGCCGCCGATGCCGATGGCCAGCCGGGTGCTGTTGCCGGACATGAAGCTGGCAAAGAATCCGCCCAGAGCGAGGAAAGCGACAACATCGACCAACCCGGCCAAAGCGGCGCAGAGCAGGGCGAGGCGGAGCTGGGGTTCGGAGATCTGCTGCACGGGCGTGCATATGGGGTAGCGGTGGCGTTCGGGGAAGGGGGGTGGCCCGCCTTCATCCTATCGCCACTGCGCTATCAGAGCCCCAGCAGCCGCCAACCCGCCGCGCGCTCCTCAGGCGTCGGGAAGCGCGGGGCCATCCAGTCACCGCATTCGAGGCAGGCAGCCTGCACCCCGCCCGTGCCGGCAAAGCGGCGGGCGTCCGTGATCACCTGCGCGAAGCGGGCTTCACGCATCCATGCGGCCTGCGCCAGCCAGCCAGACGGCGGTGCACCTTCCTGTTCGTCAGGTGATCCGCCGAGCGACTGGAGGAACAGCGCGAAGGAATCCGGCCCTTCCTCGAAATAGCGGACGTGCGTGTTTTCGGGATCGATGCGGGCAAGACGCGCGGCCTCTGCCACCGCCGTTTCGAGGCCGCCGAACGCATCAACCAGACCCAGCTGACGTGCGGTGCCGCCGGCCCAGACGCGGCCCTCGGCAATCTCGCGCACGCGCTCTACCGGCATCTTGCGGGAGGAGGCGACGATCGAGGTGAAGCGGGCGTAGACATCCTCGACGCTCGCCTGCGCCAGGGCATCAAAGGCTTCATTCGGGCCGCCGAGCAGGTCAGGCTGGCCCGACAGGGGGGTGGTGCGGATGCCATCCGCGCCAACACCGATATTGGCGAGCGCGCGCTCGAAGCTCGGCAGCACGGCGAACACGCCGATCGAACCGGTGATCGTGTCAGGCTCGGCAATGATGCGGTCCGCTGGTGTCGCGATCCAGTAGCCGCCAGACGCGGCGACACTGCCCATCGACACCACGATGGGAAGGCGGCGGACGGTCTTTGCGTGCATCAGCGCGGAACGGATGCGTTCGGACGCGAGCACCGATCCGCCGGGCGAATCGACGCGCAGCACGATCGCTTTCACATCTTCATCGGCGATGGCGTCAAGAATATGCGCGGCGATAGTGTCGCCTGCGGCAGACCCCGGCCCGCCTTCGCCGTCGACGATTTCGCCCACGACCGGAATGACCGCGATCCGCTCGCCGTCGCTGGGCATGGGGTTGGCCGACACAAAGGCATCGAGCGCGATGCGATTATATTTCCACGGGCGGGCTTCATCCGGCGTGCCCGCGATGGTGGCCACGCGCTTGTCAAAGTCGAGGCGGGTGCCGATCCGGTCGATCAGGCCGGCAGAGCGGGCGGCACGAGCCAGGTCATTCCCATTGGCGCGTATCGCGGCGGCGGGATCAGCGATGAACTGGTCAAGCTGCGCGCGCGGACGGGCGCGGGATACTTGCGCCTGCCATTGTTCCCACAGCACGGCGGCATAGGCGCGTGTGGCTTCTTCTGCTTCGGGTGACTGGTCATTGCGCAGGAAAGGTTCGATCGCGCTTTTGAAGGTGCCGACGCGATAGATGTTGGCGGTAACGCCCAGCCGGTCGATGAGGCCGCGATAATAGAGCCGCGAGCCACCGGGGCCGGCAATCAGCACGCCGCCGCTGCGGTCGGTCCAGATTTCGCTGGCCTGTGACGCCAGCTGATAGGCATCATCGCCATAGGCGGTCGCATAGGCGAGCACGGGCTTGTTGGCAGCGCGCACCTTGCCGATCGCTTCGGCGACATCGCCCAGCGCGACCTGCCCACCGCCCATGAAGCGGTCGAGATCGAGCACGACCGCCTTGACGCGATCATCACTTGCTGCGGTTTCCAGCGCGTGGACCAGATCGGCGCGGCGGAACTCGCGCACCGGTGCATTGCCCATCAGCGATGCGAAAGGATCGACCGCTGCCGGCTGTTCACTGATCACCCCGTCCAGCTTCAGCACCAGCGCGCCGGTGCCGACAAAGGCGGTCGGATTGGGGCGGCCGGACAGCGCGCCAAACAGCAGCATGAAGAACAGCAGCAGGAAAAGCAGCGCCAGCGCATCCTTGATCGCGACCAACAGGCGCCAGAAACCGCTCAACACTTGGCGGGTTGTCCAGCGGCGGATGGGGGCAGGGGCGGCAGGTGCGGGTGCGACGGCAGCAGCTTCGGTCATGGGACGGCAGATACTCGCGTTCGGCGCACCGCTGGACAAATGAAGGCGCCAGTGGTGCTGGTCTTGCGCCTCAAGGACCCTACATCGGCTTTGCGGCGAAAAAATCAATCGCTGCGCGCGCCGCACCCCCTTGACGTTGCGAGCGCAGTCGCCAAATGCGCCCTCGTTGGCACTCGCTTCGGGTGAGTGCTAATAGACATCATCGCCAGAAGGGGGCGGCGATTGCCGGGATGGCAGAGCCGCTCACCCGCTCAGGAAAGGGAACAGCATGAACTTCCGTCCCCTGCACGATCGCGTGCTCGTCCGCCGCGTCGAAGCCGAAGAAAAGACGGCCGGTGGGATCATCATCCCCGACACCGCCAAGGAAAAGCCGCAAGAGGGTGAAGTCGTCGCCGTCGGCGAAGGCACCCGTGACGATGACGGCGACCGCATTCCGCTCGACGTCAAGGCCGGTGACCGCATTCTGTTCGGCAAATGGTCGGGCACCGAAGTGAAGGTCAATGGTGAAGACCTCATCATCATGAAGGAAAGCGACATTCTCGGAATCATCGGCTGAACGCCTGACGAGGGGGGGTAGGATATCCCTCCACATTCTCAAGAATCCGCCATTTTTTGAAGGAATAGAGACATGGCTGCCAAGGACGTGAAATTCGGCCGCGACGCGCGTGAGCGCATTCTGCGCGGCGTCGACATCCTCGCTGACGCGGTGAAGGTGACGCTCGGCCCCAAGGGTCGCAACGTCGTGATCGACAAGAGCTTCGGCGCGCCGCGCATCACCAAGGACGGCGTCAGCGTCGCCAAGGAAATCGAACTCAAGGACAAGTTCGAGAATATGGGCGCGCAGATGGTCCGCGAAGTCGCTTCGAAGACCAATGACGTTGCTGGTGACGGCACCACCACCGCGACCGTTCTCGCTCAGGCGATCGTACGCGAAGGCATGAAGTCGGTTGCCGCCGGCATGAACCCGATGGATCTGAAGCGCGGCATCGATCTCGCCGTCAGCAAGGTCGTCGAAGACATCAAGACCCGTTCGAAGCCGGTTTCGGGTTCGAGCGAAATCGCCCAGGTCGGCATCATCTCCGCCAACGGCGACCGCGAAGTCGGCGAAAAGATCGCCGAAGCGATGGAAAAGGTCGGCAAGGAAGGCGTGATCACCGTCGAGGAAGCCAAGGGCCTCGATTTCGAGCTGGATGTCGTGGAAGGCATGCAGTTCGACCGCGGCTATCTGTCGCCCTACTTCATCACCAACCCGGAAAAGATGACGGTCGAACTGGCTGATCCGTACATCCTGATCCACGAGAAGAAGCTGTCGAACCTCCAGTCGATGCTGCCGATCCTCGAAGCTGTAGTGCAGTCGGGCCGTCCGCTGCTCATCATCGCAGAGGATATCGAAGGCGAAGCGCTGGCGACCCTCGTCGTCAACCGTCTGCGCGGCGGCCTCAAGGTTGCTGCTGTCAAGGCACCGGGCTTCGGCGATCGCCGCAAGGCGATGCTGCAGGATATCGCGATCCTCACCAAGGGTGAGATGATCAGCGAAGACCTCGGCATCAAGCTGGAAAGCGTCACGCTCGGCATGCTCGGCCAGGCCAAGCGCGTCACCATCGACAAGGACAACACCATCATCGTCGATGGCGCGGGTGATGCGGATGCCATCAAGGGCCGCGTCGAACAGATCCGTGCGCAGATCGAATCGACCACCAGCGACTATGACCGCGAAAAGCTGCAGGAGCGTCTTGCCAAGCTCGCCGGCGGTGTGGCCGTGATCAAGGTTGGCGGTGCCTCCGAAGTCGAGGTGAAGGAGCGTAAGGACCGCGTCGATGATGCGCTGCACGCAACCCGCGCAGCGGTCGAGGAAGGCATCGTCCCCGGTGGCGGTACCGCTCTCCTCTACGCGACCAAGGCAATCGATGGCCTCACCGGCGTCAACGAAGATCAGACGCGCGGCGTGGACATCGTCCGCAAGTCGCTGACCGCGCTGGTGCGTCAGATCGCGGCCAACGCTGGCCATGATGGTGCTGTCGTCTCGGGCAAGCTGCTTGACCAGACCGACACCAGCTTCGGCTTCAACGCGTCGACCGACACCTACGAAAACCTCGTGGCTGCCGGCGTGATCGATCCGACCAAGGTTGTCCGCACCGCGCTGCAGAATGCTGCATCGGTCGCTGGCCTGCTGATCACCACCGAAGCTGCCATCGCCGAGCTGCCCGAAGACAAGGCTGCTCCCGCGATGCCGGGCGGCGGCATGGGCGGCATGGGCGGCATGGATTTCTGACCTGAGCGCGGGGCGGCAACGCCCGCCCCGCACCAGGTTCAGGTCCGGCCAACGAGCGGCGGCCTCGCCGCCGTCTCGACTGACGGCGCGGATTAACCCCGCGCCGGCACGCCACAGGATAGTAAAGGGGCCGGGGGGTAACCTCCGGCCCTTTTTGTTTGTTGCCTATCGGCTTTCGAGCGCCATCCGCAGCGCCTCCGCCGCCTCGTCATACACCCGCGCCTTCAGGCCTTCGGTCACCGCCGCCCCGCTGCTCGCCGGAGTTCCGCCGGGAAAGGGCGGGGCAGGGTCATATTCCAGCGCAAGCTGGATGGCGCGGGCGGTATCCTCGCCCGCCTCGCGTGCGATGAGGGTGAGGGCAAAGTCGATGCCGCTGGTGACGCCGCCAGCGGTGATGACATGGCCATCCTCGACCACGCGGGCATCCTCGTAGCTGGCGCCGACCAGCGGGAGGAGGTGGGTGTAGCCCCAGTGGCACGTCGCCCGCCGCCCTTTGAGCAGACCCGCCGCGCCGAGCAGGAAGGCACCGGTGCATACGCTGGTGATCCAGCGCGCCGATGCGGCCTGCGCGGCGATGAAGGGGGCCGTGGCACCGTCAGTCAGCGCGGTGCGCACGCCATGGCCACCCGGCACGCACAGGATCGCCCCTTGCGGGCAATCGGCGAAGCTGGTGGTGGGCATGATGCCAAAGCCGCAGTCGGTCGGTACCGGATCAAGGCTCGCCGCGGCGACATGCACCCGCGCGCCGGGCAGGCGGGAAAGGAACTGCACAGGCCCGGTGAAGTCGAGCTGGGTGACGTTGGGGAACACCGGAAAGACGATGTCGACGGGCTGGCTGGCTTGGGTGGTCATGCGGGCCTCTTGTCATCAAATCTGGCGGGGCAGGCATGAAAAAGGGGGCGCGCCGCACGGCACACCCCCTTTGTCATTCAAAAGATGTCAGCGCGGTGGCTTACTTCTTCAATTCTTCGCCAGCGGCTTCGGCAGCGGCGCCGGCCTTGTCAACAGCTTCACCGGTCGCAGTGGCAGCAGCGTCAGCAGCGCCTTCGACAGCGGCAGCGCCTTCGGCAGCAGCGCCCTCAACGGCGGCAACGCCTTCTGCGGTGGCGGCTTCGACGTCGGCGACAGCCGAATCGGTGGCGGTCTCAGCGGCGTCCTGCGTGCCCTGCGAGCAGGCGGCGAGCGACAGGGCGGCAGCGGCAATAGTGAGCGAAAGCATCGACTTCATGGCAGTTCTTCCCCAAATGTGGTGATGGAAAGGTCCGTGGAGGGGGTGTCCGCTGCCCCGGCCTTCGCCCAGAATTCTAGCAATATGGCCAAATGGCGCAAGCGCGGCTTGTTTGTCAGCGCTCGCCTGCGGCCTGTTGAGCTTGCTCGGCCGCCAGCCGATCGCCTGTTTCCGTTTCCAGCGCAGCGGCATCACCCGCGCCCGGGCCAGGGGGTCGGTTATCAAGTCGCTCGGCTGCGGCCTCCAGCCGGTCGCGCTCGCCTTCGGTCAGGCCGGCAGGTGCTTCGCCGTCGCCGCTGGCAGAATCGCATCCCGCGATGGCCAGTGCCAGGATCATCAGGAGGCTTCGGCGCGGGGTCAGTGCGTGGTTCATGGGTTCATCCGCCATAGAAAAAGCCGCCGCCCCGAGGGACGACGGCCTTTTCATAGCTTCGCCTCAGGCGAAAAGAAGCTTACTTAGCTTCTTCGGCCGGAGCAGCAGCAGCTTCAGCCGGAGCAGCAGCGGCGTCAGCCGGAGCAGCTTCGGTGGTTGCGCCTTCAGCCGGAGCAGCAGCAGCGTCGGTGGTTGCTTCAGCTTCGGTCATCGCACCTTCGGTGGCTTCCGGAGCTTCGGTGGTGGCTTCTTCAGCCGGCTGCGAGCAAGCGGCAACGCCGAGACCGGCAGCGAGAACGAGCGACAGAGCAATCTTCTTCATGTGGGAACACCCCTCTAGAGCAAATCTTTGGCTGGTTGGGACGCACGCAAAGACTGCGGGAGCCCCGCCCAACAGCGCCGGATTTAATCAGTGCCCGCGAACCACGCAACGGATTTTATTGCAGAGGTCTTACAAGCGTTGCGAAGGGCGGGCATGGCCCATGGTGCGACGGGCAATTTTCTAGCAAATTGGTAGGGTTTTCCGCGCTGCATCTCAGTTGACCTCATATAAAGAAAAGTTTATATGATGTGATTGTGAGCACCGGACAGCCATCCAAAGCCGTTTCCCGGCAGGGCGATTCGCCTGAATCGGCGGCCATGCCTGGGTTGATAGAGCTGTTGCGTGCGATGGGCGATCCATCCCGTCTCAGGATATTGGCGCTGCTGCGGCATCAGGAATTGGCGGTGGGTGAGATTGCGTTGCTACTCGAACAGAGTCAGCCGCGTGTCTCCCGGCACATCCGCATTCTTGAGGATGCGCGGTTGGTCGAGCGGCATCGTGAGGGCAGTTGGGTGTTTGTGCGCCTGGGGCGGGGTGAAGCCGCGCAGACGCTGCTGCGCTTTGCCGATTCCTTGCCGGCATCGGCGCTCGATCGCGCCGTGGCAGAGGCCGACCGCAATCGCCTCGTGGCCGTTCAGGCCGAGCGCGAGGCAGCGGCCGAACGCTATTTCGCCGCACATGCCGATGAATGGGATGCGATCCGTTCGCTCCATGTCGCTGAGGAAGAGGTGGAGCGCGCGATCCTGGCTCTGATGAAGAACCGGCGTATCGGTCATCTGCTCGATATCGGTACCGGCACCGGGCGTATGGCAGCGATATTGGGCGGCAACGCCAGCAAGGTGACCGCTGTTGATCGTAGCCCGGAAATGCTGCGTGTCGCGCGGACCCGACTTGCCGGAGAGAGTTTTCCGGTCGATCTGCTGCGCGGCGATTTCATGGGGTTGCCACTGGAAGCGGCCAGCGTTGATTCGGTGGTGATGCATCAAGTGCTGCATTTCGCGACAGCGCCTGATCTGGTGATTGCCGAAGCTTCGCGGGTGCTGCGCGGCAGCGGGCACCTCCTTATCGTCGATTTCGCCTCGCATGACCGTGAGGAGCTGCGGCGCGATGCCGCCCATGTTCGCCTCGGTTTCTCGGACGCGCAGATGCGCGGCTGGTTTGCGACCAACGGCCTCATCCTCGAAAGCAGCGAGGCGCTGACCGGCGGCGCGCTGACCGTCAAAATCTGGCTTGGGCGGCGGCGCAGTGATGCTCCTTCCTCACCATCCACGCCCCACATTAGAAAGGCTGCGGCATGACCGCCTCTCCCCCCGCCGCAACAGTGTCCGAATTGCGCCGTGCGAGCGCGAGCCCGATGTTCGCGGACCTCTCCGGCGACATTGGTGTCAGCTTCGAATTCTTTCCGCCCAAGAGCGAGGCAATGGCCGAAACGCTGTGGCAGTCGGTCGAAACACTGGCGCCACTGGGTCCGCGCTTTGTCTCGGTAACCTATGGCGCGGGCGGCTCGACGCGTGAGCGCACCCACGCAACCGTCGCGCGCATTGCTCGGGAAACGACCATCCCTGCCGCAGCGCACCTCACCTGTGTCGAAGCCTCAAAGGCAGAGATTGAGGAGGTCGCCCGAGCTTATTGGGATGCCGGCGTGCGTCATATTGTCGCGCTGCGCGGTGATCCGCCGACGGCCGGCGCCAAGTTTGCGCCGCATCCGGATGGCTATGCCGGCGCTGCCGATCTCGTTGCCGGCCTGCGTGCCATCGCGCCATTCGAGATTTCGGTCGCCGCCTATCCGGAAACGCATCCGGAGGCCGACTGCGCCCAGAGCGATATCGACAATCTCAAGCGCAAGCTCGATGCCGGGGCGACCCGGGCGATCACGCAATTCTTTCATGAGGCCGATACATTCTTCCGCTTTCGCGATGCGGCGGCGGCGGCGGGTATTACGGCGGAGATCGTGCCGGGCATCATGCCGGTCAACAATTTCGCGGGTGTGAAGCGCATGTCGGCGATGTGCGGCACCAAGGTGCCCGAATGGATGGAGCGGCTGTTTGACGGGCTCGACGATCTGCCCGCCGCGCGCCAGCTGGTCGCCGGCACCATCGCCGCGGAAATGTGCCGACGCCTCTATGCGGGCGGGGTGCGCGATTTCCACTTCTACACGCTGAACCGCGCCGAGCTCGCCTACGCCATCTGCCACATGCTGGGCCTGCGCGGACAGGGCGACGCATCCAAGGAGCAGGCGGCATGAGCGCGCGTGAGGCATTGCTGGCGGCTGCGGGGACACGCATCCTGCTGACCGACGGGGCGTTCGGCACCGAAATCCAGAACTGGAAGCTGGCAGAGGCGGACTATGCGGGAACGCTCGGCCTGTCGCACGACCAGAAGGGAAATAATGACATATTGGCGCTGACCAAGCGCGATGTGCCGGATACCATCACCCGTGCCTATCTCGATGCGGGCAGTGACATTGTGTCCACCAACACCTTCTCCGCCAATCGCATCAGCCAGGCGGATTATGGCGCGGAACATCTGGTGCGTGACATCAATGTCGCCTCTGCACAGATCGCGCGGGCGGCGGCGGACGATTATGCCGCGAAGGATGGTCGGCGCCGGTTTGTGGCGGGTGCCATCGGCCCTACCAACAAGACGCTGTCACTCTCACCCGACGTCAATGATCCCGGCTATCGCGAGATCGACTTTGATTATCTCAAGGACGTCTATCGCGAGCAGATTGACGCGCTGCTTGATGGCGGGGTCGATTTCATCCTGATCGAAACCGTGTTCGATACGCTGAATGCCAAAGCCGGTATCATGGCAACCATAGAGGCGGGCGAGGCACGCGGCGCGGATGTGCCGTTGATGCTCTCTATGACCCTCACCGACCTATCCGGCCGCAACCTTTCCGGCCACACGGTAGAGGCTTTCTGGCACGCGGTGCGCCATGCCCGCCCGGTCACCATCGGCCTCAACTGCTCCTTCGGCGCGCAGCAGCTGCGCCCGCATGTGCGCACCCTTTCGGGCATCGCTGATACGCTGATCATGGTCTATCCCAATGCGGGCCTGCCCAATGATCTCGGCCAATATGACGAGCTGCCGGATGAAACGGCGGCGCTGGTCGGTGAATGGGTAGAGGCCGGGCAGGTCAACATCCTCGGCGGATGCTGCGGCTCCACGCCGGCCCATATTGCGGCCATGGCCCGCACCGTCGCGGGCAAGCCGCCGCGCACGCTGCCCGAACTGCCGGTGCGCACGCGCCTCGCGGGGCTGGAGCCCTTTACCATGGCGGCAT
>ERZ1022756.458-NODE-458-length-11553-cov-10.587493_pt1 | contig 11553 bp, 6 predicted proteins | sample MGYA00520902_ERZ1022756 | MGnify/ENA primary metagenome ERZ1022756 (study PRJEB33162, sample SAMN09537601) | freshwater metagenome | isolation source: freshwater | place: Canada:Alberta | collected 2017-07 | study: EMG produced TPA metagenomics assembly of the... | reverse complement strand
CCTGCAGCTCTGGTTGTGAAAGTTACAGCTAAAGTTTGGCTCGGATCATGCACTCCACTTGCTACCGCGTGAGCGATGCGGTGTGTGATGGTTCGAGTCTTGCCGGTACCCGCGCCAGCGAAAATCGCTACTGGCCCTGAAACACATTCGGCCGCAGCGCGTTGCTGGTCGTCTAGAGCTTTAAGAATGTCGGGCACTGCCCTATTGTGCCAAGCCCCTACGACAGTCCTAGAGGGACGTCGCAGGAATCTGCAGGTTTACAGTCCTAGCAGGGTTTTGACTTCACCAATGCTGGGATTGGTGCGTGTTGAGCCATCTGGGAACACCAGAGTAGGAACGACAGCATTTCCGCCATTTACGCTCATGACAAAGTCAGCGGCGCTTGGATCCTGTTCAATATCCACTTCGTTGTATTCAATACCTTCACGACCCATTTGAGCTTTCAAGCGCTGGCAGTACCCACACCATGGCGTGCTGTACATAGTTACTTTTTCACTCATTGTTTCTCCGAACTCGTAATTGATGGCTTACTAACTTCGACACCACTGGATTGGAATATCTTCACCGTACCAAGACTGGATCAGTCTAAATGCAATAGACACTGGGCTTGGAAGTTTGAGAGTTTGCGCTTGGCAGGCCGCAGTGAACTCGTCCCGAGAAAACCATTGCACTTCTGTCATTTCCTCGTCGTGCATTTCAACTTCAGTGCTTGTAGCCACAGCGCGGTAAGCCAGCATTAAGGAAGCAGGGAATGGCCAAGGTTGCGATCCCATGTACCTGAGTGATTGCAGATCCACATGAATTCCCGATTCTTCGTAGACCTCGCGAATCACTGCTGCTTCACAAGACTCACCTGCTTCAACGAATCCTGCCAAAGTTGAAAGCCAACCTTCCGGCCATTCTCGACGGCGTCCCAGCAAGATTCGTCCGGCAAGATCTTCAACGGCAACGATCATCGCCGGCTCAGTGCGAGGGTAATGCTCAGAATCGTGAACATTACATTTGCGCGACCAGCCAGCCATAGCAATGTCTGTCTTTGCTCCGCACTTTGGACAATACTGATGACCTTCGTGCCAAGATGCCAAGGCAATTGCTGCAGTAGCAAGTCCAACATCTGTTGCAGAAAGAGCAGCACCAACGTCGCGCAAGCTGGCCCAGTTCACATCGGTTAAGCCAACTTCGTCTTCCATGATTGCGATGTAAGTGTGATCATTATCAGCGCCCAAGAACACCGCTACCTCTTGCGCAGCAGAATGCGACATCTTGAGTGCCCATGGCTTTACCCAAACAATCGATAGTTCAGCTGTTACCGGAATGTTGCGATCATGTAGAACTAAAACTCTGGTGGTGTCTGCTGCCCAAGCTTGCTCAAACCACTGCGGATTTGAACGTAACTCTGCCAGGCGATCAACTGTGAATCGCGCCAACGGCAAATCGTTCATTAAGGAGTCCACAAATAGCGATCTTACGCTCTTACGCATAGTCTGCAGATATGAGAGTTGCGACCTGGAATTTACTGCATGGGATTGCTCTGGTGGATCCGCAAGAGGCGCCAAACCTAGCTCAGGTTGCAAGTTCAATTTCTGCCGATCTAATCGGTTTGCAGGAAGTTGACAGGCAGCAAGAGCGAAGTAACTACGAGCATCAAACTAAGACGATTGCCGATGCCATGGGACTTCCATACTGGGTTTACGCTCCGGCAATCACCGGCACGCCAGGTGAATCATGGGAAGGCGCAACTGACTCCCACATCCACTCGCATCAACATTCCGAATCTGACCAGGACCAACCGCATTACGGTGTTGGCCTAGCTTCGCGCTACCCACTTACCAACATTGAGGTCATGAGATTTAAGGCAGCGCCAATTTCGCTTCCGCTTCTAGTGCCAAGTAATCCGCGACCAAGAATGATCAAGGTTGCTGACGAGCCACGAGTTGCCATTATTGCTGATGCGGAAACTCCATTAGGCACTTTCACAGTCGCAACTACTCACCTAAGTTTTGTGCCCGGATTTAACGTCAAGCAATTGCGCCAATTAACAAAGCAGTTAGCTCTTCGTTCAAATCCAGTTTTGATTTTTGGGGACTTCAACTTGCCAGGAAAACTTGCAAAGTTCGCATCTCGTTGGGACAGCTTGGCAGAGTTACCGACTTATCCAACTTTCAAACCACGTATCCAGTTTGATCATGTAATCGCCCGAGGATTAAACGAAGAAACAATTCAGCGGGCAAAAGCGTCGGCTGAAGTTTTACGGTTACCGATAAGCGATCACTGCGCACTGGTTGTCGAAGTTACGAGATAAGTTCAGCTAGTTCTTCGAGCGATAGCAAGTTCTTCGCTGGCGTTATTTCTTGATCAGCAACGTAATAGAAAACTGCTTGAATCTGATCTGGATTTACACCCAAAGTTAGAGCTGCTGCTTGTCGGTAGATACTTAACTGCAAATCATTAGCCGATCCCGGCTTTCCAGTTTTCCAGTCAACTACCAACCAGCGATCGCTAGCCGTTGGATCATCCAATGTTCCTGTGAACAGCGCATCCATTCGGCCACGCAGCGTTCGGCCGCCGAGAACTAACGCAAATGGCATTTCGAGAGAAGCTGGAGTTCTATCCACAAATGGTCCAGATTCAAATGCTGACTTGAGCGCTTGAAGTTGCTCATCAGAATAGATTTCATCATCCATCGCACCTACGAGCATCTCGGTGTCAATCAAAGTTCTCCGGCCGTAGAAAGTTTCAACCCAACTATGGAATGTGGTTCCGCGGTCGGCAGCACTTGATGGTTTGCGTGGCATAGGTCGAACCAGGGACTTTAAGAAAGTTTCTTCGTCCACGTTTAAGGCGATCAATTGACTTGCAGATAGCGATGCTGGCAAGCGCACTAATCTTTCGGCAGATTCATTTTGACTTGCCTGCAAAACCAGAGCATCAATGTCTTGTTGCCAGGACTCAACCAAGGCCAACTCTTCGACGTTCAAACCTGATTGATCATGCAACTTGATTGCCGCTGACTTAACAAGGTCTGCTTCCTCTTGAATGGCCACTCGCTTTGCAGGTTCAATTTGTACTGGCCAAGTTAGGTATTGAACGTCTGCTAGTAACGGATTAGTTGCATCGGGATCTGGAGTTTGCGTCCAGATATCAGGCGTGGTTGCACCTTCATGTAAGTCGATCAAAAATTGACTTGGCCCACGCAGTTTTGATTGCGTCGGTCCCCACCAAGATCCACTGGCGATAACTTTTTGTTCCGCTCTGGTGATTGCGACATAGGCCAAGCGACGTTCGTCAATCGTGGCTAATTCACCAGCAGCGCTGCTGAACGCTTTAAAGTCAACGCCTCGAGGTCCACTAGGACTTGGGAATTCTGGCAGCAATGGATTAATTGGAGCGCCAAGTGAGTCCGGTGGAATTCGGAATGCATTTTTTGGCCAGTGCCTATCTTTTGGAGTTGATGGGAAAACTCCAACTGTGAGATCTGGGACAACCACAATTGGAAATTCCAAACCCTTCGATTTATGAATCGACATCACAATTACCGCATTGTCACTTAGCGTTACATCTGCCTCAACCAGTGAATTAAATCTTTGTCCGGTGCGCAGATATTCCAAGAACGCACCAACGCTGGAATCTCCTTCAAGATTTCTAAAGTTACCCGCTAAGTCAATCAATGCGGCCAGTCGATCAAAGTGAGTGGAACCTTCTGGCGAATTGACCACCATCGCTTCAATGCCAATTCCAGTCACTCGAATAATTCGAGAGATCAAATCAATTGCCGACTCATTACAAAACTTTCGAAGCATTCGCAGTTGCGCGGCCAGTTCAACAAGCCGAACTCTGGCTTCGGGCGAATAAGGCAAAGTCTCGTCTTCGCTCACCAGTTCTAGCGCATCCAAAAGACTTACCCGCTGAGACTTATCAACGGCCGAAACAATGTGATCAAGTTGAACGTCAATTGGCATTTCTTGCGTGACATCAATGCGTACTAATTCCGAAGCATGTCGTCCAAGGATTGCCAGGTCACGCGATCCAATTTGCCAACGCGGGCTGAGCAGAATTCTTGCAAGCGCGGTATTTGCAGTTGGGTCATAAATAGCTTCCAAATAGCTAACAACTTCGCGGACTTCAGGAAGATTTACCAAAGCTCCAGGGTCAACAACCTGAACAGGTATTCCCCTCGCCTCTAAGGCGTTTACGTAATACTGCGCATTCTTTTTCTCACGCAATAGAACGGCGACTTCATTCCAGCTTTTAACTGGTTTGATTTTCGAAACTTGGTCAGCTACCCACTCAACTTCGTCAGAAAATGTTGGAAGCAAGGCAGTCTGAATCTCACCAGCTGGCTTTGCGTCATCAGCAGGTACTAACTCGACAATCTCAGGATGAATTTCCCGCAATTTATTGCTCAATGAATTGGCTGCGGTCAAAATGTTTTTACCAGAGCGTCGATTGGCGGTCAGCTTATAGATCTGGGCTGGCTCCCAATTTCCCGTTAGCTCGCGTGGGAAGTCGTCTTTGAAGTTCTCCATGTTGGTTATCTCGGCACCGCGCCAGCCATAAATCGCCTGGCATGGGTCACCAACTGCCATAACCGGATGTCCCTGTCCAAAGAGTTCCTGTAATAAAACTTTTTGAGACAAAGATGTGTCTTGATATTCATCCAACAACACAACATGAAATTGTTCTTTCAAAATATCTCGCATGGCTTGCGAATTTTGTGCAGCCTGTGCGGCCAGGCGAATTTGATCCGCGTAATCAATTACATCGTTAGAAATTTTTGCTTGCCGGAAATCCATGACTAGCTTGGCAAGTGCAATTCGCTTTTGACAGGTCTTGATCATGTCGAAGGTAAGTTCTTGCTTCTTTTCGATTCTCTCAAGGCCAACTAATCGCTGCCTGTCATTTTCGATAATGAGATTTGGATCAACCAAATAATTCGAGCACTGTTCATCAAGTTTCAACATTTCAGTAACTGCAGTCGTTGGGCTATATCCGAGGCCGCCTAAGTCGTAGTGCGATTGGCAAACTACGCGCATGGCCAATTGATATCGAGTTGCATCCACTACTACCCGAGCATCTGGCTCAAGGCCCAAGCGAAGTGCGTGCTCTTTCAGTAAACGTGAACCAAATGCGTTATAGGTAGAGATAACTGGTTCACCCAAATCTGTGTGCGCAGATTCATCAGGCAAGTACTTAAGCGCAGCAGGCAAAAAGCTACGGACTCGAGTCAATAACTCGTTTGCAGCCTTGGTTGTAAAAGTAAGCCCAAGAATTCGATCTGGGGCAACTTGCTGAGTCATGATTAGCCAAGCAATTCGACCAGCCATAACGGTAGTTTTTCCAGTGCCGGCTCCGGCGACAATCATGCTTGGTTCTAATGGCGAAACGATTGCTGCCAGTTGTTCTGAGCTGGGATTGAATCCAAGAACTTTTGTTAAGTCAGATGTTGTGATTTCTTTCATGACAACACCTGCTTTCCTTCAGGTGTTGCTGGACACAGAGTGCGAACCTTACAAAGCTTGCACTTTTGATCTTCGTAGCGCGCTTCATACCGCTCGTCTAGTACCACTAAAGCGGCTTGACCAATTCTTTGATCTAGTGAGATCGTCGAATTTTCGTCATGTGTATCGGGTGAAACTTGCTGGACTAAAGCTAAGTCAGAGTTATCTTTCTCACCAACGCGCAACTGAACTAACGCAGCACCTTTAACTTGTTGTTCGGGATCGCGTGATACAAGTTCATCATCTTTTGTGAAGTTACCGTGCTCCAAAAGAAATGTGTATAGCGCTAACTGAACGTCCTTGAAGAGTTCTTTGCTCTTCTTAGCATCTTTACTTGTCTTGAAATCAAAAATCATGATTCCGTCTTCGCTGAATTCAATTCGATCAGCTCGCCCAGTAATTGCTAAATCAACGTCACGAGTTGAGCCATCAGGATTTTCAACCGCAATATTGGTCTTCCACAACAGGCCGGACTCGGTAATGCTTGTTTGATCTTTATGGTCAAGCATCCACGTTAAGAGACGAACCGATGCATCATGTGCTGCGGTTCGCTCGCGCGAACTTTCCCACTCAGCTTCATAACCCATACCGGGCCAGAGGCGATCAAGTTGATCGTCGATAGCAGAAATGTCATAGGCAAGTTCGCCAGAAGATAAACCTTGTGCAATTGCATGCAGGGCATTTCCAAAAATCATTGGTGTCGCAGATTGGGAAAGTGCATTAAGTTTGCGCTCCAAAAACCACTGTGCCGGGCAATGTTCTATGGAAGTGATTCCAGAAGCTGATATTGATACTTGAGAGTTAATTGGCCGCTGGTTTTGAGTTTGCTCCAAAACTCCCCACCACTTGTCGGGGTCTGCGTGGAAAAACAATGATCCATGTTTTGTGTGAAGTTGCGCCAACTGATTGGCTGCAGCAAGTTTCAATGCCTCGGAAGTTTCTGGAGAACTAAGCGTGCGTCGCAGGTTAGCAATAACACCCTCTGGGCTTAGCGGTCGCTTTGGACGGCCCGAAGTATGTGTTACTTCAATCTGAGGCATCGCTGTGATGATGTCGGTAATGAATCTGGTCGGTGCTACACCGTCATCGCGAACTGAAGTATCAGTAGAGGTGATCAAAAGCGTTTGCATAGCTCGCGTGAGGGCAACATAAAACAATCGACGTTCTTGGGCCAGAAGTTCCCGCATAGTTAGCGGCATTAATTCCAAGTTTGGTCCGATTCGATCGGATTGCAGCAGGCTTTGATGTTGGCGAAGATCTGGCCAAAGTTCTTCTTGTGCTCCTGCGACCACCACGTACTTCCACTGCAATCCCTTAGAGCGGTGTGCAGTGAGTAGTCGTACCGAATCATTGCGGACATCGTTTTCGGCAAGTGCCTCAGCTGGAATTTCTTGCGCTTCAATTTCATCAAGGAAGTTAGTTAAGTCTTTGCCTCTGCCTCGAGCCACAAATCGATTTGCAAGATCAAACAGTGAACAGATGGCATCCAAGTCCCGATGTGCTCGCGTGCTTTGGGTTCCAAAACCTAGAGCTTGCTCTTGCAGTCGTGTTGGCCAAGAGGTCCCCTGCCATATGCTCCAAAGCACTTCGTGTGGACTCGCCCCTGAATGCATAAGTTTTCGAGCTTCTATGAATACAGTGCCAATCTTTTGGATCGCAGCAACTACAGAGTCATGTCTGCCTGGCGGTACATCTAGTAGCAACTTTGGATCAAGCAGTGCCTCGCCAATCAAAACTAATGCAGGACGCGGTGCATGTTCCGTGGTTCGATCCGCCATCCGTAAGTAGCTGCCAAATCGCCTCAAGTCAACGGGATCAATCGCTGCTAGTGGACCACTTAATAAATCAGCAACTACATCTACTGAGGCATGCCTTGGATTGTCAATAATGCGTAACGCAGTAACTAACGGTGAAACAGCTGGATCTTGATGTAACGGAATTTCATCAGCTGCAACTTCAACTGGAATCCCAGCTGCAACGAATGCGCGATAGATCGTTGGGATTGAAACAACTGCCGAGCGAACAATTACCGCGAAGTCTGACCACTGCAAGTTTTCATTGGCATGGGCTCGAGCGATCGTGTCTGCAATGTGGGAGGCTTCGGCGCCCGGTGAATCGAAAGTTCTTATCTTTAATTCACCAACATTTTCAGAAATACAATTTGGATTTCGGTGTTTATGGATATCCACTGAGTTGAAGCCAGCTGGGATTCGATCGCCAATTACTGCACTAGCGGCTGAGCGAATCTGTGAACCAAAGCGACGACAAGTTGAAAGCACAACATTCTCTACTGGTTTGCCAAATACGGATTCAAATACCGATTCAAAGTTTCTGATTCCCGCTTCATCGGCTCCACGAAATCCATAGATAGCCTGATCCACGTCACCAACAACAACCAATGCGCTATCCACATTGACCATTGCTTTGAGCAGTGCCACTTGACCTGGGTCAGTGTCTTGATATTCATCGACATAAATCGCGCTGAAAGTTTTGTGCAAATACTCTTGAACATCTGGGCGATGACTTAACAGCACTGCTCGATGAATCAATTCGGAGTAGTCCAAGACACCTTCGGCATCAAGTACGTCAAGATACTCATCCATGAAGACACCAATTGAAGCCCAAGTCTGTCGCCCGGTCTTGTTTCCAAGGTTTACTAAATCTTCCGGATCCATGATGTGTGATCGGGTGCGCGACATAACTGCGCGAATCTCTTCGGCTAATCCCCTAGTGCCAACTGCTGGCATTAAGTCATCAGGCCAATTCAGTCTTTTGTCAGCAATCGCATCCGCAAAAAGTTGTCTCGATCTAACTTGTTGTTCTGGTCCAGATAGAAGGCGGGTTGCTGAAACATAAGCTTCATCAGATTGGAACTGCCTGACTAACGCATAACAAAAGGAATGGAACGTGCTAACTAGTGGCACCACGCCACCGCCGACCGCAGCAGTTACCTGATCACGCCAGTCAATCGCTGCCCGTCGGCCAAACGTTAAGCCCAGGACTTGATTTGGATGAAGTGCATCTGGTCCTGATAACCGAGCAGCCATTGCAGCCACCAAAGTTGTGGTTTTGCCGGTGCCTGGGCCTGCCAAAACCCGCATCGCGCCATGTCGATGATTCACAACGCGAAGTTGATCCTCGTCAAGGGTTGGCGCAACATAGGGCAATGCCGGGGTGCGATCAAGGATTAAGCGAGTCATTGCTCCTTATTCCACCATGTTGGGGTGACAAATCTGCATCAGGCTTTCGCATTCTTTGATTATTCAGGCAAGATTATGAGGGTAAGTACTTTTATTTGACCTATTGATTGGGGGATGTCCGTGGCACCAACGGCATCTGCCTCTACCTTGGTCATCGAAGACGCAGTCATTGATCGTCGCTTACGCCGGCCGGCTGACTTGGCGCGCTTTGCATTCACAGTTTTCGCAATCGTGATTGTTGGACTTTTAGCATTTTTGGCACAAAGCACCACGACCGGAATTGATCAAGATATTGTGCAAGGTGCTAATCGACTGCCAGCGCCAGTCATCTTGATTACAAACTTAGTCAGTGGTTTTGGTGCCTTGATTTTTCCAGCTGCTGCTGCCTTAGATCTTTTGATTCGTAAAAGGACTCGGCAGTTAGTTGAATCCCTTGCTGCCCTGCTTGTCACGGTATTGATACTTTCGGTTTCGTCCTGGGCGCTAATTCAGGCTGAGACAGATCGGCTGCTCATAGCTTTTGCCGGCACTAACGATCCAGCAACTGCAGTTCCATTCAGCATTGTTGTCGGAGGCCTTGCGGCTTTCACCACCGTAGCTCGCATCATGTCTCGACCAAGATGGAATGTTCTTGCCGGACTTGTAATTGGATCCATTGCTTTGGCAAACATTGTTAGCGGTGGTGTGACTGCAGCAGGTCTTGGTGTTTCATTGCTTGCTGGCTGGGCAACTGGTTTGCTAATTCGCTACTTGCTTGGCACTGACACCACTCGCCCATCAGGAAATGAAATTGCCAAAGCTATGAACGCACTTGGCCTTCCGCTCACACTTCTTCGGGCCGCTGAAGTTCTAGAGTCAGGTCGAAAGTACGACGCCAGCACCACTGATGGTCAGCGAATTGATCTAGTTGTGTTGGATCGCGACCTCGAAGGTGCAGGTTTAGCGCAAGCGATTTATCGATCCGTTAGATTACGTGACGATTCTGGCGGCTCTGGCACTTCAATGCGTCGGCGCCTCGAACGCATTGCGCTCAACAGCTGGGCAATTTCAACGGCAGGAATTCCTACCCAGCACTTGATTGCGGTTGCAGAAGTTGGACCCGATGCTGCAGTTCTTGCCTTTCAACATGTTCCGGGTAAAACTTTTGATTCAATCGGGCACACACTTGGTGATGCCGAACTTGCAGGTGCTTGGGAAATCGTTCGAGATTTACAATCAGCGCGGATTGCGCATCGAGCGCTAATTGCTGAAAACTTTTTGCAGGCAACCGATGGCAAGGTTTACATTCAAGGACTTGAAGATGGAACGATTGCGGCATCTGAAGTTTTGTTGCGCATTGATCTTGCTGAAGCATTGGTAACGCTTTCCATCGAGTCAGACCCAATGCGTGCAATTCAAGCTGGTCGCGTAGTTCTGGGCGATGTTGGGTTAGCTCGCGCATTGCCGGCTTTACAACCCGTTGCCCTATCGCCGCATACTCGGGCACAGCTCAAGGAAAATCGCGAACTATTAACAACACTGCGAGCCACGATTTTGCAAAACATGCCAGAAACAAATGTTGAAGCGATCGAAATTGAACGGGTAAAGCCACGAACACTTGTAACAATTTTTGCTGGAACGATTGCCGCATACTTGCTGCTTACTCAACTTGGTCGAGTGAACTTCTCAGAGGTGTTCAGGGTAGCCGACACTGGCTGGTTGTTAACGGGATTAGCTTTGTCTGCACTCACTTACGTCGCAGCCACTATGGCACTGTCTGGCGTGGTTCCTGAGCGCCTTTCATTTTGGAAGACCTTCCAAGCCCAATGGGCCGCTTCATTTGCAACCTTGGTAGCCCCACCAACATTAGGTTCGGTTGCAATCAATGTTCGGTATCTCTCAAAGCAAGGTATGCACACTGCTCTGGCTGGCGCCAGCATTGCCGTTGCTCAAGCCTTGGCGTTCTTTAGTCACATCTTCTTGCTATTCATTGCAGTGATTGTGGCGGGAACTTCCAGTGATTTCTCGTTCCGACCACCTCGTACCGCAATCATCGTGTTTCTTGTTGTCGCGTTGTCCGCATCAGCTTTGTTCACGATTCCAAATGTGAGGCGCTGGGTAACCGAGCGGATTCAACCTATTTTTTCCCAGGTGCTTCCACGACTTTCCTCATTGGCAAACCAACCAAAGAAGTTGGCAACTGGTGTGTTCGGAGTACTTCTCCTTAACCTGGCTTACTGTGCCTGCTTAGTAGCAGCAGTTCGCGCATTTACCACAGATGCCTCAATCGCTGCCATTGCATTGGTCTATCTAGCTGGTTCTGTTGTTGGCCAAGCCGCACCAACCCCTGGTGGCTTGGGTGCAGTCGAAGCTGCCTTGGCGGCAGGCTTAACTGCAGCCGGCATTGATCCAGGTATTGCTATTTCAGCAACCCTGGTCTTCCGGTTAATGACTTTCTGGATCCCAACTATTCCTGGTTGGTTTGCATTTAGAAACCTGCAGCGAACTGGTGACCTTTAGTAAGAAGGTTTGTCCGGTTCGATTTGGCTAACCCAAGCAAGGATTCCGCCACCAACATGAATGGCATCCTTAAATCCAGCTCCCTTAACCGCAGCCAGTACTTCAGCTGAACGTCCACCAACTTTGCAATGTAAAACAATTTGCTTATCGGTTGGCATCTTGGTTAAGGCATCACCCATCAAGAATTCATTCTTTGGAATCAATACCGCACCTGGAATGCTGACGATGTCGTATTCATTCGGCTCTCGAACATCGATTAGCAAGAAGTCTTTCTCGCCACGTTCCCGAGCCTTCAACATCTCATCAAGTTGCTTAACGTTAATTGTTGAATCAACAATTGCTTCGGCAGCCTCAGT
>ERZ1022756.457-NODE-457-length-11572-cov-26.414344_pt1 | contig 11572 bp, 12 predicted proteins | sample MGYA00520902_ERZ1022756 | MGnify/ENA primary metagenome ERZ1022756 (study PRJEB33162, sample SAMN09537601) | freshwater metagenome | isolation source: freshwater | place: Canada:Alberta | collected 2017-07 | study: EMG produced TPA metagenomics assembly of the... | reverse complement strand
AGGCGGATTTCCTCCAGCCAGCCGCGTTCGTTCAGCTTCACCCCAATCGCTTCCTCGCGCCAGCCGGGGTTCGCATCGGCAAGCGCCGAGCGGATGCGGCCTGCGGTCAGCCCGTCCTCGCGGCTGATGCGGTCATAATCGGGCAGGCGCAGGCCGCTGCGCAGGATGCGGATCACCTTGAGGTAATTGGCCGGGCGCTTGACCATGCAGCTGCCGTGCTTGGCCCATTGCCGCGCCACCAGCCGTTCGGACGGCATCAGGCACATCGCCCCGCGAATATCGGCGGGGGTGAGCGCATTCCTCGCTTCGCACCACTGCGGCCAGCTTTGTTTGCTTTCGGGCCACAAGCCGTGGACGACCAAGCCGAAGCTGCCGCTGCGGCCATCGCACTGGAAGGCATGGCTGCGGTCCTGACGGCGCGGCTTGCAGAACTCCGGCGACCAGCTGAGCGCAAGGGTATAGCCGGTGACCGGCATATCTCGCCGTGGGCCATCGGGCGTGACCTTCGGCACACTGGCCACCTGCGGCGCGCGGCATTGATAGGCCTGCGCGTTTGCGGCAGCGGGCATTGCTAGCGCCAAAGCGGCGATCAGCGCGGCGGGGAGGCTATTCGAACACCGCAGGATCGGCCTCCCCCTTCAGCGCAAACCAGCGGTTGCTGGCGGGAGTGAACAGCAGGGCGGCGGCAAACAGGCCAAACAGCAATGAAGCCAGCCACAGCGGCTGCATCCTGATAAGCAGCGGCAGCAGCGGCAACGCCATCAGCAGGCCCGGCAACTTGGCGAGTGCCATGATGCTCACCATCCAGCGCGCGAAGCGGGCGGCGGACAGCCACACCATCGTGACCGGGATCAGCGCAATCGAGAGCCATGCGCTGTGCCAGACGATCAACACATCGCGCGACAGCCAGGGAAAGGCGTTCTGCGACTGGAGCCGGACGGGGATTCCCACCAGCCCGTCGATGCAGGACAGCACGGCAGCGACGAGAAACGCGATAGCGAAGGTGGTGATGCTCGCCGGACGGGGCCGCGAAAGCGGTATCATACCGGCTTGAAATCCAGTCCGATGTCCGCCGCAGGCGCGCTCTGCGTCAGCCTGCCGACCGAAATGTAGTCCACCCCGCTGGCCGCCTTGGCCGCGATGGTGTCGAGGTTGACCCCGCCGCTCGCTTCGGTCGGCACGCGGCCGGCCACTTGCTCCACAGCGGCGCGCAAAGTGGCAGGGTCCATGTTGTCGAGCAGCAGGTGGTGCGCGCCCGCTTCCAGCGCGGCTTCGATCTGGTCGAGGCTGTCCACTTCGCAGATGATCTGCGCCACCCCCGCATCGCGCGCGCGCCGCACCGCCTCGCCGACGCTTCCGGCGACCGCGACATGGTTGTCCTTGATCATCGCCGCATCCCACAGCCCCATCCGGTGGTTCTGCGCGCCGCCTTGGCGGGTGGCGTATTTTTCGAGGAAGCGCAGGCCCGGAATGGTCTTGCGGGTATCCAGCAGCGTGCAGGCCGGGTTGCCTCCGGGACCACGCATCGCGGTGACATAGGCCTGCGTCATGGTGGCAATGCCGGACAGGTGCTGGACGATGTTGAGCGCGCTGCGTTCTGCCGTCAGCAGCGCGCGTGCCTTGCCCTCGATCCGCATCAGATCGGTCCCGGCAGGCACCTTGTCGCCATCATGGACGAGGGGTTCGATGGTGCAATCGGGATCAAGGTGGCGGAAGAAGGCTTCAGCCAGCGGCAGGCCTGCGACGACGATCGCATCGCGGCTGTCCATCACGCCGGTGAAGCGGGCGTCCTTGGGAATCACGCTCTCGCTGGTCACATCCCGCCCGCCGCCGGGCAGGCCTTCGCCCAAGTCCTCCGCCAGCGTGGTGCGGAGGAATTTGGCGAGGTCGAAGCCGGGGAGAGTGAATTGGGTCATGGCTGAGCACCATAAACGGAGCCGTAGGCTCCGCAAGGGCGACCGCCCGCCCGCAGCGGGCGCAGCTATGCTGCGCGTCTAGCGAGGACGGGGGCGCGGAGGCGCCCCCGCCATCAAAAACACATCAATGCACGAAGCGCGCAACCACATCGCGATATGACCGCGACACCTTCACCTCGGCACCGCTTTCCAGCACCAGGAAGCATTCGCCGTTGGTGTGGGGTTTCACCTGGCGGACCAGATCGAGGTTGACGATGGTTGAGCGGTGCACCCGCTGGAACTTGCGCGGGTCCAGGCGGCGTTCCAGATCCTTCATCGTTTCGCGCAGCACCAGCGAATTGTCGCCGGTGGAGATGATCATGTAATCGCCCGCAGCCTCGATATGCTCGATCGTGTCGACTTCGACGCGGAAGATCTGGCCGCGATCCTTGATGTTGATGAGCTTTTCGAAGCGGTCGGCGCTTTCGGTGGCCGGCGCAGCGGTTTCGACGAAATCGGCTGCCCGTTCCGGCGCGACTTCGGCGAGCACGTCGAGCAGGTTCCCGGCGTCCTCGGCCGATTTCTTTTCGGCAAGGCGCTGGCGCACGCGCTCGATGGTGTCGGCCAGCTTCTGTTCGTCCACCGGCTTCATCAGGTAATTGACGGCATTGGCTTCGAAAGCGCGGATCGCGTGTTCTTCATAGGCGGTGACGAACACGAACAGCGGGGGTTCGATGTCCATCACGCCTTTGACCACGGAAAAGCCGTCAAAGCCGGGCATCTGGATGTCGAGGAAGACGAGATCGGGCTTCTCGGTCTTGATCTTGCGGATCGCTTCGCGGCCATTGGCGCAAGTGTCGATGATCTCGACATCCTCGAACGGCTGAAGCCGCAGCTGAAGGCCCTGAATGGCGAGTTTTTCGTCATCGACGAGAATGGTTCTGATGGTCATGCGGTGGTTCCGATGGTTCGTTGAGGGGGGTTGAGGGGGATGATATTGTCGCCCCCGCCACTCGGGGCAGTCCCGACTGCCGCAGCGGGTGCTGCCACGTCCTCGGCTCTTGCGGCGCGAGTGAAGGGAATTTCGATCAGCACGGTGAAGCCGCCCCCAGCTTCCGAACGGGTTTCAAAGAGGTGTGTGTCTCCATAGGCCTGCGACAGGCGATTGCGGATATTGGCAAGGCCGACGCCGGTCGACACCGGACGTCCCGGTGCAGGTTCGGTGCCCGTAAACCGCGGACTGTCATCGATCCCCGGTCCGGTATCTTCGACCGTCAGCCGCAGCCGATCCCCGATCACGCGCGCGGTGAGCGAGATTTGCGCGCCTTCCTCCTGCGTGCTGACAGCATACTTGATGGCATTTTCGACCAAGGGTTGCAGCAGCATCGCCGGAAGCTGCGCGGCAAGCGCGGTATCCTCGATCTCGAACTGGGTGCGCAGGCGCTCTTCGAACCGCATCCGTTCAATATCGAGATAAAGTTGCAGCGTCTCGATCTCCTGGGCCAACGTGACCTGACTGCCCGGCTCGGCAATCAGGGTGTGGCGCAGGAAGCCTGACAGGCGGGTGAGCATCGCATTGGCAGGCTCGGTCTGCTTCAGCAGCACCAACGTGCTGATCGAATTCAACGTGTTGAACAGAAAGTGCGGGTTCAGCTGATACCGCAGCATCGCCAGCTGGGCGGCGGTGGCCTGCGCTTCCAGCCGTTCCAGCCGGTCGGCCTGTTGTTCGACCGTGAGGAAGAAGTTGATGGCGTAATACAGCGCACTCCACCCGCCGAGCAAAGTCAGCGGCAGGTACAGCAGGCCGATAAGGCGCTGGGCAAAGTTCGTTTCGCGGCTAGCGGCGTAATAGATCCCCTGCACCCAAGCATCGATCGAAGCGTGCAGCAGCACCGCGACCATCAGCACGACCGCGGTCAGCCCCCACGTCACCAGGGGCTGCTGATGGATCAACTGCCGGTAAATCACGGACAGGATCAGACTGATCGAAAAGCCGGTAATGGTCGTGACAAGGATCAGCGCCAGCAGATCGAACGGCTGCTCGTTCGCCAAAGCGGACACTGCGCGCAACAAAAATGCCGCGCCCCAGCCCGCCAACTGGAGGTTCCAGAACGCCCGGTTCTTGCTGGCGAAGAACGGCGCCGCCTGGATCTGGAGCACTGCCATAGTCGAACGGGTCTAGCTCATTTCATCGCAAACCGCACCGCAAATCGCGTCGCGTGCCGCTGCCGCAACACGCCTCGGCGCAACCTTCACCGTTTTGCGGTGCGAAGCAAGCCCGCTGCCGGATCAATCTCGCGCCGGAAATGCCGCCCCCAGTCGGCACGCGCCGCCTGCGCCAACAAGGCCGTGATGGCCGGAACTTCAGCGGCGATCGCCTTGGCCCGTTCGTCCCAGCCTTCATGGCCGCGCCGCACCCGCAGCCCGGCATCGTGGCGCGATCCCCACTGGGTCATGAAGGCCACACCGGCCTGCGGATCATACCCTGCATTGGCGAGCAGCCACGGGATCAGACGGTCAGCCTCCCGCTCGGTCAGGCGGACATGCTTGCGGCTGCGCCCGTTGCGGTCCAGCCACGCATCATGGCCCAGCACATTATGCGCCAGCTCATGCGCGACAAGGCCGGCAAAGACCGGCTCGTCATAGGAGAAGGCGGGGAAGCCGATCCCGATCACCACCCGCGAACCATCGGCGACCGCTTTCTTGCCTTCGCCCATCAGTTCGAAGCGGGTGGCGCATACCTCCACGGGCGTGATCTGCACCACCTCGCCATCGGCAAAGGTGATCGCGATGCCGCCATGTTCGGTCAGCATCGCCTCGACATGATCATGCGCGCGCAGCAGCCGCTGCCAGTCCATCGCAGCGCCTGCGGGCCATGCATTGGGATCGAACCGTTCAAGGCTCCCGATCTCGCGGTTGCGGGTGAAGGCGCCCGACAGCGCAGCGGGCGATCCGCGCGCCGCGGTTTCGACGGCGAAATCACGCTTCAATGCCAGCGCCTCCCGCGCGATGGCGGGGGCGCCGTAACTGGCCATATCCTGCAATTGCAGCCCGATCGACGGCACCACCCGCGGGCAGAAGGGGGCATTGCCTGCGGCAAGTTGCCAGCCCACATCCTGAAGGCGCTGATCCGCGTCCTGATATCGGGCAATCGCCGCGCGTTCGGCGGCATAATCGATGCGCGGCACGGGTTGCGGCTGGGCCACAAGCGGTGCAGCAATCAGCGCGGCGGCCAGCGTCGCTGCCAGCTTGGCGACGCGCATCACCCCGTCCGGTCGGAACCGGCCAGCGCGGCCTTCAGCTTTTCGTAACCGACCGCCCCGCCGAAGGGTTTCTGTCCCGCGATCCACGCCGGAGTGCCCGTGAAGCCGAGCGCGCGGGCATGATCCAGATTGCGCGCGATCTCGGTCGAGACGGCTTCTGACGCAGCATCGCGTTCGGCCCGCGCCATGTCGAGCCCGGCTGCCTTGGCCGCCGCGCTGGCATCGCCGGTGGCAAACATCGCTTCGTGGAAGGCGGAATATTTTCCCTGAAGACCCGCCGCCAGCGCCATGCGCGATGCAACGTCGCTGCCTTCGAAGATCGGCCATTCGCGGATCACGACTTTCAGATCCGGATCTTCGGCTACCAGCCGTTTCACGTCCTTGAGGCTGGCTTCGCAATAGGGGCAGTTATAATCGGTGAATTCGACCAGCACCCGCTTCCCGTTCGGATTGCCGAGCACGACGCCGGGGAAGGGGTCGAACACCGCACCGCCCATCTGCGCCAGCCGCTTGCCCGCTTCCTGCTCCTCGTAAGCCTGCGCCATCTGAGGCAGCAGGTCGGGGTTATCGAGCAGGAAGCTGCGGGTGCGGTTATCGGCAAGACCCGAATACGACCATGTCGCAGCGCCAAGAAAGCCGAACACCAGCGCCAACAGCGCGGTCAGCAGAGTGTGGCGCAGGGCCGAAGGGGCAGAATCGGAGGACATCGGATTTCCGTAATTGCGAGCGAAGCGCCAGCCTTAGCGCCGGTTGCGCACCCGTTCCAGTTCGGCGCGCGCTTCAAGCGCGACATCCTGTGCGCGGATCCAGTCTGACGAGCCATAAGGCAGGCTCGCCTCGGCCGCCTGCGCATTGGCGAGCGCCTGCGGATAGAGCCGGTTCATCACCTGCTGTTCCGCGCTGGCCAGACGCGCGCGCGGGACATCGCCGCGCGCTTCGTACACCACGCCAAGCTGATACCATGCAAACGGGTTGTACCGATCGCGCTGCACCGAAGCGCGCAGCACCTGTTCGGCCTCTGCATAATTGGCGCGGTCTTCCGTCGCGATCAGCGCATGGCCGAGCAGTCCGGCGATCAACGGGTGCGCGCGGCTCAACTCGGTCGCGCGGCGCAGCGGCACCAGCGCATCGGCGGGCCGCCCCGATTCGAGCAGCACCTGCCCCTTCAGTTCGAGGAAGTACGGATTATCAGGCTCCGCCGCGAGCAAGGCATCGGTTTCGGCCAGCGCCATGTCGACGCGCGCTTCCTTGTGATAGGCATAGGCGCGGGCATAGCGGGCGGGGACGCTGATATCACTAGGCGGGAACAAGGCGAAGGTGCGGCGCGGTTCCGCCAGATAGCCGAACAGCTTGGCCTTGGCGCGCACGAAGCGTTCCTGCAGATCCGGATCGGGCGGGGCGTTCCACGCCCTATCTTCTTCAAGCAGCAGGCGCAGGGTCTGGATCCGGTCGCCGGTCAGCGGGTGCGTGCGGGCGTAACCGGCTTCGTCAGTCTGGCTATAGCCAGCGCGGATTTCATTGCTGCGCAGGCGTTCGAAGAACTTGATCATGCCCTTGCCGGTGATCCCGGCGCCGGACAGATAGCGTGCGCCGGCAAGATCGGTTGACGCTTCCTGATCGCGGTTGAAGGACAGAAAACTGCCCATCGCCGCCTGCTGACCCGCTGCGATCACGCCCATCGCCGCATCCCCGGCCCCGGCCAGCGCCGCCCCGACGCCAAGTAGCAGCGACAGGATAGAAATGCCGTTGGCGGCCTTTGTGCGCTCATTGAAGCGCACCACGTGACCTGCGGTAATGTGGCCCAATTCGTGCGCGAGCACGCCCTGCACCTCGTTGGCAGTTTCGGCGGCGCTGATGAGGCCGCTATGGACATAGATCGCCTGCCCGCCCGCCACGAAAGCGTTGATCGATCCGTCATTGATCAACACCAGTTCGACATTGCCGGGCTCAAGCTCGCTCGCCTCGATCAGAGGAGCGGACATGTCCAGCAGCAATTGCTCTGTCTCGGCATCGCGCAGGATCGATTGCGCCGCAGCCGGATGGACCGCAGCGATCAGGCTCGCCAGAAGGGCAAGCGCAATTGCAATGGGATGGGGGCGTCCGCGCATCGCGGTCACTCTACCGCCAACGCGGCTGAACGCCAAGTGAAGCGCGGGCGGCTTAACTTGCCAGCTTCTTGGCCGCGCGTTCGATCTGGGCAACGTCTTCGGGCAGTTCTGCGAGGATTTCCGCGCAACCGATCTCGTCGCGGCGGATCAGCACCAGCGCGAATTCCGGCCCCGCCCCATCCAGATGTTCCAGCGCGATCGCATCCAGCGCGCGCAGCGCCTGCGCCAGTGCCTCGCGCACGGCTCCGGCATCTTCGACCGGCTTACCCTGACCCTCGCGGCGCAGGCGGCGTTCGGCCTTGACCACCGCTTTCACCCCGCCGTCAACTTCGGCAAGAAAGCCCGCAAGAGCTCCGCGCGACAGCTTCTGGCGGTGAGCGTGGGTCAGTACGGCGGCATATTCGGTCAGGCGCGTCTTGTCGTAATCATGCCCGAACACCAGCTTGACCACAGGCGTCATTGGCGCCCGTTCCTGCACCGTCAGGCCGCTTTCAGCGATCAGTTCGGCATAGTCCTCGGGCGCTTCCAGCGCGGCGAGAGAGAAGTCATAGGCACGGCTGACAGCGGCATAGAGGGCGCTGCGGCTGCGATCTTCGGTGTTGTCGGCGGCACGCGCCAACTCGCGGGCGGCGGCGAGACAATCGTACAGACCGGCATTGTCATGCGCTTCGAGCACCTGCACCGGATCCCGATCAACGACCAGCTCAGGTGCGAAGCCGTATTCGGGCTCATCGGCATCATCGGCCGGCTGCGCGGGTTCCAACCCCGACAGGTCGATCGCCTTCTTGGTCGGCGCTTCGATATAGTCGGCGAGCGAGGCGAAACTGTAACCGGGGTTTTCGCCCTCGGCGTCGTCATCGTCATACTCCTCGTCATCGACGTCGAGGGCATATTGACGGAAATCCGGGAGCTCAGCGTCAGCGCCGGGCGTGTCGTCGACGGTACCGTCAAGCGGGGGAAGCGCAGCAAATTCTTCTTCGTGGGAATCGGCGAAGTCAGGCAGCACATCGCAGCCTTCCTCATGGCCTTCTTCATGAGCGGGAGAATCCGCCCAATCGGTAACCGGATCGGCGGGGCGCAGCGCGGTTTCCTGCGCAACTTCGAAATCGCTGCCGAGTTCAAGCGCCTCATCAATTTCCAGCAGCAGCTCATCAGCGGTCAACTGGTCGGCCATCTCCTTCCAGTTGATGACGCCGTAAATGAAGTCGATCGTCTCGTCATCGCTGGAGAAGGGCAGCAGGATGCCGCGATACAGAATCGCGACGCCAGCATGATTTACGAACTCCGCCTCAAACCCGATGGGAGCCTGATTGGCGAGAATCTGCATGTAATGATCGGTGATCCGGCTCAGCAAGGAGCGCGGCGGAACATCCGAAAGCCGGGTGATGCCGCCTTGGCCGCTGCATTCATGGGCGAGCTTTTCGCCCAGGAATCGCACTGCCGGATTGTCGATACCGTAGGAAAAATCGAGCAGCACCGAATGCGGGCCGAAATCGGGGAGGTTGGCGGGTTCGAGGTCTTCGATGTTGGGGAACATGCGTTCGCCCAGCAGGCTCGCCCAGTGATTATAGGCGCGCACCTGCATCCGGCGTTCGTCCTGGCCGATGGCATGCGGAGGAAGGTCGCCGGTGCGAGCCGGCTCGGCACTTTCGTCCTCGGATGCGTCCCAGCCCCGATCCGTCGTCGCATCGGGATCAAAGGTGCCGCGCAGAGTGTCCATGGCTGTAATCCGCCCCTTGGTGAACCTGTGTGGGCTCGTTCTGGCGGGGCGTGGTAAAGATCACGTTAAACGGGTTCTTGGTTTGGATTGCAGACCCCTCCGCCCCGCATCCCCATACGGAGGCGGGGCGGGTGCTCTGCGCCACCGACCAGTAATCGCTACAAAAAATACCGCATCTTGATTGTCGTACGGCTGGTGCCTTCGCCCAGCGTGAACGCGGCATCGCGAAACTTTGGCGGGCCCATCTTAACCGGCGCATCCCGCGAAAAGCCGTAGCCTTCCTTGGGCATCATCCCCATCGCGCGGTCGGCTTTGCCGTTGTCATTTTCGTCATGCAGCAGCGCAATGGCGTATTTGCCGGGCTTCACGCCGGTAAAGCGGATCTCGACCTTGCCATTGGCCGAAACGACGGTGCGGTGCGCAGCAGGGTCCTTGATGCATTTGGGGAAGATATCTTCGCGGGTGGTCATGCAGGCACGCACAACGCCCTTGGCAGAGCGCACGTCGGTGACCGTAATCACAATCTCACCCGCCTCGGCAGGCGCGGCGGCCAGCGTGGCAGAAAGTCCCGCCAGCGCCAAAGCAGCATGTTTCAAGACGAAGCTACCTTTTGCCCATGCCCAGCCTCGGCGACGATCCTGCGCGACAGCCCCTTGTCCGTGCCGCACAGCCTGTCCCACACACGGAAATAAAGCCCGTAATTGCATCGGTATTCCTCGTGATGACGTTCGTGATGGCTGGCTGTTATAAGCCAGTTGCCCAACGAAGAATGAACGATCCAGCGCGGAAACATTTCCCACCCCATGTGATTGGTCACGCCCATCACAGTCGCGATGGTCAGCACTGCACCCAGCATGGCGATATGGATCGGCACCAGAAACACCAGCAGCGGAACCACGATGGCCCCCGTCACAGCCTCGATCGGGTGAAAGCTCATCGCTGTCCACGCCGTCGGCGGGCGGCTGTCGTGGTGTACGGCATGGGCAATCCGGAACCACTTGGGTCGGTGCATCCAGCGATGGCTCCAGTAAAAACAGGTGTCCTGCACGAACAGGTAAATTAGCACCGACAGCGGATGGTACCACAGCGGCAGCGCGCTCCAGTCGGCGATGAGCTGGGTCCAGCCGTGTTGCCTCCAGCCCCACAGCACGATCCCGGCTGGCGCGCCATAAATCGCCGCAGACAGCAGCGACCAGCGCACTTCGCGGGCGATCTGCGCGCCTTTGCCGTCATATAGCCCGGGCCGCATTTTCGCCGTGGCGAGCGCAAACAGGCCGCTGGTCAGCACATAACGCAGCGCAACAATCACCGTCACGGCAAGGCTGACGATTAGCAGCGCCAGCGGGACAGGGGTATCGGCGGGAAGCATCGCAACCCGGCTATGCCGCAAATCGCCAACCTGCGACAGGGCAAAGTCGGCGTGGTTATCCCAGCGCGCCGAGCGCCGTGCACAGCGGATCGATCATCGCCATATGCCGCCGCATCGCGATCCGCGCCAGATGCTCCACCTGCGTCTTGCGCCGCGCCGCCGCCAGCGGCTCCAACGCGGCAGGACGCAGGATCTCAGCATCGTAGCTGTCCGCCACAATCACTCCGCAGGTCGCAGGTCGAAAAGCCTCGCTCTCCAGCGGAGCACGGTCAAGCGCCGGGGACAGGCCCCAGTAGAAGCGATCACAATAATCAAGGTAATCTGGCCACTTGGCGTCGCCGAGCAAATCGGCGCGGGCGACCTTGATCTCGACAATCACCACCAACCCCTTGGCATCAATGCCCATCAGATCGGCGCGGCGGCCATTTTTCAGCGGCACTTCAGCAAGGCACCATATGTCGTTGCGCGCGAACAACCGCCCGATCCCACGCGCGACGTCGCCCGCGCCGAGCACCGGGCGAAGGTTCGAATCGGAAAGGGGGGAAAGAGCGCCGAGCACAGATCAGCGTTGGAACGAAAGAGGAACGCAGTCAAGGCCGCGTTGCCAGGCGTCAGACCGGGTCGGCCGCTTCCAGCACGGCGATCATCGCCGCGCGCGCCGCGTGGAATTCACGCCACAGCACGAGCGCTGGCGCCGCAGTATCCTGACCACGGCGGGTAAGCGTGCCAAGCGCCGTAAGCCCGCTGTCGAGCATTGCCGCGCAATCTGCCACGGTCTGCGCCACCAGCGTCCGCTGCCAGGGCTGTGCCCGGGCGATGACGGCGCCAAGCTCACCCCCGATCTCCACCGGTTCGGGCGCCAGCCGCGCGAGCAACGCCAAAGCAGCAGCTTGCCCGTGGAGCATGACCATCGCCTCGGCCAGCGCCTCGGGCGCGGCCCTTTGCCCCAGCTCGGTCGCGGCGGGCGAGAGAATCGTTTCGGGCGGAAGAGTGGCCATGACCCCATCCCTAGGTCCGCGTCCTTGCCGATTGGTTAAGCGCGTCATGGCCGATCAGCGATGCGACGGAACAATTGGCTGGCGCTGCGCCCCACCTCTTGCTAAGCGGCGCGCCGCGCGCAACAACAACGCACGCCGCCAAGCACCCGTAGCTCAGCTGGATAGAGCGCTGCCCTCCGAAGGCAGAGGTCACAGGTTCGAATCCTGTCGGGTGCGCCA
>ERZ1022756.456-NODE-456-length-11586-cov-19.570636_pt1 | contig 11586 bp, 11 predicted proteins | sample MGYA00520902_ERZ1022756 | MGnify/ENA primary metagenome ERZ1022756 (study PRJEB33162, sample SAMN09537601) | freshwater metagenome | isolation source: freshwater | place: Canada:Alberta | collected 2017-07 | study: EMG produced TPA metagenomics assembly of the... | reverse complement strand
TCTAAGGTCTTCTCTGATTGCCAGAGTCATAAAAAACTTCCTTTATATGTGCGCAACAAAGCGCCTTCGCTTGTAGCAACTGGATTTTTGCCTGAACTTGGGCCAAACACTCAACTAGCGATGAAACTGGCCTCAAGTGCCTCCAGTTTAGCTTGGTAGCTATCCCTTTAGGGTCTTTAGGCGAGTTTCACGCCTATTCTGCTGCTGATCTGGGTCAGGAACAGGCACAGCGGCAATCAAGCGCTTGGTGTAATCCTGTTGGGGGTTTCGAAGAATCTGGTTCTTATCGCCTTGCTCAACAATTTCACCGTGGTTCATAACAGCTATGCGGTCGGCAAGGAAATCAACCACCGCTAAATCATGACTTACAAACAGACAGGCAAATCCAAGATCTTTTTGTAATTCCTTCAATAGTTCTAGAACTCTAGCTTGAACCGAGACGTCTAGCGCACTGGTTGGTTCATCAGCAACTAGGAATTCAGGAGAAAGAGCCAATGCCCTTGCAATTCCAACTCTCTGGCGCTGTCCTCCAGAAAGCTCGTGTGGGTACCTGTTCCGATAGCTAATTGGAAGCTGAACCTGGTCCAACAACTCATCGATTCTCTTATTGGCTTGATCCTTTGAAAACTGCTTTGAAAGCACAAGTGGTTCGGCAATGGACTGAGAGATCGACCAACGCGGGTTTAGGGAAGAACCAGGATCCTGAAAGACAATTCCCAACTTACTTCGGAGTTGACGCAGCTCTGATTTCTTCGTTCTAGAAATGTCCTTACCGGCAACAATCAAACTTCCTGACTTAACTGGCAGTAGGCCTACGGCGGCACGACCAACGGTAGTTTTTCCAGAACCAGACTCACCTACTAGTCCTACAACTTCGCCTTTTGCAATCTCAAGATTTATATTCTTGGCGGCAAGAAACGCGGGTACTCGTCCGCGCTTGGGGTATTCAATTTGAACATCCTTCAAAGAAAGCACGATTTCGGCTTTCGATGCTGGCTTAGCAGCCGCCGCTACTCCACGTCCAAGATTTGGGACCGCAGCAAGAAGTTGCTGGGTGTATTCCTGTTTGGGGGACTTGTAGATCTGACGCGAGCTGCCCTGCTCGACCATCACTCCATCTTTCATAACCAAAACGCGGTCAGCGAGGTCTGCAACAACGCCCATGTCATGGGTAATCAACAAGATAGCCGAGTTCAATCGCTTGTGTAGGTCTCGAAGAAGATCAAGAATTTCAGCCTGGATTGTGACATCTAGTGCCGTGGTTGGCTCATCCGCAATAAGAAGCTTTGGGTCACAGGAGATGGCCTGGGCAATCATTGCTCTTTGTCGCTGACCTCCAGAAAGTTGGTGGGGATAGGAATTAAATGCTTTCTCCGGATCGGGCAGATCCACCATAGTCAGTAGCTCAATGGCTCGCTGCTTAGCTTTTTCGTTTGTCATGCTGAAGTGGACCCTCAGTGTCTCCATGATCTGGAATCCAATTGTGTAGACGGGGTTTAGCGCAGTCATCGGTTCCTGGAAGATAACCGCAATTCCACTTCCGCGCAGCTCACGCAGACGCTTTGATGTAGCAGTCACCAACTCTTCGCCAGCGAGTTTCACACTTCCAAAAACACGTCCATTTTGTGGCGTTAGGCCAAGTAGGGCCATGGAGCTTGCGCTCTTTCCTGAACCAGACTCGCCAACAATGGCAAGAACTTCACCTGCAGCGATTTCGTAGCTTAGATTTTTAGCTGCCGGAACCCACTCGCCCTCAACCCAGAAATCAACGCCCAGATCCTTTACCTCGAGGATCACTTTTGAGTCTTGATTCATAGCGCAGCACCTACTTCCGGAGCTGACTGTGTGAAACTAAAAGGGTGAATTCCCAAATACTTAGATCCCGCTCGGGCAAGATTATGGCCGTTTTGGCCATTGCCTTTTCGACCATTGGCGCCTTTGCTCTTACTTCCGAACCGCTCCCCGTTTTGCTGACCAAGGTCTGGATTTACATTTGGTTTGGTTTTTTCGCCTGGCTGCTGTTCTGGAATCCAAGCATTAGAGTTTCCGAATCTGAAATTGTTGTTGACAACATCTTTAGATTTACCACTCTGAACTGGAGTTCTATTAAGCGCATAGATACCAAGTACTCTCTCACCCTGGAAACTGACAGGGGCGTTGTGCGCGCGTGGGCTGCACCAGCCCCTTCGAGATACGCGGGCTTCCTTGCCAACAAGAGCGAAGCGGAACATCTTCCGGAAAGTAGTTTCATTGGCAAAGGCCTCGTTAGACCAGGAGACTTGACCAGTAGCGACAGCGGAGTTGCCGCCTACGTTATTCGAAGCCACTGGGAACAGCTCAGAGACAAGAACCAGCTCGGAGACGAGCCCGTCGTAGTTTCTCGATGGTCTGCCACTCGCATTGCCGTTTTTCTGCTTCTCAGTGCGGCTGCAGTTTTTGGCTTTATTTCTTAGCATTTGGCTCAACCGCCTTACGTGCAACTAGTCTTCTAAATCCAGCCAGTAGGCCGTCGGTTGCAACGTGGAATCTTCTTTGTCTGGGGTCAAAGGCATCTCGTAAGCCATCTCCGATGAAGTTAATAGACAAGGCAACGATGATGATGAAAAAGCCTGGCCACCAGAAAAGCCATGGTCTGGTTGAGAATGCTTCTTGGTACTCAGAAATGATCTGACCTAAAGAGATGTCCGGTGCCGTGATTCCAAAACCCAGGTAGCTAAGCGAAGTCTCAAGCAAAATTGCGGCGCTCATCAAGAGTGTGGTGTTCACGATAATCACACCAATTGCATTGGGAAGAATGTGCTTGAAGATTATTCGACCAGGTCCTGCTCCCGCCACTCTGGCTGCGTCAACGAACTCTCTTTCACGCAGGGATAGAAACTCTGCACGGACAAGTCTGGATAGGCCGGTCCATAGAAACAGACCTAGGAAAAACGCAAGGAACAGAGCACTGCCGCCCCCGAAAGCTCGTCCAACAACTGCACCAAGGATCAAGACGGGAATGATGATGATGACATCGGTCAAGCGCATCAAAACAGAGTCAATCCAGCCACGGAAGTACCCTGCGATGGACCCCACTAAAACACCTAGGACAGTTGTTATAAATCCAATCACGAACATGACAGTCAGCGACTGTTGAATTCCGCGCATCACTCGGGCAAAGATGTCTTTACCGAGAGTATCTTGCCCAAAAGGGTGCTCGCCCAGCGAAGGCGGGAACAAGGTGAGAGTTGGTGTTCCTCCAACATTCAACAAGTCGTAGTTTTCATACCAATTGTGCTTCCACCAACCAGGGATTCTAAAACCGTCAATTGCGAAGGAGCCTGAGGCGTCAACTATTAGCTTTCCGGTGCCTCCAACTACTGTTCCTACCGAAGAAAATGAGATGACGATAACAAAGATCAGGACCACTAGGCCAATCATTGCTCCGCGGTGCTTGAGGAAGCGTCGTCGAATAAGTTGACCTTGGCTAATGCCTGCCTGGTCTTCACTTGAATTAGTTTCAGTGTGTCTTTCTGTCATTACGTCAACCTAATTCTCGGGTCTAGCGCAGCGTAGGCGATATCTGCGACCACGTTAAAGACGACAGCAACAATTCCAGTCACTAGAAACACACCCATTACCAAGTTCAGATCAACGGCTTGGAGACCAAGGTTGAAAAGAGATCCCATTCCTTGCCAAGCAAAGATTCGCTCTGTAATAATGGCGCCTCCGATGAGTCCCCCAATATCGAAAGCCACGATCGTAACGATAGGAATCATGGCATTTCTGAAGGCGTGCCTCATGATGACAGTTCTCTCAGCCAGACCCTTAGCTCGAGCAGTTCGAACATAGTCCTGGTTCATAACTTCAAGAAGGCTGGATCGGGCGTACCTGGTGTATGCCGCAAGTGACCCGATTGAAAGAGCAATTGTCGGAAGTAAGAGGTGCCCAAATCCATCTAGCATTTGGAACCACATGTCTCCCGGAAGATTAGGAGTCTTTGCTCCAATGGTTGAAATGATTCCTTGAGCCTGAGGGATCATTTGTTGGTAGTCGGTCCAAGTTTGAAGGACTCGGTCCACGATGACAAGTCCAAGAGTCAAGATGCTGATGATGCCAGCGGCGCGAACAATCTGTTTCTTGTCTTCGCCTCCGAAAAATGCCCCCGCAACAAAAGCAACAGCAATTGCGAGAACTACAAGTGCAAGCAGAGTCCAAAGTTCCGGAATAAAGAAGAACAGGAACTGAAGTGGATACCAAGCTGCTAGCCAAAACGCAATAACTGTAGCTGCAGCAAGAAGCATTCCGCGGTGTTTGAATCCCGTCGTTAGGGCGATCACGATAGCGGAAACTAGCGCACCCCCAAACAAAATCCCGAAAAGACCCAGCGAAGGTTTTTCAAACCAGCCCGAAAGCAATAGACCCTGCAAACCTAGAAAAGTAATTGCAGTACCAATGCCAAGCACCTTGGCTCGCGTTTTAGAGCTTCCACCAACAATCCCCATCCAGGCAGCTCCTGATGCAAGCGCAATCACCACCGTCAACCAAAGGGGAACTTCGGGATTTCCAAGGAACTGGTTGAAGCGGATTGCACCCCACTCCTTTAGAAGCACTGCAAACCAGAAAATCGGAAGTGAATAGAAAACAAAAGTCATGAAGGTCACTGTGTAGTCATAGCCGCTGTACTGGCGAAGGGCAGTTGACATACCAATCGCAACTCCAAGAATGATTGCAACGATTGTTGCCAGGGTGATTAGCTGAATAGTCGAGACCATCGCACCGGCCAAGGCTTCAGTAACAGCCTGTTCACCCCTGGACACTGAGATTCCAAGATCACACTGACCGATGAAACATCCTGCGACACCGGCAAGCCAAGAGAAGTAGCGCAGAGCCGGTGGCGTATCTAGGTCCAACACTCTTGTGAGGTAGGCAATTTTCTCAGGAGCACTTGGATCGCTTGAACCACGCAGTTCGAGTAGGGGGTCACCTGATATGGCGGTCAGATAGTAGACGATGAAGGAAGCCGCGAGCAGAACCAAGATAGTTGCAAACAATCGTCTGACAATAAAAGCCAGCATGCAGCACCTCCTTTGGTTTGAAACGTCCCTCGAGAAACTCTACCAACGAGCATTACCCAAAACTTCGGGAAATGAAAAACCGGCTGGCAGCTATGTTCGCTGCCAGCCGGTTTTGCGTCTAATATCTAGACCCAGTTATTAGCTAACTGGGGTCCACTCCCAGAAGTTCCAGAAGTAGTTAGGTGATAGCGGGCTTGGCTTCACGCCAGAGACCTTGGCGCTGGATACAGTCAAACCAGGGAACTGGAAGATTGTTGTTCCATACGCGTCCGCGATCAAAGTCTTTTCGATCTCGGTCATAATCTCTGTCTGCTTTGCCAAGTCAGTTGTCAGCTCTAGTTCGTCTAGAAGTGCATCAACTGCCGGGTTTCCGTAACCGCTGTAGTTTCCACCCTTCATCAGTGGATCAGTGTAAGAAGCGAAGATCTGGTCAGATCCTGCAACCGCCAAGCTGGTCGACTGCCACGCGAAGATAACTGCATCGTGTGGGTTGATTGGGAACAGGCTAGGGTCAGTGAACTCCCAGTTTGGCTCGTTGGTGTCGACTACGTTGAAGCCAGCAAGTGCTGCAGACTTCTGAATCAACTCAAGCTCCTGCTGACGACGTACGTTGCCAGTTGGATACCAGAACTTCACGTCAACTGGTGTAGAAACTCCAGCTTCAGCAAGCAGTGCCTTGGCACGGTCGATGTCTAGGTCGCGAACATCAGCTGCACCAGAGTTAGCAACGATAGCGTTGTAGCGCTCTGATCCAGGGATAGCCAAGAAGGACTCACGAACAGTTGCGTTCGGGTTCAGTGGCTTGATGATCTTGTCCACGATCTCGTCGCGAGGAATTGTCAACAAGAACGCCTGACGTACCTTCTGAGCTACAGCAGCGTCGCCACCGTAAGTCGCAGGGTCGAATGGACCGCCGTTGTTGAAGGTTAGGTCGATGTGCTCGTAAACAGCCTCGTCACCCTGGTGAATTGTTGCACCAGTTGATTCAGCAATGCCCTCGGCAACGGCTAGTGAGTCAGCAGTTGGCTGGCCGGTAGCGATGTCAATTTCACCGTTTTCTAGCGCCTGAAGCTGAGCCACAAAGTCAGCAATGAATCTGACAGTGATGCGCTCAAACTTAGGTGATGGACCCCAAGCGTAAACAGGGTTCGAAACTAGGGTGATGTACTGGTCAGCAACGATCTCCTCGATGATGTAAGGGCCGCTTGACAGGTAAGTCAGTGGGTTCTCTGGAAGAGAAGTGAACTGGTAACCAGTGTTCCAAGCTTCTGCAACCGGAGCTAGCCAAGCGTCATCCTTGTTCTGGATGGCTTCGATTAGCTTGGTCTTAGCTTCTGCTGGATCGGTGATTTCTGGGTAAGCCATCATCACAGTTCCGTGAGCTGCCATACCAACACCGAAAGCAAGCTCCCAGTCCACGTATGCTGCGTCATAAACCAAAGTTAGAGTTCTGCCGTCTTCGCCAATCTCAGGAGTCTGAGTTACAAGGCTTAGACCAGCAGTAGATGCTGGAGAAAACACTGCAGCGGTGTCAGCGAATGCGCCTGAAGCGGCAGCCCACTGGAACAGCATGTCTGCAGCGTCAATCTGAGTTCCGTCTGACCACTTAACACCCTCGTTGATGGTGTAGCGAACAGTTAGAGGCTCGTCGCTGATCTTCTCAAATGAACCATATCCGGTGTCTTTGACTAGAGCAGGAGTGTTGTTGTAGTACTGGAAGCCAGAGTTAGTCATGTAGGTAATGTTTGCGTTTTTAGTAGCGTTACCTGAGCTCGAGCTTGTGTTGTAGTTGTCAAATGCCTGGTTGAATGCAACCGTGATTGTGGTTCCTTCGACGATCTGAGACTGGTATGGCAATGCACAACCGCTCAGAGTCACAGCAACCGCGCTCAACAGTGCCAACAGGCCTGTTCTGCGACGATTCTTCATGTTTCTCCTAATTTCGAATTTTTATCCGACAACAATCAAGGCAGATTTGATGCCCAAATAGAGCCGCATACTTTACCCCTTGAGCTTAGACCCGACCTTGAAGCTTGAGGTCCCCATCTAGACAAGAGTTACAAATAGTAACCATTCCGTTAACTTGCAAGGGCTGACTTAGGCTGGTGCTATGAAGGAATCTCAGGTATTGATTTACGACGGGGATTGCCAATTCTGCCAACTGAGCCTGGATTTCGGCATCAGAAAGCTTCGGATATTCCCCCAATACGTGGCGTTTCAAAGAATTGACCCTAATGATTTTGGGCTGACTTCCAAGCAAGTCAAGTCCCAAATCTGGCTGGCTCATAAGGTCCCGACTGAAGCAGTGGCCTTGGGTGGTCACCTAGCGGCCGGGGCGATACTAAAACTTCAGCCTTCTCGGTGGCTCAGGATTCTGGGTTGGCTGGCATCGAATCCCCCAACATCTTGGGTTGCCAATCTGCTCTACAAGTTAATTGCCGCTAACCGTCATCGTCTTCCCGGTGGTTCCAGGGCATGCAAAATTGAGGACAATTACTTTGACAAGTGATCGCAAGCTGCGAACAAAGATTGAATTGGCGGTTGTTTTTGCACTGAGCCTTGGTGCCAGTGCAATCTACTCAATCGTTTCCATCATTGCCAGACTCACGGACGATACCTCTCTTTCGCAGCAAACCGCAACAATTAATCGTCAGCTTTCGGATCGAGAGTGGCTCGATTTCACCTACCAGTTTTTAGGCATCGCACTGGGCCTAGCACCCGTTGCGCTGGTGCTTTTCTTGTTGTGGGAGAAAAAGAGCTCACCATTTAAGGCTATTGGCCTGAATTTTGTTCAACCAGGCCTGGACCTCTGGCGAGGAACTTGGCTTGCAGCGGTCATCGGAATTCCGGGTCTCGGACTGTATTTGATTTCAAGACAGCTTGGAATATCTGCAGAGGTTATTCCCGCGGCATTGGAAGAATACTGGTGGACCGTGCCAATGCTTTTGTTCGCTGCTGTGAGAGCTTCGCTTCTAGAGGAAGTGATTGTGGTTGGCTATCTTTTCAATAGACTCTCTCTCCTCGGAATTTCAGGCAGGAGACAAATATTAATTAGCGCTTCGCTGCGCGCGAGCTATCACCTCTACCAAGGCTTCGGTGGATTCATCGGAAACTTCGTAATGGGTTTGCTCTTTGGTTATCTATATCAGCGCTGGGGTAGAGTGATGCCGCTTGTGGTAGCACATTTTGTTTTGGATGCGGCAATCTTTGTCGGCTACGCCGCTCTAAAGGACTTCCTAACGTTTCTGTAGAAAGAACTAAACTTTCCAAATCGGCAAACGCCAGCCGAACAAAAGCGCAAGTACTCTAAGCACGATTGTGAAAACAGCGCCCAGCGCAACCGCCACAAAGGCCTCAAAGTTGAGCAAATTAAGTCCAACTACGACCCATCCTCCAGTGAAGCCAATAACTGCGTACGGTATGTGATCACTAAATGCTTTTGGAATTTCGTTGACAACTATGTCTCTTAGGACGCCGCCAAAGATAGCAGTAAGCACACCCATGATTACCGAAATCACTGGGGGCACTCCGGCATTCAAAGCCAACTGAGTTCCACCAGCGGTGAAGGCACCAAGGCCAATTGCATCAGGCCACTGCATAGCTCGTTCGGTAGGTTCTAGGTGTCGAGATCTCATAAACAGTAGAGCACCGATGCAGATCAGTATGATGACCCAAATCCATATTTCATTTTCAAACCAGAAAAAAGGTCTGCGATCTAAAAGAATGTCCCGAAGCGTTCCGCCTCCAAATGCAGCCAAGCCAGAAACCATCGCCATACCAACTAGGTCTAGTTTTTTTCTGGCGGCTTCAATAAGCCCTGACAGGGCAAAAGCCAAAGTTCCTATAACTTCAAACAAGCCGGTGCCATTTATCAGCAGCCAGCTGAAGAGAGTTTGGTCCATGGGGATAATCCTGCCTTATCAACTTTAGATTTCTAACTCATTAGAAAAGGCCCCGCACAAAGCAGGGCCTTTTCTAAAAACATGGTGGAGATGGGGGGAATTGAACCCCCGTCCGATATTTGGATTCTGACTCTTCTACGGGTGTAGCTTCAATACTGTTTTACTCGACTCCGGTCAAAGCTTGAAGCGACCTAACCGACGAGCCCAGCCTGAGTAAAAGTCCCAAGTAGCCCTAAGGCGTAGCTACCCAGCAAGATTTCTAAATGACGCCAGGACCTAAAACGAAATCAAATTTAGGCTGACGGACCTCGAGGCTAGCTTATGCAGCTAGGGCGAAGTCGGTGCTCTTAGATTTGGCACCTATAGTTTGCAGAGGACGTTAACGAGATAACTCTGCATTCTCGACCCGCTTCATTCAGTTTCTGCAAAAACCGTCGAAACCGATCATCCCCATGTTTAGTTTTCAAACTGCCGTTTGGCAGTCTTATAGTCTATCGCGAGGAGCTGACTCTTGGAAGGGCTACCACTCTTTACCTCTGGTGGATACTGCCCGGGCCGCTTCCCTTTTATCCTGCTGCTCTTTTAGTGCATGGCGCTTGTCGTAATCTTTTTTACCCTTTGCTAGAGCAACTTCGACTTTGGCTTTGCCATCCTTGAAGTAAAGCGAAAGAGGTACCAACGTAAACCCAGACTCTTTGATTTTGCCTGTCAGCTTGTCAATCTCTAGCCGATTGAGCAAGAGTTTGCGTCTTCGCCTTGTGGAGTGATTGGTCCACGTGCCCTGGGTGTACTCAGGAATGTGGACATTTTCAAGCCAGGCTTCGCCACGCTCGATTGTTGCATAACCATCTACCAGGGATGCACGACCAGCCCGCAACGACTTCACTTCAGTTCCAGTTAGGACAATGCCTGCTTCATAGACATCTTCGATGTGATAGTCGTGACGGGCTTTACGATTGGTGGCCACCACTTGCTGGCCACGCTCTCTCGGCACGATCGACTCCTAGATTTTTAAGTAACGTCGAATCGCAAGACTCGAAGCTACTGCAGCCAACACGATGCCGGCCGCAATTAATAGCGGAACTACAAGCATGCCATCGCTAAGGCTCACAAAGCTAGTGAAAGGAAGTCTTTCGGCCAGGAACCCCTGAACAAAGAACGCCACTAGGCCCAAAACTGCTCCCGCAGCCAACAGGCTTCCGATCAGTGCTGCTACAACTCCCTCAAGAATGAAGGGCAGCTGAATTGAGAAGTTGCTAGCGCCAACTAGTCGCATGATTCCAAGCTCACGCCTCCTAGAAAATGCCGAAAGCCGGATGGTAGTTGAAATCAAGAGCACGCTGGAAACCAGCATCAGTGCTGCAATTGAGATTGCCGCTAAGGAAGCTATGTTCAGAATGTTAAAAATCTGATCCAAATAGCTGCGTTGGTCGCGCACCTCTTCGACTCCGGCAAGACCCGTGAAGCTTTCTGTGATTATCTGCGACTGGTTGGGGTCAAATAAATTCACCCAATACGTTTCGTTTAACTGTTCAGCCCGGACATATTGCGCCACAGCATTTCCTGAAAACTGCTCCTGGAAATTTTCATAAGCCTGGTCGTGGTTTTCGAAGTAATACTCCTCAATAAACGGAGTCAAAGTCGGCGATTCAAGTCTGTTTTGAACCTCAGCCTTTACATCTTCTGACGCCTCTCCTCTAGGGCAAGTGGCCTCCGGAGAAACATCAGTGCAGAGATATATTGCCACCTGCGCTCTGTCATACCAGTAATTTTTCATCTGGCCAATTTGAAGCTGAAGCAAAGATGCGGTTCCAACAAAAGTCAAGGAAATGAAAGTGACAAGGATAATGCTTATGACCATGGCGATGTTTCTTCGCAGGCCCTGGCCGACCTCGGAAAACATAAATCCAAATCGCATGACTAAACCCGAACTCCGTAGCCACCGCTTGCTTGATCGCGGATGATTTGACCCTGACTTAGCTCAACTACTCGACGCTGCATCTTGTCCACTATCGAACGGTCATGAGTTGCCATCACAACTGTTGTGCCAGCTAAGTTGATGGAGTTAATCAGCGACATGATTCCTTCGCTGGTGGTTGGATCTAAGTTTCCGGTTGGTTCATCAGCAAGCAAAATAGCTGGCTTGTTTACGATGGCTCTCGCTAGAGCAACTCGCTGCTGCTCACCACCAGATAGTTCGCTTGGAAGTCGGTCAGCTTTCTCCGCCAATCCGACCAGTCCCAAAACATCTGGAACCGCTTCTTGGATAAAGCCCTGCGATTTTCCGATCACTTCAAGACTGAATGCAACGTTCTGTGAGACGGTTTTGTTTGGTAGAAGTCGAAAATCCTGAAACACCACTCCGAGCTTTCGACGGAAATAAGGAACTCTTCTTGCGGGAAGACCAACTAGGTTTTCACCCAAGACGTGAACAGAGCCGCTGTTAGGAATGTCTTCACGAAGCATCAGCCTCATCAGGCTGGACTTACCGGAGCCAGAAGCACCGACTAGAAAGACGAAATCGCCTTTTTCTATCTCCAGACTTACCTGGTCAAGGGCAGGTCTAGGGGTCCCCTTGTATTTTTTGGTGACATTCTGAACGCTGATCATCGTGTCTCAAGCCTAAG
>ERZ1022756.455-NODE-455-length-11592-cov-20.570339_pt1 | contig 11592 bp, 10 predicted proteins | sample MGYA00520902_ERZ1022756 | MGnify/ENA primary metagenome ERZ1022756 (study PRJEB33162, sample SAMN09537601) | freshwater metagenome | isolation source: freshwater | place: Canada:Alberta | collected 2017-07 | study: EMG produced TPA metagenomics assembly of the... | reverse complement strand
GCTAGGTCAATGCATATGCTTCCGACTACAACTACCGCTCCAGCTGGATCTTTCAGGTTTGGGTTGTTCAACTGATGCCCTCCATCGCGCTTAGTTGAGATTACTGTATCGGAAGGGCGGTTTGTTAGGAGTTTGCAAGTAGTGCTTCGGCGGTGCTGTCGTCGATGATCAAATCCGAAATATACTTGCCCGCTAGTGCTCCTTTGAGGCTGGGGACTCGGGCAGTTCCTGCAATCACACAAATTCTTCTTGGCACACCTCGAATGACATCGAGGCTTGGACCGGTAGAGCGTTGATTCAATGCGATGTCGTTCGAGGAACCATCTGCGCGGTAAAAGACCGTGGCAATGTCTCCGACAATGCCACTTTCATCTAGGCTTTTTTGATCTTCTTCGCTTAGGTAGCCAGCGGTATACACCTGGCTTGGAACCTCAGAATTACTAGAACCTAGTCCAAATAGGACAACATCCATGGAGGATTGGATGCTGAGAATTCTTTTGGTGCTTCGCTCTCTCCAGAGGGTTTCTTTGGCTGCTGGGTCATCAAAAAAAGCTGGGACTGGGAACTGCTCAACGGTTGCTCCATATGCTTCACCAAAGCGCCTGAGGATTTCACCACTATATGTAACACCAGTGGTCAAAGTGTTTCCCGCACCATTTAGTTGCACCACCCGAGAATCCCGAAGCGGTTTAGGAACCAGGTTTCGACTAACGGCTGCAGTTGTTGAACCCCAGGCAACTCCCATTGTCATTCCGGAAAAGAAGAAGTTTCCGAGCATTCGTGCAGCCGTGAGAGCCACTCGATCCAATCGGTCGATTGGGGAGGCGCTTTCGGCAACGGGCACCAGGTGGGCATTGACTCCGTAAATCTGTTTGATTTGGGTTGCCATCCTTCTAGGGGCATCCTCGGGGGAGTTGATTTTGAACTCGACTATGCCTCTGTCCTTGGCTAACTGGAGCAACCTTGAAACTGAGGATCTGGAAACGTTGAGCTCATCGCCGATGGCATCCATGGTTAGATCTTGTAAATAGTAGAGCTGGGCGGCTTTCAGGGCCAGTCGAACCCTGGATGTTTCGTTGATTTCGTCCAACATAACGAAAGTATTGCACATATGTGCAACATCCCTGAAAATGCGCTCAAGGGGTCAAAATTCCCAATAGATTGCTCTCACTCAGTAATTTCAAGGAAGAAAGCTACGGGTCAAATGAGCCAAAGCACCATCGAGAAAGCCAGACTTTCCTCACTGCGCGCCAACCCTAAGGCCCAGGTGCTTGTTATCGGTGGCGGCATAAATGGCATCGCCACATTCCGTGATCTAGCCCTTCAGGGCGTTGATGTAGTTCTAGTTGAAAAAAACGATTACTGCTCTGGTGCCTCAGCTGCTTCCTCACACATGATTCACGGTGGAGTCCGTTATCTAGAAAACGGTGAGATCCGTTTAGTCAAAGAGTCTTTGCAAGAAAGAAACCGCTTACTCTCAGCAGCTCCGCACTACGTCAAACCCCTTAAGACCACAATGCCGATTTTTTCTATTTTTTCTGGGTTGCTTAGTGCACCAATTCGTTTGATTACTCACGCGCAGGGTAAACCCAAAGAGCGCGGCGCGATATTAATCAAAGTCGGTTTGATTTTGTATGACACCTTTGGTCGAAACGGTGGAACGATGCCAAGGCATCGTTTCCTTGGAAAGAAAAAATCCAAAGCAGAAATGCCATCGCTAAACGATGATGTCAAATTCACGGCAACATACTTTGACGCTGCGATGGATAACCCAGAGCGGCTAGCTCTTGATGTTCTATTCGATGGCCTAGCAGCTGGATCAAATGCTAGAAGCTACAACTACCTTGCTGCCAGTGCACTAAGCGATGGCAAGACAACTTTGACTGACATGCTAACCGGTGAAGAAATTGAGTTCACCGCAGATGTGATTGTTAATACAACCGGTCCTTGGACTGACATGACCAACCAAGCTTTGGGTTTTTCAACTGGCTACATGGCAGGAACTAAAGGCTCTCACATTGTTTTAGATAACAAGGAGCTTTTCAAGGCTTGCGATAACCGAGAGATCTTCTTTGAAAACCGCGATGGTCGAATTGTTTTGATGTATCCAATTCTTGGAAAGGTGCTTGTTGGAACAACCGACATCCCACACGACATGAATACTCCAGCGGTTTGCACCGATGAAGAAGTTGACTACTTCTTCAACCTGGTCTCGTATGTTTTCCCAGATGTTCGAATCAACAAAGAACAGATCGTCTTCAAGTACTCCGGCGTTCGCCCACTGGCGGCCAGTGGGGACATCAACCCGGGCGTTGTTTCTCGTGACTATCGAATTGTTAGAACCTCCGCCAGCGTAGATGTTCCGCTTCTTAGCTTGGTTGGTGGAAAGTGGACCACCTTTAGAGCCTTGGGGGAGCATTTGAGCTCTGATGTATTGAAACTGCTTGGAAAATCCAGGGTTTTGTCCACAGCTAAGTTGCCAATAGGTGGCGGTAAGAACTTCCCAACTACCGATTCGGCTCAGCGTGAGTGGGCCTCGCTTCATGGTCAAAAAGTAGGTACTGATAGGGCTTTAGAGCTGCTACTTCGCTATGGAACCAGGGCCGAGGCGGTTATTGAGCACATTTCTAGCGCTTCAGAGACCAGGCTCAAGCATGCCCCTAGCTTCTCGGATGCAGAGATCGAATTCTTGGTGAAGAATGAAGACGTGTACAGATTGGAGGACCTGGTGAACCGTCGTACCAACCTCGCTTTCACAGGATCCATGAGCACCGCATTGCTTCAGGAGCTGGCATCGATTATGGCCAAGGTGCTGGACTGGGATTCATCGACTAGTTCAGCCGAGGTTTCTGGTGTGCATATCGAGATTGGAAGTAGCAAATGACCAAGCTGGTTCTAAAAGACATTTCCTTTAATCAAGCTTCCGAAGATTACATTTACGATCTTTCCGCAACATTTAATAGCGGAATCAACTTACTTATTGGTCCTACCACCGCCGGCAAGACAACTCTTATGAGGCTCATTGCAGGATTGGTAAAGCCCACCACAGGAACCATGACTCTAGCTGGCCAGGACATCACCAAAGATAACGTTCAGAAGCGATCGGTGGCTTTCGTTTATCAGCAGTTCATCAACTATCCATCACTTTCAGTATTTGACAACATCGCCTCACCTTTGCTTTCTGGCAAGAAGCCCAACAAAGATGAAGTAGCTGCTCGAGTCGAGGAAATGGCAAAGCTTCTTGGGCTTACTCCTTTTCTAAAGCGCAAGCCATCGGAGCTTTCTGGAGGACAGCAGCAACGCGTTGCTATTGCTCGTGCCTTGGCACGTAAGGCAGACATCGTGTTACTTGACGAGCCGCTTGCTAACTTGGACTACAAACTAAGAGAGCAACTTCGCGAGGAACTGCAGAGCATTTTTTCCAATGATTCTTCGGTGGTTATTTACTCAACCGCGGAACCATCCGAGGCACTGGAGTTTGCAACTGAGACCTTCGTAATGAACGAGGGAAGGCTAATCCAATCCGGCAATGCCCTAGAGATTTACCAAAAGCCAACTTCTGTTTCCGCCGCTATCGCTATGGCGGATCCACCGATCAACTTGCTGCCAAGCACAGTCGATGGCAAGACCGCTAACTTTGGCTCAGAAAGCTTCAAGTTCTCAAGACCTGAGATTGCAACAGCTTCGGAGAAAAAGATCACCCTTGGTTTACAGCCAGGAAAAATTACTCTCGAGTCGCTATCGAAAAACTCGGTTTCATTTGCTTGCCAGGTGCAGCTAGCCGAAGTGACTGGAAGCTCAACTTTCGTTCACGTGAAGCTATCTTCTGGGGAGCAGGTAGTTATCGAAATCGAAGGAACCCAGCGCTTTGAGCTAGATAAGAAGCTAACTGCTTACTTTGACCCAGCAGATCTTTATGGTTTCGATCCGGAATCAGGCAAGTCGATTTTTGCTCCGATTGGAGAGGGAAAGTAAATGGCTGAGATTCGCTTAGAAGGTGTTGCTCACTCCTACGACGGAGGCAAGACCTACGCTTTGAACCCAATCACGATGACTTGGAAAGACGGCAAGGCCTACGCACTGCTTGGTCCAAGTGGTTGTGGCAAGACCACACTTTTGAATATCATTTCCGGACTTCTAAAGCCTTCCGAAGGAAAAGTTTTCATTGACGGCAAGGACGTCACCGATGTCATCACCGATGACCGGAACATTGCCCAGGTGTTCCAGTTCCCAGTTCTTTACGACACCATGAGTGTTCGTAAGAACCTAGAATTCCCGCTAAAAAACCGCAAGGTCCCAAGAGAAAAAGTTGCGCAGCGAGTAAATGAAATTGCTGAGTTGTTGGGCATTGAAAAAGAGCTAGACATCAAGCCTTCCAAGCTTCGCTCAGACTTGCAGCAGATCGTTAGCCTCGGTCGCGGACTGGTTCGCGAAGACGTTTCTGCGATCTTGTTTGACGAGCCGCTAACTGTAATTGATCAGAACTTCAAGTGGACATTGCGTAACCGACTAAAGCGATTACACATCGCTACCGGAGTGACGGTTGTGTACGTGACTCACGACCAGACTGAGGCATTAACTTTTGCCGATGAGGTTTTGGTTATGGATCAAGGAAGCTTGGTTCAGTCTGGAACACCAGAAGAGCTCTTTTTGGAACCGAAGCATGAATTTGTTGGCTACTTCATTGGCTCTCCTGGAATGAACTTCTTAGAAGTCGATGCAAAAGAATCAGTTTTGACTCACAAGGGTAAGGCGATTGGAAAGGCCTCGAAGGCTGGCCTAAACGGAAGTCACCGCTTCGGAGTTAGACCAGAGTTTTTGGTTCCAGCCAACAAGTCTGGAATCGAGTTTCAGGTGGACCGCGTTGAAGACCGTGGGGTTTTCAAGCTAGTGCACCTGAGTAAAGATGACCAAAAAGTGATTGCCAAGGTGGATGAGGGTTATCAGGTAAAAGTAGGCACAAAAGCCGCTTTCAGCTTTGACCCAAAGCGAGCCTTTGTTTTTGACTCCAATAAGAAGGTCATCTCTACTGTTTCCCCAAGCCAAGGAGGTAACTAGTCATGGATGGCAAGAAGAAAAATAATAGAGCCTGGTTCCTAGTTGCCCCAGTGGTTTTTGTGGTTGCCTTCACTGCGATCATCCCGCTTATGGCAGTTGCCAACTACTCGTTACAAGACATCCAGGGCTTTAATAGCAGGTTGTTTGTTGGGCTTGACTTTTTCAAGATGGTTGCCACCGACCCCAACATCCAAGACGCCTTCACTAGAAACTTGCTGCTATCGGGCCAAATCCTGTTGATTCAGATTCCACTGGGAATCTTTATCGCGCGCTTGATGCCTCGTTCCGGTTGGAAGGCGTCAGCTGCACTGGTTATCGTTGCCATTCCGCTGATTATCCCTTGGAACGTTATTGGAACTACCTGGCAGATCTTCACAAGAACTGACATTGGCTTAGGTGGAGTGATCGTAAACCAATTCGTCGAATACAACCTAAGCGAGTCACCGCTAGATGCCTGGGTCACCATATTGGTCATGGACACTTGGCACTGGACTCCACTGGTTGCACTGCTGGTATACGCCGGGCTTCGCTCCATTCCTCAGGCTTACTACCAGGCAGCGGCCATCGATGGGGCATCCGCGATGGCGGTGTTCCGCTTTGTTGAGCTTCCAAAGCTAAAGCGTGTATTGATGATCGCGATTTTGCTTCGCTTCATGGACTCCTTCATGATGTTCACGGAACCATTTGTTGTCACAGGTGGCGGTCCTGGTTCTTCCACACAGACGCTAAGTATCTTGCTGACAACAATTGCAATTGGTCAGTTTGACATCGGTGTTGCTGGTGCGTTCTCACTTATGTACTTCTTGTTTATTCAGATCTTCTCCTTCATTTTCTTTACGGTTTTGACTCTGGACGAGCGACCAGGGGCCACCAAGGTCACTAAAAAGTCCAAGGAAGATGCAATTTCCAAACCGAAGAAAGAGCTCCGCACTAAAGCAAAGAAGGTCAGCAAATGACGACAATGATGGCAACCGCAGCAGCCGGAAAGAAGAAATCAAGATTCGGCATTGACTTGAGAAGCTGGCTGTTTTGGCTAATCATGGCCGTTTGGGCCTTGCCAGTGGTTTGGCTAATCTCGATGTCAATTCGTGACAACGCGGACATTCTTTCAAAATTTGAGGTAATCCCATCAAAGATTTCCTTTAATGGTTACGCTCAGTTCTTCTCCGATCCAACCTGGATTGGTTCCTACATGAACTCGGTAACCTACACACTGCTAAACACTGTGCTGTCATTGCTTGTGGCGCTTCCAGCGGCATATGCCTTTAGTCGTTACACCTTCTCAGGAGACAAGCACTTGTTCTTCTGGTTGCTCACTAACCGCATGGCTCCGGCTGCTGTTTTCTTGCTTCCTTTCTTCCAGCTATACCAATCGATGAACCTATTTGATACCGCTTTGGGTGTTGCTTTGGCTCACATGTTGTTCAACGTGCCGCTGGCGGTTTGGATTCTTGAGGGCTTTATGTCTGGAGTGCCCAAGCAGCTAGATGAAATAGCCGAGATCGATGGCTACAAATTCGGCAGATTCTTCGTGACCATATTCATTCCGATGATTCGATCCGGTATTGGTGTGACCGCGTTTTTCTTGTTCATGTTCAGCTGGGTTGAGTTGCTGATCGCAAGAACCATTACTTCAACCGACGCAAAGCCAATTGCAGCCCAGATGACTAGAACAGTTTCGGCATCTGGTATCGACTGGTCTTTGTTGTCGGCAGCGGGAGTAATGACCATCATCCCTGGAGTTATTGTGATTTGGTTCGTTAGAAACTACATCGCCAAGGGCTTTGCGTTAGGACGTGTGTAAATGTTCGATTGGATTCCCTGGACCGCACCAGTTGCATTCGTGTTTATCGGTGTCGCGGTCATGATTACCGGACTAACTATTTGGGGTCACTACCGGCCACCAATTAGACGTAAAGGCTTTTTGGGTATTGTCACAGACCGAAGTGAGCGAGTGTACATCGCAATCATTTCGTTTGCACTTGTGATGGTGGTGTCATTTGCCATAGTCGACAGTGACACCGTTATTTGGGCCATATCAGCGCTAGCCATGGCAGTGGTGATCTTGATATGGGGATAAAGAATTCGATGAACAAAGTTTGTTCATCGTTTTGGGGCTTGAGGTTTTCTTCAAGTTCTAGAAGTGTCGAAGAGACCATGGTGGCCTCTTCTTCAACTGCAATGCGAAAGGTAAAAATGTTGAATAGAAATGTTCGGAAAGGCACTATCTCAGGTTTGGCCATGTCGGCTGCTGCGGTTTTGCTGGTAACCGGATGTGCTTCTGGTGCATCTGGTCCAACTGACATTGACGCAGTTGCTGCAAAGTGGGCCGACGGTGAGTTTGAACTCAGCGCCTTGACTCGCGATGAGAAAATTGCCGAAATGAAGTGGTTCAATGAAGCTGCGAAAGCACTTGGTGTTTCTGACATCAAGGTTGTTTCTGAGACCATCGCTCCACACGAGTACGAGTCGAAGACTCTTACTCAGGCATTCAAGGAAATCACTGGAATCTCAGTAACTCACGACCTAATTGGTGAAGGTGACGTTATTGAGAGAATCCAGACTGAAATCCAGACCCGTACATCGATTTACGATGGCTACATTAATGACTCCGACCTAATCGGTACTCATCAGCGTGGTGACTACATTTACCCAGTTGCAGACCTAATGAAGGACTCAGCGATCACAAACCCAGGTTTGGACATCGAGGACTACATTGGTGCTAGCTTCACAACTGGTTCAGATGGCGTCTTGTACCAGCTACCTGACCAGCAGTTCGCGAACCTTTACTGGTTCCGCTACGACTGGTTCAGCGACGCTGACATCAAGAAGCAGTTCAAGGACATCTACGGTTACGACCTAGGCGTTCCAGTGAACTGGTCTGCATACGAGGACATTGCTAAGTTCTTCTCAACCGAAGTAAATGGCGATGGAACCATCGATGGCAAGAAGGTCTATGGTCACATGGACTACGCAAAGCCAGGACCATCGCTTCAGTGGCGTTTCACTGACGCATGGCTATCCATGGCCGGAAACGGTGACGCTACTCAGGGAACTCCTAACGGTCTTCCTGTTGACGAGTGGGGTATCCGCGTTGAAGAGTGTCACCCAGCAGGATCTTCAGTATCCCGCGGTGGAGACCTTAACGGCGCTGCTTCGGTGTACGCTCTCCAGAAGTTCCTTGACTGGTTCGAGTATGCTCCAGAGACCGCAAAGGGAATGGACTTCAGCGAGGCTGGAGGTGTAGTAGGTCAGGGTGAAATTGCTCAGCAGATTTTCTGGTACACAGTATTCACCGCTTCTGCTACCGACCCATCACTACCTGTTATGAACGCAGATGGAACTGCTAAGTGGCGCATGGCTCCAAGCCCACACGGTTCCTACTGGCAGGATGGCCAGAAGCTTGGCTACCAGGACGTAGGATCATGGACATTCATGAACCACGCTGATGAGAAAAAGCGCGCTGCTGCATGGCTTTACGCACAGTTCGTAACTTCCAAGACAGTTGACGTTGCTAAGTCAATTGCTGGTACTACCTTCATCCGTCAGTCAACTCTTGACCACCCATACTTCACCGAGAACATCGGTAACTATGGAGGACTCATTGAGTTCTACCGTTCACCAGACCGTGTTGCATGGTCACCGACCGGTACCAACGTTCCTGACTACCCAACCATCTCTAACCTATGGTGGCAGTCAATCTCGAAGGCTGCATCAGGTGAGTTCACTGCACAAGAGGCAATGAACGAGCTAGCTGCTGCTCAGGATGAAGTCATGATCCGTCTAGAAGCATCGAACCCTGATGCTAACTGTGCGGTCAAGATGAACGAAGAGCGAGATGAACAGTACTGGATCGATCAGCCAGGTGCTCCGGTTGCGAAGCTTGCAAACGAGAAGCCTGCTGGTGAAACAGTTAACTATGACGAACTAGTCAAGCGCTGGGCAGCTGAGACCGAGTAATTCGGTTCAGTTGGAAAGCTAAGTACTGGCTGGCAACTTAGGTTGCCAGCCAGTACTTTTTAACCAAAGAAAGAAGACTCATTGACAATCGAAGCCAAATCACCAGTTTTTGAGCTACTTGATGGAAACAGCATCCCGCAGCTTGGCCTTGGCGTATACAAAGTCGATAACGACCTAGCTGCGCCGCTGGTATCTCACGCGCTGACTAATGGCTATCGGCTGATTGACACCGCTTCGATGTATGAAAACGAAGTTGGCGTGGGTAGGGGAATTGTTGACTCCGGGGTTCCAAGAGACCAGGTCCTAGTTGCCACAAAGTTTTGGATGGATGACCTAGGTTACGAAAATACTCTAAAAGCTTTTGATAAGAGCTTGAAACTACTGGGACTTGATTACCTAGATTTCTACCTGATTCATTGGCCTGCTCCAAAGCGAGGCTTGCTATACGTCGACTCTTGGAAAGCTATGGAGAAGCTAAAAAATGATGGGCTTATTCGCTCTATTGGTGTCTGCAATTTTCACCCACATCACATAGATGAAATCCTAAAAGTTGCTGAGCATAAGCCTGTTTTGAATCAAGTTGAATTGCACCCATGGCTTACCCAAGACAAGGTCTTGGAATATGACAGACTCCACTCCATGCTGACCCAGGCCTGGTCGCCGTTGGCTAGAGGAAAAATACTTGAGGAATCAATGCTGGCTGAGCTTGCAAAAACCCACGGTAAATCCGTGGCTCAGATTGTTTTGCGCTGGCATATCCAAAGAGGTGTTGCTGTAATTCCTAAGTCAAACTCGATGGAGCGAATCACTGAAAACATGAACGTGTTTGACTTTGAGTTAACTGAACAGGAGATGGCTTCGATTAGTGCTTTAAATTCGAATTTTAGAACTGGGGTTGATCCAGAAGATCGCAACTAGCTTTTTTAGTCGACCCAGTCCAGGGTTTTCGTAACAGCTTTTTTCCACTGTTTGATTTGTATTTGCCGCTCGGCATCTTCCATGTTTGGGATCCAGCGCTTGCCTTCACGCCAGCGACTTCTCAGCTGATCAAGATCTTCCCAAAAATCAACCGCTAGACCCGCTGCGTAGGCAGCTCCAAGGGCAGTGGTTTCTGTAATCACTGGGCTAATAACCGGAACTCCCAGGATGTCAGCTTGGAACTGCATCAGGGTGTTGTTTTTGGTCATTCCGCCATCAACTTTTAGCTCCGTTAGTGCAACCCCTGAGTCTGCGTTTAGTGCATCCAACACCTCGAGGGTTTGGAATGCGGTTGCCTCCAGTGCCGCTCTGGCGATGTGACCTTTGTTGATAAACCTTGTTAGGCCAACAAGAGCCCCACGAGCGTCTGGCCTCCAATGAGGTGCGAATAGTCCGCTAAATGCTGGGACGAAGTAAGCACCACCGTTATCTGTCACGGTATTGGCCATTGCTTCGACCTCCGGAGCGTTTTGAAAGAAGTTCAAGTTATCGCGAAGCCACTGGATCAAGGATCCGGTTACCGCAATCGAGCCCTCAAGAGCGTACACGGGTTTAGCATCGCCTAGTTGGTAGGCGAGTGTGGTCAACAGGCCATTTTTTGAAAGAACAATGTCTTCACCCGTGTTGAAGATCAAGAAGTTTCCGGTGCCATAGGTGTTTTTTGACTCACCCTTGTTAAAGGCAGCCTGACCAAAGGTGGCTGCCTGCTGGTCTCCCAAGATTCCAGAAATTGGGACTCCACGCAACAAGCTCGATTCGCTCACTGTTCCATACACCTCTGATGATGAACAAATCTCTGGCAGCATGTTGGTTGGAATGCCAAATTCGGCTGCAATTTGCTCATCCCATTGCAGAGTTCTTAGGTTCATCAACATGGTTCTGCTGGCATTGGTTACGTCGGTTTTGTGAACGCCACCTTTTGGGCCACCGGTGAAATTCCAAAGCAACCAAGTGTCCATGGTTCCAAATAGCAAGTCTCCAGCTAGAGCTGACTCTTTGGCTCCTTTGACATTTTCCAAAATCCAAGAAACTTTAGTTCCAGAAAAAAAAGTTGCTAGCGGTAGACCGGTAGTTTCTCTAAAGCGATTGATTCCGCCGTTGGCAGCTAGCTTGTCCACGATTGGCTGTGTGCGGGTGTCTTGCCAAACAATGGCGTTATAGACCGGGACTCCGGTGTGCCTATTCCACACCACACTGGTTTCGCGCTGATTGGTGATTCCAACCGCAGCTATCGAGTGGCGGGTGATGTTACTTCGACTGAGTGCCTGACCTACTACCTCGCGGGCGTTGTCCCAGATTTCCATGGCATCATGTTCGACCCAGCCAGGCTGAGTCATGATTTGCTTATGTTCTAGCTGACCGGAGGCGAGGTCTTCGCCTGCCTCATTGAAGATTATTGCTCGGGTACTAGTAGTTCCCTGATCAACAGAGATGACAAACTTTTCCATTTCTGGGCTCTAACTTCCTTAGGTAGGTTCCGGTGGAATCTAGAATACCGCAGACGCTTAGGCTATTTTGTTGCTCTAGCTCTCGAATCCATCCCAGCTTTCCAGGTGGTGTATCCACCAGAAAGGTTACGAGCTTTGACTCCGTAGC
>ERZ1022756.454-NODE-454-length-11596-cov-21.776796_pt1 | contig 11596 bp, 11 predicted proteins | sample MGYA00520902_ERZ1022756 | MGnify/ENA primary metagenome ERZ1022756 (study PRJEB33162, sample SAMN09537601) | freshwater metagenome | isolation source: freshwater | place: Canada:Alberta | collected 2017-07 | study: EMG produced TPA metagenomics assembly of the... | reverse complement strand
CTGGCATCGGCCAGATCGACAAGCGCAAGGTTGAAATTCCAAACCCAATCCGCTCTGTTGGCGAATACCTAGCCACCGTGCGTCTGCACGGCGACATGGTTGCAACCATCAAGCTAAAGGTTGTTGGAAAGAAGTAAAAACCTTTCAAAGCATTGAACTAAACCCCAGGCCGATGGTCTGGGGTTTAGTCTTTCCGGGTCTCAAAAAGGCCGTTTTGGGGAAGTTGTGGATAACCTGCGGTTAACCCCCTACTTTTTGTAGTTTTCGGGGGCTTATCCACAACCCTCACCGCTAACTTGAGAGTTTCCTCGGAATTAGTTATGCACAAGCAAATACCAGTGTTTACTTGGGATTCAGGGCCAAAAGAATTTGAGTTTCCACAGGTTCATCCACAAGTTTTCCCTAATTATTAGAGTGTTTTCCCCGACTTATCCACAGTTTTATCCACACCGCGGCTTTATAAGGGTTTGTCAGTGGTGAATGCTAGACAAGTTAGCACCACCCCCATTCCTAGGAGCAAAACATGTCATTGGCGCCCGTTTTACCACCAGAGCCCGGGCGCTCAATGGACCGTGTGTTACCGCACGATCTTCTAGCTGAGCAATCCACTCTTGGCGCGATGTTAATTTCGCAAGAAGCTGTTGCTGAAGTTTTTGAATATGTGCACGGTCCGGATTTCTACGCACCGAAGCACCAAATAATTTTTGAAGCGCTACTCACTCTTTACGGAATGGGTGAGCCAACCGATGTCATCACGGTTACAGATCAACTTGTAAAAACTGGAAGCCTGGTTCGATCAGGCGGTGCTGATTATTTGCACACTCTTACCAGCACAGTTCCAACTGCTGCTAACGCATCCTTCTACGCAAAAATCGTTTCTGAAAAAGCGACACTAAGAAGACTTGTCGAAGTTGGAACACGCATCGCACAACTTGGCTACGCCAACGAAGGTGAAGTAACTGATCTTGTAAACAAAGCGCAAGAAGATGTTTACCGAGTCACACAAGCAGGAACCGGCGAAGACTACGTTGCACTTAGCGATTCCATCGAAGCTGCAATTGCAGAAATCGAAGCAGCGCAAGACAGCAACGGAGATCTAGTTGGTGTTCCAACTGGATTCACCGAACTTGATTCACTCACAAACGGTTTCCACCCAGGTCAGCTAATCATTGTTGCTGCTCGTCCTGCGATGGGTAAGTCAACCTTCGCACTAGACATTGCAAGAAACGCAGCGATTGCTCAGGGCAAATCAACACTGTTCTTCTCACTGGAAATGGGTCGCGCAGAAATTGCGATGCGAATGCTTTCTGCGGAATCTTCAATCCCACTGCAGTCAATGCGAAAAGGAAACATCGCGGATTCAGACTGGACCAAGCTTGCACAGGTTCGTGGCCGCATCAACGATGCACCTCTTTACATTGACGACTCACCGAACATGACTCTGGTTGAAATTCGTGCGAAGTGCAGAAGGCTGTCTCAGCGCGTTGGACTAAAGATGATTGTGATCGACTACTTACAGCTTCTGACCTCGGGTAAGAAAGTTGAATCACGTCAGCAGGAAGTTTCCGAATTCTCTCGTGCACTAAAGCTTTTGTCTAAAGAGCTAAACATTCCAGTTGTTGCTCTTTCACAGCTGAACCGTCAGGCAGAACAAACCAAAGACAAGAAGCCTGAGATTTCTCACCTTCGTGAATCCGGCTCCCTCGAACAAGACGCCGACGTTGTAGTACTTCTTCACCGCGAAGCAATCGGTGACACCGAACATCCTCGTGCCGGTGAAGCAGACTTGATTCTTGCAAAGCAGAGATCTGGTCCGACCGGCGTTGTCACAGTTGCATTCCAGGGCCAGTACTCACGCTTTGTGAACATGAAGTCATAGTTCATTGAAAAAAATCTTTGCTCTTCGAGCAGCAATTTCCTTCGGTGTTGCAATCTTCATCACCTTCAACCAAAACCACTCCGCAGCAACTGGCTTACTAGCACTCGGCATCTTTGGCATCGGCTATGCGCTTTTGAATGGAATTGGAAGTGCAGTGTGGGGCAAGGGGATTTTTTCTATTGAAAATCTTCCACTAACCCTGGCATCGGTCATTGTTGGAACTGCAGCACTACTTGTTCCAACATCAAACTTGCAAGCCTCTGGCCTAGTGTTCATTTACTTGGTCACCGGTTGGGGTTTGGTGGCAGGAGCTTTCGAGCTATACCTTGCCCGAAGAGCAGGCTTTGCAACTCGCTTTGGTAAAGACAGCCTTATCAATGCAGTTTTGAGCTTGGGATTGGGCCTGCTGTTTCTAATTGCCCCGCTCGATATCGTTTCAGCTGTTGGTTTTTTTGGTGCTTATCTTGCAATAAGTGCTGTGCACCTAGGCATCTCGGCTGGAACGCCAGTCAAATAGCTTTAGGCTTGATGCATGCCTAGAAAAACAAAAGTCACTACCTTTTTGACGCTCTCTGCAGCCGCAGGTGTGTTTGTTGGCGCGATGGTTTACTTCGCCGTTGACATGCTTATTTCAGGAATTATCTGGGGCGGACTGACCTTTATTGTTTCGCTAGTTTTCATCTCAACCATGGCTCTTATGGTTCCCGAGAACAACAACGATCCTGACAAACAGGTTCTTAGCTAAAAAAGCAAACTAGAGCTGCGCCAACTTGGCTGCCAGTCCTATGTAATCCTTCGGTGACAAAGCCAAAAGTCGATCTTTTGCCGACTGTTCGATATCCAACTTCAGAATAAAGTTCGCCAGATCATCGCGAGTTAGTCTCTTGCCACGGGACAGGTCCTTTAGTAGGTCGTATGGATTGCTTATCTTTGAACGCCCCGCTGCAACTTCAGCCCTGATGACGGTTTGAATTGCCTCGGTCAACACTTCCCAGTTTTCAGCCAAGTCTGCTGCCATAACAGATTCCGCAACTTCAATCTCAGTTAGTCCCTTGGCGATGTTGTCTAAGGCTAGGAGGCTGTGGCCGAAGGCCACGCCAATATTCCTCTGGGATGAAGAATCAGTCAGATCTCGCTGCAACCTGGAAGTCACGAGTGTTTGCGCCAAAACATCAAACAGGGCGTTTGAGATTTCGAGGTTAGCTTCGGCATTTTCAAAGCGGATTGGGTTTATCTTGTGTGGCATGGTCGAAGAACCCGTTGCACCCTTGACTGGAATCTGCTTGAAGTATCCAATTGAGATGTAGCTCCAGACATCGGTAGCAAGGTTATGAAGCACTCGGTTGAAGTGAGCAATTGAAGCGTAAAGCTCAGCTTGCCAGTCGTGAGATTCAATCTGAGTGGTGAGCGGGTTGAGCTTCAAACCGAGAGATTCAACAAATTCTTTTGAAATCTCGGGCCAGTCAGCATCAGGGACTGCAACAACGTGAGCTGAGTAAGTACCGGTAGCGCCGGAGAATTTTCCAAGGTACTCAGTTCTTTCAATTCTTTTGATTTGCCTATCAAGCCTGGAAGCAAAAACAGCAAGTTCTTTACCCATGGTGGTTGGAGTTGCTGGCTGACCGTGGGTTCGAGAAAGCATAGAAACACCCGCGTAGGAGCGAGCAAGTTCAGTCAGTGTCGCCACTACCTGCTTTGCCCTTGGCAACCAAACGGTGTTTACAGCCTGCTTGATAATCAGAGCATACGAAAGATTGTTTATATCCTCGCTGGTGGCGGCGAAGTGAGCTAGCTCGTGAAGATCCTCACGGTCGATTTCAGTTAGCTTGTCGCGAACGAAATACTCCACAGCTTTGACGTCGTGGCGAGTTCTAGATTCGGTGTCTGCGAGTTTTGCTACATCTGCATCGCTGAAGTACTCAACTGCTGAACGCAGTCTTCGAGCCTGCTCCTCTGTGACGTACCTTTCTCTACCAAACAGCTCTTTGTTGGCAAGAAGAATAAGCCACTCGATCTCTACTTGAATACGGGCTCTGTTAAGTCCTGCTTCAGATAAGTGCAGGGAGAGATCTTGAACCTGGGATGCGTAGCGGCCATCAAGTGGACTCAGCGGCTGAAATGAAAGGCTCACTCACACTATTGTGCCGTAAGCCGGCAAGTTTCACCTTTTAGAGCTTTCCCCAATTTGCTCCAACTAGCCCACAACTGCCCGAGAACAGATTGATATAGCAAGAGTGGAATCTATATCCCTCCAGATTGAACAAGCCCTGTATCGGCTTCGTCTGGCAACGCCCACCCCTGGTCTATGGGTTGGAAATGCCGCATCAACTCTTGCCGCATCTTTGGCATCTCTTGAGACCGAGTTGATTGCCCTTCATCAATCCCTGAACTGGTGAGCATTGAAAGCTACGGGGGAAATCCAGATATCGTTGCCACTCGAGAAGAAATTGAGCGGGTGGCATTTGAGATAAAGCTTTGCGCAGAAACTCTAACCGCGTGGAACCCACTCGAGACGCTCTGGTCAGATCCACTGCACCAGATTCAATTTCGGGTGATGTCTTTATCGATTCATCAAAAACTCGAACGACTCTATAGTCACTGCCAAATTGCTGCCGAAGGCTATTTCACTACAGAAGCGCAGATTCATCGAAGATTTGAAACCACGCTCATTCCAGCACTTGCCCAGTTCACAACAAACATCGGCGCTTCTCTAGGTTGGAAGCTAGATAGCACTGTTTCAGCTGAGCCCTCTTTGGAATCCCAAGCTAGAAAACCAAACTCAATTTCAGCCATGCTCGATCGGCTCTGGAAGCTCTCTGCCAAAAACGAGCCCACAATCGGCATTGATATGTTCGAGAACTCTTCTGGAAACAAAACAGCGATTGTCTATGTTCCCGGCACCCAAACTGTTGAACTGGGAGAAGGGACCAATCCGTTGGATATGGCATCGAACATTCAAGCCATGGCGGGTTTAGGTGAAGCCGCAAGTGAGAAGGCGGTGCTGCTTGCCATGAGGCAAGCAGGCATTAATTCAAACGATGAGGTAATCCTCGTCGGACACTCCCAGGGAGGAATGGTTGCTGGAAACATAGCTTCTCATCCAGTGGGGTTTATCGCTGCGGGTCTTGTGACATTTGGTGCACCTTTGGCTCACATCAAGAACCTCAAGGCACCCGTTATGGCAATTGAGCACGTGAATGACCCCGTGCCGAATCTTTCGGGTAAGGCAAATCCGCTGAGCAAGAACTGGGTGACTATCCAAAGAATAAGCGAGAAGCCCGAATCAAATGCCCTGATGTTTTCGCATTCGCTCAAAAGCTACAAGATCACAACATCAGCTATTGATGTTTCCGGTGATGTAGGAATCAAAAACATCAGAGGGGAAATCTTCCAAAGCCTCGATGGAGGCAAGCCATCAAAGTCAATGGAGTTTGTGATCTCTAGAGCAGTCCCGCGACCTTAAAGATTCCTCGTGCGAAAAACGAAGAGATTGAGATGATGATCGAAGCCAGAATTGCCCAACCGAGAGATTCAATTGTTAGACCCTCAGAGGTGAATCCGTCGATGGTCAATATGTCAGCACCGATTTGCGTTGAAAGCCAGGCGACAAATAACAGCAGCGCTCCGTTGATAACGAACGAGATCAGACCGAAGGTAAGGATGTAAAGAGGAAACGCAAGAACCTTAACCACTGGAGCGATGATTGCGTTAATGAGTCCAAAAATTGCGCCCACAAGAAGGAATGACCCAATTGTTTGCCACAGGCCATCTCCACCGTATGGAGTCAGCGTAACTGCTGGAATTAGGAACGTTACTAGCCATATCGCGCCTGCGCTAATGATGCTGGATACCAGGAATCTAATCACTTCTTTATTGTCCCAGTAAAAGAGCTAAATTGGAGTGATGACAAGTCAGGGCGGGCGTGTGCCGCAAGTTCAGATGCTTTCTCCGGATGGCATCTTTGAAGTGCCGCCTGAGTATGCCGAATACGGAAAATACATAGAGAAGTTAAACCTCGATGATTTTTTGAAGTTCTACCGCGACATGGCACGCATCCGCAGATTTGATAACGAGTGCACTGCTTTGCAACGCCAGGGGCAAATGGGTCTTTGGGTTCCAGCTATTGGGCAAGAAGCTGCTCAGATTGGCTCCGGCTACGGAGTCGGACCAAACGATCACATGTTCCCTAGCTACCGCGAGCATGGAGTCGCAATCACCCACGGTATTGATTTGATGTCGATCATCAAGATTATGCGCGGGGTAAATCACGGCGGTTGGAATCCTGAAGAAACTCGCTTTCATCTTTACGCCATCGTTTTGGCTACCCAGGTTCTGCACGCCACCGGTTACGCCATGGGAGTGAACTTCGATGGCTTAGTTGGAACCGGTGACCCTGAAGTTGATCAAGCGGTGATCACTTACTTTGGAGATGGAGCAACCGCCGAAGGCGATGTCAGCGAAGCACTGCTTTTTGCGGCTACAACCAAAGCTCCGCTGGTGTTTTTCTGTCAGAACAACCAGTGGGCAATTAGTTCTCCGGTTTCAGCCCAAACTGTAGTTCCGCTTTATCTTCGAGGAACCGGATTCGGCGTTCCTGGCATTCAAGTCGATGGCAATGACGTCCTAGCTTGCTACGCCGTGACCGCAAAACACATGGACGATGCCAGAAACGGCCTCGGACCATCTCTTATTGAGGCGCTCACTTACAGAGTCGGAGCACACACCACCAGTGACGACCCAACCAAGTACCGTCCCGCCGAAGAGCTGGAGTATTGGAAGGCGAGAGATCCACTAACTCGATTTGAGAAGTTCCTTAGACGCCAGGGCGTGGGCAATGACTTCTTTGAAGAAGTTGCGATCGCAGGAGATCAATTAGCTGAGCAGATCAGAGCTGAGACATTTGCAATGCCCAACCCGCCGCTTGAAAACATCTTCAAACACGTTTATACCGACCCGCACCCGCTGATTGCCGAACAGCAAGCCTGGCTTGAAGGCTACGAAGCCTCCTTCGAAGAAGGTGAAGCAAAGTGAGCAATTCAGTAGAGATGCCAATTGCCAAAGCCATCAATGCAGGAATCCAAAAGGCGATGCAGAAAAATGACAAGGTCCTAGTTTTCGGCGAAGACGTTGCAGAACTTGGTGGCGTATTCCGAGTCACCGAAGGTTTACACGCAGAGTTTGGACAAAAGAGAGTTTTCAACTCACCTATTGCTGAATCAGGAATTGTTGGAACGGCAATTGGTCTTGCGATGCGCGGTTATCGATCAGTTGCAGAAATTCAGTTTGAGGGATTTGTTTACCCAGCTTTCAACCAGATTGTTTCGCAGCTTGCAAAGCTTACAAATCGATCCGAGGGGCATCTGTCTATGCCGGTTGTGGTTCGAATTCCTTACGGCGGTGGCATTGGAGCTGTTGAGCATCACTCTGAATCCCCCGAGGCATATTTTGCTCACACCGCAGGTCTTCGAGTAATCAGTCCATCTAATTCCAACGACGCTTACTGGATGATTCAGCAAGCAATCGAATCCAACGATCCAGTTATCTTCTTTGAGCCAAAGCGTCGCTACTGGCAAAAGGGAATGGTAAATCTTGATGCGCCACCTTCTTCGATGCACGACGCGAAGGTGATTCGCGAAGGAACTCAAGTAACCATTGTCAGCTACGGACCGATGATCCCAACAGCGTTGCAAGCAGCAGAAGTTGCGGCCGCCGAGGGAACAAGTATTGAAGTTATTGACCTTCGATCGATGTCCCCAATTGATTTTCCGACCATCATCAACTCCGTCAAAAAAACCGGGAGATTGGTTGTTGCCTCTGAGGCATCAACATCCTTCTCGGTATCTGCCGAGATTGCAGCAAAGGTAGCGGAGTTGGCCTTTTATCACTTGGAAGCTCCAGTTATTCGAGTTGGAAGCTTTGATGTTCCGTATCCGCCTGCCAAACTTGAGGAACTGTTCCTGCCAGATGCGGATCGAATCCTCGAAGCCGTTGACCGATCGCTGAATTACTAAGAGAGGGCAAAAGATGTCACTAGCCATGTTCAACTTGCCCGATGTTGGCGAAGGTCTTACCGAGGCTGAGATTGTTTCTTGGAAAGTGGCCCCCGGCGACACAGTTTCAGTGAACCAAGTGATTTGTGAAATCGAAACAGCAAAATCGATTGTTGAACTGCCCTGCCCATTTGCCGGAACCGTCGAAGAACTTCTAGCCAGGGAAGGCGACACAGTTGAAGTTGGAAAGCCAATCATCTCTGTGCAGTCCGAAGGCGCCGTTTTGGTCGCAGGCCCAATCACAACTTCAATCCCCATCGTTGCTGAATCCGCCAGCACTCACCAAGCAGTTGCTGATGTTGCCGCTTCGGTAGCTTCTGATGAAAACAAACCAAACCTTGTTGGCTATGGATCTTCCGCCCATGGTGGAACTAGAAGAAAGCGCGGAGCGGGAGTTAACTCCCCCGCACTTGTTCCAGCTACAACCTCTTCATTACCGGTTTCCCCTGTTGTTCCTAGTGCCTCGACGGACATCATCGCTAAGCCACCTATTCGCAAACTTGCAAAAGATCTAAACGTTGATCTATCCAAGGTTCAGGCAACTGGACTTGCCGGAGAAATCACTCGTGAAGATGTTGTGAACGCCGCATCCCAAGCGTCGGTGTTTCGGAACCTAACCACTCCGGCTGCAAAATCTGAGCGCGAGGAGCGAATCCCAGTTAAGGGAGTTAGAAAAGCAATTGCAACAGCAATGGTGCAGTCAGCATTTACAGCCCCACACGTTTCAATCTTTGTTGACGTTGATGCCACCAGAACCATGGAATATGTAAAGCGCCTGAAGGCTTCCACTGACTTCGCTGGCGTAAAAGTCACGCCACTTCTTTTGATGGCCAAGGCGATGATGTGGGCAGTTAGGCGCAACCCAACTGTTAACTCAACCTGGACTGACACCGAGATCATCGTTCACAACTTTGTGAACTTCGGTGTTGCTGCCGCTACCCCCAGAGGGTTGATTGTTCCGAACATCAAAGATGCAGACAAGATGAGCATGTTTGAACTAGCTCAAGCAATCGAGCAGCTTGCTGCGACAGCTCGTGAAGGAAAGACCACACCAGAAGATATGAAAGATGGAACCATCACCATCACCAACATCGGTGTCTTCGGTGTTGATACTGGGACGCCTATTTTGAACCCGGGCCAAGTTGCCATAGTTGCTTTGGGATCAATTAGACCTAAGCCTTGGGTTGTTAACAACGAAATTGTTATTCGCCAGGTGACAACCATTGGCGCCACCTTCGACCACCGAGTGGTCGATGGTGACGTGGCCTCCAGGTTCGTTCAAGACGTAGCTTCCGTTATCGAGGAGCCAGCCCTGCTTCTGGACTAGTCCATTTGCTATTGACTATCATTCTCAATAAGGCCTAAGCTTGAGTCATGAAGATAAAAGCCCTTGCCCTTGCCCTAGCCACCTCCCTTGCCCTAGCTGGCTGCTCTCAGACGGCTCCTGAGACCGAGCCAACGGAAGAGCCATTCACTGGCATCACAATCGTTTCCTCGACAAACGTCTGGGGGGACATCGCCGAATCCATTGGTGGTGAGCGAGTTCAAGTGGTTTCAATAATTGACGACTTCTCCCAAGATCCACATTCATACGAGGCCTCTGCTCGTGACCAGCTGGCCGTCAACGACGCCGATCTTATTGTCGCCAATGGCGGCGGCTATGACCCGTTCATGGATGTTTTGGCGAAGGCTGCCGGAAACAACAAGGTTGTTTACGCCTACCTAGCCGATGAACTGGCAGCCGAAGATAAAGCGGCTAAGGAAGATGACGGCCACAACCACGATCACTCCGATGGCAATGAACACGTTTGGTATGACTTCCACGTGGTCGAGGATTTCGCAAGCCGGCTTGCAGCCCAACTTGCTGAACTAGATCCCGCGTACTCAACTGTTTACTCAGACAACCTCGTTGTGTTTCAGGGGGAGATTGAGATTCTTGAGGACCGCATGGCAGCAGTTTCAGGAAAGTATCCAGGAGCTGCCTTTGTGGCATCTGAGCCGGTGGCAAATTACTTGCTGATTGAGCTTGGGCTAAAGGACCTAACACCCAACTCCTTCTCGCAAGCAATTGAAGAAGAACTCGATGTCTCTCCAAAGGACTTACTGGAAATCCAGAACTTGCTGAAGGCAAAAGCTGTTGATGTTTTTGTTGTTAACCCTCAAACTGGCAGTGTTCAAATCGAAGGCCTTGTTGATTTGGCTAAACAAAACGGCATCTCAGTGATTGAACTCAGCGAGCTACTTCCAGAAGGTTCAAGGTATTTCGACTGGATGGATCTAAACATCGCAACTATAGATTCAGCTCTTAGATAACTTTTGGCAAAATCAGCTGTTCTAAAAATCAAAAAGGCAAGCCTGTCTTTTGGAGAAAAGAGCATCTGGAATGATTTAGACCTGTCGGTTGCACCAGGTGAATTCATTGCTGTTATCGGTGCCAACGGTTCTGGAAAGACAGTCCTGCTAAAAGCAATCCTTGGACAGTTGCAGCTTTCCAGCGGAGAAATTGAACTACTGGGTGACAAAGTTGCTCACGGGTCAAGACAAGTGGGCTACATCCCGCAACACCGCTCAACAGATCCACAGCTACCCCTTCGCTCTAGAGATTTACTTCGTATGGGACTAGATGGTCATCGATTTGGAATTCCTTTCCCATCTAGCAAAACTTCAAAACAAGTTTCCGAGATGCTTAAAGCGGTCGGTGCGGAAGATATCGCTAATACCCCGATTGGCCAGCTATCGGGTGGGCAGTTGCAACGCATTCGCGTTGCACAGGCTGTCATCGACAACCCGAAACTCATCTTGGCCGATGAGCCACTTAGCGCACTCGATTTGAAGCAGCAATCGCTAGTTGCAGAACTGATCGACTCTCAGCGCAGACAAAACGGCGCTGCAGTTTTGTTTGTCACTCACGATGTCAATCCAGTACTGGATTACATCGATCGCGTGCTCTACCTTGCCAACGGTAAGTTCCGGATTGGAACCCCGGATGAGGTTTTACGCTCAGATGTTCTATCGAAGCTCTACGGTCGTAGCGTAGATGTGGTTCGAAACCAGGGAAGAATTGCCGTTCTTGGATCCTCCGATCACGACCATCACGATCATGAGAAGTGGACCTAGTGGAACGACTCTTTGATTTCTCAGATTACGATCAGCTCATTCCGCTGGTTCAGAATTCTCTAATTGCCGGATTGCTGCTTGGTCTGATGGGCGGACTAATTGGCGTATTTGTAATGACGAGAGATATGTCCTTCGCGGTGCACGGAATCAGTGAACTGTCTTTTGCAGGTGCAGCGATTGCATTACTTATTGGATTGAATGTCGCGCTCGGCGCGACCTTTGGTTCGATTGTTGCCGCCATCATCATCGCCATCATGGGAACCCGTGCCAAGGATCGAAACTCGATTATTGCGGTGCTGATGCCATTTGGTTTGGGAATTGGAATCTTGGCTCTGGCGCTCTACGAAGGAAGGGCTGCAAATAAGTTTGGTTTGCTAACTGGACAAATTATTGCCGTTGATGATCCGCAAGTTTATTGGCTGATCGCAACTGCTGTTTTTGTTGTTGTTGCGTTGCTAGCTATTTGGCGACCGCTCAGCTTTGCAAGTTTGGATCCGGAAGTTGCAGAGGCAAGGGGAGTGCCAACCAAGGCACTCGGAATTGTTTTCAT
>ERZ1022756.453-NODE-453-length-11642-cov-24.438509_pt1 | contig 11642 bp, 11 predicted proteins | sample MGYA00520902_ERZ1022756 | MGnify/ENA primary metagenome ERZ1022756 (study PRJEB33162, sample SAMN09537601) | freshwater metagenome | isolation source: freshwater | place: Canada:Alberta | collected 2017-07 | study: EMG produced TPA metagenomics assembly of the... | reverse complement strand
GAGGGAGACACCTTCGTAAACAACTTGGCTGGATTTGACTCCTTGTCGCCAGGGCTATTTTTTGACCCCGAAACGCTAACTCCACTTAGCGTGACGCTTGACAAGTTCGAAGTCGATTATGACTTCTCCAATGAGACAAACATTGGTGCTCCACTGGATTTTCGAGCCACCGTGACTCGCAAAACTTCACCCAACGATCCTGGTCAGACATCTCTGGTCCAGGTCAACTCGCCTTTAGATGAGCCGGGTGCAAGCCTTTACTTGACCGGGCACGGATATGCCCCAGAGATTACTATCCGGGACGCAAACGGAAACATTAGCTATTCGGGGCCAACTATTTTTCTTCCCCAAGATAGCAACATGACCTCTATCGGGATTATCAAGGTGCCAGATAATCTCCCTGAGCAAATTGGAATTGTTGCGTTTTTCTATCCGACCGCAACTGAGCTAAGTACCGGCGCATACACTTCAATGTTTCCTGGAGTAATCAACCCTTTGATCTCCATGAACGTTTATACCGGTGATTTAGGCCTGGACAGTGGTCAATCACTCAATGTCTATGCACTAGACACCGACAGACTCACTCAGGTTGCAGGACGAGACGCACCAAGCCCAGGCGTTGTTGTTGAGCTTGGCCAGACCAAAGATCTTCCAAATGGTCTTGGAACTGTCACCTTTGATGGAATCAAACGATTTGCTTCGCTAGATATTGCACACAACCCCGGACAAGTCTGGGTATTACTTTTCTCCCTACTTGCTCTAGCCGGTGTAATTGTTGGACTCATAACACCACGCCGGAGAGTTTGGGTGAAGTCAACTTCATCAGGTTTTGAAGTCGCAGCACTTTCAAAGCGCGATGATCCAAGACTCGAAGAAGTTGTAAGAGAATTAACTCAACAGATAAAAAAAGGAAATAAATGAACCCGGTTGTCCTTGATGAAAGCCTCTCCCAAACATCCCTATTGGTGGTGTTTGCTTCAATGGCGGTATTCACAGCGGCGTTTCTTGTCTCGGGCTGGCACCTGTCCAAAGCAGCAAGCAAAAAAGTCAAAGACGTAAAGGCCTCTTCGGCTTTAGAACGAGTCGGATTATCCCTAGCTGTGATTGCAACCTTGGTGCTTGCCGCTGGAGTAATTCTTCGCGGAATCGCTGCTTCGAGAGTTCCTTGGGCCAACCTTTACGAATACTCAATCACCGGAGCATTGATTCTGATGATGATTTTCTTGATCTCGATTAGGGTTCCAGAAGTTCGAATACTTGCAACTTTTGTGGTTGGATTTGTGCTGCTGGTTCTTGGAACTGCAGTGTCTATTTTTTACGTAGAGGTGCAATCTTTGATGCCAGCGCTGCAAAGTTTCTGGTTAGTTATCCACGTTTTGGTGGCACTGCTCGCGACAGCGTTTTTCAGCATCGCAGCAGCGTTATCAACTGCTTACCTGCTAAAAACTGCTAAATGGGTAGAAAAAGCTAAAACAAAAGGAACAGAAAACTTTAAGCGCGTTATGGGCATCTTTCCCAAAAAGGAAACTCTTGAACAGCTCGCTTACCGATTCAACATCGTTGGTTTTATTCTCTGGAGCTTCACATTGATCGCGGGCGCAATTTGGGCTGAGCGTGCCTGGCACCGCTACTGGGGTTGGGACACCAAAGAGGTTTGGACCTTTATCATCTGGACAATTTATGCAGGATACTTACACGCCAATGCAACCAGAGGCTGGACCGGTAAGCGTGCAGTTTGGTTGGGACTCGTGGGCTTTGCCGCAGTCGTGTTCAACTTCACAATTGTGAACATGTTCTTCAAAGGCTTACACGTTTACTCAGGACTCTAAACCTACAATCCTGGAGCAACGCTCCAACCTTGCAAGCCACCAGTCATAGCGGTGATCTTCCGCTTTCAAGATATCAAGCGATGAAAAATTTATTTCTGGGCGACGAAGTTCAAGCATTCCATTTTCTGGAACTAATCTATCCGTGGAGAGATCCCCACCAAAAAGGTATCCTGTTCCAAGTCCTGCGTCGTATTTCAACTCCGGCAAACAGCCAGCAAAGTGTAATTCAGCAGCTAAACCAATTGATGACTGCATCGCACTTGATGCACAAATCTCAAGCTTTGATGACTTTGCGATTTCAAGCGCATTCACGATTCCGCCAAGGGGTGCACTTTTTAGAACAAGCAAGTCAGCCGCTCCAGCAAGTTCAACTGCAAGTGGATCGGAAGATTTTCTCACTGATTCATCAGCAGCAATTTTTACTGCCTGACCGCGCTTGGTGATTTCAACCCTCAGCTCTGCTAGTTCGGCTATTGTGGCAACTGGCTGCTCGAAGAACTCTAGGGAAATAGCATTTTTTTCTAGCTCAGCAATTAGATCCAGGGCTTGTGGGGTTGTGTAGCCACCGTTGGCATCTAGTCGAAGCCTTACGTCTGGATACAAACTTTGTACCTCAAGAATCCGAGCTAGGTCATCGAAGGAGGATTGCTTGGGATCGGCTACTTTGATTTTTACCGTTGAGAGTTTGCCGGCGCGGGCTAGTACCTTGGCAACATCATTTACTGCAACCGCTGGCAAAATTGCGTTCACAGGCACTTGTTTTCTTACCGGCACAGGAACCTCTTCGAAGCCCCATTCGATCGCAGCTGCTAACCAAGTCGCGGCTTCTTCATCTTGGTACTCAGTAAAGGCCGCCCATTCGCTCCAGCCATTAGGACCCTCAAAGACCAACAGCTCTCGTTCGGTAAGTCCACGAAATTTAGTGCGCAGCGGAATGCTTACAACCTTGGCGGTAGAAATTAGGTCATTCAGGCGAGGCTTCACATTGTTAGTCTAGAAGCATGGCAAATCAAGTTTCTGAGCTTTTCGACGCCAGCATTTGGCACCAAGTGCCTGGTTTTGAGAAGCAAACTGACATCACGTATCACCAACACAACTCATTGGGTGTGGTGCGAATTGCCTTTAACCGCCCAGAAGTGCGAAATGCCTTTAGGCCAAAGACAGTAGACGAGCTAGCAGCAAGTCTTGAGCACGCCAGAACTAATTCAAAAGTTGGTGTTGTATTGCTCACCGGAAATGGCCCATCGGCAAAAGACGGTGGCTGGGCATTTTCTAGTGGAGGCGATCAAAGAGTTCGTGGCAAAGACGGCTATCAGTACGCAGATGATGACCAGAATTTAGACCCCGCACATTCAGGCAGGCTTCACATTCTTGAGGTCCAAAGACTAATTCGCTTTATGCCAAAGGTTGTTATTGCTCTAGTTCCAGGCTGGGCAGCAGGCGGCGGACACTCTCTGAACGTGGTTTGCGATTTGAGTCTCGCGAGTATCGAACATGCCAAGTTCAAGCAAACTGACGCTGATGTTGGCTCATTTGATGGCGGCTTTGGCAGCGCTTATCTGGCGCGCCAAGCTGGACAAAAATTCGCTCGTGAAATCTTCTTTCTAGGGCAAGAGTATGACGCTCACAAGGCAGTAAGCATGGGGGTTGTAAATCTGGCGGTAGCTCACAAGGATCTTGAGAAGGTAGGGGTTGAGTGGGCAGCAGAAATCATGACCAAGTCACCCACCTCGATTCGAATGTTGAAATACGCGATGAACGCGGTTGACGACGGGCTGGTGGGTCAGCAACTTTTTGCCGGTGAAGCAACAAGGTTGGCCTACGCAACACAAGAGGCAGCAGAGGGAAAAAACGCATTCTTGGAAAAGCGCAAACCCAACTGGTCTGCCTTCCCTTGGCACTTCTAATCTGATATGCCTAAGCAATTAGTTTTAGTTCCAGCCAACGAAACAGCCAAGGCTTTGCAATTAATGGAAGATGTAATTGCCGGAAAAATTGCTCTATTTGTTTCACCCCCAGCAGTAAATGGGGTTATGCCTGAAATAGAGTCGTTACCAGAAACAGTCGATAACGAAATTGCCTGTGTTGTCGAAAGCTCTGGCTCCACGGGAATCCCAAAAAGAATCTCTATTTCTCTTGACGCCATTACTCACGCGGCAAAAGTAGGGCAAGAAAGATTAGGACCTCAAGGTCAGTGGCTTCTAGCTCTACCAATAAACTTCATTGCCGGTCAGCAGGTGCTGATGCGTTCAGTTCTAAACAAAGTGCAGCCGGTAATGCTAAACACCGCAGTACCTTTCACATCAGAAGCATTCTCACGCGCGGCGCAACTGATGAGCCACGAGATCAAATTCACCTCTTTAGTACCTGCGCAATTAGCAAAACTGGTCGCAGCAGCCGAGGCGGACCCGGTTGTGCTGGCTAGCCTTTTGAGCTTCCGCGCGATTTTGGTCGGGGGGCAAGCAACTTCTCCCGAATTACTAAATCGCTCTCGTGGCCTAGGAATCAAAGTTGTCACAAGCTATGGAATGACTGAAACAGCTGGCGGGTGTGTTTACGATGGCATACCGCTCGAGGGAGTAAGGCTAAAAATTGCTCCCGATGGAAGATTGTTGATTCAAGGTAAAACCTTGGCAGCTGGTCAAGATGACTGGATCTTTACAAATGATTTGGCTGAACTCACAGCGGATGGAAAACTTGTGATTCTTGGCAGAGCCGATCGAGTAATAATCTCGGGGGGACTAAAGATTTCGTTAGACCGAGTTGAGTATCTAGGTTCAGAACTTCCGGGAGTTGAAGAGATTTCAGCAGTATCAATTGGGGATGCGAACTTTGGAGAAAGAGTCGGAGTTTGTTACGTGGGTTCTCCCGAGGTGTCAGAAGACATCGCAAACCAATTAGCTACTGTGCTTGGCCCAGCCGGAAAGCCGATCCGAGTAATTAGAGTCGATAAACTACCAAAGCTTGCTACTTCCAAAGTTGATCTGTTGGCCGTAGCAAGAATCTTCGAATAGGAACTGAATTGAAAGCTAAAAAAGTCAAGCTTTGGCTAGAAGGAGCAAGGCTCAGAACTTTGCCACTCGCGATTGCGCCAGTTGTCATCGGTGCAGGAGTAGCTGACTCTGTCGAGTCTTTTGACCTGCTTCTTAGCCTGCTTGCCCTGGCAGTGGCTCTTTCTTTACAAATCGCGGTCAACTTTGCCAACGACTACTCCGATGGAATTCGCGGCACCGACAACGAGCGGGTAGGGCCGTTGAGATTAACCGGCTCAAAGTCTGTAAAGCCGCAATCTGTGAAGTTTGCAGCTTTACTGTTTTTTGCAATTGCAGCTGCTGTTGGTTTGTTGGTTGTAGTGATAACAGGATTCTGGTGGCTGATTGCAGTAGGAATCGCCTCGATTATTGCAGCTTGGTTTTACACCGGAGGAAAGAGCCCATACGGATATGCCGGATTAGGTGAGATTGCCGTCTTTGTTTTCTTTGGGCTGGTCGCAACTGTAGGTACAACGTTTATCCAAACTGGCACAATCGAATTCATGTCCGTACTCGGTGCCGTGGCATCAGGCAGCTTCGCTGCTGCAGTTTTGATGGTAAATAACATCAGAGATATCGAGACAGATAAATTGGCCTCTAAGAAAACCTTGGCGGTTCGTCTAGGGGCAAGGCCTGCAACATATATTTTCTTATTTATGATTTGGCTGCCGTTTGCGATTTTGGCATTCTTTACGGTTTTTTATCCGGTGACAATTCTGGCGTTCGGAGCAGCAATGCTAATCGCCCCAGCAACCTTGATTGTTCTAACCCAACGCTCTGCCAAGGAGCTCATTTTGGTACTGAAACTAACTAGCTTCGGCGCATTGGTTTATGCGTTATTTCTTGCCCTCGGGCTGTTCGTCGTCTTTTTCTAGATCGAGTAGCCGATTCTCAAAATCGGCATCAGTATCTGGAACCCCAGATAGGTCGTCTCTTCGAAATTTACTGTAGATATCTTTTGAGAGAGCGTCACGCTGTTTCTGAAGAAAAACTAAGGAAGCCGCCAAAGCCAGGGCTCCAGCAATAAAGGCGGAGTAGTAGCCATCGAAGCCAAGAACCAGAAAGATAGTCAAGAAGCCAATAAATAGGCCGATTCGGGCCGCTATAAAAACTACCCAAGGATTTCTCATAGTTACATTCTAAGTTTGGCTCTGGCTTAGAGTTAAACCATGGTTAGAGGACTGTTATTTCTATTTGGCGCTTGGCTACTATTCACGGTATTTGTCACGGTGTTTGCCGCAAGCGCCAAAAAAAATGAGGTAAGAAACTTACCCAAATGGCTCTGGATCATTATCTGCTTGGTTGTGCCAATTGTTGGAGGGATCCTCTATTTGATTCTGGGCCGCCCCCTTGGTGGTCGCAGATCTGGCTCCGGAAGAACCAAGTTCGTCGCCCCTGATGATGACCCAACCTTCTTGAGGGACCTATCTGACCAACTGGATAAGAAAGAGTCAAAAGAAGAACCAAAGGAAAGCCCGGATGAAGATGCGGGCGATGGCCCAAGCAAGGACAAGTCCTAGACTCAATGATTTCCCCCGCTCAAGTATTCTCAGCTCACCTTCTAGCCGCACTTTCCGAGTTAGAAGTTTCAGACGTGTTCGTTGCCCCCGGGTCCAGGTCTCAATCACTTGCCATAGCTGCCCAGCAACTTCATGACGCAAATCGTCTAACTCTTAGAGTTCGAGTCGACGAGAGATCAATGGCTTTCACCGCTCTTGGTGTTGCTAAAGCCAGCGGCCGGCCAGTTGTAATAATTACAACCTCAGGAACAGCGGTAGCTAACTTACATCCCGCGGTTTTAGAAGCTCACCATTCTGGAGTGCCTCTGATTTTGCTAACCGCAGATAGACCCAAAGAACTGCGTGGTGTTGGCGCGAATCAAACCACAAACCAAGTTGGAATCTTCGCTGATGCAGTAAGGGTGTGCGAAGACATAGATGCCTCAACCGACCCAACCGACACTGAATCCGTTAGAGCCCTTGCCGAGCGAACTGTTTCTAAAGCTCTAGGAACCAACCAATCACGTCCTGGACCAGTTCAGCTAAATCTTTGTTTTAGGGAACCACTTTCTTCTTTGGAACCAAATGCTGGTGATACATACACCGGTGCAGAACTTCCTCTTGAAAATCTAGTTACCCCCACTTTTGCAGTTTTAGAGGGTAGCAAAAACACAGTTGTTATCGCTGGTGCCGATGCCGGCCTTGAAGCGTTAGAAGCAGCTGAAGCATTCGGGTGGCCAGTATTTGCAGAACCGAGCTCACGGTGCCGAATGGGAGCTAATGCAATTGTTGGCTACCCAATTCTTCTGTCGCAAGAAGAATCTCTAAGTGCCGGAATCGAACGAGTGGTGGTTTATGGAAAGCCAACTTTAAGTCGTGAAGTGCAAAAACTTATTGCCCGAAATGGAATCGAACTTGTTGTCGTCAACTCTTCGTTGATGGGTCCTTTTAATCCATATGGGAACGCGAGCTCTACCGTGGACGAAGTGACCGTAATAGGAGAAGCAAGTAGCGAATGGCTGGCAAGGTGGCGAGTAGCTTCACACAACTGGCTCTCTACTCAATCGGCTGAAAGTGGCTTAACTCGAAGAAAGATCGTTGAGTTCGTTTACGAAGTAAGCGAACTCGATGACTCGATTGTGCTTGGCGCATCTCGAATGATTAGAGAAGCAGATATCTGGGCACCTTCGAAACCTATCCAAGTTTTTGCAAACAGAGGTCTTGCTGGAATCGACGGAACTGTCGCAACCGCAACCGGTATAGCTCTTGGAGCAGACGGTGCATTCACAAGAGTTATTCTTGGGGACCTCACTTTGATCCACGATGCGTCATCAATGATTGAGGATCGAGAAGAAAAACTAAACCTCCAGTTGATTGTGATCAACGATCAAGGCGGGAGCTTGTTTGAAAAACTTGAAGTCTTCGACGTAGTCGAAGAAGCAGTCTTTGATCGGGTGTTTAGAGCTGGGCAAAAGATCGACTTTTGGTCTCTAGCAAACGCCTATGGGTATGTATACATATGCCCATCAAACGAACAAGAACTTTTAGCTGCACTAACTACCAAAGGAAGAGTGCTGATTGAACTGAAGCTCTAACTCAGAGCACTTCTTATCGGCGCAAACTTTAGCTCGGTCTCCGCAAGTTCTTCCTTAGGATTCGATTCAGAAACCAACCCACATCCCGCATAAGCGGTAACAATATTTTCTTCGATAAAGCCACCACGAAGTGCGATGGCCCATTCGCCATCGCCGTCTGCGCCAATCCAACCGACTGGTCCGGAATAGCCACCGCGGTCAAACGGTTCGAGCTCAGCAATCAATTCCATGGCTTTATCCCTAGGAGTTCCAGCAACAGCTGCTGTTGGATGCAAAAAACCAGTCAAATCTAAAACTGAGATGTTGTTTTTGAGCTTGCCATATACATCACTTGCCAAATGCCACAGATCCGGAAGCGCCAAGCTAAATGGAGTCTCGTCGGTGTCAACACTGGTGCAAAACGGACTCAGCTTCTCAACCATTGACTCGACTGCAAAGCGGTGCTCCTGAAGATTTTTCTCTGAAGCCAAAAGCTTTTGAGAAACAATTTCATCATCTTGTTTCGAAACCCCTCGACCGGCAGTTCCGGCAAGTACTCTTGCTGATACTTGTCCGTGCGACACCCTCACAAGCAACTCAGGCGATGCTCCAAAGTTTCCCGCCACGTTGTAAAGCCAGCAACTTGGATAGCGCTGGGATAAAGACCTCAAAGCTGTCCGAAGATCAAACTGCTCTGGAAGGTGAGCAATAATCTCTCGAGCTAGAACAACTTTTTTAATCTTTCCTGAGCGAATCTTTTCTATCGCTTCCGCGGCACGGGCCATAAAATCCTCAGATCCCATTGCTCCGTCATAAAAATTCAGCTTCTGATTCGCGCGGTAGCCAGTTGGCTTAGTAAAGAAACTTGAGTCAACCGGGTCTTCGTTTTCAGGGGTTATCTCAGTGATCCAGCTGGTGCCATCTCGGCTACCCAGAACTACTCTGGGGACGATTAGAACCGAGTTGAGGGTGCTGGCTTCGGAGAAAGTAATTGAACCAAAAGAGACCAAACCAGTGCCTGGAACACGAAGTAAGTCAGATGTTTCAGAAAGCTCGACTTGATCTCGCCACAAACTTGCCATTTCTGAAATTCGCGATGGTCCCGAAGTTTCAAAGCGAGCGGCCTCGCCGAAACCAATAATTCCTTGACCTCCTCGAATAAAAGCACTCGAGTCCTCGGGGAAATGCTTGGTTATATCAAAACCTTCGGGTGTGGCTATCTCACGCGTTACTACGCGAAGTTTTCTTAGCCTTGACATACAAACCAGTTCTATTCGAGCCAAAATTGGCGCACTGTATGAAGTCTAAGTCAAAGCTAAGATTGGTTTGTGAGTAAAGCTGATCTATCCAAAAATCCGCAACAAGTAGCGGAGATGTTTGATGGAGTCGCAAAAAACTACGACGCAGCTAACGATCTTCTGTCATTTGGATCCGCTCGAATCTGGCGCAAAAAAGTTGCGAAATTAGTAAATCCCCAACCAGGTCAAAAGATTCTTGATTTGGCTGCAGGAACCGGATCTTCTTCGGTCGCTTTCGCGCGCGAAGGAGTTCATGTTGTAGCGGCGGACTTCTCCACGGGCATGCTAGAGGAGGGTCGAAAGCGTCACCCGCAACTTGAGTTTGTTTTTGCAGACGCAGCCAAGCTTCCGTTTTCTCAGGGTGAGTTTGACACTGTGACAATGTCGTTTGGACTTCGAAATGTAGAAAAAACCGAGCTGGCATTAGCCGAGATCTATCGAGTCCTAAAGCCAGGCGGCAAGATCGTCATTTGCGAATTCTCAACTATTCCTAACAGAGCTCTTCGAGGGATGTATCTGTTCTATCTGAAAAACATTCTGCCCACGTTGGCAGGTATGGTGAGCAAAACCCCAGAAGCCTATAGTTACCTAGCTGAATCCATTGATGCTTGGCCGAACCAAGCCGAGCTAGCAACAATGATTGAAAAAGTAGGCTTCGAATCTGTAGTTTTTCGGAATGAAACACTAGGAATCGTTGCTATCCATAGCGGGACTAAACCGAGGGATAACTAAATGACCAGAGCTTCGCTACCAAAGCAGCTTCGCAAGGTTGCAGATAAGCAACTGCTTGCAACTTTAGAAAGCGGACTGGACAAAGTAGAGAGTCAACTGATTGCCGCTGTTAGTCACACCGACCCAATTGCAAAGGTAACCACCCGTCACTTAATTGATGCCGGTGGGAAAAGGATTAGACCCACGCTAGTGCTTCTTACGTCACAGCTTGGTGAGGCAAACAGTGACGAAGCCATTCAAGCGGCCGTAGTTGTTGAGCTCACTCACATCGGAACTTTGTATCACGATGATGTCATGGACGATGCACCAAGAAGGCGAGGTGTCGAATCCGCTCATGAGATTTGGGGAAACAATGTTGCAATTCTTACAGGTGACTTACTTTTTGCAAGGGCATCACAACTAGTTTCCAAACTTGGTCAAAAAGCTCTCACCCTGCAAGCAGACACTTTTGAAAGACTCTGCCTTGGTCAGCTAAATGAGACGGTTGGTCCCCAACCAGGCGAAGATCCAATCGCGCACTATCTCAAAGTGCTTGCCGATAAGACCGGATCTCTTATCTCGGCCTCTGCCGAACTTGGAGTGATTTTTTCTGGAGCAGATCAAGCATTGCGAGAACCAGTCCGACGTTTCGGAGAAGCAATTGGAATTGCTTTCCAGCTAATCGATGACTACATCGATCTCCAATCCGATGGCAAGGTTTCGGGTAAGACGCCAGGCACCGACCTTAGAGCGGGCGTTGCAACCCTTCCGGTGCTGTATTTAAGACGGGATGCCGCAACCGATTTGGAAGCCGCAAAATTGGTTGAGATAATTGACTCTGGTCTCGAAGACGATGCCAAGCTGGAGCAGCTACTAGTTGCTCTAAGAAGCCACTCAGCTACCGAACGCACTTTCACAGAAGCCAAACGGTGGGCAAGTGAGGCAATAGCAGCATTGGATGGGTTACCCCAAGGGCCAGTCCGCGAAGCCCTCACCAACTTCGCTGAAGCGGTTATTGAACGCGACAACTAGTTTTTTTGAAATAAGGATTCCGATAAATGTCAAAGCTTAGGCTCGCAATCGTGGGTGCAGGACCAGCAGGTATTTACGCTGCGGACCTGATTATCAAATCTGAACTTCGCGACTTTGATGTTTCTATCGACCTATTTGATTTGCTCCCAGCACCGTATGGGCTGGTTCGCTACGGTGTTGCTCCCGATCACCCTCGAATCAAAGGAATCATTCGGGCTCTTTACGAGGTGCTCGATCGCGGGGACATTCGATTCTTTGGAAACGTCGAGTATGGAAAAGATATTCACCTAGAAGATCTCAAGAAACACTACAACGCTGTCATTTTCTCAACTGGTGCAGTTAGAGACGCTGATATGAACATTCCTGGAATAGATCTTGATGGATCTTTTGGAGCAGCAGCTTTCGTGAATTGGTATGACGCGCATCCTGACTTTGACAGAAGCTGGGACCTGTCGGCAACGGACATTGCCGTGATTGGTAACGGAAACGTCGCGCTAGATGTGGCAAGAGTGCTTGCAAAGCCTGCTTCACTAATGCTTGAAACAGACATTCCTGCGAATGTTTATAAAGGCCTTGCCTCATCCAAGGCAACAGATATTCATGTCTTTGGTCGCCGCGGTCCAGCCCAAGTCAAGTTCTCACCCTTGGAACTTCGAGAAGCTGTTCA
>ERZ1022756.452-NODE-452-length-11663-cov-8.663163_pt1 | contig 11663 bp, 10 predicted proteins | sample MGYA00520902_ERZ1022756 | MGnify/ENA primary metagenome ERZ1022756 (study PRJEB33162, sample SAMN09537601) | freshwater metagenome | isolation source: freshwater | place: Canada:Alberta | collected 2017-07 | study: EMG produced TPA metagenomics assembly of the... | reverse complement strand
CAAGGACCGTCCGACCAGCACGATCCGACACTTTTAGCCTCGGCGTTCAGCTCGATATTCGCTCATGGCAGGATAAGCCCATGGCAATGACAGCAGCAGTTAAGGACGAGCTAAGTCGTCTACCCGTTACTAAGAAGTGCTGCCGTAAGGCGGAAGTTTCCGCACTACTTCGCTTTGCAGGTGGCTTGCACATTGTTAGCGGCAAGATTGTTGTTGAAGCGGAGCTTGATACTGGTCAAGCGGCACGTAGATTGCGCCGTGACCTTGCTGAAATCTTTGGACATGAAAGTGAAGTCTCGGTACTTTCAGGTGCAGGAATTCGCAAGGGCAGTCGCTATTTAGTTCGGGTTGCAACTGAAGGCGAACATCTTGCTAAGCAAGTAGGTCTAGTTGATGGTGGTGGTCGACCAATCCGCGGATTACCACCGCACATAGTTTCGGCCAGTCTTTGCGATGCAGAAGCTGCATGGCGAGGTGCCTTCTTAGCTCATGGGTCACTTACTGAACCAGGGCGATCTTCATCTTTAGAAATTACTTGCCCAGGTCCGGAAGCGGCTCTTGCTTTAGTTGGTAGCGCTCGTCGATTGGGCATTGCAGCAAAAGCTCGCGAAGTTCGTGGTGTTGATCGAGTTGTAATTCGTGATGGCGATGCAATTGGTGCGTTACTAACACGCATCGGTGCACATGAATCTGTTCTTGCTTGGGAAGAGCGACGCATGCGTCGCGAAGTTCGTGCGACGGCTAATCGTCTTGCCAATTTTGATGATGCGAATTTGCGACGCTCGGCCCGAGCCGCAGTAGCCGCTGGAGCCCGAGCAGCCAGAGCGATTGAAATTCTTGGCGATGAAATTCCAGCCCATTTACTTGAGGCTGGCCAATTACGTGTCACTCATCAGCAGGCCAGCCTCGAAGAATTAGGCGCCTTGGCTGATCCACCAATGACTAAGGACGCCATCGCAGGCAGGATTCGCCGACTGTTGGCTATGGCCGATAAGCGGGCTTCTGACTTGGGCATCCCTAACACTGAAGCGGGCCTTACGGCTGATATGCTCGAACAGTAGCAATTTGGCGCATCTAAGGATGCAGTTGGCTCACTTTTAGGAGTAATCAAATGACCGTTCGCGTTGGAATTAATGGATTTGGCCGAATTGGGCGCAACTACTTCCGGGCAATTGCGGCAACTGGGGCTGACATCGAGATTGTTGGCATCAACGACTTAACTGACAATAAAACGCTTGCTCACCTTTTGAAGTACGACTCAATTCTTGGTCGTCTAGGCAAAGAAGTGACCTTCACCGACAATTCAATCGTTGTCGATGGCAAGTCAATTACCGTCACTTCAGAGCGGGATCCAGGTGCGCTGCCTTGGGGAGACTTAGGCGCAGACATCGTGATCGAGTCAACAGGTCACTTCACTGACGCTACAAAAGCAGCCGCACACATTTCAGCTGGCGCCAAGAAAGTAATCATCTCTGCACCAGCTAGTAATGAAGACGTAACTATCGTCATGGGTGTGAATCATGATTCATACGACCCAGCAAAACACCACGTGATTTCGAATGCGTCCTGCACAACGAACTGCTTGGCACCTATGGCAAAAGCAATTCACGATGCCTTTGGAATTGATCATGGCTTAATGACCACAATCCACGCTTACACAAATGATCAAGTGATCCTAGATTTCCCACATCCAGATCTTCGTCGCTCCCGTGCGGCTGCAACCAACTTGATTCCAACAACGACAGGTGCCGCAAAGGCGATCGGTCTTGTTATGCCAGAACTCAAGGGCAAGCTTGATGGTTACGCAATGCGCGTTCCAGTTCCAACTGGTTCTGCTACTGACTTAACTGCAGTACTGAAGAAGTCGGTTACCAAAGAAGAAGTTAACGCGGTTGTTAAGGCTGCAGCAGAAGGTGCCCTTAAGGGATACCTAAGTTACACCGAGGATCCAATTGTTTCCTCCGACATCGTGACTGATCCTTCCTCATGTATCTTCGATGCCTCACTTACCAACGCCATGGGTAACACCATCAAGGTTGTTGGTTGGTATGACAATGAGTGGGGTTACTCAAACCGACTTGTAGACATAACAAAGTTTGTCGGATCAAAACTCTAATTTTATGATTCGTGGAATTGACGACCTAGAGGTTTCTGGACGCGTAGTTTTTGTAAGGTGCGACTTAAACGTGCCAATCGAAGACGGGCAGATTACTGACGACGGTCGAATTCGGGCAAGTTTGCCAACACTTAAGAATCTTCTGGACCGTGGTGCCAAAGTTGTTGTTCTGGCTCACTTAGGTCGTCCAAAAGGTAAGCCAGAACCTAAGTACTCACTGGCACCAGCCGCTGCTCGGTTAAGCGACTTACTAGGAATGCCGGTTTCACTGTCAGAGGATGTAGCTGGTCAAAGTGCTCAAGCGACTGTCGCTTCGCTTAGTGATGGTCAGATCGCAATGCTGGAGAATGTCAGGTTTGATGAGCGGGAGACTGGGGAAGCCAGTGCCCGTAAAGAGCTAGCAAAAGCCTGGGCGATGCTGGGTGACCTATACGTAAGCGATGGATTCGGAGTAGTACATCGCGAGCAAGCATCGGTTACCGATTTAGCAAAAGAACTTCCGCATGCTGCTGGCTTACTCGTTAAAGCTGAAGCAGACATCTTCGCAAAAGTCTTGAGTAACCCAGAACGTCCCTACGCTGTGGTTCTTGGCGGTTCAAAAGTCAGCGACAAGCTGAAGGTGATTGACAATCTGATCTCCAACGTTGACCGCCTTCTGATTGGCGGTGGCATGTGCTTTACGTTCCTCGCAGCTAAAGGTTTTTCAGTCGGCTCATCACTTCTGGAAACCGATCAAATCGATAACGTGAAAGAAATCTTGAGCCGGGCTCAAGAACTTAATGTTGAAATTGTTTTGCCAACCGACATTGTTGTAGCGGATACCTTTGCTGCAGATGCAAATACTCAAGTGGTTTCTGCCGAAAGCATTCCAGACGGTTGGATGGGTTTGGACATAGGTCCAGATTCCATAGCGCTATTCGAACGCAGTCTGGCCGATGCAAAGACAATCATGTGGAACGGACCAATGGGTGTTTTTGAAATGACAGCATTTGCAGCTGGCACTAAAGCTGTCGCTGTTGCTATGACAAAAAACTCCGGTATGACAGTTGTCGGTGGTGGTGACTCAGCCGCTGCAGTTCGCCTTTTGGGAATTGACGAATCGGGTTTCTCGCACATCTCAACTGGTGGCGGCGCAAGTTTGGAATATCTAGAGGGCAAAGAATTGCCTGGCTTATCAGTCCTGGAGGACAACTAAATGGCACGCACCCCGTTAATGGCCGGCAACTGGAAAATGAACCTCAATCACATTGAGGCAATTGCACTAGTTCAAAAACTTGCTTACACATTCAATGCAGAGGACTTTGCAGTATTGGAAGTTGCAGTTATTCCGCCATTCACTGACATCCGATCGGTTCAAACTTTGGTCGATGGTGACAAGTTAGCTCTTAAGTACGGAGCCCAAGATATTGCAAAAGCAGATAAAGGTGCATTCACTGGCGAGATCTCGGGTCCAATGCTTGCCAAGCTTGGCTGCACTTTTGTAATTGTTGGCCACTCTGAACGTCGCGAGTACCACGGTGAAGACAACCAGATCGTTAATCTAAAAACTCAAGCGGCATTAAGAAACAACTTGATTCCGATTGTGTGCGTTGGCGAGGGGCTTGAAGTACGCAAGGCTGGAAATCATGTTGCTTACACAATTGAACAGTTGGACGCTGCGCTACAGGGAATTGCTGCAAACGATGTAGCAAATCTAGTTGTGGCCTACGAACCAGTGTGGGCAATTGGCACTGGCGAAGTAGCCACCCCAGCTGACGCGCAAGAAGTTTGTGGCGCAATTCGGGCCCGGATCCGTGAGCTTCATGGCTCGGCAGCTGATCAAACCCGTGTTCTATACGGTGGCTCAATGAAGGCAGATAACGTGGCTGCCTTGATGTTAGAGGCTGATATTGACGGTGGCCTGGTAGGCGGAGCCTCGCTGGATCCTGATGAATTCGTGTCGGTTTGTCGCTACCGATTGCACGCGTAGAATAGGGATGTTCGTTTCCGTGTACCACTATCAAGCAGGTGACCAATGATCGCAGCGTTTCAAATCCTTCTGGCTATAACCAGCCTGTTGTTGATCGCCTTGGTTTTGCTTCACAAGGGCAAGGGTGGCGGTCTTTCTGATCTATTTGGTGGTGGCATGAGCTCGTCACTTGGTGGGTCATCCGTAGCAGAACGAAACTTGGATCGAATTACGATCGCATTAGCTTTAGTTTGGACCGCGGCAATCGTGGGTCTTGGCTTGTTGTTAAAAACCGCGTAAGCAATCAGGAGTAAATAATGGCAAGTGGTAGCGCAATTCGTGGCAGTCGCGTTGGAGCTGGCCCAATGGGCGAAGCTGAGCGTGGCGAAGCTGCACCACGTATCTACTTACCGTTTTACTGTGCTTCAGGACACGAGACCACACCAAGCTTTGCGCATGATGCAGAACTACCTGAAGAGTGGGATTGCCCAAAGTGTGGCATGCCTGCTGGCACCGATAAAGACAACCCACCAGTTTTAGCTAAGACCGAGCCGTACAAGACTCACTTGGCATACGTAAAGGAACGTCGCAACGATAAAGATGGCAAGGGCATTCTTGACGAAGCCCTAGCTAAACTTCGCGGCAAATAATTAATTAAGTATTTCTTGCGCTGCGGCAACAACGGCCTCAGCAGTAATGCCAAATTCTGAGTAAAGCTTTTCGGCCCCTGCTGATGCACCAAAGTGTTCCAAGCTAATGCAACGTCCGGCCGAACCAACATACTTCCACCAGCCTTGAGCGATTCCAGCCTCAACTGAAACTCGAGCCGTTACTTTATGTGGCAGAACTGATTCCCGATACTCGGCATCTTGTGCGTCAAACCATTCCAAGCACGGTGCAGAAACTACTCGAGTTGAAACTCCGCTAGATTCCAGAGTCTGTTGCGCAGAAAGCGCAATTGAGACCTCAGATCCAGATGCAATCAAGATTACTTCGGGGAAGTCAGAGCTCTCGGAGATCACATATGCTCCGCGTCGAACTAAGGAGACATCAGTAGTTGTAGCCGAATCTATGACTGGCAAATTCTGTCGAGATAGACACAAACCTGAAGGCTTGTTGGATTCCATAACGATGCGCCATGCAGTTGCAGTTTCATTGGCGTCAGCTGGTCTGATGACGTTCAAATTAGGGATGGCTCGCAGTGCCCACAAGTGCTCAACAGGTTGATGTGTCGGCCCATCTTCACCCAAGCCGATTGAATCATGGGTCCATACGTATGTAGCAGGCAGATCCATCAAGGCCGACAATCTCACTGCACCACGCATGAAGTCACTGAAAACTAGGAAAGTACCAGCGAATGGTCGCGTTAAACCACCGAGTGCCATGCCATTCATAGCGCATGCCATAGCGAACTCTCGAATTCCATAGTGGATGATTCGTCCGCCAACAGCAGCGCCAGTCATTTGGCTTGAGCTAGGCAAGAATGATCCACCATGTTCGATGGTTGTCAGGTTGCTGTCACCAAGATCAGCAGAGCCGCCCCACAATTCAGGTAAGGACTTGGCCATTGCATTGATAGTGTCGCCGGATGCCTTGCGAGTTGCAACCGAAGTTCCAGGTTCAAACTTCGGAAGCACTTCATGCCAGTTAGCCGGTAGCTCCCGGGCAACTAGACGAGAAAACAACTTTGCTGATTCAGGATTCTGGTTAGCCCACTCTGTGAATGCAGCATTCCACTGGGCATGACTCTCGCTACCTCTCGAAGCCACCTGCCTGGTGTGCGCAAGAACTTCATCCGAAATATCAAAGGTCTTATTTGGGTCTAGACCAAGCAACTCTTTTGTAGCGGCTACTTCAGCATCGCCAAGCGCTGCGCCGTGAATCTTTCCAGTGTTCTTTAAGTTTGGAGCTGGCCAGCCAATGATGTTTCTCACTCGAATCAAAGTAGGCTTTTCGCTTTGGGCAACTGCGTTAGCGATAGCAAGATCCAAGGACACAACATCAATCTCGCCATTTGCCAGCATCTCGACATGGCTGACATTCCAGCCATACGAGGAGTAACGAGCCAGCACGTCTTCGCTAAATGAGACAGCCGTGTCACCTTCAATGCTGATGTGATTATCGTCATAGAGGACCACTAGGTTACCTAGCTCTTGGTGTCCAGCTAGCGATGAAGCTTCCGATGTGACGCCTTCTTGTAAACAGCCATCGCCTGCAATTACCCAGATCTTGTGATCAAACAGGCTTTGTCCTTGAGGAGCATTTGGATCTAGTAGATTGCGAACAAATCGAGCATCCATTGCCATACCAACTGCAGTTGCCAGCCCGGTTCCAAGTGGACCTGTAGTTGCTTCCACGCCAGCGGTATGGCCGAACTCTGGATGACCTGGAGTCTTGCTGTCCCAGGTTCTAAAGGACTTTAGATCATCTAGTTCAAGACCGTAACCACTTAAGAAAAGTTGAGTGTAAAGCGTGATGCTGCTGTGGCCATTAGATAGCACGAAGCGATCTCGACCCTGCCAGGTTGGATCTGCTGGATCATGTTTCATCCACTTTTGGAAAAGCAGATACGCCATAGGCGCCAGACTCATTGCAGTACCGGGGTGGCCATTCCCAACTTTTTGCACACTATCCATTGCCAAGGCTCGGGCGGTCGTTACTGCTTTATCGTCTAAGTCTGTCCAGATGAATTTGCTCACGTCCCAAGGTTATCTAGTGGGCGTTCGCGGCTTGCGTTAGGCGCAGGTAGGCTGATTATGTGTCATCGCAGCTAAACGATCTGAGTCCTTCGAACTCAGATGTTGCTGAATGGATCACACCGACTTGGCGGGCTTATTTAGCGCTAACCAAGCCAAGAATCATTGAGTTACTGCTGGTAACCACGATCCCAACCATGTTTCTGGCCGCTGGCGGCTTTCCCAATTGGGCTTTAGTGAGCTGGACTCTGTTGGGTGGAACTTTAGCCGCAGGTGGAGCAAATGTTCTGAACTGCTACTTGGATCGAGACATCGACGCCATGATGCACCGAACCGCCCACCGACCTTCTGCAACAGGTCAAATTTCAGGTCCCAGAATTTTGATTTTTGGAGCCGCCTTATCAATCCTCTCGGTTTTGGTTCTGGCTCTAACCGTTAATTTGTTAGCCGCTGCGCTTGGAGCATTTGCAATCGCTTTCTATGTAGTTGGTTACACCATGTTGCTTAAGCGTCGCACTTCACAAAATATTGTTTGGGGTGGGGCTGCTGGTTGCATGCCAGTTTTGATTGGCTGGAGTGCAGTCACTGGTTCGCTTTCTTGGACACCAGTCATACTCTTTTTGATTGTTTTCTTCTGGACTCCGCCACACTATTGGCCACTATCGCTGCGCTTTAAAGAAGATTATGCAGCTGCGGGTATACCAATGTTGCCTGTTACCGATACGCCGCACGTCGTCGCAAAACAGATCATTATTTACTCGTGGGTGATGGTTGCTACAACTCTTATTCTGATTCCAGTAGCAGACATGAACTGGCTCTACTCGGTTATTGCAATCGCTAGTGGTGCGCTATTCATGTACGAAGCATATGCGTTGCGAACTCGTGTTCGAAAGAACCTTGATGACCTAAATCCGATGCGGCTATTCCACTGGTCAATTTCTTATTTGTCTCTAATTTTCCTAGCAATAGGGATAGACCCGTTTTTATAGATCAGCCTCTGGTGTTACGCGTTAAATAAAACTTAACTGTGAAGATCCAAAGTAAGCAGGCGCCAAGAACGTGTACGGCAACCAAACCCCAAGGAAGGCCCGTGAAGAATTGGGTGTAGCCAACGATTCCTTGCGCTAAGCAAATGCCCAAAACTATCCAGGCTTGCTTGACCACCGGTTTTGGAGCGGCTGTAGCAAGTAGTGAAATCAAAAGCCCCACAGTCAGTCCAAGGAAAAGCCAAACTGTTGCAGCATGAATCGTTGTTATGTTCTTAAACTCAAATCCAAGACGAACTATGTCGTTAGTATCGCCGGCATGTGGTCCCGATCCGGTTACCAAAGTGCCGATTCCGATAACTAGTAAGGCAAGCCAGATGTGTATACGCATTCCAATGTGAATGGGCTTAGCGACTTGCAACGCAACTGGACGATCGTTTCCTTCTTGAGCTTTAACAAGCAGCATCACCGCGATTGTGATCAGACCAATTGACACCATGAAGTGTGCTGCGACGATCAGAGGATGCAGACCAGTTAGAACGGTGATTCCACCCAAAACGGCTTGCACAAGAATTCCTAGAAGTACGCCAAGTGCCAGAACAGTCAAAGAGCGTCGCTTGTTGTGTCCTGACAACTTACGTTCACGGTTGTGCTTGTAGATCGCAAACAGTGATGCGATAGCCACGACGAGTAAAACAAAAGTTAAGAGTCGATTTCCAAACTCGATGTACTTGTGAAATGCCTCGGTTTGCTCAGATGTAGGCGTGATTGAACCTTCCACACATTCTGGCCAGGTAGGGCATCCCAACCCAGAGGCGGTCAATCGAACAGTGGCTCCCGTTAGCACGATGCCGGTTTGGGCAATCACGTTAGCTATTAGGGTTCGATGTTGCCATTTACGCAGTTTCGGGGGAGTCACCCTTACAGCCTAAAGGGCTTATCTACAGGGCGCTTTGTGGGTGCTGCATGGTTATCGGGCTCGACACGACCCCGGAGATGCAAAACTCGCTGATATACGCAACAATGAAGTTGTGAAATTCGAAGGATCCGCCGCAGCCACTGTCGCGCGCACCCTTTTGCAGGCAGGCCCTTCGACCGCCACCGATGTGGCTCAGACATTAGGGCTTTCCGGAGCGGCTGTTCGAAAGCAGTTAGACCTTTTGTTGGAAACTGGCTTAGTTGAATCCAGCGAGCGTGCGCCTTACGGCCCAGCAGCTCTCGATTCAAAGCGCGGACGTGGACGACCTTCACGGGTATTTATGTTGACAGCGGCTGGCCGAGCACGATTCGGTCAACATCAAGAAAGTTTGGGTTTGAGCGCTGTGAAGTACCTGAACTCAACTGCTGGAGCAGGAGCGGTCACCGAATTTGCAAGCTCCATCGCAAAAGATTTTGTAAGTCGCCATAAAGAGATTTCGAAACTCGAAACTATCGAAGAGCGTGCTGTCGCTTTGATCGATGCACTTAATCAAGATGGTTTCGCCGCAACCGAAACACCAGGCCTTTACGGGTCTACACAGATTTGCCAGCACAACTGCCCAATGGGCGATGTTGCTGTCGAATTCCCAGCGCTTTGCGAAGAAGAGACAAAGGCGTTCTCCGAATTGACTGGAGTCCACGTAACTCGCTTGGCAACTATTGCAAAGGGAAATGCAGTTTGCACGACATTAGTTCCACACACTCGAAGGGAAAACGCATGACAACCCAACAGGAACATCTAGACGCACTCGGAAACTACGAGTTTGGTTGGCACGACGCTGATCAAGCTGGTACCAATGCCCGACGTGGCATCAACGAAGAGGTCGTACGTAACATCTCAGGCCTGAAGAGTGAGCCACAGTGGATGCTAGATCTTCGTCTTAAAGGTCTAGGGCTCTTTGGCAAGAAGCCAATGCCTAACTGGGGTAGTGATTTGTCGGGTATTGATTTCGACAACATCAAGTACTTCGTGCGCTCAACAGAGAAGCAAGCGAACAGCTGGGAAGACCTACCCGATGACATCAAGAACACCTACGATCGTCTTGGTATCCCAGAGGCAGAAAAGCAGCGCTTAGTTGCTGGTGTAGCCGCTCAGTATGAATCTGAAGTTGTTTACCACAAGATCCGCGAAGATCTTGAAGAGCTTGGTGTAATTTTCGTTGACACCGATACCGGTCTACGTGAGCACGAAGAACTATTCCGTGAATACTTTGGAACTGTTATTCCGGTTGGCGACAACAAGTTTGCAGCTCTAAACACATCAGTCTGGTCTGGTGGATCTTTCATTTATGTACCAAAGGGCGTACATGTGGACATCCCACTTCAGGCATACTTCCGCATTAACACTGAAAACATGGGCCAGTTCGAACGCACCCTAATCATCGTCGATGAAGATGCATATGTTCACTACGTTGAAGGCTGTACTGCACCGATCTACTCAAGCGACTCACTGCACTCAGCAGTTGTGGAGATCATCGTTAAAAAGGGTGCACGCTGCCGTTACACAACAATTCAAAACTGGTCTAACAACGTGTACAACTTGGTAACCAAGCGTGCTGTTGCCCATGAAGGTGCAACCATGGAATGGGTTGATGGAAACATCGGCTCCAAGGTAACCATGAAGTACCCAGCAATTTGGTTACAAGGACCGCATGCAAAGGGTGAAACACTTTCAATCGCGTTTGCCGGTGAAGGTCAGCATCAAGATGCAGGCGCCAAGATGGTTCACGCTGCGCCATTTACATCGTCATCAATCATCAGCAAGTCTGTAGCTCGCGGCGGAGGACGAACTTCTTACCGCGGTTTGGTTCAGGTTCTTGAGGGATGCCACGGCAGCAAGAGCACCGTTAAATGTGATGCGCTTCTAGTAGACGACATTTCGCGTTCTGACACTTATCCATACGTGGATGTGCGTGATGATGATGTTGCTCTAGGTCACGAAGCATCAGTCTCTAAGGTTTCTGAGGATCAGTTGTTCTACCTGATGTCTCGCGGCATGGAAGAAGATGAAGCAATGGCGATGATCGTTCGTGGCTTCGTTGAGCCAATCGCTCGTGAACTTCCGATGGAGTATGCGTTAGAGCTAAACCGTCTAATTGAACTTCAAATGGAAGGCGCAGTCGGTTAGTCATGACAGAAGTTAAAGAGCATGAAGTAGCGATTGTTCCGCCAAAGGATCACACGCCCGTTATTCGGTCATTGGACCCGTCTGACTTTCCAACGCCAACAAGTCGCGATGAAGAGTTTCGATTCACTCCAATGTCGAGACTTCGCGACCTTCATCAAGGAAATGTTGCTGCCACCGGCAGCATGGCAATTGCCGTTAACAAAGTAGATGGCTCACGTTTTGAGATTGCTGGATCTAAGTCAGGTGATCGCCGTGGATTCACAGACAAGATTGCGGCTGGTGCTTGGGCGCAACTTGATGCGGTATCAACGCTAACAATTGAGGCCAACCAAAACTTAACTGAGTCAGTTGTCGTTTCAATTGTTGGATCTAACTCGGTTGCATTTGGTCAGCTGGACATCAATGTCGAAAAGTTTGCCAGCGCGGTTGTTATCGTCGATCACATTGGCGCAGCAACTTATGCAGGCAACATTGACATCAATGTTGCAGACGGCGGTTCAGTAACTGTTGTTTCATTGCAAGATTGGGATGCATCAGCCGTTCATTTGGCACAACATCGCATCACACTGGGCAGAGACGCTTCGGTTAAGCATGTATCGGTAACACTTGGTGGCGAAGTAGTACGAATTCTGCCAAGTGTTCATTATTCAGCTCCGGGCGGCCAGGCTGAGTTAATCGGCCTTTACTTTGCTGGTGCCGGACAGCACGCTGAACATCGCTTATTCGTAGACCACAGTGAGGCAAACTGCCGCAGCAACGTGGTTTACAAGGGTGCACTTGATGGTGAAGACGCTCATACCGTTTGGGTTGG